>ERZ869929.1058-NODE-1058-length-10946-cov-4.324304_pt1 | contig 10946 bp, 22 predicted proteins | sample MGYA00579312_ERZ869929 | MGnify/ENA primary metagenome ERZ869929 (study PRJEB32216, sample SAMN09231818) | wastewater metagenome | place: USA: Maryland | collected 2016-08-09 | study: EMG produced TPA metagenomics assembly of the PRJNA472060 data set (Reclaimed...
AAGGAACTTATTCTCATGTTTTGCCAAAATTAGGAGTTTATGAAAACAAACTTTGTTTAACTTTTAATGAATCTGAAATTAAAAGATTTTTAAAATAAAATACTGAAACAATTTCTTTTCTTATTCGTATAAGATATAAAACAAACAATAATAACATGGCTTACAAAAGTGAAATATCATTTGCAAAAAACAAAGTGGAAACGCAAAAAATGATTTGCGAAATAGTTGAGGAACATTTATTCTATGTTTCAGGTCGTCAGTTTTGGGCAGATTTACCTTGTAGGAATTTTTATATTGCATCTCTCGCAACAAAATTGTTTGGGAATAAAGTAAGAATAAAAGCATTTGAAAATAAAATATATGAAGAAGTAAGAAAAAGTCTTGAAATAATACCTTCTAATGTTGATTATATTAAAGGAGATATTTTAGATAGTAGAAATATTAAATATAGTTTTGTTAATGGAGATTTTTGTTCTGCTTATACAGAATATTTAAGTAATAAAATTAAGGCTTTTATTTTACAAAACGAATTTACTGATAAGTGTGTATTTGTTTTCAATCTTGTTAAACAGCATGGAATGAGTGGTATTGACTATAAAGAAAATGGTTTTCAAATAGAAATTACAAAAATGTTATATAGAAAAGGTTTTACGAAAGTAAAATATAAAACAGTTGAGTACCAAAATGGTACAAGCGCAAAATCTGCAAGAATGATTTTATCAATTTTTGTTGTTGGATAATGAAACATTTTTAAAACTTAATCGTATAACAATAAAAAACACAAAAAACATGGAAAAAGCAATCATTAATGAGCAGGAAATTAATTTAAAAAAACTTTCTTTACAAGAGAGAAAAGAACTTCAAGAGAGTGATGAAATATTTTATAAAAACCTAAATGGTGAGTGGGAAGTAGATACAATAGAGGAAGTTGATGGTGATTTATTATGGTTAAAATGTTCTTCTGATATTAATTTAGACGAAGTTGATGTTTATATTGAGGAAAAGGCTGATGAATATGATGCTCTCTCCCCCGATGGCTTTTCTATTCATTTTAGCGATGTTTATAAAAGCAGAGAAGAAGCATTGGAAAAAGCAAAAGAGTGGATAAAAAATTATGAATTTCAAGGTTATTACTCTTCTGTTAAATATGGCAGAATACCATTAAATGAAGTTTTAGATTATTGCAAAATAATTAAAAGATAACTGAAACATTTTTTAAACTTATTCGTATAACTTAATAAAAAAGATAGCAACATGAAAAAACAAGTATTATTGAAAGGTAAGGGTGGACACCAACACGCAATTTATGGAAATGTAAAAACCGATAAAAAAATTGGTGATTTTGCAGAATTACAAATTAAAGGCAAAGCATTGTTAAAACATGAAAAGCCTAATGGTGATTTTGGTGAACACAAAACTTTAGAAGTTGAAAGTGGTAATTGGGTACTTGGTAAACAAATAGAATATAACAGTTTTAAGAGAACTATCAGTCAGATATGGGATTGATTATCAATTAGTTATGAAAAACTGAAACAATTTTAAAACTCATTCGTATAACAAGTATATAATTATTAATTCACAAAAAACAAGAATTATGAACCCTTTAATTCATTCAAAGTCAAGTGTAAAGCGTTGGGGCGGTAAAGTTGAAAATTACTTGCCAATACACCAACTTCTTGATAGTCCAAAATCGTGCATGAATAATAATACAGCACGTTGTTTAACACATAATACATGGTTTGCTTATGAAATTATACCAAAAATATTTGGTTACAACATTATAAATTCAGATGGTAAAAGTGTTGATACTGTTGATATTGCAATGTTGCACATTTCAGAGGATTTTCGTGGAAATTTTGTGCCTACCCCCCAAGATTATTTAAAGCACATGAATTTGCAGGGGTGGATGAATAATGGAGTTAAGCCTTTAGATAACCCCGAAGCATATAAAATTGCAGAAGAATTGAAAAACAAGATACGCAAAGAAAAAAGCGAAGAAGAAGAATATAAACTAAGTTTTTCATAAAATTTTGAAACATTTTTAAAATTCATTCGTATAACATAAAAAAAAAGAAAATAACATGGAAAAAGAAAAAGCAATTAAAATTTGGAAAGAATTAGGTATTGAAAGAGCAGTAATGAACTTCAACTGTGGCGGTGATAGCATGGGTGATACCGATTTTGAATTTTTTGACAAAGATGGCGAAAATTTTAAGCCAACAAAAGAGCAAAAAGAAGATTTTAAATACTTGCATGATTATTTGGATAACGAAGTTTACAATGCAGTAGAGTTCTATGTTAATTCAGATGGTCATTATCAAGGTGAATTTGGAACTGTGGATATTTCTCTTGAAAATGAATATGGCGATGATGAAGAAGATTTTGTATATAGAAAAAACTCTCAAAGCGAGTGGAGTGAACAAGAAAATTTCAATGTAGAAATTGAATTAGATGAAGAAGAAATTGAATTTGTAAAAAACAATGTTGCTGAAATTAATGGTACTTATGATAGTGGGGCAGATATTTTCTATAAAAGAGATTTAATTCTTTCAGATAGAGATTTGGAATTAAAAGGCAGTATTGAACAAAAAGTGCATGAATTTTGTGAACAATTTTCACCCGATGAAGTTGAAGGTGAATTAGAAGAATGGTTTACGTTTACCACAAATTTTGATAACCATACAGAAGAAGTTGGAATTAATGGGAATAGTGTGCTTGTTAGACTTAGTTTAAGCGTAACAGTTATAAAAGATGAAGAATAATTGAAGCATTTTTGAAACATTTTTCTCCCTCATTCGTATAAAAATAAAAAAAACAAATAAAGCATGAAAAAAATCGTTATTGAAAATATTACTTTTGACTTAGAGTTAGGCAAAAGATTATTAAAATTGAAATATAACACTTGTCCATTTTCCGAATTAGAAAATGAGTGGGATAATATTCAACCAATTAGTTTTGCTGAAATTGCTGAATTGGATAATTTAGAAGAACGCAGAGTTGGTGTTTTATGCTTAGGCATTGAAAGATTGGCGGAACAAGTTAATCCTACTCTTTTACACAAGGCAGTTGTTAAAAAAACAAATACCGTTGTGAACGAAAAAGGTGAACTTGAAACGTATGATTTTAAAGATGTGTATGAACTTTTTGAAGTTAATGGTGAAGTGTTCAATAAAAATCAAAAAAATTCATGGAATAGAATGAGAGATTGCCATTTTGTAAAATGCAAAGACACTTCAACCAATAGAGAATATATGATTTGGGTTGATATTGCTTCTGTTTTTTTAACAAATAGTGAAGCAAAAAGTTATTACGATGAAGAACGTGATAAAAATAAAGTAAATGCAGTACAAGCAATAGCATGGACAATTCAAACAAATATTGCCAAAGGTGATATAAAAAAGATTGTAAGGCAGGGTGATTGCGTTTTGATTAAGCCAAAAAATAAAAAAGACTTAATTACGTTGTCGCACCCAAGACACTTAACAGAAAAAGAATATTTGTCTTTAATGGTTGCAGAAAGTTAAAAAAAAATGAAAAAGGGCGGAAATTTTTGAAACATTTTTCCGCCCCCTTCGTATAACAATAAAAAAATAAAGATGAATAATATAGAGCAGTTTTTTAAAGACAATTTAGACAAAAAGATGGCTTATGTTTCATCTGATGGGATATTTCTTGAAGGGACAATAGAACAAAAATGCAAACTTGAATTTATACAATATTCAGGACTTCATTGTTCAGTAAAACTTGAATACAACAGATTAAATGTTGTAAAAGAAGTGGAACAAATTTTAATTCACAACAGAGAAAATTTTAATATTACCTATGATAAAAGGGATGAAATTATAAATGCTATAATTCCAAAAATGAAAGAAATGTTTGTTCAATGTGGTAAAATATCTTACTATGGAATTGAAAAAATTTCTTCTGTTTATGATAAAGAAAATATCAGAGAAGTAGAAATCAAATATACAAAAGGTTCAACAATTAAAATTAGTTGTATTGAAGAAGATAAGTAACCGTATATATTAAATTTTGCGATGGCATAATTAACGAAATTACTAACTTAAATAAATATACAAATGGAAGAAACAATAGAATTAATAGTAAAAGTAAAAATAAACTATCCAGATAAAAGCCGAAGAAAAGAAGCTATACAAAAAGCAAAAGTATGTGCAGTTTCAACAAGTATTTTGGGATCTATTGGATGTGTCGCTAAAACTGCAAAATTGCTAAAAAAATAATTTTTGAAACATTTTTCCGCCCCCTTCGTATAACAATAAAAACAATAAATTTATGTTTCAGTTAAAAGAAAATCAATACATACCTTATAAAGCAAAAACATTGCCGAGTGGTATGCCAAAATGTGAAACCTATTATTATTTCGTGGATAGTGAGGGGAGAGTGGTTGATAAAAAAACACTTAAACCATATAAAGGAAAACAAATGGAAAGATATGCCATGAAATCAAAAACTGAAGCTGAAGCGTATTTGGAGGTTATAAATAAAAAATATTAAACTGTATGAGCAAAATGACAAAAATAATAATTGCATTTTCTATGAACATTTACTATTATTACAATAAAATTTTTAGAAAATAAACTGAAACATTTTTTGTTCTTAATCTTATAAATAATAAAACAATAAGCAATGAAAAAATTTAACGAAAAAGAATTTAACGAGTTATGTGCAAAGTTTGTTGGCGGTATATATTCTGAATATGCTGATGCTTGGGGGTTTGGAAATGCAAGGGTTGAAGAAAAAGAAATCAATGTTCAAGGAAAGATTTATAAAAATCTTGTTTGGGCAGAAAAATTTGAAAAAAAATTATTATTCAGTTCCGATTGGAATAAACTGCATGAAGTCGTTGAAAAAATTGAAAGTTTAAAAGAAGGAGTAGATGTTGAACATAATTGGTATGTAACTATTGGCGAAGGTGCTTATTGTAGAATTTTTACAGACGAATTTAAAACATTTCAAGATGAAATAGTCGTTAATGGAGATACAAAAAAACAATCCGTTGTTTTGGCTATATGGGAATTTTTAAACTATTACAACGAAATAAAAAAATAAAATTTGACTTTTTTAAACAATTTTATTATTTTTACGTTATATTTATATACTGCGGAATAGAGTAGAGGTCAAACTCACTGGGCTCATAATCCAGCGCATTTAAAAATGCACGTCCTGTTCGATTCAGGCTTCCGCTACTAATTAAAATAAAAATTTTTAAACTATTTATATTTTTAAACATTATGAAAACAAATTTTAACATTAACATTTTAAATGAACGTGAAGAGGAGGAACTCAAAAGTTTCAGCTCTCATATATTTATTTGTTAATATTAAAATAAATAAAGATTAGAAAGGAGAAGCTGAATAAGTTTCTCCTTTTTTTATATGTCGGGTTAGTGTAATAGTAATCACGTGGCCCTTTCAAGGTCAAGACATGGGAGCATAACCCATACCCGATACAAACCCCTCAATCATTAATTTGGTTGGGGGTTTTTTATTTTTTACAGGCGGAGTTCCTGGTGAATACAGGAAGCAAAAGTGATATACAAAGATAATTTTGTGTTTGGGGGAAAATGTTTTTTGAGTTTTTTTGAAACAAAATACTAATTCATTCGTATAACTATTAAAAAACCTGATTATGATAATTAGTGAACACCAATATTTAACAGGAAGTTGTTTAAAATATGAATTGGAAATCAAAGACTTTTCATATTTAAAAGATGAGTTTGATATTGAGCAGGGGAACTTGGGTTTTACTTTAATTTCTAAAAAAGATAATAAATTTTCAATATCTATTGGTAAATTTGATATTAAATATGATTATGATATTTCTCATTTGAGATTATCTATGATTGCTAAATATAGAATTTCTATTAGAGAAAACTTGCTATATACTCTTGAAAAAAATAAAAAAGATTATTGGAAATCTTTTATTCCAAAAACAACAGAGCAATTAAAAGATTTAATAGATAATTTTAAATACCGAAAAATGTTTGATACTCAAAAAGAAGAGATTTTAGATTTTTTGAAACAAAATACTAATTCATTCGTATAACCTAATAAAGAACGAAATTATGTTAATAGAACCAACAGAAAAATTTACTCTTTCAGTATTAAGGTCTGCCGACTACTTAAATTGTCCGAAATTTATTTTAAACAGTATTTTAGATAGTCTTTTTAGACTTTCTATAAACAAACAACAAAGAGAGGAAAATATTTATAATTTTTTAAAAAAATATGATTTTAAAAATCCTCGACAATTAACAAATGAGTTTATATTTTTCAGAGAGAGTGTAAATATTAAAGAGTTTGAAAAAATTAATGTAAACTCTTTCATTGATAAAATGCCTCCCCATATAAAAGAGGTTCATAAAAAAATTTGCAATTGGTATGAGATAAATACAAAAAGAGAATATCGTCATGGATATTTAATAAGAGAAAAAATTCCTTCTTATCCTCATATAATTCTTTAAATTTTTGCAACATTTTTTATTCTTAATCGTATAACAATAAAAAAATCAATGTTAAAAACTATAATTAAATTTGAAAAAGAAATTGCCTTTTTATGTGGTGATGAAGAATTTTCTATAATTCCAAATTCTGAATATGAAATTAAAGAAACCAAAATAAAAGGTTATGAGGGTTGGGTTATAATTTGTGGACTTTTTAGATTAATTAAAAAAAGCGGATATTGCGGTTCTGCTTTAAGTTTTTCACCATTTGAATATGATAATTTATTAAAAAAATATAAAAGTAATTAAATTATGACACAAGTAATATTAGAGCCAAGATTTAAGTTAAAGCAGGCAGTTTACTTTATGAGAAATAATAAGGTTAAAAAATCTACTATATGTGGAATTAATTATCCAAAAGTTTGGATAAGTAAAAGCGGAAAGATAGAGCAAACTTCTTTTACGTATAGAGTAAAATCTATGACTGAAAAAGATTATGGTAATTCAGGTGGATTGCCTGATTGTTTGCTTTTCCCATCAAAAAAAGAGTTATTGAAAAGTTTATAATCTGAAACATTTTTTATTCTTAATCGTATAACAGTTAAAAAACAAAATTATGGTAGAACAAAATGAGTGGGTATTTTTCCGAGATATTGATTGGGAAGATAATAAATTTAATGTTTTTTCTGTTGATACGAGAGATTTTCATTGCGGATATAGATTTGAAGAAGATTTTTCTAAAATAGAAAAAGATTATAATAAGATTTTAAAAAACAAAGAAAACTTTATTTTATCAAAAAGCGAATTAATTCAACTACTTGAAAGGTTTTATACAACAAGTGGTGGAAAAAAAGATTGGAGATTATTTTCTTTGGAGGGTTATGGCGAGAATTGGCAATTAAAGTATTTAAGAATATGGCGAAATGAATTTGGTTTTATTGTATGTGATAAAGATAATTTTGCCTTAAATAAAGAGGTTTTGAAAAAAGAAGTTAACAAAAAATATCTGCACTAATTCTGAAACATTTTATTTATTCAATCGTATAACAAACAAAAACAAAAACATGAAAAGATTTAAAGAAATTTTAACAATTATATTTGCAATATTATTTTTGGTTGCAATTCCTGCTTTTATTACATTTTCGCCTTTTTTCTTGGCAGTGTTTTTCGGGGATTTTGTGTTTCTTTTTTTAATTATTTTCACTTGGCTACCTGCATTATTAACAGTTAGATTTGCAGAATTTGTTTTAGGAAAAATTATTTAATTATGACAGTTGACAATTTTGAATTGATAAATGAATTATTGAGTTTTGAAAAACCAAACTCATTTTATTTTTTACAAATATTACAAAGAAGAAAGGAAAACCCCCAACTTCAAACAAACTCTAAGGTTATAGATAATTATTATTTATATGATAATACTGATTTGAATAAACTAAGAGATAGAATTGTTGAGGATTGTGAGAAATATAATGCGAGGGCATACATAAACATAAATGTTTTAAACTTGGAAAAAGTTGGTTTGTTTACCTTGCAAAAAATAACTGAATTAGTTATTAAAAAAGATTTTAAATCAATAAAAAACGCTTATCCTTCCGTATGCGGTTCACACCATTCAGAAGAAAATAAAAGATGGGTTGTTGATATTGATACAAAAGATAAAGATTTTATTGATAATGTAAGAAAAGAAATCAAGTTATTACATTCAGAAATAAAAAATAATCAATATAAAATTTTGGCTGAATTACCCACACGTCAAGGAGTTCACATTATTTCAAACCCCTTTCGTTTGGACAAGTTTAAGGAAAAATTTTCCGATGTAACAGTTCAGAAAAATTCCCCAACAATTTTATATATTCCTTGAAACAATTTTGTTGGTTAATCGTATAATATATTGTATATTGCGATATGCGATATTTTAAATAACAAATGAAACTATTTTTATGAAAAAAATATTTATTACAATATTATTTTGTTTTACTTACTTTTTAACATTTTCTCAAGAAAAAGTTAATAGAGAAAAATTAAACTTTATATCCACATCAGGAGAATTAAATGAGGCAACTTATTGGTTTTATTATAACCCTAAAGGAGAATGGATGTCTTACATCAATAAGGATATTGGGTTAGTAAGATTATTCAATGAAAATAATAAAGATTTTAAAAAAATCTATGTAAAAACTTTCATATACAAAGATAGTATTTTTTACGCTTTAATAAAAGAAGATATTTTAGAACGGAAAACTCCAAGTGGGTATAATTTGGGAAAAGTAAAAAACGTTCAAACATTTGTATATTCAGAACAAGAATGGAATAAAATTTATAATATAAATGAAAAAAACACTATTTTAACACATAGAATTTTTTTAAATGATAATATTAACTATCTTGATAAAATTGATGATAGAAAATTGTTGGAAGAAATCCATTATTATTTAATAAAAGATTATGGGAAATTTGAAAGATTTCAAAGTTTTGCAATATTAAAATATAATAATAAGATAAGGTTTGTTTTAGAAAAATGTTGCAGTGCTTTTGTGAAAGATAGCTATTTTGAAACAACAGAAGAAAATTTTAATAAATTATTAAACTTTAAATAAATTAAAAATATGAAAAAAATCTTTATATTATTTTTATTATCTACTGTACTATTTTCTTGCAGTAAAAAAGAGATTGAATATAATTGTCAACAAGCACAAGTTATGTTCTCTAATGATATTAATGAAAGAACATTTCAATATCAAAACAGAGTTAATTATTTAATTAATTCTAATTTAGATTCCGACTATGTTGCCAGTGAAATAAATCGTATATCTAATGAGTTTGATAATGATATTATGATAACAAAAAATAGATATAAGAAAAAATACCCAAAGTGTAATTTTTGAAACAATTTTTAAACTCAATCGTATAACAAATAAAAAAACAAAACATGAAAAAAACAATTTTATTATTATTATCGGTATTATTTTTTATTAATATTTTCGGACAGAATTTAATCCAAAATTCTCATAGCGAAGTTGAATATCAAAAAATAATAAAATTAGATGAGTTAGAGCGTAGAATTAATCATTGTAAATTTGAAAGTGAAACGCAAATGAAAAAGCGTGAAATAGATAGAAAATTGTTTTTTTTATTATATCAAAAAGAATTTAAAGATAATTTTATAAGACAAATTAATAATTTCTGAAACAAAAAGTAGAATTAATCGTATAATAGTTAAAAAAGAAGTAAATAATATTTTTTTATATTAGGCGATTAATTTAAATGTTGAATTTATAATTTTCTCCCATATTTATTTATAAAATAAATATATGGAAAGAGATTATTTTGTTTACATTTACTTAAACCAATTAAAAGAAGGAGAGTGGCGTTTTAAGGAATACGTGTTTAATTATCAACCTTTTTATGTTGGTAAAGGAAAAAAAAAGAGAGAAAAATCTCACTTATACCCTTGTAATCTTAAAAATAAATCATATAAAAATAATATTATAAAAAAAATTATAAAAAAAACAGGTGAAGAGCCAATTCATTTTAGAATTTATGAAAACTTGACAAATGAAGAGGCAGTTAAAATAGAAACTGAATTAATTGAACATTTTGGAAGAATTGACGCTAAAAATGGAATATTAACAAATTTAACTGATGGAGGAGAGGGAGTTAACAATTTTGCTGATAAAAATATTTCTAAACCTTGGGCAAGAAAAAAAGTTTATCAATATGAATTAAGTGGAAAATATGTTAGAGAATGGGAAAGCGTTGCGAGCGTTGATTTGGATGGAATGTACACTTCAAATATTTCAACGGCTATAAAGAAAGGTGGAACTTTTGGAGGATACATTTGGTCTTTTGAAAAGGTTGAAAGAATGAAGCCTAGAATAAAAAATCAAATGAAAATAACCTATAAAAACATACAACAAATAGATAAAAAAAAAGAAGAATTAATTGATATATTTGAAAATGCTTTAGAAATTGAGAAAAAATTGAAATTAAGAAAAGGAGCAAGAAATAAAATTTATGAATGTCTTAAAGGAAAATTAAAAACAGCTTATGGATACAAATGGAAAATTTAATACAATATCTGACTGGTGCAAATGGTTAGAAAAAAACTTTTCACCCGAAGTAATGATACCGACATTACCCGTTATAATTAGGCTTGATGGTAATAATTTTCACAATTGGACAAAAGGCTTGAAAAGACCATTTGATGAGGGGTTAAATCAATTAATGATTGAAACAACAAAATTCTTGGTTAAAGAAACAAATGCTATTGTTGGATATACTCAAAGTGATGAAATAACACTTATACTTTATTCAAACGATAGAAAAACAGCTATTTACAATGATGGCAAAAAACAAAAAATTTTATCAAAGTTAACGGCAAAATGTGTAAATTTTTTCAATGAAAAAAGAAAAGAGTTATTGCCAAACCACGACAAAATTGCTGTTTTTGATTGTAGAGTATATCAAACACCGACTTTAC
>ERZ869929.1059-NODE-1059-length-10936-cov-26.773458_pt1 | contig 10936 bp, 9 predicted proteins | sample MGYA00579312_ERZ869929 | MGnify/ENA primary metagenome ERZ869929 (study PRJEB32216, sample SAMN09231818) | wastewater metagenome | place: USA: Maryland | collected 2016-08-09 | study: EMG produced TPA metagenomics assembly of the PRJNA472060 data set (Reclaimed...
GAAGACGAAGACGAGGAATCCGATGATGATGACGAAGACGAATCTGAGGAAGACGAAGAGGAGTACGAAGACGAATCTGAGGAAGACGAAGAGGAGTACGAAGACGAATCTGAGGAAGACGAAGACGAGGAATCTGAAGAAGACGAAGAGGAGTACGAGGAATCCGATGACGATGACGAGGAATCTGAAGAAGACGAAGAGGAGTACGAAGAATCCGATGATGACGAAGACGAATCTGAAGAAGACGAAGAGGAGTACGAAGAGTCTGAGGAAGACGAAGAGGAGTACGAAGAATCCGATGATGATGACGAAGACGACACAGAGGACGAAGACGAATCTGAATTAGAGGAAACATCTCCAGAGGACGAGGAGGAGGAAGAAGAAGTAAAAGTAATTAGATTCGATAAATTTTTCTAAGATTATTTACTGAATAATAAATAAAAAGCTTGGGATCCCAAGCTTTTTTTATTTTGTGATATATAGATAACATGGAAGCACTGTTAGAAAAATTCGTTTTTAAGGGTATTAAAAGCAAAGAAACCCCCCTCACTATTGTCGTTCTCACAACTAAGTTAGGAAAAGGAAAAATTAACGCACCAACAACAGAGAAGATTATGCAACTCTGTAAAGAAAGGGACGTTAGATGTATTATTATAGATACAGAAAAGGGTTCAATACAAAAAACACCAAAAGGAACTTTTTTAATTTCGTCTAGAGGTTCTAAACCACAAGAAATTTATTTAGATAAAACTGTTGTTTTAACCAGAAGATCATCAATAAAAAATAACGCAGCAAAGGGATTTTTCCAGAAAATGGAAGAGTTAGGATTCCCGTGTGTTAATTCTTATGATTCTGTTATTATCTGTGAGGATAAATTACAGACGACAAGAAAATTAGAACTTGCAGGAATTCCAGTACCTAAAACGTCTTTGATATCTTCAGAGGGAGACATTGATAAAGCAGTAGCAGAGGTAGGAGGTAAATATCCAGTTGTTTGTAAATTTGTTTCAGGAACAAAGGGTATAGGTGTATTCATGATTGATTCTAGACCTTCTCTTGTTTCAACTCTCCAAGCTATTTGGCATTTGGCACCCGGAACAGAAATAGTTCTACAGGAAAAAATAGATGCAGAATATGACTTAAGAATTCACGTTATAGCAGAAAGTGATGGAATGTCTGGCCGGAACTACAAAGTCATTGCAGCGATGAAAAGATTAAAGATTGAGGGGGATTTTAGGACTAACTTTTCATTGGGTGGACAAACAGAAAATGTTGAGCTTTCACCAGAGATAGAAAAAATAGCTATTGAATCAGCAAAGGCCACTGGATGTCTTTGGTGTGGTGTAGATATTATTGTAAGTAAGGGAACGGAAAAACCATATGTTTTAGAAGTAAACTCTTCTCCAGGAACAACTGGTATAGAAAAAACAACAGGAGTTCCTGTAACTGAAACAGTTTTAGATTTTCTACTTGATAAGAAAAACTGGGTTAAACCCAAAAAGACTACCGGATTCAGAGAGATGTTTAATCTTCCTGGAATAGGAACGTTTGTAGCTAAGCTAGACACCGGTAACGGGGCAACTTCTTGTTCTTTACACGCCGACGAAATTGAAGAAATAGACGGTTACGTTTACTGGAAGCTAGGAGGAAGCGAATTTAGAAACAAAATTATAGGCACATCAAAGGCGGAAGTTGGTGAAAAAGTTCACCATAGAGCTGTTATTAATCTCGAGGTTGAATTTTTAGGAGTGGTTTACAAAAAGGTGAAATTTTCATTAGTAGACAGAACAGAAAAAAGCACACCTCTTTTATTAAACAGAGACTTCCTAAGCAGTGCTGGATTAATAGTAGATCCTTCTGAAGACTTTATCTTGACCGACAGACCTGAAGGATATTCTCCAAGAGAAGCCAAAGGAGATCCTATAGCAGGAGTCCAAGATCTATCATCCGGTGAAGATACCAAATAATCCAACTATTTGTTTTCTGTATTGGATTTGATCCTCTACGATTTTCTGATTTTTAAGAGCAAGCTTAGACCTTTCTATAATAGATTGCGGAATTAAACCACTGAAAGTGTCTTTTAAGATCTTCTTGTTTTTTCTTTCCTCGAGGGGAAGATGCAATGCAAATCTGACAATGTCCAGGTTAAGAAATGGGTTTCTTAATTCTAGAGTGTGTGCCATTGATAATTTGTCTAATCTCGGAAGATGATAATATGTTAGCTCGTGAAAAATATCACTTTTTTGTGAGTCGTATTCATTAATTCTTCTGTACCCTCCAAACAACTCATCCGCTCCGTCTCCCGAAATAACTATTCGTGTGTTTGTACCTTTTTTAATGGCTTCAAAGAGGTGGTACTGTGGAACAACGCTTCCCATATCAATAGGGGATTCGTTCCATCGAGTATAGATCTCTTTAATTTTTTTTCTTTCCCTCTCGTCTTCCAAATCTATTGAATAATCCAATCTGTTCGATTTAATCTCCCAGTACTTCTCGCATTCTTGTACATAAAGTTCATCCTCACCATTGGCTATTGAATAAAATTTCACGTCAGCATTTAGTTTGAGAAGTAATCCCGCAATAATCGAAGAATCCAATCCTCCAGAAAGAAGCAGAGATGTAGGATAATTTTTAGAAATTAATCGTCTCTCTACTGCTAATTCCAATTTTTCCCATAACCAGTCCATTTTTTCCTCGTAACTTTTAAAATCTGCTACTGGAACATAGAAGTTATAGTAAGGGTCCGAAGAATCTATTTTTGTCGGATTATCAAAAGACCAATGGTAAAATCTATTAGGTTCTAGTCTTTTAATAGTGTCATAAAGAGTTTGATTATTGGGAAGATAACCAAACTTGACAATGCCGCTAAGGAAAGAACCGTCAATCTGTAATTCATCGCCAGGTTCTACTAGTCCTTTTATTTCAGAACAGACCTCTCCCGAATTGTTCTTGTATAAACATTTTTTACCCAACGGGTCGGTAAAAGCATAGACCTCTCTTTTTTCTGTGTCTACTAGGACTATAGCCCAAAATCCGTCCCAACTTACTACGTGAGGTTCATAAAGAGCTTGAAGCATTCCAATCCCTGAAAAATTGAAGGAGCTGAAAAGATTTTGAAGATATGCTGTGTCAGAATCGAATCCGCCGCCATAATTAAAAATCTCTCCATTAAAAAGTAACCACCTATTTTTCCCAATCGAAATGGGTTGTCTCCATCCGTCACCATCTAGGGTTTGGATTGGAAGGCGATGGTGTACCAAGGTGATCCCATTTTCATATACCCAATCATATTCAATACCTCTATGAGAAATGGATGCTATCCTTTCCTCTGAGGGGTTTTTTGCTACCAATATTCCACACATAATTTATCTTGTAATTTGTTGTAAACTTAAATTAAAGCGTTTTAAGCTATCTTCATCAAAGTTGTTAGGGAAAACATCAACGGGCACTTTTAAATCAAGTAGCGCTTGTGAAAATGATCTAAACAACTCTCTTTCTTCTTCTCCTCTAATATCATCTATGTCCCAGATGTCTTTCTTTCTGTCCTCTCCCCATTGTCCCTCTACCAATAGAAATCTTACACCTTCAAATAACCCAAGATCAGCAAACTTAGATAGATCCCCTATTGCTTGTTGTTTTGAGATTCTTTTTTGGAATACCCCCCAAACAGAATTTGTTAGAATTCCACGATCTACGAGAAGCCACCCGTCTTTAAGGTATCCTCCTTTATTCAGTTCATGTAGCATGATCTCTTTTCCTAGTCCCCAGAAGTGGGTCTCTCTAGATTCTCTCTCTAGATTCCACCATCTGAAGTTTTTATTGAAATCAAATTTAAAAACAGGACAAACCGTTTGATTAGAGACTAAAAAAGTCTTACCTGCTTTTCGGGGACCTTCGACAATTAAAAGGGGCATAAATTTTCATTTATACCCCTAATTTATTTAAAAATTTCGTGAAACCTTAGAAGTCAGTGTCTATTTTATAACTTTCGGTTTCTCCGTCTAACCTATAGATCTTCCAAGAGAATGTGTCGTCGTCTGTATCTCCTTTAAGTTTTTTTCTAATCTTATCCTTAGCACCTTTTAATGTTTCTATGTTATCGGAAAGTGTTTGTTTGTCTTCTGAATCCCCCATATTTTCCATCTTAGAAGTTGCAGGATTAAGATATTTTCTTTCTATCGAAGTCTTCCACCATTTATCAAATTCCGCTGCCGCCGCCTCTTCATCATCGTTAATTGAACCTTTAAATGGCTGCCAAAAAGAACTATCCCCAAAAAGTTCAACTATTTTTTCAGATGCCTTTATTAGAGATTCTTCGATCCCTTCTGGCGATACCTCTTCTTGTTTGAATAGTGCATCGTTACAGTCATAATTTTCCATTTTCCCTTCAGGATTTTTCTTCCTTCCGTTATCATAGAATGATGTTTTTCCTATTACAACCTTTGTCTTTCCGTTTTCTATATCAACTATTTTTGCACCCTTTGCTTCTTTTGCACAATCAAAAGGAGTTTTTCCACCTTCTTCTTTTTTCTCTCCTTCTTTTTTCTCTCCTTCTTTTTTCTCTCCTTCCTTTTTCTTAGTAGTTCCTGAGGAAGACGATTTTGCAGCTTTATTAAAAGCTTCTATATCAAAATCTTCTTTGATCCTCATAAAATCTGAAAAACTAACTATTTTAGATTCAGTCAAAGATTCTTTAACTTCAGAGAGTTTGTTAACAAAGTCCTGAGTGATGTCTGAAGTGGTGTCGCTCATTTTAAAACCAGCTTTTAATGCAGTAATAATTCCTGCAGTGGCATTTCCAAAAATTCCATCTGGTTCATACTTAGCAAAGTTTTTCCAAACCTGTGAAGCAGTTACGTCTTTGTTGTTTTTGAATTTATCAAGAATCGCCTTTTGTACTGATTTAACTTTTTCGTCGGGAGATTTCTTGGATCCTGCTCCTTTTTTAACAGGTGCTTCAATTTTTATATCAGAAACTGGTGGGACAGTTGTAGCCCCGGATGTACCTGCTTTTAAAGTGTCAAGAAGTTTTAGATTTTCTTGAGCAGCCTCTTGAAAATATCTAGCTGCTGCGATAAGTTTTGCTGAAATGTCCTTAAACTTTAATTCTTTTTGGTCTGCAATAACCTCTTGTGTAGATGCAGTTGAATATTTTTCTGCAGCAGATTCATATTCTCCTTTAATGTCATTATAAGTGTCATTCAAGCCCGTTAAAAGATCCTGGTCTTCTGTTTCTAATTTTTTCCCTTCCTTTTTAGAAATGTAAATTGCATCCCCCATTACTTTAGCTACCCTTTCTAGAAGATCCAAGAAAGTCTTTTTGTAACCTGGATAAACCGAAGAATCTGGGTTTTGTTTGATCCAATGGTCGGTATCAACCACGTTAGCAATTATCTGACTTTTTAGAGTTTCTAAGTTTTGAATAAAAGACCTAAGATCTCCCTTTTCCTCGAATCTTCTTTCCCTTCTCTCCTGTCTTCTTTCTTCTCTTTCTTTTTGTCTGGCCTCTTTGTCCTCCTCTACTCGATATACAGGAGAATTCAAATTCTCAATTAGAGATAAAAAAGAGGTGGTAAATTTTTTATTTGTCATTTTCTTAGATTTATTTTTTAGCGGGCTGCATGTATTCTTGATATTTCTTCAGAATTTCGGAACTCAAACGTCCAAGCATGCTTTTCATTTCGCTATTAACAGAGTCTAACACCTCTTTGTTGTTGATGTTATCTCCTGCTTTTTTCTTAAGCTCTTCAAAAGCACCTTTAAGTTCTTCGATACCTGCATCGACCCTTGCGTAAACTGGTTCTAGCACTTCTTTCTTAGGTGATTTTTTGACCTGTGCGATAGCTAAATCTTTCCAAGCATCAATTAAGGCATTAATTAGATCCCCTAAAGAAGCACTGTTTTCTAATTTTGGAAAAAGATCCAAATATTTTTTCATGATTTCAGTCCTCTCCTCTGCAATGGGATACCCAATAATATAGCTGCTCACGTTTAATTGTAACGGATTGAGAATCTCCATAAAATATTTTTTCACATCTTCTACCTTCATAGCATCTTTGGATTCTTCCTCATACACCTCGAAAGTGATGGGAGTAGATTTAGCTTTTTGGTAAAAAGACTCGAATAAGGGGTTTTTAAATTTTTCCATTTTTTGTTGTTATATATTACGGATCACTCCAGACTTTCTATTTTTTTGACAGCAACAGATTTCTTTTGGTATTCAGCCACTTTTTTCTGTAATTCTATTGCTTGTTGAGACAGAGACTCGCTTCTTTTAAGGGTTCCGTCCTTTTCTCTTTTCATTAAGTTTGCTATCGCTAAATCCACGTCAGAAATTCTTTTGTCTATTTCTAATATTTCTTTTTCAGCATTGGTTTTATCCTGCATTTCTTTTGTTTTCGCACGGACATCTTCCTCGTTGATGAATTGTGAATATTTACGGATTTCCATATCTTCTGTTCTTTATTTCTCTTTCCACTGTCTGTATTTTGGAGCGGATTTTGTCTATAGGTTTTTTGGACATATAGGTAATTCTTAAAAGTTCAGATTCCAGCTGTGATATTAGCCAAGAAACACCTTCTTTTTGTGATTTTTTGATCTCTTTTCTCAAGTCTGAAGTCTGGTTTTGCATTTCTATCTCTAAAGAAAGTCTCCAATCAGTAAGTTCCTTGTGCATTCTATCTAGCTCTTGGTCCGATAGATTTTTTAAATATAAAGAAGCTTTTTGTGGATCTAAATCAGCAAAAGCTATAATATCGCCACTTATGTCAGTTTCTGTTCTTGGAAAATCTGAAGATTTAATCTCTTTTTCTAGCTCCATTTCTCTCTCTGTTGCTGATCTTACCAGGGCATCGAATTCTTTACTTAGCATCTGTAAATGGCCTTCATCTTTATAAGGAGAAACTTTTTTTATCATTTCCTGTGTGGCCTCAACTTGAATTTTTGCAAGTTCAGATGAAACGAAAGCTTCTAATTTAGGATTATCTTTGGAAATTTTATCCAGATCTTTCATGTATGCTTGGATTTCTCTTTCTTTTAGAGAAGTTATTGTTCTAAGCTGCTTGTTTAGATTCTGTATCTGAAATCTGCCTTCGGTAGAATCGGACCTGGAGTACTTAGCTAGTTCTTTTTCTATTTCAACAACCTCTTTGACCTCCTCCATTTTAGCATTTTTAATCCCTTTAAGAAGTTGTTCTATCTTTCCTTTTTTCCCTCCCAGAATCTTTGATAAACCGGACGAAATTGAGGAAAGTATTCCTTCGTCGAGGCTTGAAAATTCGTTTATTCTATAAATCTTTTTCACAGTTTATTGATATTTTTGTCGATCTTTTCGATTTCCTTTTTCATATCTAGATAAAACTTAATAATAGCTTTTTGTCTAGGGTCTTCGTAAGTATCAAAATCAGTAGAATGGATAATACTGTCAACGTCGGTTATGATATCTTTTATCGCTGATTTTTTTTTATCATTTTTTTGATTAGATTTTTTAATCAACTCAAATTTTTCAAAGAATCCTTTCTCCGGATCTTGTACCAAATTTGCTTTTGCCGTTTCTCCTGGATCGACATTAGATAAATTTTTCTTAGCATTTTTTTCTGCCTCTTCCACTTCTTTTTCAAGATCATCTGTACTCACTCCAAAAAACTTCTCCAAGGAATTGGCTCTTTCTGTACTTTTCTTGGTTAGACTTTTTATTTTTTCATACCTATCTGATTGTGTTTCTAAAACATCGGAAGCTCTTTTTGCGTTGAAATATTTCTTTTTTCTGTTACTGCCCCCAGTAAGAGATTTAATTTTTTCCTCTAGAGAGTTAAAAATCTTTTCATGAGATTTTGTCAGTTGATCCATTCTCACATTCAAAGCATTCATCGCTTGATTGACTTCAGATAACATTTCTTTGTAGTTTGGGTTATTCTTATCCCTCTGTAGATCTTTCTTTTTCTGTATAAGATTGTAAAATTCCACATAGATTTCATTTTCCTCTGAGTTGAATTTAAGCTCTTGTTCTTTCATTTGGGCAAGAACTGTGTCTATCTTAGAAACATCTCCGCCTAGCATTTTGCTAGCGGCATTAAGAATTTTTTCCCCGAACCCTTCTTGAACCTTTTCTATTGCAGATCTTAGGTCTGAGTCTGAAAGATTATTAAAATCCTGGTCGTTCCTCAGATTAATAAAAACATCTTCTAGATTTTGGTTATTCTCTAATAAGGATTTGGTTTTTTTAAATTGGTTTATATTTTCAAATAACATAGGAAAACTTTTTCTTTTATATATCCCCGTTCCATAAAAACCCTCACAAAAAAAGAGCCCCAAATTAATGGGACTCTTTTTAGAGTTTATCTACTCAATCAATTAGATGATAGCTGTAGAAGTTCCAACGTTAACGTGGAAGCAGAAGTACATGGTCTCTGGGTGGTGACCAGCTTCAACCAAAGAGTAACGAGATTTAACCGCGATCTTTGGTGACATGGTACCTTCAGAGATAGTCTGAATAGATTCAGCCATCATGTAAGGCATGAACTTCATACCAGGCTCGTCGTCAGCACCTTTTCTACCAACTAATACTCTGGTGTCACCGAATGACATGTTCTGATCAACGTAAACTGTCATACCAGCAAGTGAACCTACTGGGTAAAGTGTACCGTTGTTCTGAGTTAGAGTGTTAGTGAAAGGAGCAAAAGTGAACTGGCTGATGTCCTGAAGAGCAGAAGCGATCTGAGCGTTAGTAACGATGAAGTTAGCAGGACCTCTTCTTCCTCTGTTTGCAATCACGTTAGCAGCTGCAAGGATTCTTGAGAACAGTCTTCTTTGTACAGTTGACTGGTTTTCAAAACCACCTGATGCAGGACCTGCAACGGCACCTGGCTTAGAAACCCCGGTGATAGCAGAACCAGTTTTACCGATGTAGTTAGGAACTGTGTAAGAAGCAGTACCACCGATAACTAGGTTTAAGTTCAAGTTGGTTCCTTCAGTTAGCAAGAACTGAGAGTGGTTAGACCAACCAAGAGCGAAGCCTCTTGAAAGGATGTGCTTGTTAATAGCTTGAGAAACCTCATTAACAAGAGCGTTTTCGATCATAGAAACTACGTCGATACCGAACTGCTTGTTAAGGTCTTGGATTTGCTCAGTAGTAACAGAAGCAGCAACTTGGAAAGTACCAGCTTCTACGAACTTAGTGAAGGTAGAAAGACCAAGTGACTTGTAGTAGTTAGTCTCACCTACACCTCTTAGCATAGGGTCGTAGTTCTGAGTTCCATCTACGTAAGGACCTTGCCAGTTATCAGTGTTGTTTGGACCAGCACCAGAGAAACCTTGAATGTGATCTTCAAGAGTTTTTACTAGAACTGCTGAACCAGACGTACTAGCAGCTAAAGCTCCAACGTTTACTGAAGTGAGTGCAGTTCCTGGGGTCCAAGAAGAAGCATAAATATCAGCGGTACCAGCAGCAGGAATAACAGTTGCTACTGAATCTCCACTACCAATTGCCCAAATTCTGAAAATTGGGAAACCGTCGATACGAGAATAACCAACAAATTCACCAATAAGAGCATTAGCACCTGTAGTAAGGTTCAAACCTGTAGTTAGGCCAACACCGATAGCATAATAGTTACCTACTACTAGACCAGTTGCTGGAGAAGCAATGGCAGTAGGAATTTTAATCATGTCTGGTGTGTTAGCAGTGTAGTTGTTCTCGCTATTGGTAGAAGTACCAGCAAGAGTACCACCTGCATAAACGTAGTCTAGGTAAGAAAGTACGCCAGTAGGACCAGCCATAGGAATAACAGGAACGATGTCAAAACCAACGGTTTTAGCAGCTACCTGAATAGCCAATGGAAGTAATGATGGGAATTTATCACCAGAACCAACATAAGGACGTCCAGCGTCATAAGTGTTGTTGTAATAAAAACCAGCAGGGCCTGCACCAGCTGCTCCGCCTGAATAGTTACCTGGAGGTAAAACTGAACCCTGACCGTTTAAGGCAGAAAGAGTGTTGTAAGCTCCGGCAGATTCGTTTAGAGAGTGGAAGTGGCAATATTTAGAAAGCCATTCAACTTTCGTACGATCAGCGATGCCAGTCTTACTTTCGATAATAGGAGACCATGTTTCGTAGATCTCGTTTTGATTTAAAAGTTGCATCTTATTTAAAGATCATTTTATTTGAATCGTCTTTCCAGCTCAGCTGCGATGTTTTGAATGTAACTGTTAGTCACACCAACTCTTGCAGTTGTTTCTGGATTTTGGGACTCGTTTAATTTCTCAAGGTTAGCTGCAGGGGCAGAAAAACCTGGACGAGTTCTCCAGAAGTGATTGATCTGATAGGGGGTTTCTAATTTGTAGAATTTGCTTTGAGCAATGATTGATGCTCTAGCAGCTTCATTTAGACTCTCCCAAACAGGTGCACAATCTTCTGGCATCATGTCTAAGAATTTCATTCCTGAGTTAGCTTGTTCAGTTAAAGCTGATCCCATGATTCTGACTACATCCGTACCCGAATTGTAATCTTGCTCGTTAAGAGCCTGTACGACCTTTTGTTTTTCGGCCTCGTTTAGAGATAAAAATCCTTCTTTAGTTGTGTTATCAACAAGCTTTAAGAAAGAATATTTATTTTCATTAATTAATTGTTCAGTCTTCTTGTTGTTAACTGATTCGATCAGTTGATCAACTTTAGAAGAAAGAGAAGTGTAATCTCCAGAGAAGCCTGAAGTTCTTTTTCCCTTTGAAGCTGACTCGTTAACTTTTTGAGTCATCTGCTTTTGTGGAGATTTGCTGTTTAAATTTTCAGCGATGTATTCTGAATATTCAATACCGGTTTTAACTTTTTCAGCTAGGTATTCAGAATAGTTAATAGAACCATTTAGATTTTCAGCCAAGTAATCAGAGTAAGAGATGTTCTTATCTAAGTTTTCTGCTAGATACTCGGAGTAAGAGATGTTCT
>ERZ869929.1060-NODE-1060-length-10921-cov-4.570403_pt1 | contig 10921 bp, 24 predicted proteins | sample MGYA00579312_ERZ869929 | MGnify/ENA primary metagenome ERZ869929 (study PRJEB32216, sample SAMN09231818) | wastewater metagenome | place: USA: Maryland | collected 2016-08-09 | study: EMG produced TPA metagenomics assembly of the PRJNA472060 data set (Reclaimed...
GCTCACCTGTAGCATTCGGTCCCTGCGTCGAGGGCTTGCCAGACTTGGTGCGCCAATTAGCCTTTTGCCAACTCACTAGGTCCTGTTGACTTTTTCGTAGTGCCATGGTATTCTCCGCCTAAAGGAGTACGAAATGGACAGAATTTGGAAAGAGATTGACGGTACTGGCGGGCGTTATTCTGTCAGCAATGATGGCCTTGTCAAGGCTAACTGGTCTGACGTGCCCCAACGCAATTCAAAAAAGCGAATCAGAATTGAGGGGGAACGCATACTAAAGGCGTGCGTCCACACTACTGGATACTTTCGCGTGTCGCTTGGAAGGAACAACTCGCGATACGTACATCGTTTAGTAGCGGCTGCCTTTATTGATAATCCTTTGGGGCTGCCGCAGGTAGATCATATTGACGGTAACCGCCTCAACAATTGCGTATCGAATTTGAGGTGGGTTACGGCCAGACAGAATGCCCTTTATGGTGGAGAGCGTCACGGATGGGCTAGTCAAAAAGAGGCCACTTATCGGCGGTGCATGGACGATCAGCGACGCGAAGCCTATATTAAACTGCGTCAAGAGGGCTTTAGTTACAGGCACATCGCTAGGGTGTTTAACACAAGTCATTGCTCTGTAAAGTCTGTAATAGAACGCGGCCCACTAAATCCTGAAGTCCAATCTTAATCTCGGTACCCGCCGCCTTTAGCCTTATACTCTTTGGCTAACATCTGGCTTTTACGGGCGCTCCACTGACCGGGCCTGCCGCCCTTCCCGCCCGCTTTGATGCGTTCGAACAAGGACTTACGCATGCCGGGCTTCGTGTAGACGCCCGCTTCGTTCACCCGACTTTCGGGCTTCTTGGTCATTAGCCAGCCATCAGGCAGCGACCGGCCTTACGGCACGCCGCTGGGTTCGGGCACTGTGCACACGGCACCTTGCCGCCCTTCTGCATCTTGACCGGCTTGGCCTTCACGGCGCCGCCGGCCTTCATCTTCTTCTTCATCGGGCCCTGCGTAACCTGCTTGCCCATGTTCGAACGCATCATGTTACTTCCCCTTCGCCTTGGGCTTGCCGATCATGCCACCGGCCTTCTTCTTGACGGGGGCCTTGGCCATCACCTTGCCACCCTTCTTGAAGGCACTGCCCATACGACGCACTTCCTCGGCGGTCAGCGGGGCATCAGCCTCGCGGCGCTCCTCCGGCGTCATGCTTTCACGGGCCATGCGGCGCTGCTCCGGCGTCATCATCGGCAGACCCTTCGGCCCGCCTTCCATGATCCGGCGCTTGCCGGGTGACCGCACCGGGCCACCCTCCCGATACATCATACCCTTCTTCATCATGCCAGGCATTACTTCTTTCCCTTCTTAATCATGCCGCCCTTCTTGAAGGCGGGCATCGGCTTGGCCTTAGCCTTAGCAGCGGCCTTGGGCTTGGCAACCATGCCGCCCTTCATCATCTTCTTCGCAGCCGGCTTCGGCTTGGCAGCCACCATGCCGCCTGCCTTCTTGGCAACCGGCTTCTGCTTCACCATGCCACCCTTCTTGAAGGCGGTGCCCCGCTCCTCAAGTTCCTGCTGACGGCCCCGCATGCGCATCTGCGCAATCCGCTCCTCGGCGGTGGTCGGCTCGGCGCCCATCATCAGGTCGTTGAGGCGATCCGCAGAAATCTCACGGGGAGCCGCCGCAGCAGGACGGCGGGCCGGAGCCGGGCGGGGAGCCGGAGGCGAGGTCGGCATACGCTGACCAGCTTCGCCAAGTTCCTGCTCCATGCGCGAACGCTCGTCGGCCATGCGAACCTGTCGCAGACCCTCGCGTTCAAAGTCGGCGCCCGGCTGAAGCGTCGTCGGCATCACACCGCGAACCACATTCATGCCCGGAACAGCCCGGCTCGCACCACGCGCAGCAGCGCCAGCCGCACCGGCCACACCAACCCCACGCTGCGTGGGACCCGGCCCGGGTGCAGCAAACTGAGGCGCACGGCGAGGCTCCGCGTTAGCGGCAAGCTGCCGGTCCATAAGTTCGCGGACGTTGGGCTGCGGCGGGGCGGCGCGGCGCTGTTCCATTTCACGCATGGTGCGCTCGCGCATCTGCTCCTGTGTCAGAGCTTCGCGGGCCGCAGCGCGGCGCGCCTCGCCGTCACGGATGCGGCGGGCAGCCTCTTCTCGGGGATCAAGTCCCGCCCTGCTACGAATATCATCAGCCATTTTGCTTCTCCTTGGATTTCTTGGCGGGGAGGGGTTTGCCCGCCGATCTGAGTGCAATCGCAATCGCCTGCTTCTGTGGGCGACCGCTTCTAATTTCTCGGCTAATGTTCTCCGAGATAGTCTTCTGGGACGAACCCTTCTTAAGCGGCATGGAGAGCTTCCTTCTCAGTTTCATCGACACGCCGCAGCCAGCCACGGCCGAAAGTCGGGAACGTCTTCAAGCTCTTGTAGAAGTCACGGCGAGCCTCAGACACCTTGGCGATCAGGTCGGCAGGGTCGGCAGCGTTGATGGCGGCCATGCTCTTAGGACCAAGCACCCCGTCCTCTACGGCTCCGGCGCCCCGCTGCATCAGCCTGACTGCCCGACGAACGCCCTTGTTGACGGCCATGTCAAAGGCCAGCAGGTCCACGCCCGACTTCAGATCGTCACAGTTCAGGGCGTCCCAATACTGGTCCTTGTAGATGGTATTGACGTCAGCGTCAGAAATGGCGCGCAACTCGTCCTTGGTCATGGACTTACCCTTGAAGGCCGAGAAGGTAGCGAGCGTGATGCCCTTCATGGTGGCGCCGCCCGGGTCCTCTGGGTGATCGACATAACCACCCTCATGCTTCAGAATTAGGGCCAGCCACTTGGCGTAGTTCTCTTTCACTTGCGCACCATCTTACTCATTGCGTCACTCTTTTCCTTGGAGCCGGCGGAACTGCCGAAATAATAGGCAACCACGCCGCCCCATGCCGTGCCAAGCGTACCCAGCATAACCAGCATAGCCTCGGAGCCGCCCGTCGTAGGCAGGCCATTCAGCAGCATGAAGAACAGCACCCCGAAATAACCAAACGTAATGCCAGCGGCTAGAAAGCGGGGCGTCCAGTCCTTGGTCTTGATCTCCCGATCCCGGGCGCTGTTGCGGTCCTCATTGGCGATGCGTTCCAGATCGACGTCCAGTTCGCGCATCTGCACCGCGAAGTCCTGCTCGGCTTTCTTCAGGGCCAGCAACTGCTCGGGGGTCGCCTTGGCTGCCGCCTCGACAAGCTCGGCCTCGGTGCCGTCTGGCTTGCCAAGCAGGGCCTCAGAAATGGCACGGGTCGCCATGCCTGCCAGTGGTCCACCCACGGCAGTCGCAATGGACGGGGCTACTGTCCTAACGAGATTGAGGAGCGGTTCCATTCCGGGACTCCAAAAGGACTACGCGCCGCTCAAGGTCGTTGATCACGCGAAGCAGGTCAGACCGGATCGCAGCACGGGCGGCAGCCGCGTCAGCGGCCATCTCCAGTCTGCCACGCTCTAGGGCCGCCATGCTGCGCTCACGATCAAGCGTCATGTTGCCCCGGGCAATGGCAGCGTCCCGCTCTACCTGCTCGATCCGGTTCGACAGTTGCTCGCGGATCTGGGCCATGTCGATGGTCGTGCCCTGCGGCGGGATCGCCCGGTTGTCCTGCGTCACAACCACCGCAATGCGGGACTTGAGGATGGTGATTTCGTTGTTGGCCGACGACAGGGAGGTCATCAGGTACACGACGCAGCTAAAGAGGATTGGGATGGCCGCGAATACGACCTTCTCGATCAGGGCGCCCTTCGAGGCGTTGGCCGCCATCTGTTCGGACATTTGGGCTTGCTTGGCTGCGTCGGACATGCTAACAGTTCCAGGCTCGGAGGCTCTTGTTGATCCGGCTGTTGGGATCGTTGGCCGTCTTCTTGGAAGTCAGCTTCTTCTTCATGCCCTTCATGCGGGCACAGAACGAATCCCGGCGCGGGCCTCCCTCGGGTTGAGGTGGTTTGAGGCCCGGCTTACCGGGGTTCGCACGATTATAAGAGGCACGGCCTTTGGCATTGAGCCCGCCTTTGGGGTCCTTGCCTTCGGCACGCTGCCAAGCAGGGGTTTTGGCCATGCTATATTATAGCAGGTTTACCCCAACCTTTCAAGACTGATGGACTCGACGTCGAACTCGCCCGGTGCATAGAAATGCAACAGGTGAAAGCCGTTCCACCACAGCTTCTTGGCCGCCTTGGCATAGGCAAAGTCGCCTTCGGGGTCCACGAAGCAGCCACCCACCAGCCCGTGAATCTTGCTGCCGTCGCCCTTGGTCCGGGTAGAGGTGGACAGCAGGTGCGAGTGGCCACAGATGCACGAAACGTGCTGGGACCGCAACAGATTGTTGGCATGGTGTTCGCCGCCCTGCGGCCGACCCATCACCCCACTGACGAAGTAGTGCTGGAAGACGGCGCCATAGATGGAGACGGGCTTGAGGAACGAGTGGTAGCGGACCTTGAAGGTCGGGCGCCGCTGGGCCACCAACTGCTTGACCGTCTTGGGGAAGTCGGACGTCAGCAGCCGGTTGTCGGAGGCCATCCACTTGTTGTAGCGGTCCTCGTGGTTGCCCTCGATGAAGTCGATGGGCGCGCCCCCGTAAGACGCGGCGATGGAGGCGATCCAGTCAAGGGCGTTGAAGCCGGCCTCGACGTCCTCCTGCAAGGAGCGGTGCGCCCAGCGGGGATCGTCCATATCGTGCGTGCAGAGGGAGGCGAAGTCCCACAGGTCACCGATGTGGACCACCCGATCCAGCACGATGTTGCGGTCCTCCATAAACGCCATCATCTTGGCGAAGCGGTCCAGCTTGTCGCCCGGCATCGCATGGGTGTCGGGGATAAGCAGGACCGTCTTAGGGTAGGTTTCGCGGGAGGACACGCTCAGATGCCCCACACCAGCCCAATGAGGCCCATGAGGATACCAATGAAGAACATGGCAAAGCCGCCGACGACCGTGAGGTCAACGATGTTCATCTTGGTTTCGCGGTCTGAACCGGTTTCGGCGTAGGCCGTGTCCAGATAGAACGACGCGAAGATGGCAATCGCAAAGCCAATGATGGCAGCGGTTGCACCGATCTGCGTGATAATCATATCAGACTCCCGTTGAGCCGAGGCCACCTGCGCCCCGAGCCGTGGTTGAAAGGTCTTCAACTTCCACAACCTCAAGCTGCGGAAGCGGATGGATCATAAGCTGGGCGATCCGCATGCCCGGTTCGATCATGATCAGATCAGGATGCGGCCACTGCGGCGTATAGGCAAGCCGCCCCAAAATCACCTTTAACTCACCCCGGTAGTCCTCGTCAATAACACCGGGCGAATTGATGACAAAAATCCCATGCTTCGCTGCGAGACCAGAGCGTGAGCAGATCAGACCGACGTGGCCGGGCGGCAACTCGACTGCGATGCCGGTACCCACCGTGCGCCGCGTCCTCATGTCGTCGAGAGCATGAAGCTCGTTGGCGTAAAGGTCGAAGCAGGCGGCGCCTTCGGTGGCCCGGGTCGGCAGGATGGCCGTCGAGGTAAGGCGCTTGAACTTGATTTCTACAGGCCCAGCCATTGGCACTCCTTGTACTTGTTGATGGGTAGACCGCCCAGCGCGTAGATGCTGATCGGCTTCTTGTGCGACTGAGGCTTGGCGTTCTTGTAGATTTGTAGGAAGGAAAGCCTGGCCTCTGGGTAGATAGCTTGGACGATAGGTCCGTAGAACTCTAGGAGTTTCTTGCGGACTGGACGCATCCACGACAACTTGATTTCGACGATACAGATGTGGTCGTCTGCCAGCCACAACAGGGCGTCGGGCTGGCAGACGCCACCCTTGCGGGCCGCCTTGTAGTAGAGCCACGGCCCTACCTCGACCCGCTTATGCAGAAGTTGGAGGCGCTTCTGCACAGCCTTCTCAAAGGAAATGCCCGCCCGCTGCGCCGCCGTCCGTTGCTGCACCGGGAAGACCGGCACATAGTCAGCGTATTTGGCGACGAGGGGCGGGCGCAGTTTCACGAATCGCGCATCCCGCTAAGGCGGCGCTGGAAGGAACCTTCGAGCATCTTGAGCAGCAGCGCATACTCGCTCGGCTCAATCGGCGACGTCAGGGTGTGGCAGGCCGTGCCCGCTTCTTCGCCCTCGTCGATGGCGATGGCGCAAATGAAGCTGCGAATGGAAGCCTTCCGCTCGCGCAGCAGGTCAATAAGCTGGAGGATGACCTCTTCCATTTCCTCGTCGGGGTTGATGCCCAGATCAACCTTGATCATCCCTTCAAGATCATCGTCCTGCTTGGTGGCGGCAGCGAAACCCGGGAAAGCGATCACGTTGTCATTCGACATAGTAGTTGCTCCTTGCGGTGGTGACAGACTGCACGATGTTGGTGCGGATCACATGGATCTGCGAACCGCTCATAGGGTCAACGGCCTTTTCGAGCCAGACCCGCACGACGTAACCGCGCTTGCGCCACCAGCTTTTGATGTCAGACATCAGCTTGTAGTTGGCAGCGCGGTCACTCAGATAGTCATGCCTTGCCATCGGGCCTCCACTTCTTGAGGCCAGACGGGTTCTTGTCACTGGCCTTGCCCCAGTTATAACCGACCTCGACATCAAAGGGAATAACTATTTCACGGGTAATCCCATTAATGTCAGTCACGGGGAAAGGAAAGTGCAAGCACTCCAAGACCTGTGGCAACAACTCGGCGGCCTTGTCGATACGGACCTGACCGAGAACCGCGTCATGGAGGTTCAGCAGGATCTGGACATCGGCCCCGGGCTTGCCCTCGAACCGCTCCCAAATCCGATAGATACCCACGTTCATCAGCACACCAACGCAGTGCTGGGGAACGAAGGCAATCGCTTCACGCAGGGTGGCATCGTCCCAACGCCGGTTCCAGAAGGTACGCCGGATACCGAACGGGCTGACCAGATAGCCCTTCTTCTGCAACTGGTTGGCCACCCACGCATGCCAGTTAGAGATACCGGGGAAGCGCCGGAAGTACTGCATCTGGAAGGCTTCGGCCACGGCCGTCTCGACCTTCATCTGCTGCGCCAAAGTGAACGGCTTGCCATAGTAGTTGGAGCCGTGGGCGCCGCGCTTGGTGATGTCCCGGTAGGAGTAGCCCCGGTAGTACTCGCGCTCTGCGAGTTCGCGGTCAGGCGGGAAACCGAACACCATGCTGGCCACCATAGTGTGCGAGTCGCCGCCCTCGACAGCCGCGATGTAGTTCTCGTCACCCGACAGGTAAGCGACGATGCGGGCCTCGGCGCCCTGCTGGTCCGAGTAGAACAGCATGTAGCCGGGGTCAGCGACGAAGCAGGTGCGCGCCTCCTTCGGGATGTTCTGCAAGTTCGAGCCAATGCGAAACGGATGCTCGCTGGACGACAGGCGGAACGTCTCGGTACCAGCCACATTGAACGCAGCATGGAAGCGGTTGCTGGGCGACAGTTTCTTGGACAGGAACTCGATCTGCTTTTCGAGATCCCGGATGCGCAGAATGTGATTGGCAAAGAGGGCGCCACGCGGATAGTCGCGGGCAATGCGTTCAAGGATTTCCCGGTCGGCCCCGACCTTGACCTCGCCCTTCTTGGACTTGGTCTGCTCGGGGATCGCCAGAAACTCATAGAACAAAGTCTGAAGTTGGGGCGTCGAGTTGTGGTTGACGGTCGTGCCGAACAGGCTCTCGCACAGGAAGTCGAACCGCGCCTGCACCTTGTCGGCCCGTTCGCGCAGGCCACGCACCAGCATGTCCCGCCGCTCGGTGTCGATCTGCACGCCGCGTCGCATCATGGTCATGATGGGACCCAGCATCAGTTCGCTGTAGCGGTAGGTCGTCGACGCCCATGCGGGCAGCAGGCCCCCGTCAAAGATTTCCTTGAGGGCCATCGTCTGCATGGTGTCGAGCGCGTTGTATACGATCTCCTGATTCTCAGGCGTGATCGTCAGGTTCTGCAACTGAAGAGTCTTCACTACTGTCCCCCTTGAGAAACGAATCCCGCATACGGGACATGATGTGAAGCGTCAAGGGCGGCCCATCATAGTTCTTGATGAAGGTCCGCACCCTGACAGGCTCGATGCTGGCAGCAAGGCAGATGCCCTCGAAGTTCTGGGCAGTCGTGCCAAACTCCGCCGTGATCCACGCCTGCGCCTGCTTCTTATGCACAACCCCCTGCGGGGTCTTCGGCTCAGACGTGGCGTCGATCAGGGCCTGAATAATTACGCTGGCCCAAAGCCGGCGGATCGCAGCATCGTCGTCGTTCATGTTAGCTCTTCATCGCAGCCTTCGCCTGCTCGTAGCGATGGTCGTCCCTTGCCGTATTCAGATCGTCGATGACGAACAGATAGAACTCGGGCACGCTAAAGCCTGCCGCCGCTTCAAGCTCGCGGTGCAGCTTGTTGGTGTTGCTATTGCGGGTAGCTTCACGCAGCCATTCCATCAGAACCTGCTGCATCTTGTAGCGGGCGCTAGCCGTAAGGCCGTCGGCCTCAAAGGTAGCGCGGAATGAAACCGCAACTTCAGCCATTACTCTCTCCTGCGTTGGGGCGTCAGTCTACTGAGCCGCCCTTGTTGAAGTCCTTCTTGGCCTTGGTCCGCAGGTGCTTCCACGCACGGGTCGGGATGTGGAGGGAAGCGAGGAAGCCCAAGCTCTTTTCCCATTCCGGCTGCCATGCGTGGTGACGAAGCATCGTGTCGAAGATCGGGCCACGAGGTCGTATACCGTAAGCATCGAGGTAAGTCAAGTCATAGGTGGCGTTATGAAAACCCCACGCCAAGTCATGGCGGCTGGCCAAGAACCGCAGCCACAACCAGATGTCCAACTCGTCAGCCTCCGACCACACCGACCTGTAGTTGCGGTCTTCGAGGTGGACGTACAGGCAGCAGCCCGACGAGGTTGCCGCCGAGAACTCAGTGATGCGGCACGACTTGTTGGTTTCGACGTCGAACACGATCTCGTTACCAATGTGCCTAGTCGAGAACTCGTAGAGGTCGGCGACCGTCTCGGGGATGTAGACCGTGCGCGGCCTGTCCTCGAAACGCTTGCGCGCCTTGCGCATCGCCGACACCACGACGGGCCGCTCGTTCCACGCCATGCGGGCGAAGATGTTGGGCGCGTAAGTCGGCACCACCTGCAACCCCTCGACGAAGGGACTGTCGATGTGGGTGCCCCGGAAGGTGTCGATCTTGGTCTCGCCGGTCAGGCAGAACATGGCGTGCTGCCCCATCGTCAACGCGATGTCGAAGCCCTTGAGCTTCTCGACCAGCTTGGCCTGATCTTCTTTCGCCGTGGACGCCAACTGGCCGCCCGTCTTGTCGCCTGCAAAGAGGGTGTGCCACTTGGCAACGTAAGCACGGAAGGCAGTGTGGATGACGGTCGGCTTGAAGCCCGCCGCCTCCATCAACTCCTTGATGACCTGCCACTCCCACTCGGAGAAGGGCTGGCCCGGCGCCGCATCAATCGCAGGCCAGTCAACAACCAGCGCCAGCTTCACTTTGAGCGCCTCTCCATTTCAAAGGGAAGATCAATGAGCCGGTGACCGTGGTATTCGAGCAGCACGTTGATCGCCTCGATACGCTTTATATCGAACTGCAAATCTTCCCACCGGCCACAGTCCGCAGGACTTTCATAGATGTCCGTCAGTGCAGATTCCATAGTCTTGAAGATAACCTGCGCCTGATAACGAAGCAACTGATGGAAGATCATGTCGGCAAGTTCGCTGCCGAGTTCGATCTTGATGAAGTCTTCGTCAACGGAAGCAACGGTCGCGGTGTTGTTAGCCATTGCTGTTCACCTTGCGACGCTGGATTTCGCGGTCGATGTACCAACGCGCCTTCTCCAAATCTTCGATGCCGCCCTTGAGATCTGCGCGCCACACATACTTGATGGCGTTGCCCAGACAAAACGACATATGCTCGGTGATCTGGATGCACTCGATACCCGACGGGTGCGAGTTGTAGTGGACCGGCTTGTTCACCGGATCGTAGTCGTTCATGGTGTGCCTCCGCTGCCTAACACTCAGGTCAGCTTCGTAGCCGGTAAGAAGACGGCCTTGCTCCACGGTTCGCGCTCCTTCAACATTGCGTCAATACCATCTGCTGCGTGGATCGCACCGACCTCACGCAACCCATCAGCCGCCTGCTTCAAGGCAGCCACAAGCAGGTTCCACTCAGCAACCAGCGAACCCGCATCCTCAATCCACGGCAGGATGTCGAGGTGCGCCTTGCCAAGTTCGTCAGCGAGGCGCTGCCGCTCCTTTTGAAGCCACTCAACGTCTGCTTCAAGACAGGCGACCACTGGGCTTTTCTTGATTAAAGCGACGATAGCCTTGACCTGATTGTCACTCAGGACCATGCCGGTGGCCTCGTAGATTTCGTCGGCCCATTCCTCAGTGGTCATGCTACCGATCCTTTCGGGGGCTTGCGGGGACAAAACGGATTCTCGCATTCGAGGTTGGCGCCCGGCGGGCAGATGCACCCGGCAGGCTGTGTGCGAAGCGCAACTTGCAGCGGAACCGGCGGGTATGGCAGCGGCGGCGACGGTGGCAAACGAGACTGTAAGCACGGCTGCCGTGAACAAGTCTGCCCGATGTAGAGTCCGCAAGAACAGACGGGCTGCTCAGTAAGGAAGGTCATTCCTTGCTTTCCTTTTCGAGGCGGGCACGGCGGGCCGCAGCCACGATGGCCTTGGCTTCTAACCGGCGTTCTTCTGCGGTGCGGGCGCAAGGCCGGTCGCAGGTGGCGTTGTCTCCGTGCGGATCACAAAAGCAATGGTTGTCCATGACAGTTCCTAGCGAGGAAAGACGGGACATTGTAACTCCTCACCGCGTCCGGTGCAACCAACAAATTCAGCGCCGAGTGCAGGAAGGCGAGGCAATTCTGCACGCGAGCAAGACATATGCTCGACGCGGGCGCCGCGTGCCAAGATGCGGCGATGCTCCAACATGGAG
>ERZ869929.1061-NODE-1061-length-10921-cov-4.427296_pt1 | contig 10921 bp, 8 predicted proteins | sample MGYA00579312_ERZ869929 | MGnify/ENA primary metagenome ERZ869929 (study PRJEB32216, sample SAMN09231818) | wastewater metagenome | place: USA: Maryland | collected 2016-08-09 | study: EMG produced TPA metagenomics assembly of the PRJNA472060 data set (Reclaimed...
CGCCAGCACGAGATGCCACCGGTGGAGTACGACGCCGCGATCGGCATGAGCGGCGACTGGCCGTCGAGGGTGAGACCGGACCAGGACGTGCCAGTGCCGTGCGCGACGAGCCACAGCAGGCCGCGCGGCAGGACGTACGTGGAGCCGGAGACCGTCGCCGCTGACCGCGTGGAGGTCGTGAACGTGGACAGGGCCGCGGACGCGACCACCGCACCCGGGTAGCCGGTGCCGTCATCGGTGCAGACGTACAGCACCCCCGTCGACGTGGCACCCGACTGCACATCGACGGCGAGCTGGTCGATGGTGCGGCCCGCCACAGGGTTGTAGAATGGCATCGCACGGGCCTCACCTGACGCGAGGGTTTGGCCGGCGTTCGCGACGCGCGGCGCGGTCGGGCCGTAGAACGAACCGGACCGCCACGTGGTGTTCTGGATCGCGATGCCCTCAGCCGCAGTGGAGGCCGCGAGACCGTAGGTGACAGCGAGGGTCCGGTCCGCGGACAGGTCACCGCCACCGGTGAGCCCCGTGCCCGCGGTGATGAGCCGCGACGTGGGGGGCGCGCCGACCTGGGCAGCGGTGACGTTGTGCGGGTTGCCCGTGGTGAGCTGCGAGTGGTCGTAGGCGGTTTTGCCGCGGTCGCCGCGGTACGCGGTGGTGGAGGTCTCACCGAGCTCGAGGCCACCCGCAGCGGCTTCTTCGATGATGGCGAGGTCCACGCCGGTCCACACCACCGGCACGCCGGGTGACACCTCAGCCACCGCGTCGTCCACGGTGGTGTCGTTGGCAGCCGCGGTGGATGCGTCGAAGTCGGAGACGAGGGTGCCGTCGACCCAGCGGCGCACCCGCGCGATGTGGAACAGGCCGTGGCCCGCCCCGATCCACGAGTCCTCGCCGGCGGTGTCTGCGATCGACGCGAGGCCGGGGTGCGACCGGACCTGCGTGACAGCCCAGCGGGTGCCGTCGTCGGAGTCGACGTAGGTGCCGAGCATGTCGGAGCGGTAGCGGGTCGTCAGCGTCTCCGCCGTCAGGTCCCACTCCCATTCCTTCTCGATCCAGATGCCGGAGGTGGTGGGGGCGAGGGCGGGGTCCTCGCCGTTGGCTTTGTGCCACTCCTCGGTCTCACCGAACGCGGTCGACTCGGCGTAGTCCTTCACCCGGGCGCGGAAGTCCTCGGTCCACCGGGTCTCAGACGCGCACTCGTAGCGGTCATCGACGCCGAGGCCGTCGAGCGATTCGGACGCGTACTCGTGATACTCGAGGGTGTCGCCTTCGTCGCCCAGGTCGGTGGCGAGGTCGCGGACGAGAGCGCGGATACGCAGCGACGTGGTGGGGGTGGGGATGGTCCACGAGGTGGCGAAGTGCCCGTTGTTGTCGGGGATCGGGGCGCCGCAGCGTGCCCACTTGGTGGGGGCGGTGGTCACCTCGGCCTGGGCGCGCTGGTCAGCGATGGCCCATGCGTCGACCGGTACAGCCACCGACGAGACACGGACACCTGCGACCGTAGAGCCATCGACCGTGTAGGCGGTGGCCGTGCGCCCCGACTGCGATGCGATCACGTCGCTGGGTGCGAGGGCGGTGCCGGCGGTGCAGGGGCCGGAGGCGGGGACGGTCCAGATGCCGAGGTGGCCGCCTTCGACGACGAGGATCGTGGCGCCGGCGAGGTAGGCGCGGGGGATGGCGCCGACGTCGAGTAGGGGCACGGTGGTGAAGGTGCCGTCGGCGGGGAAGTTGGTGGCGAACGCGCCGACGCGCCGGGTCAGGTTGTCATCGAGGTAGTCGTCGAGCGGGGTGGCACCCACGTTCACATCGGACGCGTCGATCGGCAGCGACTCCCCCAGCCCGCGGTCCCCCCGCGCGCCCTGTTCGATGGTGACGTTCAGCTGGTCCGCGGGTTGCACCGCGACCTCAACGCTGGCCCCCGACGCGGATTGGATGATGGTGAGCGTGGTGTCGGCCATCTAGCTCACCACCACCGCGGCCGTATCCACGACACTGCCGATCGCGGCTTGGATCGCGGTGGTCCCCGCGTTGACCCCATGCACGTAGCCGTGGCCGTAGGGGACCGTGGCGTGACCGTTCGGGTTCGCGGTCCACTCGCACCACTCGGTCACGTCCTCGGTGGAGTCATCGTCGTAGGTGGCGGTCGCGACGAGCGAGGTGATCTGCCCGACCGCGATGGTCAGGTCCCCGGTGATCTCCAAGCTCACGACGGGCAGGGTGTGTTCGGGGACGACGTTCACCTGGAACAGCGCCGCGGTCTCCCATTCCTCGCCGGTCTTCTTGTACAGGGCTTCGAGAATGAGGTCGCGGTTCTCGAGCGCCCGGGTCTGCGCGGACGTGAGCTCCAACCGCCACCGCTCATCATCGTCCGGCCCGACGGCGGCGCACGTCGCGACCAGCTGCCCGCCTTGGGATACGGGTTCGTCGCACAGGTGGCCTTGCACGTCGATCGCGACGGGGGTGCCTTCGGAGTCGGTGAGTCCGATGGTCACCGCGGAGAACGGCCGGCCCTGGTGGACCGTGACCTGGCCGTGGTAGGGGGGGGTGTTGACCTCAACGGTCGGCATGACGTATGGTCCTTCGGGGTCTAGTCAGCCCTGCATCCACTGTGGTGCGCAGTCTCCTCTCCACGGCCCCGGGTCAAGCCTGGGGCCGTGGCGCGTACAAGGGGAGGAGACGGGTGAGCTCGGCGTCGATCCGGTCGCAACGGGATTCGGTGCGCGACACCGCGTCGCGCAGGGACGAGCCGTTGTTGGGGAGCACTTCGTGTTCGATGGATTCGAGCCGGCCGTCGAGACCTGCCACGCGGCCGTCGATCTCCGCGACCTGGGCTGCGGTGGTGTCCACGGTCGCGGTGAGGTTCGACAGGTGCTTGTCGACCCAGCGGTCGAACACGGCCTCGAGCGGTTCCGCGAACAGCTTGCGACCCACGTAGCGGATCGGCCGCGAGATGAACGGCACCTTCGCCGCCGTGGAGACCGAGACGACCGCCGCGCCCATCGCGACGATCACCGCGGACGTGTCGCGGAGGGTTTCGAGCCACGGCGCGATCGCGAGGAGATCGGTCACTTGCGCTGCCCGTTCCAGAACCGCAGCGCCGCTATCGTGTTCGGGCCGACACCGCCGTCGAGGGCCTGCCACGGTTGCTGGCCGGTGAGGATCTGCAACTGCACCATGCGCTTCTTGAACGCGATGATCGCGGCCTTGGTGGGTGAGTTGGCCGCGGTGGAGTAGAACCCGTCGATCACGCCGGGGAACAGGGTCACATCGTTCCAGTCGTCGGACAGGGCGGCGAGGATCATCTGCACCTCCGACACCTCGACGAGCTCGCCACCCAGCTTCGCGAGGGAGCGATCCGAGTGGCCGGGGCCGAACGGAATCCACCGCCGGCCGATTGGAGGTGAGTGCGAACCGGGGCGGGTGAACCCCCACGCGCGGCCATCATCGCCGGCACCGTCAGGGATCACGGAGATGTGGACGTGGTGGAAGTGGCCGTTCGGCCCGGTGTACGGCCCCCACTCCCATGCCCTACGCGTCTTCGTGGCGTAGGAGCTGAACATGCGCCCACGCCAGATCACGTACTTGACGCGCGGGTCCTTCTTGGCCCGCAGGAACTCTGCGACCGCTTCGGCCACATCGTCAGCGGGGGTTGGTGTGTCGAACGGGTCGTCCTGGGTCACGTCGATCGCACGCACCACGCCGCGGTCGTCGGGGTTATGATCCGAGACGCGCGACGAATGGGCGGTGTCCCCGATCGACCCGTCGGAGACCTTCGACCGGCCCGGATAGGCGGCGTTGATCTCGTTGCGGAGGGTGACCAGCGAACCGGCCAGGCGCCACGCCATCGGACTACCGGTTGGCGCCGAGCGTCGGGATGAGACCGGACTGCTCGAGGGCGTTCTGTGCGGTGGTGACGAGGATGACCGCGGCGGCGAGTACCGCGGCCCACGCCTTGCCATCGACGGTGACGCCGACGGTGCCGAGAAAGGCCACCAGCGTCGGGAGGATGATCGTCGCGGCGACGAGCACCTGTAGCAGTGTGCGGAGAACCCGCGTTGCACCAGTCATCATGCACTCACCTTCTCTCGGGTCAACTCATCGTCTTCTTCGGTCCACGGGTACTTCGACTCGACGAGATCCCGCGGGTTCACGCGCAGGTACTCGCACAGCGCCTTCATCGAACGCGGCGAAGGCTTCTTGCGGCCCGCGAGGTAGTCGGTCATGAGACGTGGATGCACTCCGGTCGCATAGGTGACATGGATGGACCGCACACCGCGGGCTTCCATGATCTTCCCGAGCTTCGTGTGGGTTCTGTAGGGACGATGCCCACCCGTCAATGCCACGTCGTTCTCTCCTTACGACCAGGGGGTGACCGACCGCACCGCGGATGCAGGTGTGACGGAAGGTCCGGCAATCGGATTGTACGCGGCCAACCCGCCACCGTCACGCAATCGTTGGATCTGCTCGAGCAGCGGCACCAGCGCCGGCCAGTCCCGTGCTTCGGAGAAATCACCGGTCTGGATCGCGCGTCGGAACACGTCACGTTGCACGGCCTGACGTTTGATCTCGGCCTTCATGGCTTCGGCGGTGAAGTTGATGTCGCGGGCCTGGGCGGGGATGCCGAAACCGGATGCGATCTGACGCTGGGCTGCGGCGGGGTCGCGGCGGGCCAGGGTGTTGAAGTCGTTGTCGCCGCCGGTGAGCCGACGTACCAAGTCGACCTGCGGGACCGTGGACCCGACCAGCGCGGTGAGGAACCCGGGCCGCGAGTTCACCATCTTGCCGGTCATCGGGTCGTAGGTCTTCGTGCTGGGAGAGGTGAACCCGCCGAGCTCGGCACCGGTGGACTTCGCGACAGCTTGGCCGACCGGGTTGAGGCCGGCGAGGAACCCGGCGAGCGTGAAGTTGTCGGCCACGTCCCCGAGCGGGTTCATGCCCCGCAGGGAGATGGCGCGCTGGTCGCCGTTCGGGTCGGGTGCGCCCAAGGTGAGGTAGTCAAGCATCGACGGCGGGATGTCGGCGCCGAGATCGTCGAGCACGGAGCGGGTCAGGTTCGACATGATCGCGGCACGGAGCGGGTGATGCGCGGGGAAGGATGTCACGAACCGCATCGCGTAGGACGTGAACGAGTAGAACGGGAACACCTGCCGCAGCACGTTCCGCTCGATCGGAGTCAGGGCGTTCCAGTTCTGGAACACGCGATTGACGGTTTGCAAGGCAGCGTCGCGGGACATTGCTTCGGCGGCGTCGCCGGTGATACCGGACCGCGCTGCCTTCTTCGCGGTCTTGCCATAGGTGTCCAGGTAGGACATAGCACGGGTCGTGTCATCGAAAAGCGAGTTCAGGTCATAGGACTTCTGGATGACCGCGCTGCCCGCGTTCTTCGCCGCCTGGATCACGTTCCAAGCCTTCGCGTTGCGCTGCCCGGTCTGGAACTTCGCGGCCCACGAGTTCGCGGTCTCATACTTCGACTGGGCGAGCTCTTTGCGCGCGACGTTGAACGAGAACCCAAGCTCATCGGGGATCACGTCCTCGCCGGCCTTGAACGCCTTGATGAGCCGGCGAGCCTCCGGCCACTTGCGGAACACCCCCGGGCCGTGCTCGAGCGTCGCGGTGAACGCGTTGCCCACGATGTTGTTGAAGTGCCAGCGCGGCAGGAGCGGTAGGACTGCCGTACGGAACATGTGGTTGAGGGGAGAGAGGACCGTGAAGATTGGGTTCACGCGCGGGTGGTAGTAGTCCTCCATGACGCGCGCCACGTTCTTCGGCAACCAGATCGTGTCCGACGCCGAGGAGACCGTGCGCGCCTTGCCGCCACCCAGGAACTTCTCCGGCTCGAACCGCTGCCAATCGCGGTTCATCAGCTCCGTCACGTGGCCTTGGACGAGCCGCGGGTTCTTCGCCGCCGCGTCACGGGCCTGGGAGAGCAGCCGGTCGCGCAGGTCCGATTCGATCAACCCGAACGTGTCCGCGATGTCGGGCAGGACCCGTTCCGCGATCTCACGCGACACGATCTCCACGCCCTGCGCCGCCAACCCGACGGTCACGTCCTCGTTGTAGGGCGCGATCTCGTAGAGCTTGCGCTTCTTGGTCTGCGACAGGTCCCCGATGAAGTCCTGGACGCGCGGCATCGCGAGCGCCTTCTCGCGGCCCGGCGCGACCCGATGCACGAACACCGGGTCTTGGCCGGCGGCCTTCAGCTTCTGCCAGATCGGCTCCGCGTCGCGGATGAGGTCGGTGAGCACGTCACGGTTGAACAGGTCGGGGTACGCGCGGAAGTCCTGCTCGAGGATCACGCGCGACGCTTCCTCCGGCGACACGCCCTTCTGGATGAGGTAGTCGGTGCCGGCGCGCTTGGCTTCGGCGTGGACCGCCGGTATCCACCGGTCAGGGGCACGCGAGTTGAGCTTGGTCAGCTTCTTCTCGGCGTCGGCGGCGGCCTTGACCTCCTGGCGGATGCGGGCCAGGGTGTCGAGCCGGATGTCCGCGGCGGGCGCGATCTTCGGCCCGACCTGACTACTGCCACCGAGGCGCGTCTTGGATCGTTGCAGCGTGCGGGACGCCTTCTCCAAGTCCGCGAGGGTCGTGGTGGTCTGAGGGTTGTTGAAGTAGTCGTCGAGCGCCGCGTACAGCGGCTCGATGCGCTTCAAGGTGATCTTGTCGAGGGTCGAGGCGCGTCCACCGTTCGCGGCGGTGCGGGCGTCGATCTCGGACTTCACGCGCGCGACCTGCGTGAACAGGCCGTCGTCGACCTTCGCAGCGGTCTTGCCGACGCGTTCCTGGGCCTTCAGGATCTTCCGGCCGGTCTTGAGGTCGTACACCTCGTCGTTCAGCTTGAGCAGTTCACCGGACGCGGTGGCCCGGCCCTCGTACACGTCGGTCAGTTCGATGACACGCGACGCGAACGCCTGCTCCTCGGCGGTGAACTTCGTGGGGTCCGCGAGGAGGTTGCGGTCCTGTTCGAGCGCGCGGGTCACGTCGATCACCCGGTCGTCGGTGAGCGACGGGAACGCCTTGGACCGGCCATCGGATGCGAGCTCGTACGCGTCGCGCGCCGCCTGGTGGATCGGGTTCGCGAGAGGCCGGTTGCCTTGGATGATGTCGGTCATCTGCTGGTCCCCGACCGCCATCTTCGTGGAGAGGTTGCGGGCGTCCTTGCCGAAGGCGCGAGACGCGAGTTGGCCGAGGCCGGTGTCGGTGACCTTCGCGATCGGGGTGCCGAGACGCGCCGGGACGAGTTGGGACCCGGTAGCGGACAGCTCACCCTCAGGCAAGGCGCGGCGGGTCAGGACCGCGCGCAGGGGCGTGGCCTTCGATCCGGTGCTGGCGGCTTCCTCGGTCGCGATCCGCCCGACCTTCGTGCCGGACGCGGCCTTCGACGCGTAGGGCAGCACATCCAACCCGACCATCACCGGGTGGTTCGCGATCTCGCGCAGCCCCTCCGGTCCCCGCGAGATCTGCGACGTGGTGTAGGCGCCGGGGATGAGACGCGCAAGCGGCAGATTCCAGAACGACTCCCACGGGTTCATGCCCTTGGCGCGGTTCGCCTCGTACATGGCCTGCGTCTTGCCTTCGTCGCGGTTGCCGAGGAACGAGTTGTGCGTGAACGAATCAGCAACAATCGACCCGGCAGCACGGGCCTCGTTCCACAGAGCGGCCGGCATGTGCGGGATCGACTTGCCGATCGCGGCCACGTCGCGCACCGCGTCACCCGGGAAGGAGGTCACGGTCTCCCAGATCGATTCCTTCTTGGCCTGCTTCGTCGCCGGCTCCCCGCGAACCGCGGTGACGATCGCGCCGAGCGTTTCCTGGTCGGTCAACGGGAACTGGCCCTGCTCGACGCGTTGCAGATCCATCTTGAGGAGCTGGGCGCGGACCGGTTGCGGGAGAGACTTGATCGACGGGCCGAGCCGTTCGTACTTCGTGACGAACGACTTGCGCGCGTCGGGCAGGTTCGCGATCACCGCGGACGTGTCGAGGCCCGCGGTGGGTCGACGGGCAGGGGTGGGGGCCGCGGACTGGAACCGCTCGAGCATGTCGTCGGGGACGCGCGGCGCGAGAGGGTTGACGCGGAACGGGGTCTGCTGGGTACGCGTCGGGGTCAGGGTGAAGTCGCGGCGCGTGGTGCCGGCCGAGCCGAAGTCGGGCTCGAGGTTGCTCACCCCAGCTGATCCATGATTGACGCGATCGCGGCGGCAGTGTCAGTACCATCGGCCGCGGCCTGGGTCTGCTGCTGGGGGACGAGCTGACCGGTCTGCTGCAACGCCTGGTAGTACCGCACCTGGTCTTCGAGCTCGTACACCTGTTGGGCGAGACGCTGCTGGTTCTCGAGCGCGTTGATCGCCGGGAACGCCTGCGCCTGCATCATGTACGCCTGCTGGGTCTTCGGGTCCGGCTTGAACCCGGTCGCGGCCTGGAACGACTGGTCCTGCTGGGTGACGTACTGGCCGATCGCAGCCTGGATCGCCGCGGTCTGCTCAGGCGTGTACACCCCGTAGCGGGCGAGCGGGTTGCCGCCGTCGGTGCCGGTGAGCATCGTGTCCTGCGCGGCGGGGGAGGGCTGCATGGACCGCTCAGGCGTGAAGTCGTTGGTCGCGACGAGGTTCTTCTCCGCGGCTTCCCACAACTGCGCCACCTGCGGGGCCGTCATGTCGGGGGAGAGGGCGATCTGGCCGGCGATCAACGCTTCCTGCTTCGCTACCTCGCGCGGGTCGAGGTTGTAGTGGTTCGCGATCTTGCGGAACCGGTCCTGGTGGAACGCCCACCACTCCTGCGGGTCCTGGGATTGAGGGGCGGGCTCCGCGAAGATGTCGCCCACGGTCGTGTACAGGCCAGAGGGGCGGGAGGAGGACGCGGTGGGCGCGGGCGTGGAGGTCTGAGAAGCCTCCGGCAGCGGGCCTCCTTGACCGAAGATCACGTCAAGCGCGCCGAGCGCCTTGGACTGGGCGGTGGCAGTGTCAGGCGGGTTGTAGGTGTACCCGCCACCAGGTGCAGGCGTCCACGTGGCATCACCGGCCCACGCGGGTGGCTGGGCGATGGTGGATGACTCGGTAGGCCGGGTCTGGTAGTAGGTGGCCGGGTTCACACCCAACGGCGCCATGGCCTTCGATTCAGTGGGGCGCGTCTGGTAGTTCGCTGGGTCGAACCCGCCTTCCGGTCGGCCGGTCGGCCACTGCCCCGCGTACGGGGTGAGGGTCAGGGACTCGGTGGGGCGCGGAGTGATGAACTGACGGCCATCGACCGGTTCGAGATTGCCCGCCTGCTGGACGTTCGGGCCGAACTGAGCCGGTCGCTTCCCATTGCCAGCCGGGGCGTCGGGGTCTCGGGTCAGAAGGGAGGGGGGCACGCCGGTTCCCACCCCGGCGCCGGCCTGCCGGGCCAGCACTTCAGCGAGGTCGAGCATGGTGCGCTTGCCGCGCAGGGGGCGTGAAGGCATTGGTCGGCTACTTTCGTCCGCGGTTGGGGCGCATCTTGATCCGCGGCTTCCCGGGCTTCGCGGACGGCTTCCCGGTCGGCTTGCCACGCGACAGGCCGGTCATCACACGCCCCGGCCGGCCACCACCACCGGGCATCGCCGTGGTGGACCCGAGCGCCTGGGCGATGACACGGTTCGCGGTTTCGCGCTGGCCCACGTCAGCGGAGTTGAGCATGTCGATGAGCTGACCGGTCGACATCTGCCGATCCAGGTTGAGGCTGCGGAGCGCGATGTCGAGCTTGTTCTGCAACTGCTGCCGGTCGAGCCCGAGCCGCTGCGCCTGGATGTCGAGGGTGCGGAGCCGGTCACCGAGCCGCGCCTGCTGTTCGTTCTTCGACAGCCCCGACTCGTACAGGTCGATGGCGAGACCGTCGCGCTTGTGCGCGTTCGCGGAGGTCTGTTCCATGTAGTCGATGCCGGCCTGCTCGTAGTCGAGCTTGTCCCGGTTGAACATGACGCCCTGCTGTTCGCGGTTGATCTTCTCCTGCTTGGTCTGTTCCGCGAGGTCGGACTGCTTGAACCCGAGCGCCGCAGCGATGTCGCCCCGGTCCCACGTGTGGCCCTGAGACGTGAACGCACCCTTGAACGTGGCGTCCGAGGCGGTGTCGCGCCGGTCTTCCATGGCGGTGCGTTCGGCCTGCGCCGACTGGTTCGCGATCTGCGCGAGGACCGAGTTGGAGGTCTGGCCTTGCAGGTTGTACCGCTGCTCGTCGAGGGCAAGGTCCCGGCCGGCGAGCGCGTACCGGCCATCCGCGAACACCTGCTGCCCGGCGAGATAGGCGGTGTCGGAGTTGTAGCGCGTCAGGTCCACGCCGAACATGTCGTCGTAGTAGCCCATCTGCCGGTTCGCGGCGTCACGGTCCACGCCGATCTGCCGGTAGTCGAGGTCGATGTTGGCTTGGCCGTTCGCGTACTGGTTGCGGTAGTCCTGGGCCTGGATGTCGTAGCCCTGGTTGCGGTAGCCGTGGTCGCGTTGCGCTGAGGCGGCCTGGTTGCGGTACTGCTGGTACTGCGGCTGGTAGTACCAGTCGTACACCTGCACCGCGTTGTCGAAGTTCGTGCCCGCGGTCGATGGCGCGCGGTTATCACCCGGCGCGCGACCCGCGCCCTGTGCGCCGGCTGCCTGCTGGCCGATCGCGGCGAACGGGCTGCGACGGGTGCCGAAGGAGTTGAACGGCATCGCGACCCTCCCTAGTAGTAGTCGAAGTCGGTGAGCCACCCGGGCAGACCCGACGCGTCGAGCCCCATGCCGGTGACCTGGGTGGCCTGATCGGAGTGCTGGCGGGTCAGGTCGTACATGGCGCCCAACGTGTCCTTGTAGAGCTGCAACGCTTCCTGCCAGCGCGGGTCGCGGTCGCGGCGCAGCGCCAGGTACTCCGCGTACAGGTAGGCGCAGTCCTCCCATCCGACCGGCAGGTCCAGCACATCGGTGTCCGCGTCGGGCGG
>ERZ869929.1062-NODE-1062-length-10917-cov-14.496778_pt1 | contig 10917 bp, 18 predicted proteins | sample MGYA00579312_ERZ869929 | MGnify/ENA primary metagenome ERZ869929 (study PRJEB32216, sample SAMN09231818) | wastewater metagenome | place: USA: Maryland | collected 2016-08-09 | study: EMG produced TPA metagenomics assembly of the PRJNA472060 data set (Reclaimed...
CCCGCCCGGGTGGTCGTTCGCCCCGGACGGGCGGGCGGTGTACGACGGCCGCCCGCTGGCGGTCGGCGGGCGGAAGCTGGACGTGCTCCGGGCGCTGGTCGGGGCGGCCGGGCCGGTCGGGGTGGACGGGCTGCGGGCGGCGTGGGGCGGGACGGACGTGGACGACAGCGCGGTCCGGTTCCAGGTGGCCGAGCTGCGGAAGGCGCTGAGGGCGGAGTTCCCGGACTGGGAGGGGGAGGTGGTCCAGGCGTCGGCCCACGGCTACCGGCTGCTGCTGACCTGACCGCGGGGCCGCCGCGGGAGAGCGTCTCCCGCGGCGCTCACGCCGTCTCGCGGGGGCCTCACGCGGATCGCGCACCGATCGCGCGGCGGCGTTGTGGAACCCTGGCGGGGAGGGCGGCAGAATACGCCGCGGGTGAAGGGGTCAGCGGTCGAAGCCGGGGTCGGTGCCCTCGTCCCGCTCCAGCCGCTCGATGACGGCCTGGCGGACGTAGGCGCTCAACCCGAGGTCGAACCGCTCGCTCTGCCGCTCCAGGCGGGCGCGGAAGTCGGCGTCCACCCGGAGGTCGATGCGGTCCCGCGGCTTCTCGGGCTTGTCGGGTTTCTTGGCCACGTCGGGGCGCTCGATGGTGTCAGTCAATGCCATCACACTCCCCGCACAGTACCGGGCTTACGGCCAGAAGCAATCTGGCAGATGTACTGTACTATAACAGACCTGGTACGTACCGGAACCGGAAAATGCCGAAATCCGGGGTTGACATCCGTACCTTGTACGTACATAGTACACACCACACGAGACGCACAACCCGACCCCGCCCGCCGGCTACGGCCCTTGCGCCGGGCGGCCGGCGGGCGGACAGTGAGGAGGGGCCTGCGATGTCCAGGCGTTCGGCCCGGCCGGGGCGGCCGGCGTACCTGCGGCGGAAGGACGAGGCGGCGGGGCTGGTGCTGCTGGCCCTGGGGGCGGTGTTCGGGCTCGGCGCGGTCGCGGCGGTGTTCGCCTGGATCGGCCGCCCGCTCGGGGGGGGGTGACGGGATGGACGCTTTGGCACAACCGGCCGAGACGCCGGAGTCGCTGGTGGCCGACGGGGCGGTGACGGTGCGGCAGGCCGCCGCGTTCACCGGGCTCGGGAAGACGGCGCTGTACGACGCGATGGACGCCGGCCGGCTCGCCTACCTGAAGGTCGGCAAGCGACGGCTGATCCCTCGCCGGGCGCTGGTGAAGTGGCTGGCCGCCGGGCTGGTGGACGCCACCCGCCCGGCCTGACCCCTGACCCCCGACACGGGAGGCATCCCATGACGGCGACGGCGGACGAGCGGGCGTTCCTCCGGCGGTTCTATACCCGGCTGGACGCGGAGAACGCGGCCCTCCGGGCGGAAGTCGCGCGGCTGACGGCGGAGCGGGACGCGGCCCACCGGCGGCTGGCCCCGCTGTGGGACCGGGCGTGCGCCCCGGGCGCCCTGGAGACGAGCGAGGTGCGGGGGCTGCTGGTCGGGGTAATCGCGATGCTCGGCCCGCTGCCGGGCGCCCCGGGCCGGGGGAGGGAGTGACCGTGACCGGCCCCGAGGCGTTCGCGTTCCTGGCCCGCGCCGTGCCGCTCCCGCTCGCCGGGCTGGAGGCGCTGGCCCTGGCGCTCCGCGCCGACAGCCGGGAACTGCTCGGGCCGCACCCGGACCGGCCGCTGGAGGCCGGGCTGGAGACGTGGCCGCCGCACCCGGAGCGGAACCCGACGCTGGCGGTCGAGGCGGCCTCCCCGCTGGCGTTCTGCGGGTGGAAGGGGGCGCGGCTCGGCAACCTGGCGAGCGTCAACATCTGGCTGACGGCGGCGGTGCTGGGGCCGGAGACCCGGGACGCGGCGGTCGCGTTCGCCGGGTGGTGGGAGCGGACCCCGCACGCGGAGGGCCGGCCGGCGCTGCTGGCGGCGGTGGAGAAGGCGGTCGAAGCGCGGAAGGCGGCGGCAGCCTGAACCCGGGCCGAAACGCGGAGAGAGCCGGATGGAGATTCACCCGCTCGCCGAGAAGTACCCCCTCATGGACGGCGAGGAGTACGAGGCGTTTAAGGCGGACATCCAGGTCCGCGGGCTGGAGAACCCGGTTTGGCGGTACGAGGGCAAGGTGCTCGACGGCCGGAACCGGCTGCGGGCGTGCAACGAACTCGGCATCGCCCCGCGGTTCGAGGACTACACCGGCGACGACCCGGCCGGGTTCGTGGACAGCCAGAACCTCCACCGCCGGCACCTGACCGCGGCGTTCCGGCGGGAGCGGGTGAAGGAGATGCGGGCGAAGGGGATGAGTACGCGGGAGATCGCGAAGGAACTTGGGGCATCGCAGTCGCAGGTTGTCCGCGACCTGAAGGATTCAGGTGAACCACATGGTTCACCTGCCCCGAACCCGCTCACGCTCGGGGAACGTCCGCCCGGCGACGGCCCGCCAGAAGAGATCGACCCGGAGGACGCGGCCCCGACCCCGGAGCCTCCCAGACCTTCGCCCGTTCCGCCGAAGGTGACCGGCCGGGACGGGAAGCAGTACCCGGCGTCGCGGCCGAACCGCCAAGGCGCCGCCGTGCCGCGTGCGGCCGGCGCCGCCACCCGCACACCCGAGATCGACCCGCCGCCCGCTCGCCCCGCGGCAAGTCCGCCGCCCCCGCCGGAACCGGCCGGGGTGTGGGGCGAGGTGCTGGCCAGCCTTACTCGCGTCGCCGAACTCATCGAGTCGGCCGACCGCATTCCGGAGGGTATGAGGCCGTGGGACACAATCAAGGCGATGGAAAAGACGGGCCACGCGCTGCTGAAGCGGGCCACCCAACTCCGCAGGAGGCATTCCCGCTGATCGCCCCGGCGGTCCGCCCGGCCCTGCCCGCGGAGCAGCCGGCCCTGCCGAGGGAGGAACTGGCCCGCCTCTACCGGCAGCGGTTCAAGGACGGCACGGCGATCCGCGGCGAGCGGATGATGGTCACCCCGGAGTGGGCGGCGGAGAAACTGGCCCGGTGCAACGGCCACAACCGCCCCCTCTCCAGTTCGTGGGTGCGGATCAAGGCGGCGATCCTCGGCGGCAACTGGCACGAGAACGGCGAGACGGTGGTGTTCGACACCGGCGGCGTGCTCCGCAACGGCCAACACCGCCTTCAGGCCATCGTCGAGGCGGGCGTCCCGGTCCCGTGCCTGGTGGTCTACGGCGTCTCGCCCGACGCCTTCGCGACCTACGACCAGGGGAAGAAGCGGGGCGCGGCCGACGTCCTGTCCCTGCTCGACTTCCAGAACGCGAGTTGCATGGCCGCCGCCCTGACCTGGGTCCGGCGGTGGGAGGTCGGCCAGCTCGACTCCACCCGGGCGTGGACGGTCCCGAACGAGCAGGTCGCGGAGTACGCGGCCCGTTACCCCGAACTGGTCCAGAGCGTCTACTGGGCGCGGTCCCGCGAGCGGGCCGCCAAGCGGCTCGTCCCGCCCGGCCAACTTGCCTTCACCCACTGGCTGTTCACCCGCCACGACCCCGCCGCGGCCGCGGAGTTCTTCCGCCAAGCGATCGACGGGATCGGGGTGGCGGAAAACACGTGGGAGTTCGTCATCCGCACCCGCCTGGAGGCGGAGGCCGGCGGCGACCGGAACGCCACCCAGCAGATCGAGATCCTCGCGCTGATGATTAAAGCGTTCAACTTCGCGCGGGAGGGTCGCCCCGTCCCGCAATACACCCGCGACGGCAAGACCTACCGGCGGCCCAGCCTCCGCTGGCGCAGCCGCGACAACGGCGAGGGCGAGAAGGGGGCCGAGAAATTCCCCGAACTGGAGTGACCGGCGTCTCGGGCGCGGCACTCACCACCAGGAGGACGTTTCGATGGCGGCGACCACCCACGCGATCCGGTCGGCGGAGACCGTCGCCCGGCAGGAGGAGGTCGAGAACTACGCGCAGTTCCAGGCCCACATGACCGACCGCATCCGGGACGCGGTGCGGGAGTGCGGGGGGCGGCTCGGGCCGCGGGTGCCGGACGCGAAGCGGGCGCCCGACCGCGCCCGCGGGGACCACCCCGGCCGGGACATCGACACCCGGCGGGACCAGTTCGACCGGGACACCCGGGAGTTCGACGCCGAGTTCCGGCCGAACGAGGACGCCCAGATTTTCTTCCGGTCGGAGCGGTCGCCTCGAGGGTGGCGGCCGGCGGAGAAGCCGTTCGCCACCCTTGTGGCCGGGCGGTACCTGTTGCACAAGACGCTGGCGGACGCGCTGGCCGCGGCCGGGGCGTGAGGCCGGGACCATCCACGGAGGGGCGATCCATGCGAGCGGGAGCGGCGGTGCGGGCGGCCCGGGGGTGCGCCCTGGCGGCCGGGGCGCTGGGGTTCTGCTGCCTGGGCGGGTGGGCGGCGGCGGCCTACGCGGTCGGGCTGAAGAGCGAGGCGGACGTGGGGGCGGCGCTGGCCACGGCCGACTACTGGCGGGGCCTGGCGGGCCGCGAGACGGACCGGGCGAACGCCGAGGCCGCGGCCCGCGAGCGGTTGCGGCGGGCGGCCCTGGCGCAGCAGGTGGAGATCGACCGCCTGCGGCGGCAGATGACCTGGGGGAACACGCCGTGGTACATCCCGGCGATCCCCGCGGACGACGACGACGTGATCCCCCCGCAGCGGGTGCCGACGCGGGAGGAGTGACGGACGGGGAAAGAGGTTCTGTGGCCGACGAAAACGCCCGGCGGGTGCTCGTAACACCCGCCGGGCGGACACCAACCAGGAGCAGACATGGTAGCACGATTCGCCCGCGGGCCGGAAGACGACCGCCGGCCCGGCCCCGCCGCCCGCCGCCCCGCGGGGGCCGGGGGTGACGACGACACCGACCGCCCGGGTCCGGCGGGCGGGGGGGGGCAGGTGGTGCGGCGGCCGTCGGTGCCGGTCGCGGTCGGGTTCCGGGTGTACGCCGCCAACTTCGACGCGGACGACGGCGGGGTGCCGGACCTCGTGGACGGGTTCGTGGGGAACCTGGCGGCCGGGAAGGGCGTCGCGGGGCCGGACACCGCGGCGCGGGCGCAACTGCTGGCCCGCCGGGTGGCGGCCGACCCCGCGGCCTACGGGTGCGAGGGGTACGCGGCGGTGCTGGTCAACGACCCCGCCGGGCGGACCCACCTGATCCACCCGGTCCGCCGCCCGGCCTGACCCCACCCCCTATGCACGGAGGACGAACGCGATGATGACCCTGAACGGGGCGCCGGTGACGAACCACGAACTGTACGAACTGGCCGCCAAGGTCAAGGACGGCCGGGCGAGGTCGGACGCGAACGGGTACGCGGTCGCGTGCTGGGCCATCGCCAACTACGACCGGCTGACCCGGGCGCGGCGGGCCAAGCTGGCGGCCGAGGCGGAGGCCGAGCGGCTGCGGGCGGAGGTGCGGCGGGCGTGGGCGGACGTCGCCCGGCTCCGCGAGGCGCTGACGGCCCGGGCCGCCGCCTGAGCGACCACCGGCGGGGGCGGCGCTCGTGGCGGTTGCCCCCGCCGAAGCCGGCCCGGCCGCCCGCGCCGGGGTGGGTTCCGAGCGGGCTGTGCGTCCGGTGGGCGAATGGTAAGGCCGCCCCCGTAAGGGGGAGGTGTCGGTTCGACTCCGGCCCGGACGCCTGTGTTGTGACTGCGTTTCCTGCGTGTTCCGAGGCACACCGATGACGTTCCAGGCGAAGAAGGCGCAGCGGCAGCGGCGGCCGCTGAAGGTGTCGATGGCGGGGCTGTCCGGCGGGGGCAAGGCGCAGCCGGTGGACGAGCCGGTCCTGACGCCCGACGGGTTCCGGCCTATCGGCTCGCTGAAGGTCGGCGACACCGTATTCGGGCGTGACGGCCTGCCGTGCAAGGTTACGGGCGTGTTTCCGCAGGGCGTGAAGCCGGTGTTCGAGGTGAGGTTCAGCGACCGGACCAGTACCCGCAGTTGCGATGAGCACCTGTGGGTTGTGCAGCGGGCGAACAACCTCAAGCGGCGGTGGCACGTCGTTCCGCTCAAGGAAGTGCGGATGATGATGGAGGACATGCACGGCACCAACCTCCAGAGGCTGCGAATCCCGGTCGCCGCCGCAGTGGCGATGCCGCACCGCGACCTGCCGATCGACCCCTACGTTCTGGGTTGCCTCCTGGGTGACGGATGCTTTCGGGCCGCGGGGATCACGTTCTCAACCGGCGACCAATCCGTCATTGATCGGATGTCGGCCCGCGACCCGTCGCTCGCCTTCACCAAGTTGTCCGGCGGCGCCTACGACTACTACGTTCGCAACGTCGTCGGCCGGGTCAAGGCTCTCGGCCTGCACGGCACGGACAGCGGCACCAAGTTCGTCCCCGATGAATACCTGCTCGCGTCAACCGACCAGCGGCTCGAACTCCTGCGGGGCATCTGCGACACCGACGGGCACCGGAGAGTCGGGTACGTGGACGTGACCGTGAAATCCCGGCGGCTTGCGGACGGCGTGGTGTACCTCGCCCGGTCGCTGGGTTACCGCTGCTCCGTTCGCACCAGGAAGGCTCCCAAGTGCGAGCGGATTATGGCACTCCACGGCAAGGGAGCCAGCTACGACGAGATCGCTGCCGAGGTCGGCACCACGCGGGCGGCTGCCATGACGGTCGTCTGCGACATGAAGAGGCGGGGCCGGACCGGCAGCGACCACGAGGGGTACTACCGGGTCTGCATCAATTGCGACGACACCAACGACCTCCTCACTGTTGCCCGGAAACGGGGTCAGAAGAGGATGGGCAAGTACCGCCCGGGCCTCCAGAAAATGATTGAGGCGGTCGCTCCTGCGGGAGAGGCCGAGTGCGTTTGCATCCGGGTGGACAGTTCCGACCACACGTATCTCACCCGCGACTTCATCGTCACCCACAACACCTACACCGCGCTGCGGATGGCGTTCGACATGCGGCGCCACGGGGTGGGGAGCCGGATCATCGTCCTCGACAGCGAGAACGAGAGCGCCGGGCTGTACGCCGGGGTGCGGCAGGACGGGGAGGTGTGGGACTACGACACGGCGGACATCCCGCAGGAGAAGCGGACCCCGGCCGGGTACACCGAGGCCTACGCCTGGGCCGTGGGGCAGGGCTACGACATCGTGATCGTGGACAGCCTCTCGCACGCCTGGCACGGGGTGCTGAACGCGGTGGACGAGTACGCCAAGAGCCACCGCGGGGACAAGCTCGGCGGGTGGGCGGACATGACCCCGCAGCAGCAGCGGATGCTCCAGGTGCTGACCGACCCCCGCGCCCACTGCTTCACCACGATGCGGGTCAAGAGCGACTTCCAGGACCAGGACGTGAACGGGAAAACCCGCAAGGTGAAGGTCGGGCTGAAGGCCGACCAGCGGGACAACACCGAGTACGAATACGACCTCGTCCTGCGGTTCGAGGCCGGGAACGAGGTGTACGTCGAGAAGGTCCGCGGGTGCGAGGGCATGAACGGCCGGGCCGCCACCCGCCCCGGCCCGGATTTCTGGAAGCCGCTCATCGACTGGTGGCTCCTGGGCGCGGCCTACGAGTCGCCCGAGGACGCGGCGCGGAAGGCGTTCGCCGCGGCGAAGACGGTCCAGGAACTGGCCGCCGCGTGGATGCCGCTCCCGGACGCGGTGAAGATCCGGGTGCTGGCGGACAAGGACCGCCGGAAGGCCGAGTTGCAGGCGGGGCAGGCACCGGCCGGGGGTACAAACCATGCCCCGGCGTCGGCCCCGGCCCCGAACCCCCCGCCGAGGATGCCGGACGGGTCGATCCCCCGGGCGGTCGAGGAGGCGTACGACCCGTCGGACCCCGACGCCGGCGCAAGTGCGGGGGGGCTTTCGCCCGAGGAACTCCGGCGGGCCGACCTGCACGACGCGATCGAGGAACTGGCGGCCGACACCGGCATCGACCCGGCGGCCACCCTCCGGCTGCACAGCCGGCAGATCCTGGCCCAGCGGCCGGGCGAGCCGATCCCGCCGGTGGACCGGCTGACCGCCGACCAGATGGAGCACCTGTTGAGCTTCATGAAGGACGCGACCCGGCAGGCGGGCGAGTTGTTCGACAGGGGCGAGACCGGCCGGCCGGCGGCCGAGACGCTGAAACACTAACGAGGGGCCGGGATGGAACTCGACGCGGACAAACTGCTGGTGGACGCCCTCCGGGACGGCATCCGGGAGGGGGTGAAGGCGAAGCTCCAGCAGAGCTACGACAACCCGCTGAACAAGCTGCTCGGCCAGGTGCTGGAGCGGCACGCCCCGGCGTTCCAGGCGATGCTGGGGGAGGCGATCGCCTCGTGCGTCGGGGACGCGGCGTTCCGCGCCCAGATCGCCGAGGCCGTCCGCCACACCCTGGCGAAGACCCTGGTGCAGCGGTTCGGCGGGGAGTTGGAGAAGCAGGTGAACCAACTGAAGTCCGACCCGGCGACCCGGGCGCGGATCACCCTGGCGATCACCGAGATCGTCAAGGAGCGGGCGGCCGCGATCGCATAGCAGGCGTGCTCCCACCCCTCATTCGCACGGCGTGAGCGGGCCTCCCCCGCACGGGGGAGGAAACGGGCGGTTGAGCGAAGTCGTGCCAGGCCCGGACGTCGGGCGGGACAACGCGGTGGCCACCGCGAGACGTGACGGCCGCCAGAGGCGGACCGGCCCGACGGGTTCGGGACTTGACCGGGCGGGTAATAGGGCCGCGACGACCCGGACAAACGTCGCGGCCACTTTCCCAACTACGAGGACGACATGGGCGAGACCCAGCCGACAGTGATTACCCCGACGGTGGGGCGGGTGGTGTGGTTCTACCCCGCGGGCCACTCGGCCGGCCAGCCGCCCCTCCCGGCGATCGTGACCGCCCCGTGGGGCGACCGCTGCGTGAACCTGGCGGTCTTCGAGCGGAACGGGGTGCCCATGTCGCACCCGCCCACCAGCGTCACGCTGGTGCAGCCGGGCGACCCGCTCCCGGCCGCCGGGTGCTACTGCACCTGGATGCCGTACCAGATCGGGCAGGCGGCGAAGGCCGCGTAGCGCACCCCAGCGCGGTGCGGCTGGTGCCGCCGGCGGTTTCCAAAACCGCCACTCCCAGGTTCAATTCCTGGCCGCGCTGCTGGCGTCCGAAACCGGAACCCACGGAGGGCGACATGGCGACGAACCGGGTGGTGAAGGAGAACGAGATCTTCCACGCCGAGCTGCACAACTTCCGCGAGACCTACGGGGACGCGGAGTACCGGCAGCTGCTGCTCGCTCACCGCGAGACGGTCAGCGGCGAGCTGGTCCGGCTGGGCGGCGACCCGCCGGAGGGCCGGCCGGAGCCGGCGGCGGGGGTGGCCCTGGCGGGCCTGGACGAGTCCGCCTGACCGGGGCGGCGACGCCCCACGGAGGAGTGCGATGGACGGTACCACGCTGGCGGCGGTCCTCGCGGCGATCGGGGCCGCCTGGTTCGTCGCGATGTACGCGGTCGAGAAGTGGGCCGAGGTGCGGGTCGCCCAGGCCCGCGGCCGGAAGCCGCCGGAGTGACCGGGGCGAGGGGCGGGCGTAGCATGACCGGCACTATGCCACCGAGACCACAGAAGCGGGCTATGACCCCGACCCAACTCCGCGCCCTGATGTCCGCCGCCGGGATCGCCACCCAGGTCCAACTGGCGGAGCGGGTCGGCGTCCACAAGGTGACCGTCACCCGGTGGATGACCGGGCGGACGCCGATCGGCCCGGCGTCCGCCGCGCTGATCCGCGAGAAGCTGGCGGCCCGCACCAACTGACGTTCAGAACCGCCGGGAAGGAGGCCGATAGGACTTGCGGGGCCGTTAGCATCATGCTAATCGCCCCAGCCGTGACGACCGACCGTCACACCGCCGCGGGTGCCGACCGATGCCGACCAGGATGCTGCGGGAGGGGATCATCGACAGCGAGGCGGTCAACAGCCTCACCTGGGAGGCGGAGGTGTTCTACCGCCGGCTGATGAGCGTGGTGGACGACTTCGGACGGTTCGACGGCCGACCCTCGATCCTGCGGGGCCGGTTGTACGCCGCCAAACTGGACAAGGTGCGAGAGGCCGACATTCCCCGTTGGATCGCCGAGTGCGAGAAGGCCGGGCTGATCGCTCTCTTCACCGCAGATGGTAAGCCGTACATCCTGTTCCACAAGCTCGGGCCGCCCCGGGCGAAGGTGTCGAAATGGCCCGCGCCGCCGGCCGACCTTGCCCGCCCCGCACAGCCGGAAAAGGCGGTGCCTACATCTGAAAACGGATGCATACAGCCGCATACGGATGCGAACAGGCGTATGCAGACGCGCGCAGATGTACCGTATTCGATTTCGGATTCGGATTCGGGATCGAATGCGGATGCGGGTTCGACCCCCCTACCCCCCGCGGGGGGGGAGGACGGGGGGCGGAAGGGGCCGCGCCCGGCGGACGTGTGTGCGGAATGGAACCGTTACCCCGGGCTGATCCCGGCCACGTCCAGCGACCCGAACCGCGACCGGATGATCCGGTCCTGGGCGGGCGACCCGCAGTGGGTCGCCCACTGGCGGGCGGTGATCGCGTTCGTCGGCCGGTCGCCGATGCACACCGGCGGCGGGCCGAGCCGCTGGCAGGCCGACCTGGGGTGGCTGTTCGAGAAGAACAACTTCGCGCGGCTGGTGGAGCGGGTTCAGGCGCCCGCACCACCCGCCCCGCCCGCCCCCGCCCCGGCGGAGGACCGGCGGGCGGCGGCCGCCGCCCGGATGGAGGCGTTCGAGCGCCGCAAGCAGGGAGGCTGACGTGAGTTCGCCGCAGTGGTATCGGGACTGGGCCAGCGACCACCAGGCGGCGTTCCTGCTGCCGGACGAGTGGCTGCACGCGGCGGCCCTGTGGTGGGACACGTTCGCCTCGCTCGGGGCGACGGCCGACGAGTTGGCCGCCGCCACCCGCGAGGTGCAGGCCGGGGACCGGGTGCGGGCGTGGGGCGACCACCTGCCGGCCCTGAAGGCGGCGGTCGGGCGGGGCCGCGACCGGC
>ERZ869929.1064-NODE-1064-length-10869-cov-10.224431_pt1 | contig 10869 bp, 15 predicted proteins | sample MGYA00579312_ERZ869929 | MGnify/ENA primary metagenome ERZ869929 (study PRJEB32216, sample SAMN09231818) | wastewater metagenome | place: USA: Maryland | collected 2016-08-09 | study: EMG produced TPA metagenomics assembly of the PRJNA472060 data set (Reclaimed...
TGCGGCTCCGGCTGCGTACGAGTCTGGCCAGGTCGCCTCTGCCCGACATGGGCACCCCTTCACCGCCCGACATGGGAGGTCCCCGATGGCCGGACGTGGCCCTGCACCGAAGGATCCGAGTCAGCGTGCCCGCCGGAACAAGCCGGCCGGGCCGGAGCTGCGCGTCATCCACACCGAGGCGTCGCCGCAGCCGCCGTTGCCCGACGGCGACTGGCACCCGCAGACGGTCGAGTGGTGGGCGATGTGGCGTGATTCGCCCTTGGCGCCCGAGTTCACTGCCAACGACTGGTCGGAGCTGCTCGACACCGCCTTGATCCATTCGGACTACTGGCATGGGGACCGCAAGCTGGCCGGCGAGCTCCGCCTGCGGGTGGCGAAGTTCGGTGCCACTCCGGAGGATCGCGCCCGGCTGCGGATCCAGTTCGCCCAGGCCGACGAGGCCGATGCGAAGCGGCCCGAGCAGCGTGCCGGCGGGTCTCGCCGTGAGGGTCTGCGACTGGCCGAATGAGCCGCTGGCGGCCCTCGTTCCCCGGTGAGCGTCCGACGCTCGGGTGGCTGGTTCTCGACTGGATCGAGGAGAACCTGGTCGTGCCCGACGGCGCGTCGATCGGCGAGCCCCTGACGTTCACCCGGGAGCAGGCCCAGTTCGTGCTCGAGCTGTACGAGGTCGATCCGACGTTCTCGGGTGGAGCGATCCGTGGCCGCTCGCTGGTCAACGGCCGGCTGGTGCGCAGGGCGGTGTTGTCGAGGCCGAAGGGCTGGGGCAAGTCGCCGCTCGTCGCCGCACTCTGCATGGCCGAGGCGCTCGGCCCGGTGGTGCTCGACGGCTGGGATGCTGACGGGCAGCCGGTCGGCCGTCCGTGGACGTCGCTGGGTTTCAAGGCGAAGGTGCAGATCGTCGCCGTGTCAGAGGACCAGACGGCGAACACGTGGGAGCCGCTGCTCGAGATGGCCCGATCGGGCCCGGTGTTCGACAACTACCCGATCGAGCCGCTCGAGTCGTTCGTGAACGTGCCGAACGGTCGCATCGAGCCGGTGACGAGCTCGGGGACGTCGCGTGAGGGCTTCCGCCCCGTGTTCTCCGCGCTGGACCAGACCGAGTCGTGGACGGCTACGAACGGCGGCCGGAAGCTGGCGGCGACGATCCGCCGGAACCTGGGCAAGGTGAACGGCTGTTCGGTGGAGACGCCGAACGCGTTCGAGCCGGGTGTGGGCTCGGTGGCTGAGCAGTCGTTCGCTGCGTGGGAGAAGCAGGCCGAGGGCCGCACGAAGATCGCCACGGGCATGTTGTTCGACCACCGTGAGGCGCCGCCGGACACGGATCCGGCCGACGAGGCGTCGCTGCGTGCCGGCCTGTCGTTCGTGTACGGCGACTCGCTGGATGTGAACGGTGGGTGGGCGCCGATCGACCGCCTGGTCGCCGAGTACTGGGATCCGGACACGGATCCGCAGGACGCCCGCCGCTTCTACCTGAACCAGATCACCCACGCCTCGGACTCGCTGATCTCGCAGCCCGAGTGGCGGGGCCTGGCTGACTCCACGAAGGTGCTCGCCGACCGTGACCTGGTGACGCTCGGCTTCGACGGCTCCCGAGGTCGGGCGAAGGGCAAGCCGGACGCCACCGCGCTGATCGGTTGCCGGGTCGAGGACGGGCACCTGTTCGAGCTGGGTGTCTGGGAGGCGCCTGACGGGCCCGGCCAGGAGACGTGGTCGCCGCCGATGGCGGAGATCGAGGCGGCGGTCGCTGACGCGTTCCGCCGATTCGACGTGGCAGCGTTCTACTGCGACCCGGCGAAGGACTGGCGGTCGCACGTCAACGCCTGGGAGGCGACCTACGGCCGCAAGGTGCAGGTCAAGGTGTCCGCCGACCACCCGTTCGAGTGGTGGATGACCGGCGGCCGCTCTGGGCTGGTGCAGCGTGCGATCGAGCAGTTCGAGGGCGCAGTCCGCAACGGCGACCTGACCCACGACGGCTCGTTCCGGCTCACCGCCCACGTGTTGCAGACCCGTCGCCGTGTGCGCTCGGGGAAGCTGACGGTGGCGAAGGAGCACGACTACTCGCCCCGCAAGATCGACGCCTGTGTGGCGGCGATCCTCGCCTACCAGGCACGCCTGGACGCCATCGCCAAGGGTGCGAAGCGTGCACCGGTTGCCTACCGCCCGAGACGCCTGAGATGACCCCGAGAGGAGGGCGCTGTGATCGACACCCAGACGCCCAACTCTCCCGGATGGTGGTTCGAGCGGCTGTTCAAGCGGCTGATCGAGCGCCAGGGGCACTTCGACCGGCTGGACTCGTACTACCGGGGCACAAACCCGATCCCGGTGCACGCGAACCGGCAGGTGTCGGACTCCTACCAGCGGCTCATGTCGGTGTCGGGAGCGAACTTCGCGCGGCTGATCGTCGAGGCCACCCGCGAGCGGATGACCCCGCTCGGGTTCCGCACTGGCGCCGTGGCCGACGAGCTCGGCGACGAGGTCGCGTGGCGGATCTGGCAGGCGAACAGCCTGGACGCCGACCACATGCTGATCGACCGTGCGACGCTCGCGATGGGCGCTGCGTACGCCATCGTCGGCGGTGTCGACGAGGAGATCGGCGCACCCCTGATCACCCCGGAGGACCCCCGTGAGGTGATCTGCGAGGTGGACCCGGCCCGCCGGCGCAAGGTGCGCGCTGCGTTGAAGGTGTTCACCGACGACGTGTTCGGCCTCGAGCGTGCCTACGTGTACCTGCCTGGCTTCGTGATCCGTGCGAGCCGCCGTTCGACGAACGCGGTCGGCCAGTCGCAGAACATGGACGGCTGGGAGTGGGACGGCGACCCGGACCCGTTGCCGGCTCCGGTGGTGCCGGTGGTGCCGTTCTTCAACCTGGTCGGCATCAACGGCGAGCCCGAAGGCGAGTTCGAGGGGCATCTGCCGACCCTCGACCGCATCAACTACACGATCCTGTCCAGGGTCGAAGCGATGACGATGCAGGCGTACCGTCAGCGCGGCATCAAGGGGCTGCCGCTGCACGACGCCGACGGCGAGGAGATCGACTACGAGGGCGACTTCCTCGCGGGCCCCGGCGAGCTCTGGCAGCTGCCCGAGACAGCGGAGATCTGGGAGTCGGGGCTCATCGACCTGAACCCGATCCTGCAGTCGGAGAAGCAGGACATCGTCACGCTGGCCGGCGCCACCTCGACGCCCATGTCGTACCTGTTCCCCGACGACGCCGGCGGCTCCGCCGAGGGCGCCCAGTTGAAGCGCGAGTCGGTGACGTTCAAGGCGCGTGACCGGATGCGCCAGCAGGGCGAGTCCTACGAGCAGCTCATGTCGCTGGCGCTGCTGTTCGCCGGCGAGACCGAGCGTGCCGCCCGGGGCGACATGGAGATCATCTGGGAGTCACCGGAGCGCTACACGCTCGCCGAGCGCGCTGATGCCGCTGCGAAGCTCAACGACATCGTGCCGGTGACGACGATCGCCCGTGACGTGCTGCAGTATTCGCCGCAGGAGATCAGCCGCATGAACGCCGAGCGGCTCGCCCAGGCGTTGACCGACACCGCAGCGAATGCCGTCTGAGCAGACCCTCGTCAGGCTCACCAAGGCCTTCCAGGAGCGGCTCGAGCTGATCCACACCCGTGCCGGTCGGCTGACCGCGGTCGAGTGGGACCGTCTCGGCTCATGGGACGAGCTCGACATCGAGCGGTTCGCCCGCAGGGTCGATCCGGTGTTCACCGCTGCGCGTCAGGCGACGGTGAACGCCTCGGCCGGCTACTACTCGCTCGCCACCGAGACGGCACCGGTGCTCGTGCCGGACGCTGCGATCGCCGTGCAGGCGAACCTGCGGGCACCGTTCACCGCCTACTGGCACGGCCTCGCCGAGGGCCGACCGTGGGACGAGGCGCTCGCCGCTGGACGCTCCCGGGCGACCTCGACAGCTGTCGACTACGTGGCCTCGACCTCGAGGCGCACAGCGTCCTTCGTGGCCGGTGACGGCATCGTCGGCTGGCGACGGGTGCTCACCGCCAACTCGTGCGCCTGGTGCGCCACCGTGTCGACGCAGCGGTACCGCAGCGCCGAGTCGGCCGACTTCGGCCACGACCACTGCGACTGCATCGTCGCTCCGATCTACGGCGACGCCGACCCCGGCCAGGTGATCAACCAGGTGCGGGTCGACGAGCTCGAACAGCTCGAACAGGTCGCCTGAGACCCCGCCCCGACATGGGGCACCAACCACCCGACATGGGAGTCAACAGCACATGACCGACGAGGCAACGCCCGACACGGGCACCGATCCCGCCGTCGAACCCGAGGCAACCGAGCCGGCACAGCCCGACGTCGAACAGCTGCAGGCTGAGATCGACAAGTGGAAGTCGCTGGCCCGCAAGCACGAGGACAAGTCCAAGGCGAACGCCAAGGCCCAGCAGGAACTCGAGCGGCTCCGTCAGGCCCGCGTCGGTGACGCCTTCCGCATCGCCGCCGCCGCCGGACGTGAGATCGACGTCGACACGCTCCTCGAGGGCGTCGACCTGTCGAAGTTCCTCGACGAGGACGGCAACCCCGACACTGTGAAGGTCGGCGACTGGGTGGAGCGTGTCGCTCCCGTGCCCGAGCCGTCGACCACGCCCAAGGTGCCCGACCTCGGTCAGGGTGCACGCCCGACGCCCCCGGGACTGAACAGCTCCCAGCTGCAGAAGGACCTGATGGCGAAGCTCGGCATCAGCTGAGCCTGCCCCTCCGGGGGCGCACACAAGAACAACGCAGCCGCCTCAGACCGGGGCGGCTGCTTCGCGTCCAAGGAGGACCCACCCAATGGCCATCACCGATGCCACCAAGACCAGCGACTTCTCCGGGTTCGTGCCCGCCGAGCAGGCCGCACCGATCTTCGAGAAGGCCGCCCGCATGTCCGCGGTGCAGCAGCTGGTGCCCCGCGTGCCGCTCGGCCTGACCGGGACGAACATCCCCGTCATCACCGGCCGTCCCGCTGCCGGCTGGGTCGGGGAGGGCGAGCAGAAGCCCGCGAGCGCCGGGTCGATGACCCTCAAGACGCTGTCGCCGAAGAAGCTGGCGGCGATCATGGTCGTCTCGGCCGAGGTCGCCCGTCTCAACCCGGCCGAGTTCGTCGACCGGATGCAGAACAGCTTCGCCGAGACCTTCGCCGTCTCGTTCGACCTCGCGGCCCTGCATGATCAGGGGCCCGACGGCTCCGTCGGCGCCGGCCCGTTCTCGACCCACATCGACCAGACCGCGAAGGCGGTCGAGATCGGCGGCTCGTCCCAGGCCCTGGGCGGCATCCACGGCGACCTGGTCGCCGCGCTCGACCTGCTGGTGTCCGACACCGACTCGTCGGGTCGCCGCTACCAGTGCAACGGCTTCGCCATCGACTCGGTGCTCGAGCCCAACCTGTGGGGTGCCACCGACACCGGCGGCCGTCCCCTCTACACCGACCTGCCCACCGGCGACGCCGCCGCGATGACCCAGGGCCGCCTGCTCGGCCGCCCTGCGTACATCCGTGACACCATCGCCACCGCCAACCTGTCCACCGTCGTCGGCTACGCCGGCGACTGGACGCAGGCGGCGTGGGGTGCGATCGGTGGCATCTCCTACCGCATCTCGACCGAGGCGACCGTGACGATCAACGGCTCGCTCACGTCGCTGTGGGAGAAGAACCTGGTGGCGATCCTCGCCGAGGCCGAGTACGGCTTCGTCGTGAACGACACCGACGCGTTCGTGCGGCTCACGAACGCCACCGGCTCCTGATCGAGCCACTCGGGTGCGGCCCCGCCACGTGCGGGGCCGCACCTGCGTCACGCCTGCCGGCACGAAGGAGCTGACCGATGTCGAGCCTCGCCACACTGGAACAGCTCGAGGAGCGGATGGCCAGCGAGGTCTCCGACCGTCCCCGTGCCGTCCAGCTGCTGCGCGATGCGTCGGCGACGGTGCGCAGCTACACCGGCCAGAACATCAGCCTGCAGACCACCACCGATCGCCTCAAGGTGAAGCGCAGCGTCGTGAGGCTCCCCCAGGGGCCGGTGACCGCCGTGTCGGCCGCGGTCGACACGAACGGCAACACGATCCTGTTCGAGTGGCTGCACGGCAACAAGGTGCGCATCCAGCCCAACCTCGACACGTTCTCGTTCGTGCCGTGGCAGGGCGGACTGCGCTACGTCGACGTCACCTACACCCACGGGTACGCGACGGTGCCGGACGACATCGTGGCGGTCGTCTGCCAGATCGCCGGCCGCGCCTACGGCACGTCGCCTGACGCTGCCGCCGTCACCTCGGAGGGCATCGGCTCGTACAGCTTCTCGACCGGCGGCGCCGCCGCTTCGGGCGCGGCTGGGATGCTTGCTCCCGAGCGGGCGATCCTCGACCGCTACCGTCGCTCGGTGGCGTCGACGTCGCTCGTTCCGTGACCGACGTCGCGGTGATCGTCCCGATGCTGGGACGGCCCCACACGATCGGCCCGCTGGTCGACTCGATCATCTCCACGACCCCGTCGGCCCGGATCGTGTTCGGCTGCTCGCCGGCCGACACGGTCGTCATCGACCGGCTCGACCAGCTGGGCCTCGAGCACTTCACCGTGCCGGGCCCGAACCGGGGCGACTACGCCCGCAAGATCAACACCGGCTTCCGGCTCACCAGTGAGCCGCTGATCTTCACCGGTGCCTGCGACCTGCGGTTCCACGCCGGCTGGTTCGACGCGGCGATCGCCGAGCTCGCACCCGGCATCGGTGTCGTGGGGACCAACGACCTCGGCTCCAGCCGGGTCATGGCGGGCCTGCACGCCACTCACTCGCTCGTCACCCGCGACTACGTCGAGTGGTTCGGCACGATCGACCAGCCGGGCCTCGTCATGCACGAGGGGTATCTGCACGAGTTCGTCGATGACGAGCTGGTGCAGACGGCGATGAGCCGCAACGCCTGGGCGTTCGCCGCCGACTCCCACGTCGAACACCTGCACCCGGCGTGGGGCAAGGCCGACAGCGACGACTTGTACGACCAGACCCCGTTCCGGATGCGGATGGGACGCAAGCTCTATCGGCAGAGGCAGCAGCTGTGGACGTGACTGTGGCGGTCGCCACATTCGGCGGCGATTCGTGGCGCCAGCTCGCCGCCCAGCGCGCCATCCCGTCTGCTGAGGCGCTCGGCGTGCCTGTCGTGTACGCCCACCGGGACACGCTGCACGACGCACGCAACGCTGCGCTCGACCAGGTCGACACCGAGTGGGTGTGCCACCTCGACGCCGACGACGAGCTCGAGCCCGGCTACTTCGACGCGATGGCGACCGGCACGGCCGACGTGCGGGCACCGTCGGTCGTGTACGTCGTCGACGGAATCCCGAAGCCGCCGTGGATGCCTCGGGTTGCCGGCCATTCACACCGTTGTCGAGCCGAGTGCCTGGTCGACGGCAACTGGCTCGTCGTCGGATCCGTCGCACGCTCCGAGCTGCTCCGCTCCGTGGGTGGCTGGCGTGATTTCGACTGGTCGGAGGACTGGGACCTGTGGCTGCGTTGCCATCTCGCCGGCGCCACCTTCCAGGCGATCCGCCCCGCGATCTACCGGGCGCACGCCAGGCCCGACTCGCGCAACCGTGGCGCCGACCGGGAGACCAAGCTGGCCGCCCACCGGGCGATCCTCGAGGCGAACGGACTCGCATCGTGATCCTGCTCGTCATGACCGACGGCCGCACCGACTGCCTCACCCGGGCGATCGAGTCGGCACGCTACAACCTGCAGGGCGAGGTCACCCACAAGGTGATCCACGACGACACCGGCGACGAAGCACACCGCGACTACCTGCGAGGAGCGTTCCCCGACTTCGAGGTGATCGGCCAGCCGACCCGCCAGGGCTTCGGCGGCGCGATCCGCTCCGCTTGGGCCAACCTGCGCACCCGACCGGAGCGCAGCGTGTTCCACCTCGAGGACGACTTCGTGTTCAACGAGCCGATCGAGCTGCCGATGATGCAGCAGGTGCTCGACCGCAACCCGCAGCTCGTGCAGTTGGCGCTGCGCCGTCAGCCGTGGAACGACGCCGAGCGTGCCGCCGGAGGGATCGTCGAGCAGCACCCCGACGACTACGTCGACTGCTCCGACGGCCTGTCGCACTGGCTCGAGCACCGCCGCTTCTTCACCACGAACCCTTCGATGTACCGGCGGGTCCTCATGGAGATGGAGTGGCCCGAAAGTGAGCACTCCGAAGGTCGGTTCGGGCTCGCCCTCTGCGAGAACCCCACCGCTCGGTTCGGCTACTGGGGACGCCGCACCGACCCACCGAAGGTCCACCACATCGGCGACCAGCGAGCAGGAACGGGGTACTGATGGTCACCGCTGCGGTCACGATGGTGCGCGACGAAGCCGACATCGTCGAGACCACGGTCCGCCACATGCTCACCGAGGTCGACGTCGTCATCGTCGCCGACAACCGATCAGTCGACGGCACCCGCGAAATCCTCGAAGGCCTGCCGGTGCACCTGCTCGACGACCCGGAGCGCGGCTACTACCAGTCAGAGAAGATGACCCGCCTCGCCCACATGGCCCGGCTGGAGCACGGCGCCGACTGGGTGGTCCCGTTCGACGCAGACGAGTGGTGGTACTCGCCGCACGGCCGTATCGGGGACGTGCTCGAGGGGTTCGACGCCTGGCCGATCGTGACTGCGGAGTTGTACGACCATGTCGCCACCGGTGTCGACGCTGTCGAGCTGTCGCCGGTTCATTCGATGGGGTGGCGTCGGCGTGAGCCGGCTGGGCTGCCGAAGGTGGCGTGCCGCACGGCGCCGGATCTGGTGATCGAGCAGGGCAACCACGGCGCCCACTACGGCGCCCACGCACCGCGCACGCCAGGCTTGGTGGTCAGACACTTCCCGTACCGCTCGCCCGAGCAGTTCGCCCGCAAGGCGATCAACGGCGCCGAGGCCTACGCCGCCACCGACCTGCCTGACGACGTCGGTCGGCACTGGCGGGAGTACGGCCGCATCGCCGCCGAGCACGGGCAGGAGGCGCTGCATGACGTGTTCCGCCGCTGGTTCTGGGTCGCGGAGCCGGGCGACGACCTGATCTACGACCCGGTGCCGTGAGTGTCTCGGTCATCGTCCCGTGGCGGCCCGGATGCCCGCACCGTGAAGCGGCGTGGGAGCATGTACGGCCGCTCTGGACGCAGGTCGGCCAGCTCGTCGAAGGTAGATGCGCCGGCCCGTGGGTCAAGGCGGAGGCGGTCGCCGACGGTCTCACCCGTGCCACCGGTGAACTGCTGGTCATCGCTGACGCTGACGTGTGGGTCGACCCTGCCGAGGCCTTGGCGGCGTGTGAGACGTGGGCGGTCCCGCACCTGAAGGTGCACCGCCTGTCGCAACGCTCGACAGAGCTGGCGTTGGCCGGAGAGGACTGGCGGCGCCTGCCGCTCGACCAGACCAACCAGCGCGACCGCAAGCCCTACCCGGGTCAGCCAGGTGGAGGTGTCACCGTCATCCGGCGCGACGTGTACGAGGCGTGTCCCATCCCTCGGATCGAAGGATGGGGGCAAGAGGACGAGGCCTGGTCGATCGCACTGCACTGCCTGTACGGCGAACCGTGGCGCGGCGAAGCCGACCTTGTGCACTTCTGGCATCCGCCGCAGCCACGCATGAACCGGATCATCGGCAGCCCCGAAGGTCAGCGGCTTCGCAAGCGGTTCCGTGACGCCCAACAGGACCCCGACCAGATGCGCCAGCTCGTCAAGGAGGCGTCGTGCAACCCAAACGCCTCCTGAACATCCCGTGCACGATCCACACCGTCGCCGAGTCGACCGTCGACGAGTACGGCGACCCGACCGTCGCCACCACCAACACGACCACGGTGTGCTGGGTGGACCGGCGCCAGGCCGGCACCGAGGTCGTCGGCGAAGCCAACTGGCAGACCGACACGCTCGACCTGTACCTCCCCGCCGGCACCACGGTCACCGGGAACGACAGAGTGACCGTCAACGAACTGCTGTACGAGCTCGTTGGACCCCCGCACGAGCACCTGCACCCACGCACCGGTGACGGCGTCTACGTCGCAGCGAAGATCCGGAGGGTGACGTGAGCCGCTTCCAGCCCGCCGCCAACTTCGACCAGGTCGTCGCCGAAGTCACCGAACCTGGCCGAGTCCAGACCGCCGGCCAGGTCGTGAAGGTGGCCCGGCGTTCCAACAACGACGATACCGGCGGCTACGACCGGTCGCTGCGAGTCACCGTCGACGAGCGTGGCGTGGTCGCCGAGACGACCGACTACGCGGGCCACATCATCGAGTGGGGCAAGGCCGGCCAGGCACCGCAGGCGCCGATCCGAACCGGGGCCTCGAGCGCGGGAAGGTTCGACCCCGCATGAGTCTCGTCACCTTTCCCGACTGGCTCGCCTGCGTCTCCGAGTGGCTGCGAGACCAGCCCGAGCTCGACGCCCTGGTTGACGGGCGCGGCTACACCGAACTGCCTCGCGAGAAGACCTTCCCGCTGTTCGTCGTGAACCAGATCAACGACCCGTCGGTGACCGAGGACGTGCACTGGGCGGTCAACGCACTGTTCCAGTTCGACGTCTGGGGCGGCCCGAAGGCCGTCACCTGGTCGATCGCCGAGACCGCCCGAGCGCTGCTGTCGCAGCGGTTCGCCCAGGCATCCCACGACCTCGACAACGGCTCGATCGTCGTCGCATCCGTCAGGGTCGGCGGCGTCCGCCGCACGACCGACAACGTGGCCACGCAGGCCACAGAAGCGAGCGCAGAGGTGAGCCGAGCCCGGCCCCATGCCTCGTTCGACTTCGCAGCGATCCTCCGCCCCGGCAGGCCCGTCGGCAGCTGAGTCGCTGGTAGTTCGCCCCGGCGTCCGGTCGCGGTGAAACACATGAGCCCACCGGACGCCCCGGTGGGCTTTGCCATT
>ERZ869929.1065-NODE-1065-length-10861-cov-3.896354_pt1 | contig 10861 bp, 11 predicted proteins | sample MGYA00579312_ERZ869929 | MGnify/ENA primary metagenome ERZ869929 (study PRJEB32216, sample SAMN09231818) | wastewater metagenome | place: USA: Maryland | collected 2016-08-09 | study: EMG produced TPA metagenomics assembly of the PRJNA472060 data set (Reclaimed...
CAGCTTTGAGTGCTTGAACAACCAATGCACGCTGAGCTTGACGCCCCATATATGGGCTGCCGTCAGCTTTGTTTCCACTTACAGTAACCCAGGCATTGGTTACCGAAGGCAGTGTGTCGTCTGGGAAACTAGCAGCGTTGAAGTAGTCGACTTGGAAGCTCTTGACGTTGTAACCGCTGCGGCGTGTGTTAAACAACAACATACCTTGTGGATACTGTGCAGGATTTGGTGCATCAAGATCCAAGTAGTCACTGACTAATAAGCTAGTAATACTTGGAATAGCATCACTGATTGGATCTGTAGTGCCGTTGGGTGCCCAACGAGCATCAGCAAACAAGATACCGTTTTCTGTGGTTTGGTCAGTGTTGACAATCTGCACCCACTGATCCACGCCGTTGACATTTTCCCAACGACTGATCACTGGATAATTCTCAAGATCAGCTGTGCTGATCCAGAGATCACCGTATACCAATGGGCTTTGTGCTGTATTGGTCTGCGTCAACGGGGCAGTTGGCGAGAAGATTGGGCCAGTTGCGTTAGTCAATGTAAGGTCATAACCGCGAACATCGTTATCGACCATTTGATATCCCATCCAGTCGCCGTTGTTCTGAATCATGATATCAGCTTGGTCAATGGCGCTGTAATACCACAGTCGACCATCTGCTGGATCTTGATTGGGTGCAGTGACACTAGAGGTATAACTGAAGAAGTCAGGGTCTCCAGTGAAATTAGACAATGCCAGCCCGTTGTTTAATGCTGGATTGACCCCTTGTATACTGGTATTAAATCCTGCAGTAGTAATAGGAGTGCCAACACTATTTTCTAATACTATGACTCCTCCGGCACTGTGAGTAAACACAATTGCACCATTGCTGTTTACAGTTGCACTAACATAAGGAACTGCTGCGGCCGATACTGCGGAAATAAAGTCTGAAACGCTTGTTCCGTTTATAGTAGCAACAACAGGAGTGCTTAGATCTGGACTTCCTGGAGCACTGGCTAGAATTCTAAATTGATTGCCGCTGACAAAGGGACCCGGAGAAGTGTCATCACCAGTAATAATTGTGGCACCAGTTGCGTAAGCTTCCATTATCTCAATACCAGCGGTGTCGGGGGTTACGAGACCAGGATTTAATCGGCCCCATGTTGTTCCCACAGGAATATTCTTTCCGCCGCCGCTGGGGTCAAAAGCATAAATTGCCTCAACAGTTCTTAAATACAAAGGCACGCTTTGCTGCACCCATGTCCCTAGCACACTAGAATACTTCTTTAGTACAAGATTTGCGCCAAGATTTACATTGTTGGTTTTTTGCCAAACTGATCCAGTGGGTTCTGGTGTTGTGTCTGTGCTTCTCCAACGTGGTTGATTGAAGCTTGCTCCTGGATAAAATGCAGGTGCATAGTATGTATTGGCAGTAATTCCCAAGGCAGTCAACGGTGTTCCTGTGCCATTTTCTATGGTTACAATACCTTCACCGCCAGATGAATCATCGGATTCGGCAGTAGAATCGGCGTATATTACCAACTTACCGCCAATTACTCCCGAATATACGCCGGTGATAGCTGCACTGTTGATATTGTCCGACAGATTTTTTACGTTGGCTGTTCCGCCCACACTCACAAACACTGTAGATCCATTGATCACAATACTATCCCCGTCAATCAATGATGGCGATGCATTGTTCGCGGTAATAGTTGGCCAGGCAGTTTTCCAATCATCACTGCCAACCAATACCCAATTGTTATACAAATCAATCAAACCAGCCGAAGAAGAATAGCTAGCAGTAGCACTGTAAATACCAGTATTAGGACCACCGCGTTTGTAGTAAATTGGATTATTTACTGTTGCACTTTGCACAGACACTACAGCGTAATTGCCAATGCTTCCAATACTTTGCAAAGGAACAGTGGACAATGATTCTAGATCAGCTTCGTTGGTGATTACCAGCGGAACTTGATTAGTGAATGCAGCAGTTGTTTGATTCCACTGGAACAATCCCCACGTGGTGTTTGCAACATCAAGCCAGAAATCGCCGTCGTTGGGAGCGCCAGTAGGACGAACCAGAGTAGCTGTTAGTTCGCTGAGATCAATGTCTACACGTTGAACATAGCAACGATTAGTAACGCCCAATGCAGAATATGCAGCAAGCAACCCATATTCGTTGAGCTCATAACCATTAATCGGAGTGCCAGCAGTGGTCTTGTAAAAGAACGGAACACCAAAAGTGGCCGACAAGTCTCGCTGACTGGTAATTAAGTAAGGTCTGTTGGCATTTGCAGCCAATGTGCCAGCAGCAACGCCGGTGCCGGTTCCGGAAACTTTGTTCTGTGCAGTTGCAATCAACACATAAGGGACTGAGTTAGTAGCAGCAGGAATATATTGACTTTCGTCAATTACTGTTACTTCTACGCCGGGTGAAATTAGTGCCATGGTAAATCCTTTTTCTAGCTACTGATATTTATCGAATAGCCCAAAAAGATACCCGTCTGCCTACCCTTTGGTAAAGGTTTTACTTAAATACACCATGAAACGACCTATTTGCCCAGCTTGTCAACAGCGAAGTTGTGCCGTGAATTATCACAAAGACGGTGTTGCGCACTATCGCAGCCGCTGCGAAACATGCATCAAGAAAAACAAAAAGATCAAGCCGCCTGTGCCTCGCTGGCAGTCATCAGGTTATAAGAAAAAATCCGCATGTGATCGATGCGGATTCAGGGCCAGATATTCTGCTCAGTTACTGGTGTTTCACATAGATGGAAACTTACACAATTCAGATCTTAGAAACTTAAAAACTGTGTGCTTGAACTGTGTAGAAGAAATCAAACGCAGTGATGTTAACTGGCGGCGCGGTGATCTTGAGCCAGATGTCTGACTTGATTGTAAAGGTGGTCCAACGTGCCGTTGTTGTCTAAAATTTGATCAAAATCTGTTCCGATCCAGCTGTATTCACTAGAGTGCACACCCAATCGATCCAGCTTGGCTTTGCTTATACTCCACTCGGAGTTACCATTGGGTCCGCGATTATAAGCCACTGCGGAATTATACCATTCGGGTTCATCACCTCGACGAATACGAACAACTAAGCCGCCAGCGGATTTGATTGCTTTTATTTCATTGGGAAATCTACAGTCTGTAATAACAACGTCATCGGTGGTATTACGCAATTTATTTTCTAAACTGGCAATCCAAATATCATCATGGAATCCAGTTCTTAGAACGTTTGTGCCCCATTGCTGTAGCACCCAACGTGGGGTCAACTCGGGCATGTTTAGCCGTTGTGCCCACCATGTATCCACCTGCTCACGCCATTCTCTTGAGTGTTTTGTGCGTCCTTCGAGCATGGTTCTGTCCCAACCAAACACTTGACTCACAGCGTCTTTTAGTGTGTTAGCAAAACTTTCTCTGCGAAAATGATGCAAGTTTACAAGATAGTCTGCGGCAGTGTCCTTGCCGGCGCCGATCAGTCCGCAAATTCCAATGATCATTTGAGTTCCTTAACGTTGAGATATTTAAGCGTATTTTGTAGCATGCCGATTTGTCTGCGGCAGTCTTCTAGGGCATGGTGGCTTGTGGGCGGGATGGGCTGATCTGGCCACAAGCTAAACACTGTGCGGCTGTCTCGCACCATGTAGTATTTCCAGGGCAAAGGCTTGTGATAGCTCTTGTATGCATGCTCCAGAATGTTCATATCGTATGTAGGACCTTGACTCCAAATTAGCTTGCTGTGCCAAATTAGCTTGCCTAGTTCGTCCAGTGCTTGATCTAACGGAATGCGACCTTCTTCGTTAAATGCTTCTTCTCTAGCATGTGTAGGTTGCGTAGCCCACCACTCAATGGTGCCATCATCGATGTCTCTATCTGGCTGACTTTCTAAGTCAACACGGGCATAGTAATGCCGGTCGTAGTATCCTGTGCCAAACGGGTCAAAGGCCTGTGCAGCAATGGTAAGGATACATGTATTTGGACCAGTTGCCAGTCCTTCCAAGTCGATCATTAAGTGCATGCTTGATTATAGCAAAATCAAGCGGCAATGTCTATTCCAAAGGTAAGGTCAATCCATTTTTTCATTGCATCTCGAGTGGGGTGCAATTGATCTGGTTCCAGTGCGTTTGGTTCGGTTTTAGCCCACTCAAAAGCAGTGTTGTTGATTTTTATCTTATCCCAATCCACTAGCTTATAATACGACGAAGATTTATCTATTGTGCCAAAGTGATGTTCGTGCAGGGTGTTGCAATAATCCAGCAACGGATTGTAGATAAAACTCATTTGGTAATTGATTTTTTGTTTTTCCAAAAAGCTTTGTGTATATGCTATGTTGGACAAGCTGATATCTGACAGGTATCTAGCATCTGCACCTAGATACTGAGTTTTAAAAATTTGTCTTATGTCTGCAGGACAGGTTTTATCCCACGTCCAGCTGCCGGCTTGCCCACCAGCGTGATACCAAACTGAACCTTTGATGGGAGTGCAGAAGCTGTAGTCAGGGCGTCCTTCCCAAGCACCGGGATATGTTTCATGCAGTGCTCGAGTAATCACAGTGTCCAGTCTGTTGATTCCAGTCCAAATGACTATGACTTGGTCGTATGAATTTTCTGCACATTCATACAACACTCTTGCAGCCATGGCCTGATTGCCTGTGCCACTAGTTGCAGCCACTGTGATGTTGCTGCCGAGTAGCCATTGGTCAAGTCGTTGTTCGCCAAGTGTGCTACAAAAACTGCAACCAACTATGAGTGTTTTCAACTTTAACCAATTACCCACGTCAGGGGCTGGGAACCGTCTACATAGGTCTTGAGTTGCTCGATCAGTGAATCCATTTGAGTCTGTGCTTCACCTTTCATTGCAGTGCCGTTGAGGCTACCGCCGCCCTGTGGTCCAGCAATAGTGCTAAACTTCTCACGTGCTTCACCAATCATGTATTTGCAGTTAGCAACCATGTAATCCCGGATCCACTGACTGATTTGATAGTTGCTCAGCAGATTGATCTCTGGCTTTAAGTTGTCTGTCCACAACAGAACATTTTCACCAGTGCCTCGCCAATCACGTGCCATTTGAATTTTTTTGGTCACTGGATTCCAGGTAAACACCACATACTGTCCGAACATACGCCCGGCCAATTCTACATACTGTGTGTAAAAGTCGTATGTGGCCAATCCCCCAGCTACGTTGAAGTTCATGAGATAAACATTCAAACTGGCCTGTGTAAACGGGTCAAAGTTTGACGCTTGGCTTCCTTGACTGTTGCCAAATGTTCTGCGATACACTTGCCGAACGTTGATGACTTCTTGCGGCAGTGTGTATGTGTCAACATCTTGCACTAATTCCAAAAAGCTAAAACTTTCTTCATAAGCATTTTGCGCACGTTGGCGATAAGTGCCAATGGTTTTTTGGTATGCGGCTTCGTAGTGGGAAGGGTCAAGTTCAATGTCGATCATGCCACTGCCCAATTGCAGTTGCACATAATTGATAAGATCTTGTTTGAGAACTTGTAGGGTATTTTCGGCCATATAGGGAACTCCGTCCCTATATTTAGCTTACCATGCCCTGAGAATCACCAGGTTTTCACTGCCACGTCCGTTCCAGGCTGTTTCAGTGGCCTTGATATCTTTAAACGCTTTACGAGCTGCCGGTTTGCCCACTGTTTGAATCTCTTTGAGCTGTTCTGCAGGTTTGCGCAGTGTTTTTTGCACAGTTTCCACGGTGCTGAACCCAATCACTGAGTTATTCTTCACTGTAAACACCTTGGCATACTCGTCGGCCACAACATGGATCAACTTGCGCTTCTTACTGTCATACAACCAAGCTTCTGCTTTGTCCACCAGCTGAGCAGCAGGCAAGCTCTTGAGTTTGAGTTCTGGAAAATCAGCACAAATCTTGAACTTGGCCGCTTTCTTCTCTGGAGGCACTGCCTTGACCTTGCGTGGCTTGCGTTCCACTTTCTTGATTTGAACATAGCTGCCGCAATCGCTGAGAACCAGTTCGCAAAACTTAACACAGGCCTTGAGCTGAGTTTTGGTCATATACTCATAGGCTTTGACAACATCAGCGTCCTCGCCTTCAACTGCGGTTTCAAACTCCGTGAGTTTTTTTGCCCAAACATCTTTGATGTTGCTGATCATTTGCGGAGCAATGTTCATGCTACGCATCAAACTCACCGGCTTGTAGTCAGCATTGAGTTTGGCACCCGAGGTAATGAACTCGTCAAACAAGCCTTCGAGTTCGCCCAGGCACTCAGACACCTTTTCACGCAGGCGATCCTGGATTGTGGTCTTGGGCACTTCGGGCTCAGCGATTTCTGCTTCTGCCCGAGGCGCATCCTTGATCGCCAGCAGTTCAGCAATCATATTGTCCAGTTTGATTTGCTCGTGTTCGCTCAAATCCAGGCCCATCATGCTCATGCGGCACAGCCAACCTGTGGTCAAGCGCATTTGGCTGTCGCCAAGACTGCGAATCTTTTTAGCATCTTTGCCGCGCTCATGCACTTCAAGATAGGCTGCGACAAAATCCTTGGCTTCTTTTTTGCCGTAGAAATAGTTATACCAATTGAACGCACGGCTCAAGGCAGTGAAGCGATCTTCCGTGGGCTGTTGGCGCCACAGTGGTTCGTCACCGACATATTTGGTATCAGGGCTACGGGGGTTCAAGGGTTTAAGGGAAACTTTCATACACGCTCCTTTTTAATACGGCCAGTGCGGCTGGCTTTGTTCCAGTCGTAAGCAACACCGTCCGGGCATAACCCGTTCTTGACGCTATCAACTCCAAAACAGCCGCAAACTTCAAAGTCAGGTCCTTTGATAGTCACAAAGAATCCCACTGCCTTTGCAGCCTGCATAGCAGAATCTAGGGTTTCAAACCCGTCTAATTCTGTGCCTGCTTTGTTTATTAGTTTGAACATAGAGTAATTATAGCATTTCATCCATTTTGAGTCAAGTCGGCGGAAAGTAATACTAAAGTTAAATCTGATTCCCTGCGGAATGTGATCCAGTAGGGCCTGCCAATATCACGATCATGACGACTGTTTCGTTCGCCATAGTATGAATACCAGTCATGTTCACGCAACCAGCCGCCGCCTTTTAATCGTTCGCGACAGGCTTTTTCAACTGCTCGAATTTTGTCACTGTAGCCGTTGGAAAACCTCAAGGCCACAACATGCCCATGGTCTTTAAACTGGCGGAATCTGCGATTGAGCTTGACTATTTTCATGTGCCAATTATAACACTAACACATTTATTGGTCAAATAAACATCAAACGAGCCAAAGTTAAATGTTGCTCAAGATTGACAATTAATTCCAGCGCCCGGGATTCTAGCTGTTGATAACGAGCAGTGTTTCGGTTTAGTCTGCGGCATTCCACACGCTCGCTGTCCAATTCGTTTAAAGCAGAATCCACTGTGCGCAGCATACGCAACAAATCGCGACGAGCCAAGCGATTGTTCACTGCCTTGATTTGTTCCACACACTCTGTGACACGGTGATATAGCTCGTCCATACAGTATTTTATGACGCAAGTGTGACCCTGTCAAATTGCCTATAAATAACAGTTATGCCACGACTCAGTCTTTACCGCCCAAATCGAACCAACGATTACCAATTTTTCGATCGCACCATCAGTGAAATGTTTACTGTGGGCGGGCTGGACATGTATGTCCACAAATATGCAGGACCGCAAACCGGTGATGCTGGTGATGCTGACGCAACCTTGCCAGTATACGATCAACAGAATCCATTGTTCATTGAAGATTTGCTGTTGTTAGAAAACCGCGATCGAAAATACGATCAAGACATTTATGTCATGCGCGGTGTGTATCGTCAGCAGGACATTGACTTTAACTTGAGTCAATTTGGGCTGTTCTTAAACAATGACACGTTGTTTATTAGCTTTCATTACAATGACATGATTGACACGTTTGGACGCAAGCTGATGTCAGGTGATGTGCTGGAATTACCTAACCTCAAGGACTATCATCCACTGAATACTGGAATAAACCGAGCATTGCCTCGCTACTATGTAATTCAAGAAGCTAACTTTGGCAGCGAAGGGTTTAGTCAAACTTGGTTGCCGCACATTTGGCGTGTCAAGGCCACACCACTGGTCAATGCTCAGGAATACAACGACATTCTCAAACAGCCGTTTGAACCCGACAACATCTGGGACAATGGCAATTTTTATCCTTCAGGAACCACAGTGTTGGACGGTGATACTTATTACGAAGCCATAAGAAATGTTCCACCTGGAACACCCATAACAGATACGTCATACTGGGTAGCAAAAACTGATCCCACAACCATTGGTGATCAAACGTCCACTAGGCCCAAAGATCTTGAGATCAACGATGCTATCTTGACACAGGCAGAAATTGAACTTCCGCTGTCGGGCTACGACACTGTGAAATTCTACATTTTACCAACCACAGAAGATGGGCAACCTGCTGCTGCAGGGCTCACAGCAGACAACACTGCTGCATTAGTGGATGGCACCCAAGGGGGCGATGGAACAACTCCTCGCAGCGATGGGTATACTTTGGGTTATCTCACCGGCGATGGCATTGCACCCAATGGCTTGCCAGTGACTCCTGGTGTGAGTTTTCCGCCCAACCCAGTGGCAGGCGATTATTGCTTGCGACTAGATTATTTCCCCAATCGATTGTTTAGATTCAACGGCGGGTCCTGGACCAAGATTGAGGACAAGGTTCGAACTGGTCTTGACTTTGCCGAAAATGCCAAAACCCTACGTGCTGGATTTGTCAACAACACCGATACTGTTCGCACCAACGACCGTGGTAACATACCTAGTCGTCAGAGTCTATCACAAATTCTCAACCCCAACGCCGATAACGGAGGTTAATAATGGCAGGTCCACTGTTTTTTTATGACGAACAAATTCGTCGTTTTCTATTGCAGTTCGCTAGAATTTTTTCAAATTTTCAAGTCGAATACGGGCGAGATGAAGAGGGCACAAATCATACGCTGATTCGTGTTCCTGTTCGTTACGGAGATTCCAGTCGACAGGCACAAACTGTGATGCAAAATAACTCGCCGAACTTCATGCCCAGCACGCCGTTGATGACTTTTTACATCACTAGCCTGGACTACGATCGTCCTAGAATGCAAGAACCATATCATGTCAGCAAAATGAATGTGCGACAGCGTTACTACGACAATGTCACAGATACTTACGAATCTACACAGGGCAATGCGTTTACTATTGAGCGACTGATGCCTGTGCCCTATAGCTTGACTGTAAATCTGGACATTTGGACATCTAACACAAACCAAAAGTTTCAACTGCTTGAACAGATTATTCCCTTGTTCAATCCTGCACTGGAGATTCAATCAACTGATAACTTCATCGACTGGACTTCGCTGTCAGTGGTAGAACTAGAGTCCTCGCGCTGGAGCAGCAAAACCATACCTGTGGGCACCGAAGACCCCATTGACATTGCCACGCTGACATTTAAACTACCAATTTGGATTACCAGCCCGGCCAAGGTCAAGAAGCTGGGTGTGGTAGAGCGTATTGTTGCATCTGTGTTTGATGCCAACGGGGATGCTGTCAACGCTATTAGAGACAACGATCTACTGCTGGGCACCAGACAAGTATTCACTCCGTTCAATTATCAAGTATTGTTGATTGGCAACAAACTGCAGGCCTTGAGACCGCAACAAGTAATTGATGAACCCAATTCAAGTTTGTTGCCACCTGATTCTCCTGAAAGCAACCTAATGTGGCATGCAGTGATAGGGGATTTTGGTGTGCTGAGAGACGGAGTAAGTTTGATCAAGCTTCAGCAAGAGGATGGCACAGATGTCAGTGGCACTGTGGCCTATGATCCCACTGACGATAGATTTTTATTGTTTTCTGTAGACACAGACACTGTGCCGGCCAATACTCTAAGCCCTATCAATGCAGTTATCAATCCTTTGTTGAGTGGTCCTGGATCGGGCCTGCCGTTAGCAGCAACAGGACAAAGATATTTGCTGACCGAAGACACAGGCAGCGACAACGGCTATGCCGAAGCCTGGGCTGGCACAGTAGGACAGTATCTAGTAGCACAGGCCAATGACATCATTGAATACAACGGCGAATCGTGGCAAGTTGTTTTCAACGGTGCCAACAGTGCTGTAAATAAACAGTATGTTACAAATCTCACCACAGAACTGCAATACGAATGGACTGGAGCCGAATGGATCAAGAGTTACCAAGGACTTTATCCGGGAGGAACATGGAGTCTAGTATTGTAAATGCAGTGGGAATATGGTTCTATGCCCATGACACTCAACGCTATCTTTATTTGCTGAGAAATGATCCTAGACATCCTGGCACTTGGGGCTTGCCTGGTGGCAAGGTTGATGCCGGAGAAACTTTATTACAAGCAATCGAGCGAGAGTGCCGTGAAGAAATGGGCACTATGCCAAACTACATGCGATTGGTCCCTATTGAAAAATTCACCTCAGCTGATACCAAATTTGTGTATCACACATTTTTTTGCAGTGTAGGATCTGAATTTGTTCCTGTGCTCAACGACGAGCACATTGGCTGGGCTTGGATTTCAGCTGGAAACTGGCCCAAGCCCATGCATCCAGGATTATGGTCCACTGTGAATTTTGAAGCAGTGAGAGACAAGGCCGTGGCCATGGAACGCAGTTATATGTCTGCGTAGTGTATAAACTCTCTGTAGGTCATTTGAGTTAGATTGTTATAACCTTTCCAAGAGTCCGGAGTTTGTGGAGGGTATCCAATGTGATAAAACTGTGTGGAAGAATACGCACCAATTACTTTTTCTAACTGTAATTTCCAATCAATGTGTCCAAGTTCTGCGTCGTCGTGATACCCCAGTAAGAATATTTCTTTATGCCCAT
>ERZ869929.1069-NODE-1069-length-10823-cov-4.348347_pt1 | contig 10823 bp, 10 predicted proteins | sample MGYA00579312_ERZ869929 | MGnify/ENA primary metagenome ERZ869929 (study PRJEB32216, sample SAMN09231818) | wastewater metagenome | place: USA: Maryland | collected 2016-08-09 | study: EMG produced TPA metagenomics assembly of the PRJNA472060 data set (Reclaimed...
TCTCAGAGGCTTCCGCCATATTAAACATTGTTTCCTGAGCGTAAGACTGACCATTAGGTTTTTTAGCTATCCACTTATCAAGAATTGCTGAATCAGCAGGACTTAATCCTTTCTTGGCTTCGTCAACCGATTGGTAATAATAACCTGCCGCAACAGCGGAATCTTTATAATATCTTATTGGAAACTCTAACATCTTCGTTACTGTTTGATAACCTGGTTGTTTTCCTTGTAGGTATTTGGACATCTCTCTAATATATGGATGTCCGTAAGCTCCTGAAGCATAAGTAATAATATCTTTTACCGCATCTTTACTTCCTGGTTCATAAATCTGTCCACCAAAGTAATCTTCATTAGTTGCAATATCTACAGGAGTCTTTAAAGCCATAGAAAGTAAACTCTTTGATTCTTTAACTGCTTGTGGGAAGTTACCCTGAACAGTATTTTTAGCTATTTTAAAAGCAGTTCTTGGCATTGTAGCGATTGAAGATAGGAATGGAACTCCCATTGTATATCCATCTCCCAAAGGAATTAAAACCTTATCTTCTTTCCCTGGTGGATTTTCAGATAAATGTTTACCTGTGTAATATTGGTTAGCTTTATCATAAGCTAAATAAGCCAATACTGAACCTACTAAGAATTTAGCATTAGCTCTATTTTCAATAGCGAGAGGATTTTTAAGTGACTTAATATTATTAACCCAGAAATTCCACATTGACTCTCTATATTTAGGAGCAAAGAAAAGCGTAGTTATTGCATCATGTCCTATCTTACTTTGAGTTGCGGATTTAGCAGTTGAGGTTAATCCGTAAAAGTTCTTTGTAGCTTGAGTGGCTATTCTAATTGCCTCATCAGTTGATTTTCCAGCTTTAAGCGCAGCGTTTCTTGTATCTTTATAAAATTCAGTTTGAAGTATCGGCATAAATCTTTTGAATGTTGGTTCATTTACACTTGCATTCCAAATCTTTTTGAAATTTTCCTTAAATATCATTAAGTTTCCCTTAACTCCTTCACTCCCCTTAAAACTGCTTAAATCAGTATTAAAGAATTTATTTAATCCTGTTCTTTCCGCAAGATTAGATATTGTATTGTTTGTGTTAATTGGGATATTATTTAGTTGTTGTTCCTTAATAAACTGACTATTCTCATTGAAGTATTTTTTAGAACCATTCTCAGTTAGAGATGTCCATAATGCTCTTACTGGACTCCTTACTCGCCCTGATAACATTTCCTTTTGCAGTTGAGCAACAGTCCAAGCGTTTATTGGAGTTTTTGGAATACCACCTGATAATCCTATATCTTGTACTACTCTTGAAACATTAGCTGATGTTTTAAGCCATGCTGGACTTTCGTTGGGTGAGAAGATTTGGTTAATCTTTCTTGCAACTTCAGGTGGAGCATAATATGAACCTTCTCTAATTGTATTTTCTCCTACCTTAATTGATGGGCCTTGAAATCCTACTCCTGTAATTGGTTCAAATCCTGGGAGTCTTTTCTGGACTATTAATCCTTGGTCTTTAAGTCCGTTAATAAACTCAATATTGGCTTTAGTTGTTTCAAGTTTTCTCATATACTCAGATAGAAGTTGTCTTGGGTCGGAAAACTTAGGAGTAAATCCCATCTTCAATCCTTCCTCATAAGTGGGGATGCCTCTTTCTCCTCCAAATCCAAATCTTTTAGAAGCGGTTTTATATGCTTGAGCAACTACCGCAGGGTCTTCTTTCCAAATATGGGGAACGTAATCTTCACGATAACCTAAATCTATCCCGCTCTTTTTAGCAAGATTAAACAATTTGTCTGTTTCTGTTTTAAGTAAGTCAGCAGTTTGTTTCATTTCGGGAGTTCCACCTTTTTTATTTTCAACATAAGAATACCAAGATTTTAAATCTGTCCCTTTTGGTAATTTAATGTTTGACCCGTATTCAACAGCCACCGTAGGAGCGGCATTTCTTTTAGCAATCCATCTACAAAATAAGCTGTCAAATACTTGAGGTTGAGTTTCTGAAACCCCTAATGCTACATTCTTTTGTCTTTTAAACTCAGATGGAGGAATATACTTTGATTCTTTCTTAATAGAGTACATAATACCTGGAAGTTTCTTTTTGGCGGCATCCTTTTCTAATCCCGCTATAAAATCATCAGCTTTAGATATATCTTTTCCTATTGCTTTAGTTGAGAATCCAGGGGCTATTCCTTTAGACCCTCTAAAATCTTCCATAGCAATACTAAATAGGCTTTTAATTTTCTTATCTAATGGAATTTTCTGCAATTCTCTTAATGGAGTTTTATATTTATCTATTAGAATTTCATTAACTAAATTCTCATCTTTAACCATTTGTTTAATATTTATTGTCCCGTTATTCATCCATTGTCCAACAGACCTTTTCGCAATAGCTCCAATTTCCTTAACGTCATCTAATTTAAATACATTCTTAGGGTTTTTTGTTAGTCTGTGAGTTAATCCAATCATTAATGGTAGTTCAGCTATATTTAGTACATTTTCTTTAGCTTTGTCTGTAGTCGTAGCAGTCCCAAGTCCTGTTGATTTCTCCATTGTTAAACCTTTTCTCATTTCTTCTAAATTTTGTTTAAGGTTTCCTCCTCGTATAGCTGACGAAGAATATCCTTTATATGCATCATATAGAGGAAGAGCTATATCTTGAATAGGGTCAGGAAAGGCAGTTGCTACTCCACTTAAAAGATTTAATGTAGCTTTTCCTCTTTGTGCAGTTAATAATGGTTTATCTGTTCTAACAACTTCTTTTATATTTGATGGAGAAAATCCAGCTTTAAGATAATTTGTATATCTGTTTTGGATGTACGGTTGAATAGTTTTTTGATTATATGTATTTTGAGCAAGTCTCCCACCTTGTACAAAGTCTGATACATTCTGATAACGTTGTGCCGTCTGTTGTATTTTTTGAACTTGGTTCTGTTGGATAGCATTGTACCCTTGCCCTATTACCTGTTTTACCCTATCCATGAAGGATAGTCTCTGTTGCGGGATTGGGGACTTTATAGTAGGACTGATTTTTTCCTTAAACCAGTTTCCTATTCCTGACAAATCCATAGGTTAAGGTTTAAACTGGTAATTAAAGAACGCCACCTGGTAGATTCTTCCACCATTCTTCGTTTTTAGCTGCTCCTCCTGTATTGTAGTTTCCTCCACCACCTGAAGGTACATAATTGTATCCTTCACTTTGGGAACCTTGTAGATTACCTTGTAATGGTTGACCTTGAATCTGTTGAGCTACTCCAGGTAATGCCGCCATATTTTGTTTCAACTGTTGAATGGTTGTGCTGTTGTTCATAGCCCATGTTTCAAGAGCTGATTGTTTACTAGCCGCCTGTTGCTGAGCCATAAGTAAGGCATTTTGAGCTTGTCCAAGAATCTGTTTAGATAAACTGGCTAAGTCTTGACCTTTTTGTAATTGACCAGACGCTTTTGCCTGTTGGATTGCTTGTTGCTGTTGACTAAACCAGGTAGCTATCTCCATACTTTTCTGGTTAACCTGTTCTTTGATATTAGCTAATTCTGAGTCATAAGTACTTTTAAGTTTGAACTCACGGTCATTAATCTGGTTATTAATCTCTGTAGCCTGTTGCATAATATTTCCTCTATTTTGATTACCCATCTTTGAGATGGCGTAGGAATATTGGTTAGCGGCAGAACTGTCTCCAGCTCCCATTGCTCCAAGTTTAATAGACCCTGCTTTAAATAGGTTTCGGACATCCTCAGCTAGTCCTTGAAGGTTTTTAGCCTGACCTTGTTCGGTCTGTCGTCTTTGAGTATTTAAGTCAGCCAGTCCTTGTGTTTTTGAAGCATCTAAGGTTGTCTGTGCTTGAGTTCCTTGAGATTGGACAATTCCTTCTTGAGCGGCTCTTTGAGCAGGTAAATCATTATTTAAGATAGAATCTAAAGTTGAGAAATAATTATCATATCCGCTGTTTATATCGCTTCTTACTTGATTAGCAGCTAATTCTTCAGCAGATGGACCACTACTTACCTCAGTTGGCCAAGTAGAATCTCTATAAGGTTCATAGATTCCTTTTGAAGGGTCAACTACTCTATAGGTTCTCCCATCAGGCCCAGTAAATCTATCTCCTACATTCTTTCCACTTATATTTATTCCACTTGTTCTATTATGAGGTTTAGTTGTAGTTGGAGTTGTTGTAGTTGGAGTTGTTGTAGTTGGAGTTGTTGTAGTATTAAAATAAGTTGGTAAACCTGTTTGTTTATTAGCAGAATTAGCACTTGTATCAATATATGGTCCAATCGGTCCTAAACCATAAGGATTTTGAGTAGCTAAATTAGGATTATATGACCCAGTAAGTGATGGATAAGCAGAAGGACCTGTAGGTATTCCATTATAATTAGGAGCAATTTGTATACCGCTAGAACCTATTGGATATTCTGTCATACTTAAAAATAAAATTAATAATAAAACTAATAATTTTTTCATCACTTACATTTCTTCTTACTTTTTTTCTTTTTCATTTTCTTTATCTTTGCGACTTCTAATAACTGGTACATACAAAAAAAATCACCTCCCCTTACGGTTTGGTGACTGATTAGTCAAACGCTAATTGTGAGTCAATTCATTTAAACAGATTAGTCAGAATTTGTCAATAGGCTTTTGAATGTCTTTTAATATGACATTTATTACAAAGAGTTCTACCATTATCTATTTTATATCTCAATTGAGGATATTTACTCCATTCTTTTATATGGTCTGCCCTTAATTGTTTCCCTTTGTAACCACACCAAATACAAGTGTAATTATCTCTCTTAAAAATTGCATTCCTCCAATCTTTATACATAATAGATTTCATTTCATTATGTCTTTCTGTCTCATTTTGTTTTGATATTCCGCCTTTCCAAAAGGTACATTTTTCTCCTTTATGAGCAAGTCCTACTTTTATCCTATGTTGAAGGGTATGCTTTCTTCCTCTTAATTTTAAATTTGGCTTACCTTTTAATGCTTTACTTATTTTATCTCCCCAAGTTATAATTCTACCCTTAAATATTTTACTTCTATAAACATTAGAACATAATCTACTACATGTTATTCTTTTATTACTTTTATAATCAACTATTAATTGATTACAAACAACACAATTATTTAATATTTTTCCATCTCTATACTTCCAATAACATTTAAGAGAACAAAACTTAGTTGCTCTATTATTAAACTCACTTGGTCTTCTATAATGAAGTTTTTTACAAATCGTGCAGGTAAAATATTTTCCATTAGCTCTCATTCAAACATTATAGCATAATCTTTTTGAAAAAGGAAGCGTATTGATATATATTTTTCTGAATCGTCCAATCTTCTACAGTCTTGAAAGCGGCTTCTCCCATAGAGCGCCTTAACTTAGAATCATTTATAAGTTTAACTATGGCGGCATACCATTCATCTTCGGTGGAGGCTAGTAAACCATTTACCCCATCTTTTACTACCTCGTTATATTGGCGCATACGTTGCCACACACCTGGTATTTTGTATGAAGAGGCTTCTAAGAATTTAATACTTGACTTGCTCCTTGTATATGTGTCAACGACTAAAGGACAAACCATAAAGTCAGCATCATCCATCTGTGGTGGCATCATCCCAATCCACTTCAACAAGTCTGTATCTCCAAATCCCTGCTCATACCTGACTCCCCAGCGATTGCGGTATTTAGGGATAAACGCTCCAATGGTCTTAAAAGTGAAGTTAGGATATTCTTTCATTACTCGGTCTATGGCATTATAGAATGGCTCACTGTAAAGGTCAGCAAAATGAGTAGAGGAACCAAAGTAGAGAGCCTTGTAATATCCTCTATCTTTGAAAGGACTTCTATGTTTGTAAAGGTCTAAATCTATGTAGTTTGGAAGTATGGTTATTCCTTTAGCTTCCGCATTAAACTCAATAGAATGCTTTAGATGAGAGTTTGTTACTGTAACGTGTGAAACATCCTTCAAAATTGCCTTTGTAACAGTACGTCCCCACGAACCCGCTTTAAACGCTTCATAGGCTGGGTTATCATTTTTCAAGTTGAAAATATCATCGTCTGCATCACAAATCAACTTCCTATTAAATTGCTGAGCGAGAGTTCCCATTATCGCATACCCAACATCATTGGTTGTGTAGTTAAAATAGATTACATCAAAGTTCTTAAATACATCTCTCCAATCAAAAGACTTATTCTTAGCATGGTCGTATACCGTAACTTCAAATTCAGAATCTTCGTCTTTATACCCATCTAAGTATTTTAGAGGTTGGATAATCCTCACATAATCTACCCCACTAACCCTATCTACAAACGTATGGCTAGGAAGCCCAAAGCAACGTATTATATGTTTCATATTATCCTCCTTGATTAACACAAACATCACAAATATCCCCCTCTTTTCCTTTAACTTTGTGTAGTTTACAAATCCAAATCTTTTTTCTCTTTATTTTTTTAACCATTTTGAGTTATATCTATAAATTTATCTAACTTTTTTGAGAACGTATCTACCATCCCTTCATAATGTTTTCTGAATGCCTTTGTGTCTAATTCTACCTTTTCGTTAATCCCCCAAGAGATACCGTTAAATCCAGGCTCATAAGAGTGCATCTCCTCGTTGGAGTAGGAGCCATTAGGAACAACAACTACCCTGCATCCACAAAGACGGGCAATCTCAAACATGGCGGTAACTGGGTCATAAGAATAGAAGGTGTGGCACTCATTAAGTAAGTCGGCCAGTGCCTGTTGGTCATAGGCTAAAGGTCTATTGATGTAGACAGAATCTTTTGGATGAACTTGGGTGTTAATTCCCTTTCCCACTAAGTAGGCAGTTTTAGTTCTTTTCTTTCCTTGGTCTTTAAAGACGTGGAGATTAACAATAGGCAGGAATAATAGGTGGTCATCATCTACCCCAAAGGTATCAAATATCTTGGAAAAGATAAATTTGTGGTCTGACTCAGGATAAGTTGTAGGCCCAGGTTGCCCATACCCCATCATGGCTCCTGGCTTATTAAGAATGTATCTGACTACAGTTTTAGCTTTTAGTGGATTACCATTAACTATTTCAGGGTAGATGGCTATAAAATTATCATTGTCGGCAATCACGTTGGGAAACACAATACAACCTTTAGCAAGAAGCCACCCGTAAAGTCCCCACATAACTCTAATTCCTCCACTTGTAATATCAAAAGGGGGAAGCCAAATAGTATAAAATTTATTCATATTAAAATGCTGAATAGCGAACTGACTTTCCATATCCGCCTAGTCCATTCATAAAATCTGTAACTTCTTTTTTAAAACCTAATTTCTTAAATTGAAGTTTAGGGAACTTACCGCCTCTTGCGTTATGGTAAAGATACATCTGTTCTTTCCGTAACATCACTTTATCTCCCTCCATATAGCACTCTTTCTCCCTGCCTAAACTCTTACATCCATAGTAGTCTTTGTCCTTATCTAAGATTTTTAAATTCATATTTTTAACAATAGGGTGATTGTAGATAACTAAGTTCATTATGTCATTTTCCCGACAAGGATAATTCATAGCATTTGCGTTATGTTCTTCCCAAATATCCCAAAACTTAGGGCGGGTAGAGGCTACCATTCCACCTTGTAAAAACATATCCTCAGTTATATTTTCTACAGCCCTATTTTCATAGTCATTTTTATTGATAGGAGCGGCTATATCATAATCCCCTTTTATAATTTCTTCCAGTCGGGCTAGAACTATATGGTCAGCATCAATGTTACAAACTCCTCTGTAGTATGGAGTTAACAACTTAGCAAATGTTGGTTTAGCCATATAGAAGTTAATATTTTTTTCTTTAAATACCTTATCTATTGTATCCTGTCTAAATACCACAAGGTCAATTTCAGGATGGAATCTTTTGAATGAGTTGATAAATAAAGGAGTACCTTCATCATAATAGTAGTTATCGCTGATTATTGTGAAAAATACAAAGTCTCTCATATTCCTTTAATCGTAATACTTTGACCGTATACTCCAAGATTATATAACCAATCAACTACTTGTGGAGTAAAGCCTAATGTTTCAAATCTTAATTTAGGGAGTGTACTTCCTTTAGCTTGATGGTATGCTTTTACCTTTTCTCCTTTAAGCATCAGTTCATTATTCTCTATATACATTTCATGTTCGTGAGTCAGACTCTTAACTCCGTAGTAATCCTTGTCTTTATCAAAAATCTTTAGTCTTAATTTCTTAATTTTAGGGTCGTTATATAAAACACGGTTTAGAATATCATTCTCAAACCTTTTGTAACTGAAGGCTTCAGTATTAAGTGTGTTCCACTTTTCCCAAAGAAGCGGAGTGGTAGAAGCTACAAGTCCGCATTGAACATACATCTCAGGAGTTATGTTCTCAAATGAGGCATTCTCATAATCGTTTAAATTCCACGCTCCTCCTACATCCCAATCGTCTGCTAAAATAGCATCCAATCTTCCCGTAATAACAGTATCAGCGTCCATATTGACTACCTTCTTATACTTCTTGCTGAGAAGTCTTGCTATAAATGGTTTGGCAGTAGAATAAGAGGCTTTCTTTCCATTAGAAGAATATGGGAGTCTTGCTCTATCAAGATTTAAGTCTAAATACTTATCCATCGTATCCTGACGAAATACCACCAAATCTATGTCAGGATGAAAACGCTTAAATGAGTTGATGAATATCAAACCCCCACCTTGATAATAGAATCTATCTGAACAAATAGTAAAGAAAACTGTTTTAGACATTTCTATCTAGTGAATAAAATAATAACGGCACTTGCATCATACCTACGGGCTTTATAACCTAATCCAATCAGATAGTTGACTATCTTTGGGAATGTTGGATAATGGAACTCAACCTCAAGAGCGTTTATTTTAGGAGCCATCTTTGTGAAACTTTCTCCCATTAAAATCATCTCTTCCGCCCCTTCTACGTCAAATTTCATAAAGTCTACCTTATCAATTTTCTGTTCCTTAAATAAGGTTTCAAAACAAATGGTCTTTACTTTCTCTCCACCCTGACCATAGGTTTGAGTTAATGAATGACAGGTGCGGTTTCCAGCATGAAGATTAAGAGTCATTTCTCCATCTTTGTCAGCTATGGCAGCATTAATCGGAACTACGTTAGTCCAATTGTTAAACTCTACGTTCTTTTTCAAGGCTTCAAAATGTTCACTGGCTGGTTCTATAGAGTAGACTTTCTTAGCAAAATCTCTCATATATTGGGTAACGATTCCAATATTTGCCCCCACGTCTATCACAACCATATCTTTTCGGGTATTGAATATATCAATATAAACCCCCTCCAAATAAATCTCCTTATAAATGTAAGGAATATATAACGATTCAAACGGAACATCGGGATAAAACAAAGCTTTAAGAGCCATATTATTTATGTTTTAAAATTAATAAATTCATATCTGGTATTTCTGCTTCTATAGACCACATTTTATCAGTAACTACTTCATTATAAATAAATTTATGAAGTAATGGTAAATGGTTGGCGGGAATAGCATCGTGCATAAAAAGATACCCTCCTAGGACTATTTTACCCCTTACTGCGAAATAGGCGACTTCTGTTGATTTGACTAAATCCAAATCCATCATTACAAGATGAGCTTCTTTAATATCATCAAATGAATGTTTATTAATCCGCCCCTTAACAAGTATGGCATTATCCAATCCCTGTTGGTCTAATACTTTTCTTTGATATTTATAACTAAGATTTTTACCTCTACCAAAATCAGGATGAACATACCAAATATCCATACAACGGGCTTCACCACTTAATGAATCATCTGACAAATCTTCAGGATGCCCCTCAAAGGTATCATATCCGTATGCTTTACCACGTCCTTTAAGAAATTTCGCCATTGTCTCAACAGCTCCACCATAAGCACTTCCTATTTCAAGAGCAATTACTTCATTAAATTGAGTTTTTAGAAATTCAAGATAACCTAACTGCACATTAGACTCTTTACTTCCTACATTTAACCAAGCAAGTTGATTTTTTAAACCTTTATTCGCCACGTTTTAATGAAATGAATTGAGGACTATTTTCTTTAGCCATCTTTTCAACTAATAAAGGTATTTCTTTTTTATCAGTAGGATAATATTGAATAATATTAGGTAAGGTATTAAGAATAGGTTTAACTTCCTCTGACCAGTGGCTAATTCCATCAGCCAGATAGTCTTTATCCCGACCACTGGCAACTAATATTATCGGTAACTTCTCGTGATTAACATAATTTCTTATAGTCTCAAAAGCCCGATATATTAGAAATGGTGTGATTGAATAAACAAAGACTTTTTTCCCAGATAAGGCAAGTCCTACCGCAATATCCATTCCCGCTTGTTCACTAGCTCCTACGTTAAAGAAGCGTTTAGGATAATCAGTTTTTATCTGGTCAAATCCCCCATATCCTAAATCAAAAGTAACCGCAACTATATTAGCGTTTAAAGTCATCTGTTTATGTAATTCCTTAAAGAATAGTGGTCTCATATTTTGATTACCTCCTTATATTGTTTTTCATTCAAAACTGTGTAATGACCAAGTAACCCGTTCAAATAATCAGGGAGATAAAACATATTACTCTTAATTAAAAGTGTTGGATAAAAATATTGGAGTCTTAAATCCAAATCATCTGCATCAACCTTATCATAAGCAGAATAACCATTAGCGACAACCGTTACCCGAAGATTCTCTAATCTAAATTTAGCGGCAATATTGAGAGCCTCCCATACTGAGCCTTCAGCACATTCTCCATCACTCATCATTACGTACACGTTACGGGTTCTATCGGCCATAGCCATTCCTACAGCTATTCCTATTC
>ERZ869929.1070-NODE-1070-length-10808-cov-3.394030_pt1 | contig 10808 bp, 18 predicted proteins | sample MGYA00579312_ERZ869929 | MGnify/ENA primary metagenome ERZ869929 (study PRJEB32216, sample SAMN09231818) | wastewater metagenome | place: USA: Maryland | collected 2016-08-09 | study: EMG produced TPA metagenomics assembly of the PRJNA472060 data set (Reclaimed...
CCTCATCGGTGCGGTGTCCGCCAAGAACACCATCCAGCTGGACTTCATCGGCAAGATCGTCGGGCACCAGGCGGTGGACGTGGACGGCCTCTGGTACGCGACCATCGAGCTCGACGGCCTGTACGACTCGTCGCAGCTGTCCTCGTGGAAGATGACGACGATCTCCACCGTCAGCGCGGCCTACACCTCGGCGTAAGCCACTAAACGAAGCCTCCCCGGTCCGCACGCCGGGGAGGCTTCTTCCTGTGCGGAGGTTTCCATGGATCGCATCCCCCTGCCCCGTGACCGGTGGGTCCGGTTCGGCCGGCCCATGTACCTGAGCGACAAGCGGGCGTTCCGCGTGCTGGCCGCAGCCGAGGACATGCCCTATCTCGACATGCTCGACGGCTACCTGAGCATCCTCGAACCCGCGGTCGCCGAGCGGTCGTGGGAAGGCTCCTTCGACCAGATGACGGAGCCGGAGGTCATCCACCTCGCGCAGGAGTGGATGTCACAGACGGAGGACGCCGCCGTCCCCCCGGCGAGCGGGACCAGTTCCGCGACACCGTAGCGATGGCCCGCTTGGGCCATGACGCTCCGGGACCGGTCCCGTTCGACTACACGCTCATCCGCCTTGCCTCGTCCTGGGGTGTCCCGCCGTGGGTCATCACGGGCGAGGAAGCCACCCCCGAGGTCGTGTCCCTGTGGGCGCACCGCGGCCTCATCTTCCAGCGCATCGAGGGGTGATTGATGGCCGCTACTGAGACCGTGACTTTAAGATTGGTCGCGCAGGACCTGATGTCCGGCAACGTGTCCAAGGCCATCGGAAGCATCGACAAGCTGGCGCGTCAGGGTGGCCTCGTCGGCTCCGTGATGCAGGGTGTCGGGCAGTCCTTCGGGCAGCTGCTCAACCCGGTCGCGCTGGTCGCGAACGGCATCGGCATGGTCACCGACGCGCTGGGCGATAGCCTCACCGCGTTCCGCGAGGACGAGCAGTCGCAGACGAAGCTACGGGCTGCACTCGAAGCCAACATCGAGGCATGGGACGGCAACACCGACGCCATCGAGGGCGTCATCGCGTCCCGGATGAAGCTCGGGTTCAGCGACGACGAGCAGCGTCAGTCCCTCGCGTTGATGGTCGCCCAGATCGGGGACGTTGACGACGCGCTCGCCGCGCAACGCGCAGCGATGGACCTCGCCCGTCTGAAGTCCATCAGCCTTGCCGACGCCGGCACGGTGCTAGCCCGCGCGTACCTCGGCAGCACGACCGCGCTCCAGAAGATGGGCATCAAGCTCGCCAAGGGCACCGACGGCATGGAGGCCATCGCCGCGGTGCAGGAGCGCGCAGCGGGTCAGGCCGAGGCGTGGGCGGACACCAGCGCGGGCGCTGCCGAGGTGTTCAACATCAAGGTCGGCGAACTCCAGGAGTCGCTGGGCCGGTTGGTGGACGGTCCTGCCCGCGACTTCATCGGCTTCCTTGGCGATGTCATCGACCGGCTGGCCCCGTCCGGTGCGTCGTCGCTGCCGCCCCGGCTCCAGACGCTCATCGACAAGATGAACGCGCTGGACACGGCGACCGCGCAGGTGGCCGACAACGGGCCGCAGAAGCTCGTGATGACGCTGGAGCAGGCGCAGATGGCGCTCGACGGGCTGAGCGAGACGGCGACCCAGATGGCAGCCGGTTCGGGGTCCACCGGTCCGCTCGCGGCGCTGTTCGATGTGCGCCACCTCGGGCCGCAGTTCATCCAGCTGGCCGACGCCGTGGGCGTCACCGCGCAGGACTTCTTCAACCTCGCGCTGGCCGCCGACAAGAACAACCTGTCCTTCGAGGAGTTCCGCTCCAACGCCTTCGCGCTCGTCAACGGGACCGACTCGACCGTCACGTCGATCGTTGATTCCTGGACGCTCGGGATGAAGCAGGTCGGCACCGCCGTCGAGGATGGCGCCGACGACATCGGCGTCACGTTCACCGAGGCGCAGTTGAACGTCGGCAGGCTTGCCAAGGGTGTCGCCTGGAACATCACCTACGGGCTGGCCGACGAGGTGCGCGGCGGCATCAAGGACGTGAAGTCCGCCATGCACGACCTGACGTGGGCCATCAACCACCCGCTGGCGCTCCAGAAGGACCGGAACAAGATCCTCGGAGCGCTCATGGGCAAGAAGCTGCGGGACGGCATCAACTCCAGTAACCCGCTCGTGCGGCAGGTCGCCATCGAGACGCGGCAGACGCTGTTGACGCAGTGGAACGCGCTGCCGTCCAAGGCGATGGAACTCGGGCGCCTGACCATCAAGCAGTTGATGAAGGGCCTGAGCGAGGGCGAGCAGTACGCGCTGGGCGTCTACGGCTCGACCGGCACCAGCAACCAGCCCGGCGACAACGCTGGCGGTGGTGGCGGTGGTGGGCGAGGCGGCAAGGGTGGCAAGGGCAAGGGCGGACGCGGCAACAACAATCGCGAGGCACCCGCGCAGGTGACCGTCGTCCACATCGGCTCCCTGTCCGAGCGTGATGGGGCGGACCTCGCCCGGACCATCGACACCCACCTGGAGCGGCATCGTGGGAGGCGTGGACAGTGACCGGCCAGCCAACCACACCCGTCCCCCACGTCCGCGTCCTCTGGCGACCGGAGCAGTTCAACCGCGTCACCAACGGCACGTTCGAGACGAACACCACGGGATGGGTCGCGACCGCGGGCATCAACGCCGCGGGCACGTCCATCACGCGGGTCACCACGGATGCACACTCCGGGTCGGCATGCGCGTCGGTCGTCTGCACCAGCACCGACACCAGCGGCGTGAACTTCGACTTCGGCTCGAACCGCTTCTACGACGAATCGTCCTACGGGGCGATGTACGCGGCGGTCGTGTGGATGAAGCGGGTCAGCGGGTCGCGGCGGGCACGCATCACGCTGGGCTCGCTGGGCACGTCATCCGATCGCGCGACGCTGACCATCACGGACCTGACCGACCAGTGGCAGCCCTACGTCGTCCGATGGCTGCCCACGGGCAACCGGACCGACGTGGAGCTCGCGGTCACCAACGGGTCCGCGGAGGCGGTCACGTTCCGCATCGACGACGTGGCGGTCTACCTCGTTGACGCCTTCTCTCAGGTCGAGAACGGCACCTTCGAGACGGACACCACGGGCTGGTCCGCGTACCTGTCCGGGTCCATCGCGCAGAGCACCGCGGAATCCTTCGGTGGTTCAGCGTGCGCCCGCATCACGAGCGGTGCAACGGCGTTCGGTGGGGTGACGTACTCCCTGTCCGGGCGCACGTTCGTCTCGGGCCGCACGTACCGGGTGCGCGTGGCCGTCAAGACCATCAGCGGCTCCGGCCAGTGGTACCTCGAACTGTCGGACGGGACCACCGCGTCGGATACGTTCTTCACCCCCGACGGCACGTTCACGGTGCAGACCGCGGACCTGACGCCCGCTGCGGACCGGACCTCGCTGAACGTCTACATCGGCCACGTGCCCGCCTCGTCCGCCGTGATGGCGATCGACGAGGTGGAGTTGTACGAGCTGGTCGATGAGCTGGGGACGGACGTTGGCGATATGACGTGGTCGCGGTCGCCTGACGCCATCGGAACCATCACCGTGGACGTGGAGAACGCTGACGGTCGGTACGACCCGCGCTACGCCTCGTCGGTGATCTATGGAAGCGTGGCCCCTGGCAAGCGCATCCACGGTCGGGCGTCGTATAGCGGCGCTCTCTACCCGCTGTTCTTCGGGACGCTGACCACCATCGAAGCGGCAGACCGCGGCGGCATCCACGCCACGCTGCTGGCCGAGGACATGATGGGCGACATCGCCCGCGCGCAGCATGCCTCGCAGTTCTACCCCGATGTGACCTATGCCGACGCTCGGAAGCGCGCCATCGGCGCGATGCTGCGGCGCAACCCGCGAGGAACGTCCACGGCCTACGGCTCCAGCCGCATGAATGTGACCACGGCGGGGCTGGAGAACTCCTGCTTCTACGCGGGCACCGATGACCTCGTGTCCGTGGCGTCGTATCTCGGGGACCTCAACGAGGCGACCCAATCCGTCCATTTCGTCAAGCCGTCGCCCCATGCCAACATCGGCTGGAAGTACACGACGGTGGACCGCATCACGCTGACCGATGACTCGTCCGACTACACGATCGACGAGGATTTCGAGGACTTCGGAGGTGTCCGCTCCACGCACGAGGCGCTGGAGAACCAGCAGGTCGTCCCGTGGCAGGGGTTCGAGCAGGGTCCGTTGCCCAACGACCATTTCTGGATCGACGGGCTCGACACCGTGGCGCAGGCATACGAACGCGCGGGGTTCGATGGGTCTGGGTATCTCCAGGACGAGGACCCCTATCTGCACTTCACCCGCGAGGAGTACGGCGACAACGCTGACGTGCCGGAGCCGACGTACCGCGAGAAGCGGTACTGGGGCTGGCGTTGGGGTAAGAACGGGCGGCGCAAGGGCCGGAAGCTGCGGACCCGCAAGCGGCGGATCTACCCGGACCCGTTCGTGCCGTTCACCATCCTCGCCGGTCAGTCGAAGGTCATCACGGTGGACCTCGCTGTGCCGATGGACGACCTCCGCGCGGCGTTCAGCGTGACGGCTCCCGGAGACGGGACCATCCGCTATATCGAGCAGTCCCCGCAGCGCATGACGTTCGAGATCTCGGCTCCGGTGGATTCCGTGTTCACGGCCGTGTCCGTGACCGGCATGCCCTACACGCCGCTGGACGAGTTCGAGGCGCAGGTCACGACCGGCACGGATCCGCTCGAAGGGCAGTACGCCGGCCCGACGTTCTCAACCCCGTTCATCCCCTCGGCGGGAGCGGCAGAGGGCGTGGCGCGGTACCGGAACTGGCGCTACGGCGCCCCCCTGCTCCGGCCCCGGCTGACCGACCACAACACGTTCACGCGCACCCTGACCGCCGACGTGACCGACCACCTGACCGTCAGCGCGGACGATTGGAACATCGACGCCCTGCTGTTCGTGGTGACCGGTTCGCGCTGGGAGGTCGCCGCGGGGGCGCTCGAATGGCGCGCGTTCCACGACCTGGAGGAACTGCGCACGCATACCGACTGGTTCACCCTCGGCACGTCCTCGCTGGGCGGCTCCGACATCCTCGCACCGTAGGAGGCACACGTGGCCTGGACGACCCCCAAGACGTGGACGGATACCGGCGTCAGCGCGTCGGAGTTCAACGAGCAGATCCGGGATAACGAGACGTGGGTCAAGGCGGCCCTGACCACGATCGGACAGACCAGCGACAGCACGCTGGGGCAGCTCCGGTCGGCGGCCTATGGCTGCGTGCTCATCCGCACCGCGACGCAATCCATCAGCGACGCGACCGACACCACGGTCACGTTCCCGACCGGCTCCATGACGGAGCAGCTGGACAGCGACGGCTTCCACTCCGGGGCGACGAATACCGGGCGCATCACCATCCCTGCGGGTGGAGATGGCTGGTATCTCATCGGCGCCAACGTCGCCTTCGATGTGAACGCCACGGGCAACCGCTCCGTCTGGGTGGAGCTCAACGGGGGCGCCGGCACGGGCACCGCGATCATCAATCAGAACAACGCGTCGTTTGCCACGTTCGCCAACCGGTTCGCGGTCGAGGCGCCCTACCTGTTGTCGTCCGGCCAGTTCGTGACCCTGAACGTGCGTCAGAACAGCGGCGGTGCGCTCAACGTGCTCGCCAACGACTACTCCGTCCGCTTCTGGGCGCTGCGCCTCTTCGCCTCCTGACCTTCATCCGCGGCAGACACACCAACGCCCCCGCTTCCCACATGGGAGGCGGGGGCGTCTTTCTGTTTCTACTCGTCCGCGGCGACCTCTACGGACCACGCGCACCCGGCCGAGACAGCGAAGTCGTACACGCCTGGGATGGTGGCTGCATCGACCGTCTGCGCGGCGTCGTCACCGGCTGCGACGGTCCCCGCCACCGTCTGACCGAACGCATCCACGGCGTAGCTGCAGTCGTCGGGTCCATCGTTCCGCACGATCACCCGCGCGTAGTAGGCGCCAGCGGGCAACAGCATCGGGTGGTGCTCCACCTCGCCGCGCTCTGCATCACCCGCGCCGCTCATCTTCATCGGGCCGATGCTGGCGCACGCCCCCGACACCATCGCGACTCCCGCCAGAGCGACCAACCGTAGTCCGTTCACGCCACACCTCACGAGATTGAAGGGCTCCAGCCTACCCCGCGCGCCACACCCGCATCCGCGCCGCGTGCCCCAGCCGGCACTCCGCGCATCGGCAGCGGTGGTTGGTGTAGGCAGCGTCACCATGCGCCCGCGGTTCGCGTTCCATCCGCTTGCGCCGCGCGTCGAGCACCCACGCGGTGTGCGCCTCCGTGCAGCGGTCGCAGCGGCACCCGAGGTTCGAGTAGCCGTTGCGCGTCCCATGCCGCGGATTGTCGGCGCTGGTCATGGGGTTCCGGGTGTGGGCTCTTCTCATAGTGTCGTTGCTTCCTCCGAGGTATGAGCAGAGTTACTGATGGGGGGTACCCATGCTGCAAGCGTTTCCATTTCGTGGCGGGGCATTGCAGAAGCGTTGCAGTGTAAAGACAATGCGCTGGCGTGCCCGTTATGCTGGAGTGCTCGACTGGACTCCCCAGCGCCGGCGTCATATCGGAGGAGCCCAGTGGACACGCAGCCCCTGCATCCCGCCGCCGCGGCCATCATCGATCGTCTGCGTGAGGAGACGGCCGCGCTGGCCGAGCGCGCGTTCCTCGAACTGGTTGCCTTGCCACCCGACCAGCGGCCCGCCGGATACCCAGCTGAAGACCTTCGCGGACGGCTTCGCCAACCAGGTACTCCTCGATCGGGTAAGTAGGCTTCGGCGGCGGGTCCAGCAGGAACCTCGGCTCGACCCCCAGCGCGGTCGCCAGAGGCAGGATCTCCAACGCGCTCGGCACGGTATCGCCGCGGCGCCAGCGCCCGACCGTGGTGGGCGACTTTCCGATGCGCTCGGCTAGGTCGTCGTCCTCCATGCCCTGGGCAGCCATTGCGGCTTCGATCGCGAATGCCAGTCGTTCCTTGCGCTCCACCTCATCGACCATGAGGCCAACGCTGACACGCCCATGCCACTCTTGACGTTGCGGGTGTGACACCGGCATATCAATGGGCACAGGTCGGGCGCTAGTGTGCGTCGGCAACATCAGGGTTGACATGGCGATGCCAAGTATGCGATGCTCATCGCATGAGCACCGAGTTTCCGATTGTCAGTCGTCAGCAGCTCAAGGTGGAGCGCGACCAGGGCTCGCCGCTCTTGGTCGTCCTTCGCCGCCTCTACCTCGATGAGGGCCTGACCTACCCCGAGATGGCGGTCCGGCTGGGCGTTTCGCTCAGCACGGTCAACCGCTGGATGAAGGCAGCCGCCATCCCCACGACCACGCGCGGAGCGGGCGAGGCAGCCGCGTGATCGCCCCGGCGTGGATGACCAGCCACCAGCGGGCCGTCTACACGTCGCCTGTCATGCGCGGGCGCGTCCGCATACCCGCGTCATCCGATGGGTGCTGGCCGTGGACGGCTGGGAGGTCCGAGAAGGGCTACGGGCGCGTCCGCTTGGCTGGGCGCCACTGGTACGCCCATCGGCTGTCCTTCTACCTCGCCACGGGCAGCGAGCCGGAGGCGGTCTGCCACGGCTGCGACAACCCGCCGTGCGTCAACCCCGAACACCTGCGCGCCGGGTCGCTGGCCGACAACACCGCCGAGATGTGGTCCAAGGGCCGCGCCCGCGTGCATTACGCCAACGCGCTGCTTCTCGACGGTGGCCTGGAGATGGCGCTCGACGCCCTGCGCTTCATCGGCCCGCCGCGGTCCAAGGGCCGGAACGGCCGCGTTGCCTCGTTGGCCGCAAGTCTGGGTGTGTCCATCAGGACCGTCTACCGGCTCATGTCCCCGTCCGAGACGCCGCTCGTCTACCGCTCCCGTATCGCCAAGCGAACCCACCAGCCCCCGGAGGAGATCGCCGCATGAACGGCAACGTCATCACATTCCCCGTGCGGCGCGAGGGCCGCCCCAGCAACGCCGACCTGAGCGCGCGGGTGCGCCACCTGGAGACGCAGATGGGTGCGCTCATCGAGGAGCGGGACGAGCTTGGGGTGGAACTCCAGGCGTTCGTCTCAGAGCGGCTGGAGGCGGCATCCGAGACGCGGGCACTCGCGCGCCGCGTGCGGATGTTCGTGGACGCGGGTCATTCCCCCGACCGGCTGCTGGAGCAGCTGGAGCGGCTGGCCGACCGTGAGCAGGTCCGATCGCGCTCCACGCTCAACGGTGCCGCATGACCCGCACCGAAGCAGCCACCGCCATCGCGGCCGGCATCGTCATCGGCCTGTTCGCCCTGACGGTGTACGCCTTCGCGGGTGTGTGGGCGTGGGGGTTGATGTGAACCCGACCGACCATCCGCGTTGCAAGTGCCTTTGCCGCCACTGCCTCTACGGCAACTGCCGGTGCTACCGATGAAGCGCCCGCGTCTCCAGTGGCTCCACAACCGCCGCTGTGCCCTGTGTCGGTCCGTCCGATGGTCCTGATCCTCATCGCCGCGGGCATCGCCGCCCTGCCGCTCCTGGCACTCACGGCGGTCGTGGAGCACCTGACCAAGCAAGCCCGCCCCGACACCGGGTGCGGATGTGGTGGCCGCTGCCGCGGTCGCTGAGGAGGAGGACGAGATGGACGAACAGTACCGGCTCGACGGAGAGGCGCTGCACCGGCTGCGGGAGGCGTTGCCCGGTAGCGACTCGTGGTTCGACCTGTATCCGGGTGACTACGGCACGTGGTGCGTCAAGCCATTCCCCCACGAGGAGGAGGGCGAGGAATACGTCGCCCCGACCATTGCCGAGGCAGCCGACAAGGCACGGGAGGCACTGTCGTGACCATCCACGAGTGGCGGCAGGTCCCCCGGCTCACGAAGCACGTCAAGACCGTCCACCACTCCGTCTGTGGCTTCCCCAACGGCAGACGCGAGGACGGGCTGTGCGGGCGGACCCCCGTGGCGGCCTACGTCAACCAGCACGGGCCGGGGGTCGCCTGGCGATGCCGCAGCCACGATCACGATGTCGTCAAGGAGGCCGCCGAGGCGATGGGCTACGCGCGGCTGGAGGCTGTTGCGCTCTATGAGTGAGGTCGAGTACCGCGTCATCTGGCAGCGCGAGGGGATGCGAGCAAGCAGCCGCGTGTTCCAGCGCAAGGGCACAGCGGCGCGGCTGCTGGCGACCCTCACCGGCGACCCTCACGCGGCCCGGTGCAGCCACACGGCATACGTGGACCAGCCGCCGTACTGCGTGTGGGCTGACATCGCCGACCGAAACGACTGGCCGAACGACCACGACCACCACGGCACCGAGCCGCCCCCGTGGCTTATCGAGCCCCGCATGGAGTCTCGCGAGGTCGGCGCGTGGCGCTGCGGCGCCTACGGCGAAGACCACTCGAACGGTTGCCCCGCGTCGTCGCACTACCCACTCAACCCCGAGGTGACCCGTGCCTAGCACCAAGGCCGCCGCCGCCCTGCTCGCCTGGCTGCGTGGGGAACGTCAGTTCTGGGCCGATACGGCAGAGGACGACACGCTCAACACCTTCATGCGCCACGCGGCCGTTGACCGTCGCGATCAGCTGGACATGCTGCTCCAGCGGATGCCGCGGGAACTGGTGGCGGTGGAGCAGGAGATGGGGATGCGGGTCGCCCGCGAGGTGTCGCGCCTGGACGCGCTGCTCGACTCGGTGCCGGCATGACCGCGCTCGTGGTCCGGGATGACCTGAGCAAGCGTGACCCGCGCCGTCACCTGTCCAAGTCCTTCATCGCCCAGACCCACAACTGCGGGCAGCGTGCTTGGTTTTCGATCCATGACCCGCGCCCGTGGGTCGCCCCCGAGAAGGTGACGTTCGGATCCGCGGTGGACGCGGGCGTGGAGGTCATCGTCAAGGCGCTGGAGCGCGGCGAGCAGCCCGACGTGAACGACGCATGGGACGCCGCTCGGCTGCGCGTTGATGGCGAGACGAACACCCCCAACGACTTGGAGGTCTTCGCCGCGCTGGCGTCTTTCGCCGAGTGGTCCGTCGTGCATGAGGTCCATTGGCCCGGCACCGTCACCCAGCCGCACATCCGGTTGGAGCTCGACGGCATCGGGGAGGTGGACGCCCATCCGGACCTGCTGCTCCCCCAGGGGTACGAGGACCCGCGCGTCGGGACGATCGTGGACATCAAGACCGGGAAGGCAGCCAAGCCCGCGAACGCCGCGGCCACGTCCTACACCGAACTCGGCCTGTACGCCCTGTTGGTGCGCGAGACGGAGAAGCCCCCGTACCCGCCCATGTCCGTCGCGTACTGGACCTACGTCCGATCCAAGAAGCCGTGGTGGCAGGAGGTGGTGGCACCCGTCACCCCGCACCTGCTGTCGGTCGCCCGTCACCGGGTCGCCGCTGTGGCGAGAGCCATCGAGGCGGACGCCCTGCTGAACGACGGGGTGACCACGCCCACGAACTCCGTGTTCGTCGCCCCGCCCCGGTTCGGATGTTCGGACTGTCAGTACAGCCCGGACTGCACATGGGCCGAAGAAGCCCAGGAGGAGGCCGCATGACCACCGAGCGCCTGTCCGTCTGGGACATGCTCGCTGAGCCGTTCCCGCCCGAGGCCGTCAAGGAGCGGCAGGGACCCAAGCAGCACGATGGGGTGTGCGAGAAGCGGTACGGCCAGTGCCAGAAGCAGCACAAGATGCTGTCCTACGTGGACGCCCGCGACGTGGAGGCGCGGCTGGACGATGCCCTGACTCCCGCGGGCTGGGACTTCATGGCGACGATCGCCACCGGCAACATCGTCCACGGCACGCTGGTCCTGTTCGTCGGG
>ERZ869929.1072-NODE-1072-length-10764-cov-5.388178_pt1 | contig 10764 bp, 12 predicted proteins | sample MGYA00579312_ERZ869929 | MGnify/ENA primary metagenome ERZ869929 (study PRJEB32216, sample SAMN09231818) | wastewater metagenome | place: USA: Maryland | collected 2016-08-09 | study: EMG produced TPA metagenomics assembly of the PRJNA472060 data set (Reclaimed...
AGCTGGGCTTCGTAACGTTGAGCAAAGCGTGCTTCGCGCTCTTGAACGCCAGCGAGAATACGGGCGCGCTCCGCTTCCGTCGGAGTGTCTCCGGCGATATCTACGGTATATGTGCGCCCGCTAAGCCGCCCCGGAACTTGGATTTTGCCCATATCGCACCTCTGGTTTGTGCGGAGTATACGAGACGCACGGCTTTCAGACTAGAGAGCGTGTCACTCTACAACGCTAAATGCGGCATCGTCATCCTGAATGGCTGTGCCGTCCTCGTACAGCAGAGAATATCGCTTGGCGACAAGGGCGTCCCTCTCAAGAGCGAGATTTTTACGATCCAATTCTTGCTCCGGAGTCATTGCAGTCATCGGCGGAGCGGCAAGAATGGTGTCGATCCGCTCGATGTCATCGTTGATAGCGGCCAGATAGTCTTTGAGCTTAAGACCGCCGATGCCACCAGAAGACGCACCGCGAGAAGCGCGAGCCGCCGCTGCCGCACGCGATTGACGGGACTGCTCAAGGGCTCCGAGAAGGTCCAGACGGTCTTTGTCGTACTGGTCACGTGCCGCACGTGCAGCTTCAACGCCCTTGACGCCCGCTTCGCCGATAGCTCCAAGCAAGCTGGGCTGCGTGGAAGACATCATGTTCAGGCCGACTTGGGCCAGCGCCAACCACTTGTCCTGCTGAGAAGCCTTCTCACGACGGTTAAGCATGTCCATGAGCTCTTGCTCGTAAGAAGACATGCCGCCTGCGCCAGCGATACCACCAGAAGCGGCTCCGCCGTCAGGTTGTGTGTTAGGGGTTGTTTCTTTTTCTGTAAACGGAGCGGTGCGAGATTCGGTAATCCCAGCCTCATCTCTCGCAGCGGCAGCTTCTTCGGCAGACTTCTTGGCCTCGGCTTCCATGTCAATCTCACCAGAGTCGAAACCCTGCTCGATAAGCTGGTTGCGCAAGGTCTCTTCGGCTGCGGCAATACGAGGGTCAATGGGCAGTGGGCCCGTCTCGGCTGCGGCACGAAGTCCAGTTGCAAGGCCCGCGCCGCGATCTGGAGCGGTGGCGTTTCGGAAAGCGGGCAGATTAAGCTCCGTCGCGGCGGCGGGGCCCGGCAAGAACGGACGAGGCCGCTCAGGAGTGGCAGGCGTGGCGGCAATGATTGTGGGCGGGCGCGCGTCAGAAACCGCAGCGAGGCCAGCAAGGCCGGGGGCAACCATAGGGCTGCCGATAATCCGCCCAACGTCGACGGGCGGAGCAAAGTTCGTTTCTTCCACAGCCGGTGCCACGAGAGGGCGCGAAGAAACAGCGGAGAACCGATCTTCCATAAAGCTGCGGTCGAGATCAGCTTGCGTCGGCATAGTCACGCCTTCTCCGGCAGGCTCCATCCCAACCATACGCTCACGCATCGCGCGGCGAGCCGCGCTTTCTTCAACCTTGGCAGCCTGCTCATCGCCGACGGAACGAAGATACTCCTGCACCGACATGCCGAGCCGGTTTGCCATAGCGATAACGGCGGGGTCGGTCATAGCCGCTCCACCCTTCGCCATCTTTTTCACGTAGCCGCCAGAGGCCATCGCCACCACTCCGGTGTTTTCGGCCATGTCTGTTTGCGGGGCCATAGCCCGCGCCATCCCCGCTAGCCCTTGCTGCGGCACTCCAGCGGCGGCGACAGCGTCTTCCGCCACGGTGCTCTGCGAAGCCCCCTTGGCCTGATTGGCCGCGAAGTCCTGCTGCAACTTCTGACGCCGCATGATCTCCCCAAGAACGAGGAACTGCGGAGCATTGCCCGAAGGCATCTGCATCTCTCGCACCAGCTGATCCTGCGAGAAGTTTTTCAGCTGTTCTTGGAGTTGGACGATGTTCATTACGCAAACGCCTTATAGAGAGACAGCGCCGAAAGGCCCGCGCCCAGCGCCTGCTGAGTCGGGTTGAAGTATTGGTATCCCGTCTGAGTCTGCGAGCTTGTCGGAGCAACCGGCAGACCGCGAAGCACGTCGGAGTAGAAGGCGAGCTGTTCTTGGGGATACCCCTGCTGGCGCAGGAAGTCCTGATAGGCAAGATCAAGCCCGGCCTGAGTTTCGGCCTGTTGAGCTTTCCCGATACCTTCGAGCAGCTGCGCGCCCTGAATGCCTGCTGCCCGCTCTTGCTCGCCGAGAGCTGCGAGGCGACCTGCTTCTGCACCCGCTGCGCCGAGAGCTGCCAATCCTTGGCCAGCTCCGAACTGACGCGAGGCTTCCTGTGCCGTTTGAACTCGACCGAACTCTCCCGCCTGCGCCTGCATTTGCGCCATTTGGGCGGCGCGGTCCGCTCCAAAGAGTTGACCTGCCTGCTCGAACGCAGCCTGCCGCCCCGTGGCTTCAATCTCGCCCATCTGGCGCATCAAAGCTTCTTCGGCGAGACCTTCTTGTACGGCTTGACGGCTTCCGCCGAACGCCCCCGCCTGAACAGCACGCGTGTTTCGAGCCCCGCGAAGTCTGTCGAAGTCCTCAATGGCGCGGGACTTCTGCACATCCAGAACATTCTGGATGTACGGCGACATGTACTGCTGTGCTTCTTCGTTGGTGAACTGACGAGCAGGGCCGAACTCGAATTGGCCGAACTGGCCGGGCGCGTACTGACCCAGACCGCGAGCAAGGTCGATATTACCCTGAGCTGTCTGCTGAGCGGCAATCAGGCCGGGCACACCGCCACCGGCAATACCCCTTACTGCTTCTCTGGACGCCCCGATGTCCGCAAACTGATCCGCGCCCGCGATGCGTTCGCCACCATAAGGCTGATACGGCTGCTCAGTCTGTTCTTCAACACGCCCAATAAGGCGCGAGAAGTACGGCATGAACTCCGCAGGAATGTTAGTTTGGGTTACAGTCTGGCTCGTGGGCGCAGATTGACGGCCTTTACCCATTGTTCAGCTCCATTCTGTAAGCCACGTACTCAGGCTTCCATCCGTATTTTCCGAGCCATCTTGCCCAAGCCTTACGACCAAAGGCTTCAAGATGAGTACAGCCGTTGCTTTTAGCATACTCGCTCATGGTCTTCTGCACCAGCGGAAGCCATTCGGTCATGCGACTACCGCCGAGCCAGTCCACGGCCAGACCTTTCTGCCCACCCGGATACGCTTCAATCCGACTGGTGGCTGCAGCGATGACCTGCTCGTCATCTAGCACAAGCCACAGAACATAGACGTCGTTGAGTATGCCCGTGTAAACGTCGTCCAAGTTGATCTTGCCATTGGCTGTGGCCACTGACTTTTCAAGCACGCGCTTGGCGTCCGGCCAGACGGCGTTAACGAACGCCTTCGGCACAGGGGTGTAGATCAGCTTTGTCACCACGTCTTTCATGCGGCAACCTTCTTCTTGAGAACCTCGGGAGCCTTGTCCCCGGCGTCGTTGATGGCCGATAGAAAGCCGCCACCATACATCTTCTCAAGAGCGTCGGTGGAATCTTTGCGCATGACAAACTCCCCGTCCGAGAGAAGAACGTCCTGCTTTCCGTCAATGGTTGCGGGGACCTTGTCGTCCACGCCCGTGCCGTCGCCGGGCCCGCGAACAACGCCATTTTCTCCGCGCTTGAAGCGGTCTAGCGTTTCATCAAACTCGCCAGACTGCACAGAGTCCACCAGATCGCGAAGAGCGTCTTCTCCGTATTTGGCAAGGAACTTTCCAAGGGCAACCTCAGGGGTTGGATGCTGACCCTTGATGGCCGCAATGGCGTCAACGATCTCGGTCTTTTCGTTCGCTGCAACGGGGCGCTTTTCTTCGACTTCCATAGCGCCCGTTTCGTCGTCGACCTCGATCTCAGCTTTACCTCCATCGGCATACGGCAGAACGCCACGATCACGGTAGTCCATGATGTTGCCGTAGGAGAAGGGGGTAGAAACGCCATAGTCGAATTCGGGATCGCGCCCAGCCATATAGCCTGCCCCGGGGAATCTGATCGGGCGAGGGATAGGCTTCATTTCGGTGTCGGCAGAAACGCCCGAAGAGCCGGAAGTCGGCAGCTTTACTGTTGGCGTCGGAGTTGCAAGCTGGCCACCAAGAAGCGCGCCAATGCCTGCCGGGGATTGCCCGAAGCTCATACCGCGTCCAACAGCCGCCTTGAGCCCACCAGCACTAAACGGGCTGGCCGTGAGAGCGTCAGGGCGGACCGGCGGTGCCATTGCTGCGGCTGCCGGAAGACCTGCGGCCTGCGCACGAGCAAGGCTGGCAGGAGAAGCTCCAGCCGCAGCGGCACCGGCTGTGCTGCCCATAAGACCGCCAAGAAGCTTTCCGCCGACGAATGAACCCAGACCCGCTTTCAGGCCCGCGCCGATGTCGCCCTGTTCGATTGCAGTCCCGACCCCTGTGCCGATAGCCCCTGCGAGAAGGGGGCTGGCTAGAGCCGCGATGCCGGTCGCACCAGCGATGGCCGGTGCAAATGCCGAACCGAGAAAGCCCAAGATCATCGGAAGCATGACAAGCCCCTAGAAAGTTTGAGGCAGCATATCAAAGACTGCCATGTTTGACTATACCGCGAACTCACTGCTGCACCTCAGTGACGGTAAGGATAATGGATGGCACTGCAGGTCTGGCAAACGTCGCCGTGCCCGTAGCCCCAGTCTGCGCCGCAACGGCAGGTATGCTGAGGGCGGTGTCTTCGACGGCGTACATGATCTCGAAGTACTGGTTTGCTGCCATGGAAAGCACCCAGTTCCACGAAATGACCTCGGCTTGGTTGTTTCCCGACAGCGTTACTTCGCTGTTCGAGTTAGCTACGTCGGTGCCATTTATGCGAGGCCAGACCCACATTTTCTTCGCGCTGGAGTTTGAGCTGCTCAGCTGCGCCGAGAACTGGAAGTTGAATAGGCCGGACGCCGGGGCCACGATCCGCGATGTTGGACTACCACGAGTAAACCCGAGGGCGAAGTCCGTCGTGTTGAAGGTGATGGCGTAAGGCGTGTAGATGGCCGCAGGCGTCTTCGTGGTCGTGTCCGAAAACACCCCATAGTACTTCTGCTGCTCAACTGTCGGACGCACAAAAATGATGCCGTTGGTGGCGTCAGACACAATGCACGCTGCGACAGGAATCACATTGTTCGGCGCGGTCGGCTTTGTTTTGGTCAATGCCCCAGCCGTTGTCGGGCTCGCATAGAGGATGTCACCTGCCGAAAACGCGCTAGTGTCAAGATCACGGACAAAGCCCCAAGTCGTGCAATAGCCCTTCTGCCCGCTGTCGGGGAGGTCATGGGTCATTACACCAAGAACATACAGCGACGGCACCGTACCATCGGCAATATACGGCGAGACAAGCAGCGCGTCGCTTGTCGCCCCGGCAAAACCCACAACAGTGCCGTTCGGGATAGTCACGCCGGTAGTGTTGCCGACGCGCGCGTAAGTTTCCTGCCCAATCTGCTGGGTTACACCGTACTCCATCGTCAAGTTTAAGGTGTCGTCCGTGGTGTTCCACGAGAGCTCGCCAGCCTCAATCTTGGCACCGGTCGGGTTCAGCGTAAGCGTCGTGGCTCGCAGAGGGCCGGGGTTGTTAACCTGCTGCGCAAACACCGCAAAGGCCCGCACAAGCTGGTCCATGTAGTTCCGGTTGTACTCCGCAGGGGGCGTTGGGAAGTACGGGACAGGGACGTTGGAAGCCATTACTTCCTCCCGTCCGTGCGAATATCGAGCCTCGGGTCCCCGAGCCGCCAAGAAGTGTCGGTCTGGTTGGACTCGATGCGTAGCGACATTGACCTGCCACGCAGGCGCACGAAGAGCTCGTTGGTGAACTGCTCGACGGGCAACGTGGCCGTTTTGATCACGGGGTCTGCGTCAGAGGCGAAGTACGCTCCGCCGGGGAAGTTTCGGGCCTTCATGGTGATGGTCGCGGTCGGGCTCGCAGCGGTGGAGTTTCTGAAAGTGAGGTCAGGAATCAGGCGCGTCGCAAACATGAACTGATCACCGTCCCCGATGTCTACCACGCTCGACTCGATATACGGGCTCAGGGCCGTCGGAGGGTTGGTGCTGCCATCGTTGAGGCCGTTCTCATGGTAATAAACATAGCCGTCGGGCGACACGGCAATCGGGTAAGACAGCACGTTGCGGTCAAGCCACGCCGTCCGAGCCATCGTGCCGTAGTACCAGACCCGCTGTTCGTAGTTATACACGACGTAGCTGTCGTTTTCGCCAGCGTTAGCAGAAGGGTAGAACCACCAAATCTCACTAAAAGAGCTGCAGTGGCCTGCGTACACCTTGAGCCCTTGGCTCTTGTTCAGGTTGTTGAAGACATACTCTTTGACGTCGCAGGGGATTTGCGTGACCGCGCCGTCATAGACGTAGAACTCGTTCTTGCCCATCCAGTACACGGCGTCGCCCACAGCCACCATAGAGTTCGGGCTGATGATGGACACCGAAGAGGAAACCTCCTGCACACCAAAGGTGAAGGGGTCTCCGATGTACTGCATGGCGTGAACTGACACGTCGGTCCAAATGACGATCTGCTGCTTGGTTTGAATCGCACCCACGATTTCAGAGCCGGTGCCGAGCCGAAGTTCTCCAGCAGTGGTTGTGGCCAAAGCGCGCCACTCTGCGGCGTTTTCTTGGTCAGAGAAGCGGATAGTCAGCGGGTCTTGCACGCCGGGCGTGGATTCTGGATCGCACCCAAAAGCAATCACGTGTCGGTCCCGTTCCGAGACAATGACGGTTTTCGCCACAGTCGGCACCGCCTGAGCGCCAGCGAGGCTCGACAGGCTTACAGCACGAGTGGTCACGCCACTGCTTTTGTCCCAGTAGTACAGGCCACCATCTTGAATGGAGATGATTAGGTCTTCGCCATAATTGTCCTGCGACCAAATCCGAAGCTGCGCGCCGGGGATTGTTGTGGTCGCCCCGGACCCCCAAGTCCCACGAGACCAAGAGCCCGACCCCCAACCAGTACCAAACACCGATGTGTTGAGGCCCGTGTTGATCTGATAGGTGCCGACGACACTTGCGCCGCCATTGCCCGTATCCGAAGCGTTTGCCGTCACGCTGAGCGTGATTTCGTAGCTGTTCCCGTTGACGATTCTCGTGATCTGGTGCTCTGCGTTCAGCACGGCGGCGGTGACATTGCCACCAAGGCTCACGGCCCCAGAGAACGTGACAAAGTCGTTCACAAGTGCCCCGTGGGCGGTGTCAGATACGGTTACGACAGAAGAGCCATTGGTGGCCGAAAAAGTCACGTCTCCCGCTGCAGTCGTCGCACGAATGGGGGTGACGTCATAAAGCTGACCGCCGCGAATGACGTAGTACTTTAGGTTGGTGCCCATGCCGGTGAAGATCGTGCCATCGAGAGCGGTCCACGTCAGCAGTGACCGGCCCGTACCCTGCATGGTCGTCTTGGTGTAACGAGTCCACCCACCGATGGTCTCGGGCTTTGAAGCGCGAAAACGAACAAGGTTGCCATCCCACCAGCCGCCTTCGTTGGCGTAAGCTGTGGTTTCGCGGTTGATGCCCGGTCGGAAGACGAGTTTTGTCAGAGGCATTTCGCGGTCTTCTCGTTGTGGCTGACGACGGAACGCAGCAGAACTTCATCGTTTTCTGCCAGCCAATCTATCACAGGATCGCCGCCGATGTATATCGGTCGGGCTACCTCACAGAAGTTACCGGTTGGGGCCTCGCAGCCAGCGGCGAGCGCGAGACTTGAGAGCGTCACGATCCAGAGCTTCAACTTCATTCTCAATCTCCTGTGCCATCTTCTCGGCCTCTATACGAGCCTCAGCCTGCTTGTGCTTGACGTCAGAGATGCCGGAGCGCCTGCCGCTAAACCAGATCGCCACAAAGCCAATGATCCCGACAAGCGCCGCGTAGACCCAGTCCATCATTTGCGTTGATCCACCAGTCGGCCAAGGGCACCGAGAATGAGAATGGCAATGGCAACGCCCATGGCCCAAGAGGCGGGAACCTCAGATTTCAAATCAGCGGGCAGCGCCTGCCAGCCCCCGAGGAGGGCAACGGAAAGAGCCATCGACTGCATGGAAAACCACTTCCATGCCTGCTTCCAGTTCGGAACCAACTTCGGAGCCAACTTCATCTACCACCTCCAAAAAGCGAGAAAACAGAATCCCAGAAGCCTTTTGGCTTTTTGGGCGGGGCGACCGCAGGGGGTTGCTCCAGAGCTTTTCCAACGATGGCACGCGTGACGCCCATTCGGATCATGTCGCCGACAAGAATTGGGTCTTTCGGTGTTTCCATGCCCGGCAGCCAGCTGATGTCCCACTTGCCACGCTGTTTTATTTTGAGCGTTGGTTGAACCTCGGCATGTGTGAGCAGCGTCTCTCTGGTAACAGGGATTCCGTACTCTTGGGCCAGATCGGCGCAGAGCGAGTACAGGGCCTCGAGCTGCACTTCGGTTATCGGGTGCGTGCCGGGAGAGAACGGACGCTCTACCGCGCCTGCCATTGCGGCGACGGCCACGCCAATAGAGCCGGTGTTGCAGTTTAGCGTGTGAGCCGCGTACTGCCCCTGTTTCGGCGCTATGTTGGCGCTGACCGGAAAGTCTCCGTTATGGATCACCCCCTTGGCATCCACGATGTAGTGGTAATGCCGCCTGTCCAGATTGGACACTCGATGGTTCCCAGCCGTCCAGTGGAGAATGATCCTCTTCACGTCAGCCCCCGCTCGTCTTTATGATCCACGTCAGACCGGCACCGATGATGAGCCAGAACCCCTTGTCGATGAGGGCATAGACCGCGCCGCGACGCACAGTGACTTCCTCGACGTCGCTCAGGCGTTCGTCCATCGTCGTGTGCTGAGCGTCGTACTTGTCCATCCGCTTGAACAGCGTCACCATGCGCTCTTCGATCCGCGCAAGGTCAGTGACAACCTTGGTGAGCTCGTCGAGTTTCGTCTCTATGCGGTCTAGGCGCTTGTCTTCCATGGCCGTCCCTTGCCTTTAGGTTCACACTATCGGCCCGAGCCGAGTTCCGGTTGCAATTCAAGTGGTGTTATTCGGGCAACACGGAGAGCGGCCCACTGTCAGTCCAGCGCCAACGGTCGCGCGATTCTCGCGGTGGGAGTTCTGCGGCATCGATAATGCGCCACTGCTTACCCTCCGGCACGTCCTTCTCGGCGACCGCCTCGATCTGGTCGGCGTACTCAGGCGCGGGGATAACCAAGGCTACCTTCCCGTTTCCCATGTGGAAGACGATGACCTGCATGATGACCTCTCAGCGGAAGACGGAAGCGGCGACCCACGTTGCATCCTGATAAAAGGCGTTGCCGTGGTTTATGACGTAGATTTGAAATGACGACGCGGTAAAGTTTGAGACTTGGGCTGCAAGCCTGCTTAGCGCGGCGTCACCGGCAGTCGCGACGGCGGAGTAGTTAGCGTCTGAAATCGCCGTTGTCATGTTTACGGTGTAGTATCCGGGCCCGAGGTCTGTGATGCTGGTCACGTTACCCGAAGCGCGGATCGTCGGCGGGGAGGCCGTCCCGTCAAAATTTACCCACGCACGGCAAGCGTAGATTGGTGCAGAACCAGAAGCATTGAGGGCGGTTTTGACCAAGCTGGAGTTGGCGGTCCCAACTTCCGAATTCACAAACGCGGTCGTCGCAAGCTGCGTTGTGTTGGTTCCTCCAGCGGCAGTGGGTGCGGCTGGGGTTCCAGTAAAAGTTGGAGAGGCGAGCGGGGCCTTGGAGTCCAACTGGGTCTGAATCGACGAAGTGACACCGTCAACATAGTTTAGCTCCGTTGTAGACAACGTAGCTCCGTCAAGAATGTTGATCTCAACTGCGGTCGCTGTAACACCGTCGAGGATGTTGATTTCGGCGGCAGAAGCTGTAACACCGTCAAGGATGTTGATTTCGGCAGTAGACGCCGTGACACCGTCGAGGATGTTGATCTCAGCCGTGGATGCAGTAACGCCGTCGAGGATGTTGATCTCAGCGGCGCTGGCCGTCAGGCCAAGGTTGATAAGCGCTTGAGGTGCGGTGGATGCCCCCGTGCCGCCGTCGGCAATGGCGATATCGGTGATTCCGCTTATCGTCGCGCCAGTAATCGCCCCGCCAGTAATGCGGACAGAGTTCATGGCGAAGTGATCGACAATGTTTACGACCCCAGCACCTGCACCGCCACCGTCAGCGTAAATGACAGCGGTGTCTCCGGTGGCCACCGTAACGGTAGTCCCGCTCCCTTGGGTAAAGACGACGGACTGCCCAGACAAGTTGTAGACGTAGTAGAGCTTCTCTGCGTCGTTCGGGGCAATCGTTATTGTGTGGGTCGCACTCGGCGTGCCACCAAGGATCAAGAACTTGTTCTGCCCGTCAGACAGAGTCCCGTCGGTTGTGGTAAGCGTAGACGACGTACCAGACAAGGTCAGAGTGACCCCACCGTTGATGGCACGGTCTAGGATGTCCATGTTTGTGTTGACGACATCGCCCCAGACGCCGTCGAGTTCGCCGTCACTGGGAAGTTCAATCCCAAGGTTCGTCGTGTAGCTACTAGGCATAGGTCATCCTCACGCCGCGATGGGTGTCCAAGTATTTGTAGCAGCTGAGGCCACATTCGTCCACGTAGTTGAGTCATCCTGCCAATACTCAGCGTCAACCCATGCACCGGAGTCATTCCAAAAACCTTGGAACAGCGCCCAAGAGTTGATGGTCGTCCACGCCGTCCCCGGCGATGGTACAATCTGACCCCAAACTAGAGCTTGACCAACCTGCCCTGTGGCAGAAACTCCCGTAACAAAAGCGGTAACGCTGGGAATCGCCTCGACTGTTCCAACTTGCGCCGCGCTTGATACGCCAACGAGTTGAACGACTGCCTCGCCGCTGA
>ERZ869929.1074-NODE-1074-length-10736-cov-16.412695_pt1 | contig 10736 bp, 20 predicted proteins | sample MGYA00579312_ERZ869929 | MGnify/ENA primary metagenome ERZ869929 (study PRJEB32216, sample SAMN09231818) | wastewater metagenome | place: USA: Maryland | collected 2016-08-09 | study: EMG produced TPA metagenomics assembly of the PRJNA472060 data set (Reclaimed...
CTCAAACACAATCGGACCGCTCGGCGCTGCCGGCGTGGGATCGTTGGCGACGAATGCGGGCGTGGCAACAGTCTCCGACCGGAAGCCACTTGCCGACACGTTGTATTGTGTCGCTGCGTAACTACTGCCGAACGTGGGCGCGAACTCAAACGTGGTGACGCTGCCGGTGAGTGTGTAGCTAACGGGATCAACGATGCTGCCGTCCGGTTTTGTCTCCACGACAGTTACAACAGACGAACCACCCGTAGGCGGCGTCTCAGGGATACGACCGACAATCTTGAAAGCCATACATTTGCCTCTCTTCGCCATGCGAAGAATGAACTTGATGCGCCCCGACGGCCGACGAGGACGCCGAAGCGGGCACCAGGGGAACCAACAGCTACAGGGGCGGCTTGTGGACATTGTTAGAACTGGCCAACCAGCCACACGATTAAAAACACAGCGGCGAATAATGCCATTGGCACACGGTATTCTTCCGCAAATGTTGACGGGTTAATACGCTTCCATGTCTGTTTCATTGCTTGCGTCCTCTCAGCCAGCCTGCGATTAGTAGGGTTGCGAAATACACGGCAGCGCCGATGCGTTCGATGATGCGGGCGGCGAGGTTGTCACGCATGGTTATTTCTTCGCCTTGGAACGCTTAGAAAAGAGCCGCTTGAATTCTTTATCGAACTTCTCGAAGCTATTGAGCGGGTTGTCATCATCCCATTCGCCAATATCAACGCCCTCTATCTCGGCAACATTTGGGTATATGCAATGGTTGGCATAGCTCGTGTTCTCAATCACATCTTTAATACCAGAAGCTCCTAAGCTATCGAAATCAACAACGCTAACCGTCACCTTGTAAACCATCATGACGCGGCCTCCTGTATGTTGTCAACAGCACTATGCCAGGGCGGCGGGGTTGTCACGCATTGGGGTATCCGATTTCACGACCAAGTAGCTTTTCGCTCGCGGCAATCGCGGCGTCAGTTGGACAAGTTACGGCGTTCGTCCCGGCAGTGTTGTTGGCCTTGAACCAGTCACGTTGGTATTTCGCGAGTTGTACCCAATGGGCAATATCAGTTTCCAATTGGCCAATTGCGTCTCTGACTTCGCTTGGCGAGCATGAGTCAGGTAGCCTTAGACTTCGACACGAGGCGTCGGCGATTGCAATACACCGGTCACACTCGCCAGGGCCTACTTGGTAGCGGTTCAGTTCGGCCATTACTGTCTTCAATCTGCCTTCGTAGTCGAATAGCCTTTCGGTATTCTCCATCTGTTCAATGACGGCATGGAGTTGATATTCCTTGGCGGTCGTCGCCGTGGTGAATTGCGAAAGTTCGAGAAACAACTTGTCGATGGTCTCGGTGGTCATGACTCGTTAATCCTCATAGTGGGTAAAGCACTATACCCACCCTCACGCCAACGCCAGCAACAACGCCAATATCAACTGCCACACTTCGGGATGCGCCGCCAACCACGCGAATATCGCCGCCAATCGCCCGCCCTTCGGCATGGACGCAATCAACTCCGGCTGCGCCTTGTCAAGCTCCAATAGTCCCGCGTCGATGTCAGCGGCTTTAATCTTGCCGGCAAGGTAGAACGCCGTCGGCAATGACACGCCATGCGTGCGCATTAGATGAATAGCAACGTAGACCCTAGCACCGAAATAAAACCGCGAATGATGACGGCCGGTGTCCGCGTTGCCGAGGGCCAGCGCCGCATTGGCTTCTGATAGCTCGGCGAACTCGTCGCCGGGAACGCTGATAACTTCTGGGCGGCTGGACGCGATATAACCGATGGCAGCGCCGAGGATGAATAGGAAGGCGGCTAGGCGGTACATGGGGAATCCGAAGTGAGTTTAGCTAAAGGGCCAGCAATGGGCACAGGCAAACGCCCAGAGTCACCATTGCCGAGCCCCTTGTTATTAGAAGTCCACCGACGTGTGGTTACTCCGGCTCAATGAAGCACTGGCCGATAGCCTCATTCTTGTGCCGCAAAACCAGAGCAGCGACCTGCTCCGCCGTCAGTTCGATTCGCACAGAGCGATGCGCTACGGGCTCGTTCAGGTAAAGTAACGGCCCGTCGTCACGAATAATTACAGTTAGAGTCATTCCATCATCCCCCAGAACAATCGGTGTTGAGTTATTCTACCGACACCCTCCAGGCCCACACCGCGACGTACCACAACTGCCACCGGAGCAACCGCCTTGGAACGGCGTGCTGTAGTAGCTAGGCCCACTAAAGAACGTGCCGCGGTATGCCGCAACATGCCGCGACGTACCGCAACATCCGAACGCCATCACAGGAGCTTGCCAGTTCGGATACTTGGCAGCGAACGCCGCAGGGCTGTACGGCCGCTCGAAACTACCATCCCCGTAAATCTCGCCAGTCACCACCGTCGGTGCAGGCGGCTCAATCACACCCGTCGGCGGCAGGTCAGGCTTAACCGCGGCCACCAGCGGCGCATCGACCAGTTCACATTCGCAGTCTTCGCACTTGCACGGCTTGCAAGGGCACTTCGGCATCGGGGCCGATTCATTGCCGGACAGGTCATTGCATCGCAGCAGCTTGGCCTTCGGCGGCGTAGGCTTTGCAACGCTGGCACTGATAGCCGCGGCAGGGCTGTAGGTGAACGCCATAGCGGCGAGACACAGCAGACTGATAGAGGCAAGGAACGTCTTCATGGAATCCTTTCGAGATTGTGGTGAATGAACTTGTAAGAGATGCTTACAAGTTGGACCGAAATACTTTCCTTGTGTCGCATATTAACTGAACCACCAGATACACAAGGCCAGCAACAGCGAACACGATAAACGGGTCGTAGAAACGCGACACGTCACACCTTCGCTTTCGACTTCGCAAACGCACCGAAACCAATACCACCACCGATGCCGAGCCCACAGACGCCGATGCCGTAGGCGAGCGTTTCGAGACCCTGTTTGAGTGATTCCGTATCAACCTTGACGGCGTGCTTCATCTCGACGGGGATGGTCAGTTCCGAATCGTCCGGATTGACCGGATTCGGCTTGCGGATCAGCGGGAGCTTGAAGGGGCCGTCCGATACGATGGCGGGCTCGTCTCCGCGTGCGTCGGCACACATTGCGAGAGCAACACAGCCAACAACGCAAACACTAATGCAATTGCGTAGCATACTTTCTTCTCCATAGCGGTTTCGGGTTTCTGGAATGATGCGCCGTGCATAGACGCATGCACGATAAACAACGCAACAGACAGCACCACGAAACAATTCAACATCACAACTGTACTTGCCATGTTACCCCCTATTGCAATTTGTGACTTTCAACGACCGTCTTGCCACGAGCCTCGGCAATCAATGCCTTAATCTCATCCGCCGTGAGGTCGCGGCCCATCTTCGCACGGATGCCGATCAGACCAAGAGCGGCCGAGGAAAGCTCGATACACCGAGCGTGGTCGTGCGGGGTTTTTACTAGGCAATGCCATGCGCCCATAACAATCAGGGCGGCGGCAGCAATGTACGTTTTGTAGCCAGTCAGCATATCATACCCCCGATGCTGGTTTCTTGTCTTTGATGGTGTTGCTCATAACGAGCAGGCCGTTCTGTAGTTGTTTCATCGCGTCGGCAAGCTCTTTGTTAAATGCCGCTTGTTGTGCTGTTGCGTTCTCGATTGCTTGCAACCTGGCTGAGCGTGCGGCAATAGTCTTCGTCCACACATAACGAACCGCCATCGGCCCGAACAACGTAAGCAACACCGTCACGGCGACGATAATCGCAATTGTCTGCATACTGCCAATGTTCACACCGCTAAGCAGGCCGCGCCGCAGGTCCGGGTCAGTCCGCGGGTCGTATGCCGGGTTTGTTTTGCCAATGGCCGTTTGCAGGTCGTCTAAGTTATCCTGCCGGTGGATCACGCCGCCTTCGGCATCCTGAACCGTCACGCTTGGCGAGCCCGTGCTAACGAACTTGCTATTGATGACGTGCCAATCATCGGGCCGGTATTGCTTCACAATGGCCCATTTGTCGGTGCCCTTCGGCAGCAACGCCAACGCCTTATTGCAGTCATCAGCGCTGCCGACAATCGTGATGCGCCGCTTGTGGCTCACGTCATCAACGCCGCCCGTCTCGATAGCCTCGTAGGCATCTTCGCGCGTTGCCGGCTTGCCGTTAACAATATACTTTTTGTCGCCCAGCTTATCAGCCTCCACCCCTGTCGGCAGAGGCGGATTCTGTGGGTCGGACGGCGGGCGCTGCTTGCCAGCTTGCCCATACAATGCTGGCACCATTGCCAGCATTAAACAAACCGCTTTCATTGCAGATTCCTAGAAAAGGGTGCAGGCGGCGGCGGGTCAGTGAGCAATACGATACACCACCCCTTGCCCGACGTGCCGGAATAGGTTTTGAGAAACTCATCGGGCTTCATCCACTCGATGCTATTCTCCCCGATATAGTTGTTGTCGAGCACGGCGAACCAATTCTTCGTAGCGTGCACGAGCGTTACCATGTGGGAAATCTTCTGCCCTTGGTAACGGCCTGTAGGGCTCCTACTATATGTTACCCCAGGCATCATTCTGTTCTGACATGCAGTGATTAACACGTCGAGGTTGTTGTCCTGTACTTGGACATACTTCGGAACAGCGAGGTTCTTTTCCTTGCAATATGCGGCGAGCGTCTTGTCGAACTTCTCCGGGTAACTGCCGCCGGGGAATCGCTTCATGTACTCGAACAGACCGTAAAAGGCCGCATCGGATTGCCAGTCGCCGGTATGCTTGGCGCTGGCATAGACACACAGTCCGCTGCCGTCAGTGCCGACGCTGTTCTTTTGATGCCTACCTCCAGGTAATTCTAATTGGAGGTATTCTGTACCGTCCGGCGAGACGTTGCCGCCGACCGCAGCGCCGACCGATTCAAACCGTGGACGTGGTTTCGGGCAACGGTTATCGGGGCAGTCGGGGCAGCGTGGCTCCGGCTCGATAGGTGCAGGCGACACCGGCGCGGGGCCGGGCGGCGGGGTGTTGCTATAGCTGCCAACGTCGCCGCATCCGAGCGGGAGCAGGCAAATAAACAAGAGCATTATACGCATAGTGAAGCTCTCCATAGATATGAGTCATTTTGATTTGGTCAGTTCGACAATCTTTTCGAGGATGACGACACGGGGAGCGACGACGCATTTAATTCCATCGCGGAAGGAGGACGCAGACCAGTAAATGGAATGTAAAAACAAGACAGAGGCTAATACGCTTGCAACGACAGGGAAGACAATAATAGGGTCTGGAAGTTCTGGGTCTTTCTTAATAATAGATTTGGCCCATTTGACCAGAGAGTAGAGCAAGGCAGCAGACAATACAGCAGCGACAAGCCACACGCCGCAACTAAGAAACGATTCCCACATTCGCCATTGCAGCCACTCCTGCACCATCGCCGGCACTTCTGTAGCTGCCACGTCGCCGACTTTCTGCGCGGCCTTTTCGAGTCCGTCCAGATACGTCATCAGTTTTGTCTTCAATTGCTCGTCCATTGCAAGGCTCCATAGTGATAGGTGTATATCACTATACCGCTGTCAGTTCTCAAGTATGATTATGCGCTAACCGGCGGGGCAGGCGGCTCTAATGTGTCATTGCCGAACGTGCTCATGACTCCCTCGAAGAATTCCTGCCAGATTTTGAACTCGCCAAACGCGTACGCCACGGCAGCAGTTGCGGCATTTGGTCCGCCACTACCGAACCCGCTGCTGTAGTTGTCATTGAGAATGGAGACATTCTTCACCATGTCGCCAACAACAACCAGATAGGCCGAAGTATTCGCGGCCAATAGAGCGGCCTTTTCGCTGTCAATCATTGCATGTTCCTTTCGGGAACGAGGGGGTTATTCTTCGCCAACGTTCAGGTAATCGAGTTCAGTCTTCGTGTTGCTTCCTGCCGCGTTGGTCGCTGTCAATCGGATATCAAACAACTCGCCTGAAAACACGGTCGGGATAAGTGTGCCAAGGTTCAATGATGGATTTTCCGACGTTGAGAATGTCAACCAGCCATCGCCGCGGTTGTATTCCCACAGCCATGATGTCGGTACGTTGTCCGAATCGTCTTCAAAGCTAACAGGCTCGGATGGCTGCGGTGTGCGATTGCTGGCGGTGAAGCCGGCAACTGGGGCTATCGTTGGTGAGCCAAGTTCAACCGATATGGAATCCGTGCCGGCATAAGATATCCACGCTGCCCGGTCATACACGCGAATATCATTGCCATTCACTTCGGCATACGGCTCTATCATGTTCCCACTTCTTTCTTCACTTCAATGTCACCGTATGCGACACGCACCACAGAGCCATCGGCAAGCGTGGCCACAAGGGCATAGGTGTAATCAGTGCCGGGAACGAACGCACGTGTATTGGTTGCCGTCAGCGTGAATGTCATCGTTGTCGTGCTGCCGATTGTGACCGTCGGCGTTTGAAATGATGTGGATGGCGCTGCCGACGTGCCGAGTGCAATCGTCATCGTGGCCGATGAAATCGTTGTGCAGAGCGTGCCGTCGCGGTAGTAGCGAACAACTGGCGTAAACGTGACTCCTTCGGGTATTGACCAATCCCAGCGAGCCCCTTTGCGGTCTGCTAGTGCTGCCATTATTTCGCCCTCTTGTTCTGATACCCCGGACAATCCTGGCAATCTTCACTCGGCCGCGTCGTGTACTCGCCATTCGCATCGAGCCCGCCGAGGTGCAAAGCCACGTCATCCCGCGATGTCGCCAGCCCGCATTTGTGCATACAGCTAAAGCCACCGCACCCCGCGCGATGCTCCACACGCTCGGCAAGGTGCAGGCACAGGACAGGACGCTTTGCACCGCGGGGACGCTTGCCCGTTCGCTTGTACTCTTCGTAAACCGGGTTTGGGTACTTGGTGACGGTCATCCCTGCCCAGCCCAAGTCTCAAGGTCGGTTTGGTCAGTTCCCGTTGGGTTGCTCGACATCGCGGCCATGCGATAGAAAATAGAGTTCGATGAATACTCGCCGAAGTCGCCTTCCCTGCCGAGCACAACCGCCGTCCAGTCGCTACCGTTGCCGCTGACGGATTGTGCTGAACCATCGAAGCGAACTCGCCATGCAGCACCGCCGCCTGCTTTGGCAACGAGCGTCGTGTGGCGGCTTGAGTTGGCCTGTGTTGCGGTGCAGATCGTGTTGCCAGCGACGTAGAACGAGAGGCCGGAACGACGCGGGGCAATGAGCGAATTCACGCCGCCTGTCGAATTCACAATCCGGCTTCCCGACGATGTGGCATCAGCCGCAGACAGAACGATACACTGCGCACCGGATGACAGCGACAGTGAGGACGTGTAGCCCGATTGCCCCGACGGCATCTGTGCATACCAATTGCTGCCGGACTGCACGAGCGTGAATCGGTACGAGCTATTCGACTGCGTGAGGTGCTTGCCGTTGCCGGACAGGTCTTCAAACGCGGCAATCAAATCGCCATTGCCTGCCGGCGTCGTCAGGCCCGTATCGGTGTAGCACGATGACGGGTCGGCAATCCAGTAGCTACAGCCGGCGTCGAAGTCAGTCGGCACAAACAGGTCTTGAGTCGTGACGCTAAACGTCGCCGTTCGGCCTGGACTGTATAGTGTGGCCACCCTTGCCGTCAGCACAGTTCCCGAAGACGTGAGCCGCACCTGCACAGTGTCGCCGTCGATTGCGTTGCCATACGCACCCCATGCGCCGGAGTTGATTCGCATTTCCGGACTGCCATCACCGCGGACAGTGAGAGGCCAAACGGCAAGAGTGTTGCCGTTAAGCGTTGCTGTGGCCGACGTGATGACTGTGTTGAGCGCCGAGCCCGTTGAAGACGAGAACGTCACCGAATCGGGAATCATGAGCAGATTCGCGGCGGCAATCTTGCGGGTGTTGCCGCTGGACGTGTCCTCGATGGGCAACACGTCATCAATCGCCACCGTGGTCAGTGCCGTCAAGTCGCCAATCTGTACTGCCGTCGGCATTAATTAGCCCCAAGAGATAATTGGATTGCCGCCCTCGGTGACGAGGTAAAAGCCACTGCCGCCGCCGATCACGTAGGGGGGGGATGAACACAGTACAATCGTGCCCATCACAATCGCACCGGGGTCATCGCCGTTAAATGATGCCGTTGCCCGCACGATTGACTTGCCAAGTTTCGCGGTGGCGAAATACCCGCCGTTAGAGCAGCCCAGCGAGAACGCACTATTCGAGAATCCGCCCGATGCTGTGCCGGTGTCAGTGTTGCCGGCGCTATCGAGCACGGTGAACAGATAATCGAATGTCCCAAAGTCATCGGCCCCCATATCGAAGCCAACGGCATGGACTGCCCGAGCCGAATCGAAATCAACTGTTAGCGTTGCAGTGCCATCATCGACAACGATGATGTCCATGTTTCCTTCGATGTCGTTCGACCACGTGACACCGTTCTCTTCCACCGTTGCCGCACCGCCGCTGCTACTAATCTCGATGCCTGCGCCGAGGTCCGACGTAGACGCAACTGGTAGCGTGATGCCTGGACTTGATGCGCCGTCACCAAACACGCCGAGCAATAGCTTGTCGTTCCAGTTTGCGTTTGGCACGCCGACCGCATTACATGACGCGATGATGTCGGCATAGATGTCCGTGCCGCCAGTCGTGCCGAGGCAAGTCGCCGGCCCTTCACCACAGCATTCGCAAGAGCCGAACACGATGCTCATGGCAACGGCTCCCCTGTTATCTCATCCACGTTGCTAACGCGGCGGAATGGTGCTACAAAGTCGAACCGGTCGAACTGTGTCACGCCGTCTACACAGACTTCAAGTGGTGTCCCTTGGTTGCCGTTGGCGAAATAGACAGGGTAGTCAGTGCCGCTGATATCTATTTCGCCCTTAGAGAACGTGGCAAGATAGATTCCGTTGTTAATAAACCTGTCGCCGCTTTGCAACTTGAGCCGGACAACTGTTGACGTGACTGTGTATGAGCCCGCGGCGCGCTCCAATAACACACCGGGCCATGAGCTACTTGTGCTAGTGTCCGATGTGCATTTCACCCATCGAACAATTTCGCGGTCATCGTTGATAGAGTTATCAACGTAGACCATACACGTCTTGTCACCGGTGCCCGTCGAGGACCGGTCAACAATCACCACAGGCCCGTACACATCCGATTGCAGTTTCGATGCGTCATTGTCAACCAGTGTTGCGTATCCGTGGGCCTCGTCGCGGATATTGACGACACAAGTCGCGAACCCCTGAAAGACCGCCGTGCCGAACTTGCCCGATGCGATGGGCTCAAGCAGGATGCAGATTTTTAGCTTGTTCGCATCCGTGGTAAGCAACGGCGTGAACGCTTCTAGGACTGGATGAATTGCTGCGTGTCGGTAATTGGGATTAAGGAATTCCCCCGTGGCATTGTTGACCGCGGCGACATAGCCCGCGTTCCACGCTGCGCCCTCAGTGTTCAGGATTGTGGCCGTGATGGCTGGGTGTTCGCCGCCACTGTGCCCGCCGCCGCTTGGACTGTTTGTCTGTGATTGCTCCTCACGCCGGACAATGCGGAGCATAGCGTTCCAGTCGCGCACTGAGATTTTCAGCGGCGAACCAGCGGTCACTGGATGCGCACTCTCTAGCATTAGATTCCAAGTCGGGAGAAGTCTTTAAGCTCATACACCCGCTCGACATACACGGCAAATGGAACACTCATCACATATTGCAAGCCCGCCGCGTCAGTGCGGGTGTCTTTGCGATATGCGAACCATACATAATCGTGGCCATTCAAAACGGGTATGGTGAATCCGCCAATCTGTACGTTTGTGCGATTCTTCGCTTGGTGGAAGTTGAATGTTCCGTTCCACCCACTGCCCGATTTATAATTCAACTGTGCGCCAAGGAAAAGCAGCTCCTCAGACTTACGACCGCCCCACGCAGAATAGTTAATAGTTCCCGTTAGCTCCGTGAGCGTGTCTATATATTCCTGTGTGACATTGAGTCCCTGCACTGATAACGAGAATTTCAAATCACCGGTCACAATGTCGCATCCAGCTATACCGTCGGGGCTCACACCGATTGCGTTATTCAGTGAAGGCGCTTCCGTGCCGTCGGCTTTCTTCTGATGCCGTGTTCCGAACGACTGCGTGATATGGCGAGTGCCGCCGGTCGTATCAAACGAGAACTCCGGGCCGAGAACTTCGTTCGGTTGCTTTTCGCTAGGTCGTCGCTCGGCTCCACCGATGCCGACAGGCGGTATGGCGAGCAAAGGGGCAGCATTTAACAGCCCCCATTCCACGTCAACAACGCATTTCTTATCACTGATAAAGCCGGGCCGAACCGACTTGATGTATAGCGTGTTCCAGACGTGCTTGGCCGTTTCATTGACGCTGGGCACGCGAAATACAACAGTGCGATAACCCTCCGTTATCAGCCACTCAATTGTCTTTTTGTTGACATCATCGACATTGTAAACCGGGTCGATGTCGTATACATAGACCTGCGCGTTCGCAAATGGCGCGTCGGGGCTGCCACCCGCGGTGACGGGCTCCAATCCATTAAACCGGAATCGCATTGTGAGAGGCATTTATTCAGCCCACCGCGCTACGAGTTGCGGTATCAGTTTGTTGGTCTCTTTGTCCTGCTCTAGAATCTGCTTGAGAACACTTACTTGCTCATCCTTCACCGTCTTGTCGCCGAATGCAAAGCTACGCGAATCGGCAACAGCGCCGAACGACCCCTTAACTTCAGTGATGGCCCGCTGCATCCCAGATTCAATAACACCAGCAGCCGCTACCATTTCTTCGCCGGC
>ERZ869929.1076-NODE-1076-length-10728-cov-4.862925_pt1 | contig 10728 bp, 10 predicted proteins | sample MGYA00579312_ERZ869929 | MGnify/ENA primary metagenome ERZ869929 (study PRJEB32216, sample SAMN09231818) | wastewater metagenome | place: USA: Maryland | collected 2016-08-09 | study: EMG produced TPA metagenomics assembly of the PRJNA472060 data set (Reclaimed...
ACTATCGTTTGCTTGTGTAAGTGATTTTTGTTGTGAAGGTGTCAGCGTAGTAGGGTCTTGCTTGGAAAGTTTTTGCCACTCGCCAACAGACAGCCCCTTGCTATATGTTGGGTCATCTAGGTTTAGTGAAACTTCTTTACTACTTTTGTCATCTGCCATTTCGCTACATCTTTCCCAATACTTCCAAGTATTTGGTACTTATTATATGATATTGGTAGTATGAACGCTAAAAATGACGAGCCTGAATATCTGACACTTGCCCAAGCAAGCAAGTTCCTGCAAGTCAGTCAGCCAACGCTTCGCAACTGGGACAGAAACGGCACATTGAAGGCGTTCCGTCTAGGAACACGTAAGGCTATGCGATACAAAAAAGCCGACTTGATAAAGTTTATTGAAAAATCAAACTAACCAACGACTATAAACCAGTAAAAAAGTCCGCAACGCTTACATCTAACTGCTTTGCCAACACGAACAAGGTAGATAGTTTTGGGCTTCTACGACCCTGTTCAATGTAGCCAATAGAAACTCTGTCCAAGTCGGACAAATACGCAAGTTTTTCTTGCGAGTATCCTTTGGCTTCACGAAGTTCTTGTATCCTGCGACCAAGTTTTACAGTGAAGGCGTCAAATGCTTTATTAGCGTATGCCATCATACTCTATTTTCGTTGTCAAAAGTGTCAAACACTACTAACAGAGAGTTAGCAAAACTACTTATAATTTGTTATATTTGATAACAGATGGTTTGCTAACAATGCGTTAGCACATATAAGGAAGTAGCAACAAATGGCACAAAAAGGCAGATATACTGAATTACCTAATAAAATTGGCTTGTACAGCACTAGCAAGGGCAGTTTCATAAAGAACGACAATGACGTTGTTTTGAGCTTTCCGTACAAGGACGCCGTACTAGAAGCTGGTATGAGCAAAGAAGATGTAGGGCGTGATGAACGCTTTTTACATCAGGAACTGGACAGCAAGGACATTGACACACTTGAAGAACCTAAAGTGCTTACTGATTTCCGATATGTTGATAAAGACGGCGAAAGACCACTGACAGCGAGTAGCGATATTTCGTTCTTTGACGAAGATGGCAACCTAACACAAAACTTGCTTATCAAAGGTAATAACCTCTTGGCACTCTATACCTTGCGTGAACGTTTAGCAGGTAAGGTAAAGTTCATTTACATTGACCCGCCATACAACACACGCACAGACGCCAATACTTTTGCTTACAACAATAACTTCAATCACAGTTCGTGGCTTACCTTTATGCGTAACAGGCTGGAAGTTGCCAAAGAGTTACTTACCGAAGACGGTATGATTTTTATTGACATTGACCATTACGAACTTTTTTATTTAGGCGTTTTGGCAGATGAGATATTTGGTTTTGAGAACAGGATTGGCGTTCTTGCGGTTGTAAACAATTTAGGCGGACGCTTCAATAAGTTCTTTTCGCAAGCACACGAAAATAAGATTGTTTACGCCAAAAACGCCGAAAAAGCACAGATAAAAGAATTGGTACTTGATAATTCAGACCGTTTTCAACTTGAAGATGAGCTTGGCAAATATAAAAGACGTGCCTTACAGCGTAGCGGTGATGGTTCGTTGCGTGAAGACCGACCAACAATGTTTTACCCTATTTTCTATAATCCTCACACGGGCGACATAACCACAAATAAGCCGTTATCTGACGGCTATGTTGAGATACTGCCAGTTGACGCAAATGGTGTTGAAAGACGATGGCGTTGGGGCAAGGCTATGGTTGAAGAAAAGTGGCAAACAGAGATAGAAGCACGACAAGTTGATGGCGGGTACAGACTTTTTACAAAAGACCGTATGAAAGGCGAAAAGCCTAAAACAGTGTGGTTCAAGCCTGAATACTCTGGTGCTTCTGGTACGGGCAACCTAAAAGACTTACTTGGCGAAAAAGCCTTTAGTTACCCGAAGGCTGTTGCACTGGTCAAAGACAGCATACAAATCAGCACTGACCCTGATGACATCGTATTGGACTTCTTTGGCGGGTCAGGCACTACCGCACAGGCTGTAATGGCTCAAAATGCCGAAGACGGCGGAAACCGCAAGTTTATCTTGGTTGAACAGATGGACTATGTAAATAACGTAACCTTCAAGCGTTTAGAAAACGCTATCAAAAAGTATTACAGTGATGTGTCGTTTGTTTACTTTGAGTTGAAGAAATACAACCAAGAATACCTAGACGCCATTATGGAAGCAACAAGCATAAAGGAACTTGAAGACTTGTATGTTGATATGCGTAACAATGCCTTCTTGAAGTTTTGGTTTGACCGAGCCGAGTTTGAGAAAGACGAAAACTTCCGCAGCAAAGATTTAGAAGGTCGCAAACAGGCACTTGCTGACATACTAGACGAAAACCAACTATACCTAAACTACGCCGATATGCACGATACACGTCATACAGTGTCGTCAGACGAGAAGGCACTAACGGACAAGTTCTATGGCGAAAACGAAAACTAAAATAAATGCGACACTTGGCGACTTCCTATTCAACCAAATAGAAAACGACCCTGCCTACATAGCGTGGCAAGCTGATTTTACTATTCCTGAATACGTTACCGATAATTTGAGTAAGACCCTGCGTGAATACCAAGTAAAAGCCTTGAAGCACTTTATTTGGCTGTATGAAACCGACAGAGCCAGAGCAAAGCACCTGCTGTTCAATATGGCGACAGGTACAGGTAAAACGCTCGTAATGGCGTCTGTGGTGCTATACCTATACGCACAAGGCTATCGCAACTTCCTCTTTCTAGTACATCAGATACAAATCAAAGACCAAGCACTGAAAAACTTTACCGATTATAAGTTTGAGAAGTACCTATTCAATCCAAAGGGCGTAAGAATAAACGGGCGTAATGTAGGGGTCAAAGAAACCAAAAACATAGCTGACGCAGACCGTAATGCTATAAACTTTATGTTTTTCAGCACCTCGCTACTATATAACCGCTTGCTTGAAGATAAAGAAAACGGGCTAACAGCCCAAGACTTCGCCGACAATGATGTAGTTGTAATTGCTGACGAAGCCCATAGGCTCAACGTAGATACCCGAAGCAAAAAGAAGGCTGACATTGAAGAAGTCCGAAACTGGGAAACTGCCGTAATGTCGGCGGTCAAAGCTCGTGAAGGAAACCTGCTACTTGAATATACGGCAACTGTTGATTTAGCCAACCAAGCAATCCACGAAAAGTACAAAGACAAGCTGGTTCATCGTTACGACTTTTTGGAGTTCAATCGTGATGGGTATAGTAAGGACGTAAAGTTCTTATACAACAAAGAGGTTCATACCGAAGACCAAAAGCGTCTGCTTATCATCAACGCCGTTGCTTTGAGTGAATATCGCAGGTTGCTTGCCGAGCGTGAAATGGGCGTTGATATGAAGCCGATTGTGCTAGTAAAGTCAGTCAAAATTGCCCAAAGTGAAGAAGACCGTGCGTTCTTTGACGGCGTTATTTCTAGCCTACGTCCAGACGACTTGAACCGATTGAAGGAACTTGCCAAGCAAAACGTAAACCACGAACACGAAATACTCAATGATATGTTTGCGTGGCTCAAAGAGCCTAAAAACGGCTTTGTTTCGCAAGGCGATTGGGAAGGCTTGAATAAGTTTGTTAGTGAAATACGAGCCAGTTTTGCCCACGATAATACGCTCATATACAACAGCCAAAAAAAGGAAAAAGCCGAACTGTTACCGTTGCTGGACAGCCCACGCAATACTATTCGTGCCATATTCAGCGTCAATGCTTTGAACGAAGGCTGGGACGTATTGAGCTTATACGACATTATTCACTTTGATATTAGTGAAAGTAAAAAAGTTAGTCTTCAAGATATTCAGTTGATTGGTCGTGGTGCTAGGTATTTCCCTTATGAACTGCCACGCTCGTATAAGCCAGATGATGATAGCAATAAACTTTCTCTTGATTTTGCTCAACGCAATTTAGAGTTTGATAAAGACCGCCGAAAGTTTGATAACGCACCTTTTGAGCGTGGTCGTGTATTGGAAACTTTTGTTTATCACTTCGTAAAGACTGGTATGTTCCTAGAAAACTTACAGCGTGATTTGCTTGGCGAAGGCATAATCAACGAAGGTGTTGAGCGAAAGACTATTACGCTAAAGACGAAGTTCCTTGAAAGCGAAACCTATAAAAAAGGCTTTGTGCTAGTCAACCATACCGTCAAGCGAACCAAAACAACCGAAGACGAAATTGACACAACCTTCAACCGCACTATCAAGGCTGGTTTGTATAACCTGCGGTCAAGGGGCTTGTCTGACTATGAGCAAAACCAACAAATTGCGAGCCAAAAAACAAAGGTTATTCGTATTACAGATGAGTTTTTTGCCGAACCGATAATCCGCAAAGCATTGGTATCTGCCGAAGCAAACTTTTTCCGCTACAACAATCTAGTTCAGCATATACCTGATTTGAAGACTGTTGACGAGCTGATAAACGAATATCTGCCAAAATACGAAATTACCTACACTTACGAAGATGGTAAAGATATTGGACTACTGAACGCACAAGAAAAGTTACAACTGCTTGTCGGTGCTATTCTGCCAGAAGTCCGTAAGCGTATAGACATTTATATGCCACGAGAAGCAGGAAGCAATAAGTTTAGACCAGTATCGCTTGCCCAAGTATTCGGTAAAGAAAAGAATATCTACCTAATGTCGTTTCCAAGTATTGACCCTGCGACTGGCGAGAAGGTGTTTATTAGCACTGACGAGCGAGCCAAAGCCCAAAGCGACCACGACAATCCTGACTTACAGTTCAATATAAAAGGTGCTGATTGGTATGCGTATAGCGAAAACTATGGAACTAGCGAAGAAAAGAAGTTCGTAAAATACCTTGCGAGCCAAATTGACGACTTACACGCCAAGTACGAAGGTTCGGAAATATACCTAATTCGTAACGAACTAGACTATTGGCTGTACAGCCTGAAAGATGGTCGTAGGTTTAGCCCAGACTATATGCTTATCATCAACGATGTAGTCAATCAGCAGTTATATTACCAAGTCATCATTGAGCCTAAGGGCGGACATATCATTGAACAAGACGCCTGGAAAGAAGAAGCCTTGATAAGCCTGAACGATGACAGCGAAGTAGTGTTTGACGCCAACGAAACTGACAAGCAAGCATACAAAGAATACTTGGCTGAAATGAGCAAACACGGCTACAAAGAAATAAAGCCGATTGGCATAAAGTTCTACAATACCGACCCACGCCCTGAAAGCGAGTTTGCCCTAGATTTTGAGAGCAAGTTGCTGGCGTAATGAAGCCTATCATATCAGTCAAAGAAGCTCGTAAGTTGCTTGGTAAAGATTATGAAAAGCTGACTGACGAGAAGATAGCCGAACTGATTGAGCAATTACACGAACTAGCCAAGTTATCTTTAGATATGGCTCGTGAACAACGGCTCAAAAAACGCTTGGCAAAATGACCCCCAAAAATTCGGCATTTCATATAGCGGAGTGTCAAACAGCGAAACAAAGGGCGACTACCCCCCTATGTTACCTCTGTTGGAACGCCTGTATAGAAGGCAAGTAAGTCTTCTAAATACTCTTTATTGTTAGCATAGGCGTAGTCTTTAGACCAACGCACAAGCAGTAAATTACTTTGAATTATCATCTCATCGTTTGTTATAGCGTGTCGTTTCTGCTTTTTACCAGACTTTAGTGGGTCTATAAGTTCAATAAGTATTTCTGGCGTAAGGGCAAAATAGTGTCGTCTTTGGGCTATATGGTTACTGTACATCTTTTCAACCATTGTTTTGCCAGTATTATTGAATACTTCAACCACTGGCGTATCGGTAGTGATAAACTTCTTTGAGCCTTTAGCCAGATAGAACCGCCATTTCTTTATTACAAACCACCTATGAAACTCTTCGCAATTAGTGATGAGCTGTAAGTGATTGACGTTGTTATCAAAAGTCAGTTCATATTCGCCACTTACAAATGTTTTCCTTGCGTCTTCAATCTGTTCATCTGTTACTCGGTGTCCTTCTTCTTCCATAGCCTTTTTAGCACCATCGGCAAAGTTTGGGTGCGAAGCCATTAGCGTAGTGATTTGTTTCATACCGTCAGCCATAGTCTTGTTTATCTGTCTACGCATATGCGGACTTCTAATCCAAAGGGAAGCCATAAACCACGCTAGAATATCTAATTGCTCGTCTGTTAGTGGTCGGTAATTTAGTATTGCGTCAACAATGGCGTCATACTCTTTGGCAAACTTATCTTCAATTTCGCCAAAAAACTGCTCAAAGACTTGGCTTGTTTCGTCTTCTTTTCCAGTTTCAACGGCGTAATAAAAATCAGCATAACAAACACCGCTATAAGGTCGTGGCTTTATAAGTTTGCCTTTTTGAATATCTAAAGTCTGTAACATATTATCAACCGCAAACCGCTTGAAGTAAAAGCGTGGTGCGAAATGCTGTTTCTTTGTTATCTGCTTGGTCATAATTTCCATTTTACAACTGTATGGGTATGTGTTGATACTGACTATCTTTCCCAACATTTTATTCCCAACAACCTGACCACTGTTGGCGTGTCTGAATTGTTGGGCTATTTTTGAAACAAACGATTTTTGACACTGACACATTTTAAGGTAGTATGTGCGTTTACGGACTTTCTAAAATATCAAGGTCAAGGCATAGGGGGGCTATGCTACGCTAAGCAACAGCCCCTTTATATTACGAACTTCGCTATCAGCATAGTCCATACTTGCCGTTCGCAGTTCGTTTGCCACTGCGAGCCAATTTTGAGAAATAGTGCTATCAACAAGTACCGAGAAAGGTTTCAACAGATTGAGTTGAAGCCTTTTTTCGTTGATTTGGCAGTTCGCAAGTAGAGCCTTCAAGATTTTGTTCTTTTGGGCAGGTTGCGAACTTTGGAAGATACTACGAGCGTTTTGGGCTAGTTCTAACAGATGTGAAGCAGTCAAAATGAAACTTTTGTCGTTGTTGGTATATTCAACGAGCCTATATTCTAATTCTTCCTTTTCTGCTTTGTACCTAGTTACGTATTTGTCATAGTCAGGCGTAGTAATACGTCCGTCTAGGCGGTCTTCGTATAGCGTTTCTAGTCGCTTGTCTATTACATCAACCTTGTCTTTGGTTTCTTTGATAGCGTTACGGTAGTACAACTGTATGTTGTCGTGTTCGCCTTTCAAGACGTCCAACACCTGATTGACGATACCTTCGCTAATAGATAACCGTTTCAGTAAGTCATCAACCTGCGGTAAAAGTTCGGCTTCTGGCACTGGCGGTTGCTTACAGTCAATCGTATCTCGTCTTGCTTTTGAGCAACGCATATAAACACGCCCTTTCTTTTCGTAAGATGAGTATGAGCAACCACAGGTAGCACAACGAACAATGCCACTAAACGTAAACACTTGGCGTGTCAGTGTCTTGTGGCTGTTATTGTTACGGTCTTCGTTGAGAAACTGAACCTTATCAAACAATCGCTTTTCAATGATTGGTTGATACTTATGTGGGTATTCTTTGCCGTTATACCGCATTACGCCGTAATAAAAGGGGTTCATAAGCATAGTCTGTATCTGGCTTTGGGAAACAATACCTTGCCCTTTGGTGTTGGCTCGTAAGCCGTCTTCTTTGAGTTGTTTGGCAATAGTGCGAAACGACTTACCATCAAGACGCATTTCGTAGGCTTTGACAATATACTTGCTACGAACAGGGTCAGGCACAATGTCTTTGCTGATAATGTTTCCGTTGGCATCCGTGATGTTGATATTCTTGTAGCCGATTGGTGCTTTGCCAGGAAACTCGCCAATGTTTACCTTCTGTTCCTGACGGCGTTTTACATTGTCACTAATGGCAGATGAGTAGTATTCGCCAAAGACCATACCCATACCAAGCCGTGTTTTGTCGCTGGCAGGCGAGTTTTTATGGTAAATGAGGTTGTCAGATGGAAAGTGTAGTTCAATCTTACCTTCCTTGACCAAGCCTTTCATTGTCTGAACGATGTCGCTAGAAGCGTCCCTTGTGAAGCGGTCAATCTTATCAAATACCACGATACAGAAGTTCGGGTATTTTTTGATATTATCAACAATCTCACGAAACTTTTGGCGGTCTTCCTTATAGGCGGTTTCGTCAAAAGCGTAGTATTCGCTATTTAGTTTTAGCCTGTTGCTATAAGCGTCTAGGCGTAGTTTTTGTGCTGGTAGGGCGTCAGTTTGTCGTGGGTCTGATACACGAGCAATGTTGAAGGCTTTGACGCCTTCGTAGTCAGTTACTTCATTTTTCATAGTGGCTATTCCTTATCATAGTTGAATTATAGTGTTATTTGATGATATTTGCTAATAATACTTTATAATTTACAGCGTATAGTCGTCAATACTCACAGGTTTCATTTCTGTCAGCGTGGCTTCTATATGTAGTAAAGTTTTGAGTTGCGTCTTGGTCGGTGGCGAACGTCCGTTGCGTTTGTATCGGTAGTAGGTATGTTTACCAAACAATTCTTCTATGACATTACGGACATAACGTTCGTCATCGTGGTCTTTGCGTATCATAGCGAGCATTACGGCAAAGGCTGTTTCGGCTGGTTTGGCGGAAGGGTAAGACTGCTTGTAGGCTATGAGGTTTTGTTCAACGCTATCTAGCACAGCAAACGGTGCTTTGGGTAGTTCATCAAATATGTTCTTCCAGTGTCGTAGTAGCACCTTGCGAGATATGTTGGTCTTGAATAGTGTGCGAAAGGTAAGGTCGGTGCTATCAACGCCAATAACTTTTAGTTCTTTGCGTAGTTTAGCAACGCCGTTTAGTCGTATCTCAAAACGAGCAACGCTGACAGTCTTTTGCTTTTCCAGTTCGTCTAGCAGGCTCAACTGCGTATAACCGCCTTTTTCATAACTACGCTTTTCGCTGACTTTGTTTTGGCGTAAGTCAGCAACCTTGTCATAGAAGGCAATATCAAGGCTGTTAGTGTGTATGTGGTAAACGTGTCCGCCGTTCTTGAAGTTGGTGTGTTGAACATCGTAACGGCGTGATATGTCGGCTTTACGGAGTATTTCTGTGATAGTTGAAACTGGTGTGCGGTCATCAAACACGATGTTCTTTGAGTAGTCTATTTTGCCTACTTGGGCGTTAGCCAATAGGTGTGGAAATACCCATACGCCATAAGTCGTGCGTAGCACTTCCGACAGTTTGGCAATAACAGCGTCAAAGTCGGCGTCCGCTAGTTCCGTGAAGTTGTTACTGAACAGTAGTTTCGGTGCGGAAAACTCAATGGCGAGTTGATACGACTTGATATGCCTACCTCTTGGTCTTTCGGTATAGGTAAGGCGTGGTTGGTAAATGCCTAGTTTCTTGTAGGTGCTACTTGGGTTGTTGTATGCCACGAAGACACCTTTGGTGGCGTCTACGTTAGTGAACAGCTTGGCTTCCGTTACCCATTTCGGCTGACTGCTATAAGTCAGAAGTATTTTTACCGTGTCTATCATTGCTACTTCCTTGAAACAGTTCGCTACATTTCTTGAATACGGCGTCTTCAATTAGCCTGCTAGTTGGTCGGTTGATTGGGTAGTGATAACCAACCGACTTATTGCCCACTTGTTTAGTCGGGTACAGTAGGCGATACGAGCCGTCCAGTTTGGTATAAACGGCAATAGAGTTTAGGTAGATACTGTCGTCTACGACTACGCTGGCTATGGCTATCAAGCCGTTGTTTGGCTTGACTGGCGTTACATTGACTTCGCTTACGACCATCGCTTACGTTGCCTTTCTAAATCTTTTTCAATGTCTTTGTTTGTTGCCCATTTACAGGCAACGGCAAGACCGTAGGCTAGGCTATTAGCCCATCGGCTCAAATGAAAAGTTACTACCGCTAGTGTGTGATAAAACGCTTTCACTACTTTGTTTCCTTTCGTTACTTTTGTTGGTCATATCGGCTTCCAAAAGAGCGTCAAGAAACTTGGCGAGTTGAAATTGCTCGTCTTCGTCTAATACCAATTCAGGCTCGTCAATGACGGCTTGTGCTGGTCTTGGCTCTAATTGGTTGTCCATACTTCCAGTATGTGAAAGTAGGTGTCCGCAGACGTCTTACAGAGGTAATTCTACGTATTTGGTATTGAACCAGAGTTTTTTATCAACAAAATCAAATAGCTTCTCAACACCTGTTTCTTTATCAACAAGTTTATTCAGCGAAGCAACTTTGTTATAGAGAGCCTTCTTATCGTTAGTACCTAGAAGTTCCATTATGTCGCCTTTTTCAACAGGGCGTCTTACAGGGCGTCCGTCCCAGAATAACTTCTTACATATAATTTCATTATCACTGTCGGCAACAAGCCTGATTTGGGTATTGGCAAATGTGATAGTCCGCTTCTTGCGGTCATAGCGTGGTTCAATCAGTTTCATCAAGTCGCTATTTTGTGCCTGTTGGCTTTGGGCTTGAAGTATCTGCTCTAATAAAGCGGTTTGCTTGATTTGGTTATCAACCATTGTCGTATCGGGCGTAAAGTCTATGTCATCAAAGTTAGGCTGATATGTTTCAATTGGCGGTAGTGATATGTCCGACATAGACAGCATTGACGCTTTTGGAATATCGGGCATAAGCGAGCGTATATCAGGTATTGAAATACCTTTGGTCATATTAGCTAGATGAGCAGACAGCCCCTTTGTTGCTTCTCTGATACTATCGTTTGCTTGTGTAAGTGATTTTTGTTGTGAAGGTGTCAGCGTAGTAGGG
>ERZ869929.1077-NODE-1077-length-10726-cov-5.733296_pt1 | contig 10726 bp, 24 predicted proteins | sample MGYA00579312_ERZ869929 | MGnify/ENA primary metagenome ERZ869929 (study PRJEB32216, sample SAMN09231818) | wastewater metagenome | place: USA: Maryland | collected 2016-08-09 | study: EMG produced TPA metagenomics assembly of the PRJNA472060 data set (Reclaimed...
ACACCGCAGCCGCGCTCCTGCTTGGGCTGATCGTGGCGAAGAGCGGCTACATCGAGATGGATGACTTCGGCATCGCCGTCCTAAAGACAGACATTGACGCCGAGAAGCGCGGCTGTGACCACTTCGACCCCGCCGATGACCGCCTGTCCACGCGCTTCAAGGCGTTCTGCCACGCATTCGCAAGAGCCCACGGCCTCTCCCCCGCACCCACCACCGAGGACACCCCATGAACACCATCAAGATCCCCATCAAGATCCCCGCCGCAACCATCGACGCAATCACCCTCAACGCCGTGGGCGACGAGATCCTTCGCGCCCGCTCCCTGCACAAGCCCATGAACTCCGCGCACGAGGCGTACGCCGTGATCCTGGAGGAAGTGGACGAACTGTGGGACGAGGTGAAGAAGAAGCGCGCGCTCCGAAGCAAGCGGGCCATGCGCGAGGAACTGATCCAGATCGCCGCGATGGCGATCCGCGCGGTGGCCGACCTTGACCTCGCCACCACCGAGGACACCACCAATGGCTGACACGCACAACACGCAGATGCGCCTCTCCACCGACAGCGACCCGACGCTCTCCATCCCGCACGACGAGCTGATCGTGGCCTACCAACTGCTGCGCGACCTGTACCGGGTGGACAAGGACGCCCACAACGCCGCGTGCCGCAAGTGGGCGCACGAACGGGAACTGTTCACCGGTGCCGTGCGCCGGATGCAGGATGCCCAATGCGAAGCGAACATGCTGCGTGGCGATTTGAACAGGATGCTCGAATTGCAGCGCACTCAACTGGAAACAAAGAAGCGCCGCACCGCAAAGAAGGGAAAGCCATGAGCGACACGCAACCACCCGAACCCCCGTCCATCCTCGACTCGCTCACGCGCGAGGAATTGGTCGAAGCCATCCTCCTGCGCGAGCACGAACGGGACGCGTTCCACGATGCCAACACCGCAGCGGTCAAGATCGCGGCCTTCAACCTTCGCGGCTGGCGCACCGCCCTTGCCCGCGCCGAGAGGGCCGAGCGGCGCATGGCCGACTGCCAGCGCGAGACGGACGATGCGCTTGCGCGGGCAGCGCAGGCAGAGCGCGAGGCCGCGGCTGTTGCGAAACTGTCCGTGCTGCTACAGGAAGAGCGCGACACCGCCCGCTCCGAGTGCGCTGCGCTCACGAAGGAGCTGGACGGGCTGCGCGCGGACCTTGCCGTGATGACCAACGACCGCAACCACTTGATGAAGGGCAGCCAGCAGGCAGCGCCGGATAGTTCGCCCGCCCTGCGCCCCTTCGATGCGGACATCGTCGTCAAGGACTGCACCATGTCGATGCGGGTCACGGCCATGCCGGAGGAGGTGCGGGGGAAGAATAAGCACGATGACCCCATCTGCGAAATGGACGGGCTTCGGCTTGTCTCGAACTCATTCCCGATGCTCGACAATGGCACAGAATGCATTTGGCTGTGGGGCAGCTGCCGCGAAGACGACAATCGTGTGGTTGAGGAATCTTTCCCCACCCCCACCGAAGCCGAGTCCTACGCCGCGCGTGTGCGAGCGTTGTTCGACGCCGCCAACGCGCAGTGGGCGGAGAGGGGAGGCGAGCGATGAAGCCTATCGACGAATGCTGGATCGTCGGCGTCACGCAGGATGACGATGGACCGTGGGAACCGGAAGCCTTCTGCCTGTCGGAGTTCGGCTGCATCATGGCGTCAAGCCCCGATCCATCCATGTCCGACCTGCCCGGAATGGAGATTTGGGGGGATCTCAAGAACAGCAGCGAAGGCGAGTCGTTCACCAAGATCTACCACGCATTCTTCGTCACGCACGGCGAGTTCCCCGACCATTGGGCGCGTGCGTGCGGCCTTGCTAAGCGCATGAACCGCGAGGACGAAAGAAAGCGAGGCGCACAGTGAGCACCGATTGCTACGCGGTGGTGTTTGAAGGCGGTGATGAAGTCATCTGCCCTGTCAGTTACTTCGCCCTCAATCATCTCCTTGGCCGCTGGAGAGTGTTCCATGTCGAGCGCGGTGAGATGTACCCCATCTCCCAGGTGTGGCACTGCCCGTCGCCGGTGGGGGCTGCTGAACTGCTGCGGAATCTAGATCGTTACGCCGGGTACGCCGTGGGCGAAACCGGAGGCAGCACGGGCGTCACGCTCATCTGCCGCAACCCCGCACCGAAGGAGAAGCCGTGACCACCCCCGACATGATCGCCGCACACCAGCGATGGCTGGAGGCGCAGGAGCGCAAGCGAAGCAGCAAGCGCATCCGCTCGTACCAGTGCAATCCCCCCACCGAGAAGCAGACCCGCGCCCTCGAACGCAGCATGAGGCGCGCGATGGAACTGGAGCAGTCTCGCGTTGTCGCGTTGCAGCAGAACTCCGCGATGCTGGGCGGCGCGATGGTCCGCCTGCTGGGAGGTGGGCGATGACGAAGAAGCAGCCCGCGCGCCGCGTGAGGCGAGTGCTGATGCCGGAGCCGTTCATTGCTGGCCTCGCAAACATGCTGTGTCGTGAATACAGCGACGGCAGAAGGGACATCGCCACCGGAACTGGCCGCATCGAGGATGTCCCGGCCGCGGTTGATTGGCTCCAGCGTGCCCACGCATGGAAATCCGACGCACCCAAGAAGGGAGGCCGATGATGGCACACCGCAGTTACAAGGACGCCAGCAAGAACGTGAACTGGGGACGCGACGAGAACGAAAGCCTCTCCATCGAGCAGATCAACTGCGGCTCCATCCAGCGCATCGCGGACGCCTGCGAACTGATGGCGAAGGACCGTGCCGCGATGGAGCGCAACAACAAGAGCCTGCGCGAGAGCAAGGAAGCGGACGCGCGGTACATCCGCACCCTGGAGCGGCGCGTTGCCGCCCTGCGCGGATGCCTCAAGCGTGCGAAGAAGAAGGGAGGCCGATGATGGCCGACGACGAACAGCAACAAGAGCAGGAGCAATGCCCACACGGAAGCATGATCGGATGCTGCGACCAACGCAAGCTGGAAGCGACGAGCGCCATCAGCACCACACATCCAGCGTGGGAAATCATCCAGTCGCAAGCCGCCGAGATCGAGCGCATGCGCGCCGAGTTCGTCATCGCGCTGGAGGCGCGCGACCAACTGATGCTGGACAGGGGCCGCGCCGAAACCGCCGCCGAGATCGAGCGCCTGCGCGCATCCGAGGCGCAGCACATCGCGGACATTGAGGCGCTAGCGCAGCGGATCGTTACAGACGAGTGCTTGGCGCGGCGGCGTAGCCACGAAGCTCTAAACGCATGGGCTGACGCACGGAAGAACGCTGAACCATCCCTCTCCCGCGCGGCTGCACGGCGCGCACGGAAGGAGGCCAGCGATGGCGGATGACCTGACCACGCACGCAAACCCGGACAATGTACGGGAGGAAGCCCACAAGCGACTCATCGCCCTGTGTGGCGACCCCGTATCGGCGGCAATTGCCAGCCAAGCGATCATGCTGCTCGGGATGATCGACCTCGCCGCACTTGACAGGGCCGTCACCGCCCTGGATCACGCGGACACGCTTGGCCCAATCTTCGAGCCGACCATGTACCGCGACGCGCTCCATAGCGGGCGACTCCAGCGTTCGCAACGCGTGTTCAAGGCGCTCCGCGATGCAGCACACGCGGTTCAGGCAGCGCAGCAAGGAACCACCGATGGGAAGTGACACGACCCCAGCGCAGTACTACAAGTCCATCAACCCCAGCAACGGGACGAAGTTCAGCCCGAACCTACGCAAGTGGCTGATGAAGCACCACAAGAACGCACTGCCGAAGGTCTACCGCGAGAAGAAGGACGGAGCCATATGGTTCGGCTACATCGACAAGCAGTTCGGCCTGATGGGAACGCATGGATTCGGCGTTCTGTGTGATGGCGGGAAAGACGGTTCCGGGAACAGGGATTGGCTCAACGAGAAGACGCTCGTAGAACTCCCGAACTTCTGGCGCGACTACGCCAAGCGCGGCAGATGCGTCTTCGACCCCGAACACGACCACCACTTCATCGGGGACGGTGACCGATGGATCGTCAGTGGTCGCGGGCAATACCGCTCATGCCGATGGTGCGGCGAATGTCATCAGCAACTCTTTAAGTGGACCGAAAAAGTGAAGCGCGAGAAATGGACATCGAAATGACCGCCCGCCTCCGCGCGAAGAAGGAGCGGCGCCATGACGAGTGACGTGCAGCAGAAGGAGATGACCGCGCTGCACGCGCTGCGGTTCTTCGATGACATTCCGCCGTGTTCTCCGCTGGAGTCACGCGCGATGCGGTTCGCCATCCGGGCGCACGCTGGGCAGAAGCGCAAGGGATCGGAGCGCCCTTACATCGTCCACCCGAAGGCGGTGTCCAAGATCCTGCGTGCGGAACTTGGCGGCAACGCCACCCCTTCGATGCTGGCGGGCGCGTGGCTGCACGATGTCGTAGAGGACACAGCCGCAACCCTCGCGGACATCCTGGACGAGTTCGGTATGGTGGTGGCGCGTTACGTCGATTGCTGCACGAAGGCAGAGGACACCAAGAAAACCCTTGCGCGCTTGGCGGCTGCACCAGCAGGGGCCAAGCTCATTAAGTGCGCGGACATCATCGACAACCTGAAGGACATCGAATACTTCGGCGTGGCACGCGCCGAGAAGTACGCGTCAGAGAAGGCGACGCAGTTGAGCGCGATGGTCGTGCTGGACACCGCGCTGGGATACAAGGCGCTCCACGAAGTCGGGCGCGTGTTCAATTGGTGCGACCTTAAGCGGAAAGAAGTGCCATGCCCACCGAAGTAACCCCCATCGACCTGCTCTACCGCGCACGCTGCGTCACCATCGACATCGGGGACGGCCTGCGAATAGACATCGGCGTGGAGATGCACGGCGACTGGCCCGACTCAAAGGCGCTCACCGTGTACCGGGGGCTTGCGCCGATGCTGCAAGCGGCGGCCAAGGACTTCGCCGCGATGGTGGACGCGGAGGTTGCGCGGCTTGCGGCGAAGAAGGCGGGGCAGTCGGCGGCGGGGGGGAAGCAACTGGGAACGCCGCAATGACCCGACCATCACACGCCAAACTGCGATGCTTCCCAGCCGAACTTTCGGAGGCAAACGCGCTCGTTGCACGCTGGCACAGGCACCACAAAGAATGTCAGGGACACAGGTTTAGCATCGCCTGCATCACGATGGACGGAACCATCTGCGGCGCGTGCATCGTCGGCAGGCCCGTCGCACGCCTTGCTGGTCATCCACGGGAAGTTCTTGAAGTCACGCGACTTGTAACAGACGGGACGCCAAACGCTTGCAGCGCCCTGTACGCCGCTGCCGCGCGGGCTGGGGTCGCGCTTGGGTATCAACGCATACAGACCTACATTCTTGATACGGAAACCGGGGTATCACTGCGCGCAGCTGGATGGAAATGCGAAGGAAGTGCCGGGGGCGGGCAATGGAAGCACACAGACGGGATGCCACGAAGGACCGATCAGCCAACAGGAATGAAACAGCGATGGTCGAAGCGACTAAACGACCCCCTTCCAACGATTGTGTTTGGTAAAGACTTTCAGGAGTCCACGGAAACGCTTTATGACGAGGCGGCAGGGGGGAAGCAGGTGGGCGAGGGATGACCCACACCACCCCATCCGAGCGCCACCTGATGAGGCAGCAGGCGCGGCTTCGCGCGGATTGCGGGTGGCGGACGGTGGGCGGAAAGGCGCGGAAGGCGTGGCGGGTGCCGGGGACCACGGCGCACGCCCTCGACCAGCGCCTCACGGCGGCGATTTCGGCAATTCGCCGGAAATCGTGATCCTTGCCCCTTGCTTTGGCCGATGACGGATGTATACTTCGCCTGCCGCATGGGGCGGCACGAAAGGATGGACACGATGCGAGACGGAATCACAAACGCGGTTATCCACTCGGTTTCCCTGCGTATGGAGCGGGGTTTCCTGCTCGACTGCTACCTGCACCTCGACTACGGCGGCTTGCACCAGGGATTCGGCGGCTGGGCGCTGTACCTGTCGAAGACGGCCACGCACCACGAGGTGAAGTCCGTGGCGGGCCACCACATCTGGCGGTGCATGGAAATCGCCGGGGTGGAGTCATGGGACCGCATGGCGGGCCGCACGCTCCGCGCTAAGGTCAAGGATGGGGTGGTGGTCGCCATCGGCCACATCGTCAAAGATGACTGGTACTGCCCACGCGAGGACTTCGACGCGGCGGAAGGAGCTTCCAAGTGATTACCCGATCGTACAAGTGGAAAGACGGCCTGCTCCGCGTGACGCTGAGCGACCACGGCGGCATCGAAGCCGCTGCGCTTACGGACGCGAGGGGTGCCGAATACGCACATTGGCAGTTCGTCCGCGCCTGCCCGTACCCGATGTGCTCTCACATCGCCGCCGCCGTGACTGGTTGCCGCGCGGCCATCGACAGGCACATTGCGAAGCAGGCGCAGAAGGCGGGTGGAGCGTGACGAAGCAACGCAGCCTCGTAGCCGTCATCGACGCGATCACGGCCATAGCCCCCGACCTTGCGCCCGTGCTTGCGCGGACCCGCACCAGCGCGCTGTACGCGGCCCCGGAATCGGCGTACCTGTTCTGGAACGAGACGGCGGACGCGCTCCAGCGCCATGCCGGGGACCATCCGAAGGCGGTGGAAATCGCCGCCATCTTCGCGGGGAAGGCTGGGCCGCAGGCATGACCACCGTAGCCGAATACATCGCGCAGATGCGCGAGGCTGGCACCTGCGAGCATTGCCGCCTGAGCGTCCGCCTGCGGACCCTGGCATCGTGGTACGACTCGGGCGCATGGACGCGCAGCACGCCCGTTTGCATCGCCATGCTCGGGACGGCGCTGATGCTGCTGGAGACGGGCGCGATGCACTACATGGCGGACCATGAGGTTGAGGCGTTCCAGCGCATCTACAAGGCGCTGCGCGTGGCAAGCCCGGATGACGGTGAGGTGGGGGCGATGACGGACCTGTTTGGACAGCCCAACGAAGGAGGCGCACAATGAGAACCCACCACCCGATCCCGATGCTGTTTGAGTACAACGACGATGCCCGCGCGCTGTGGGTGGAAATCGAGTTCGACGCGCTGGCGGTGTGGGTGCCGCGCGGCCTGCCGAACGAGGACTGGGGCTTTGACAAGTCCACGCTGGTCATCCGAACGAAGAAGGGCAGCACCTGCGCGGACGGCGAGGACGCGGTGCCGATGACGGTTGACGAGCTGAACGCGGCGCATTTGCGCTACGGCGCGCTCATGGAACGGCAGGCGCGCGACAACCTAGACGGCGTGGACTGCCCGGACGAAGGCGGCGCGGATACGAGGGAGGATCCCAATGAGCGAAGTGGACACCAGTGAGATGCGGCGGTTTGCCGAGCGCATGAACTTTGCCAGCGCACCCGCAGTGCGTGAATCCGCGTTTCGGATCCTCACGATGTGCAACGCGCTCGACCGATTCCGCGCCGATGCCGACGCGCTGGCACGGGAGAAGTTCGCCATGAACGCCTATTGCGATGTCCCTGCTGGAGAATGCGCTGCGGCGGAATACCGCGCGCTGGAGCAGGCGCGCAAGGCAACCGAACCCGCCCTTGCCCGTGCGCGGGAACGCGGGGTGAAGCCATGACCACCGCCACCCCGCAATCAGGCGACCCCCCGCCGCCCCAGCGCCGCAAGGGCAAGAAAGGCGCTGCCGTCCAGCGCAAGCGCGAGACGCTGGCGGCGATGAAGCCAGGCGAGTGGGTGCGCCTGCCCGATGCGACGATGGAGGAACGCGACCGCTGGCGCTACGCGGCGGCGTCAGCCGGGATCGCGGCGAAGACGTACTTCGACGGGGAGTTTCTGATCGTGGTCCGCAACTGACTTTCGCCCGCCGCGAACAGGTGTATACTTACCATGCCGCGCAATGGGGCGCGACGCAAAGGAGAATCGGATGCCTACAGAGAATCAGACGGGGCTTACGCTGCTGCCCGGACATGAATCGTTCAAGGGGGTGCGTGTCGTTCCGGGGATGACAGAAGCCGAGTACCGCCCGCTGCCCGCGATGAACGCCAGCGCCTTGCGTTGCCTGTCAACGCTGACGCCCGCCCACTGGAGCCACCAGCTAGCGAATCCCGAGCGCACCACGGCGATGGCGATGGGAAGCGCGCTCCATGCCGCCGTGCTGGAGCCGGTCGATTTCTTCAACCGCTACGCCGTGGCCCCGGAGTGCGACCGCCGCACCACCGCAGGCAAGGCGACATGGGCGGACTTCCTCGCGCGCAACGCGGGACGGGAACCGCTGAAGCAGGAGGATTTCGAGGTTGTCGAGGGGATGCGCGATGGGCTGATCCGGCACGCGGACTGCAAGATGTGGCTGGATCTGTGCGCCAGCCGCGAGGTGGTGCTGGTGGGCGAACTGGACGGCTTGCAGGCGAAGGCGAAGATCGACGCGGTGACGATGAGCCAGGGTTACTACCTCGATGTGAAGTCGATGAGCGGACCCGCAACGCTGGACAACTGCCGCCGCGAGTCGGAACAGCGGGGCTACTTCCTGGCCATGACGTTCTACCGCCGGATGCTGCGCGCGGCTGGCGTTGAGGTGAACGGCGCGGCGCTGCTGTTTGTCGAGAAGGAAAGACCGTGGTGCGCCCGCGCGCTGCCAATCGACCCGCTCACGCTGGACGCGATGGAACTGGAGGTTGACGCGGCGATTGTTCGCTACCGCCGCTGGCTCGTCAACCCGGCAGAGGGGTGGGTGTCGGACGAGGTGGAGCTGTCGCTGTCGCCGTGGAAGCGGAAGGCGTTGGTACAATGAAAGCGACCACCGCGTATGGAGCGCGATGGCCGCAACGCCCACGCTTACAAGGAGCGCAGACGATGGGAAGCATACCGTCACGCAAGGGTCCGAAGCCGCGTTCCGCAGCCGAGAGGTTTGCGGGAAAATACAACATCAACGAAGACACCGGGTGCTGGCTATGGGCGCGTGCTACGAACGGCGTGGGATATGGCGTCCTCGGGAGCGCGAAGCTTCAGGATGGCACGTTCCGCATGATCTACGCGCACCGAGTTTCGTACGAGATGCACAAGGGGCCGATTCCTCCAGGGCTGTTCGTTTGCCACCACTGCGATAACCGCGCGTGCGTGAATCCCGAACACCTGTTCCTCGGAACACACTCCGACAACGCACGAGACATGATCGCCAAGGGTCGCCACGTCGAAGGCCGAAGAATCTCCAGCATGAAGACACGAGGAGAAGGGTGCCACCTGTCCAAACTGACATGGTCCGATGCCGCGAACATTCGGCGGCGCTTCGCATCGGGAGAATTGTGCAGCGGGCTTGCGAGCGAGTTCGGTGTTACAAGAGCGTCGATTAGAAACATCGTGACCGGAAGGACGTGGCGCGTGCTGACCAAGGATGACATCAGGTTCGCCAAAGCGTGGACGGCGCGGGCGCTGGCGAAGGGAGGCGCATGATGGCGAAGCGCAACGGCTACAAGGCGTTTGTCGCAGGCAAGGCGCACGACCGGGACGCGACGGGATTCGTGGCCGACACCGCCGCCTACGACCTGTTTCCCCACCAGCACGACTTGGTGCGGTGGGCGTGCAGGCGCGGGCGCGCGGCGATCTTTGCGGACACTGGACTCGGCAAGACGCGTATGCAGGTGGCATGGGCAGACCTGGTGGCGAAGCGCGAGGGCGTCCGCGTGCTGATCCTTGCGCCGCTGGCGGTGGCCGACCAGACGGCACGCGAGGCGCATGACGCGCTCGGCGTCACGGTCAAGCACTGCCGCGATGGCGCGGAAGTCTCGGACGGCATCACGATCACGAACTACGACCGCCTTCACCGCTTCGATGCGCGAATGTTCGGCGCGGTGGTGCTGGACGAATCATCGTGCATCAAGCACCACGACGCGAAGACGCTGAAGACGCTTATCGAGGCGTTCGGTCCCACGCCGTACAAGCTGTGCGCCACGGCCACGCCCGCACCGAACGACTGGACGGAGCTTGGAACGCACGCGGAGTTCCTCGGCGTCCGCACCCGCGCGGAGATGCTCTCGGAGTTCTTCACGCACGATGGCGGGGAGACGCAGACATGGCGATTGAAGGGCCACGGGCGCGCGCCGTTCTGGAAGTGGGTCGCCACTTGGGGGGCGATGATCCGGTCCCCCACTGACCTCGGCCATGACGGGAGCGCGTACAACCTTCCGCCCATGAGCGTCCACCAGCACATCGTCCACGCGGAAGTGGCCGCGCCGGAGGGCGCGCTGTTCGCCCCCGAGGCGGCGACGATGATGGAGCGCAAGCAGGCGCGCAAGGCAAGCGTCTTGGCGCGCGTCGATGCGGTGGCGCGGATGGTCAACGCCAGCGAGCGCCCGTGGCTCGTTTGGTGCGAACTGAACGCGGAGGGTGACGCGCTGGAGGGTGCGATCACGGGCGCTATCCAGGTTGCGGGCGCGGATGACAACGAGACGAAGGAAGCGCGCATCCGGGACTTCCTCGACGGTCGCGCGCGGGTCATGGTTAGTAAGAGTTCGATCATGGGGTTCGGGCTAAATTTTCAACACTGCGCCGATATCGCCTTCGTCGGCGTGACCGATTCCTATGAGTCGTATTACCAAGCGGTGCGCCGCTGCTGGCGGTTCGGGCAGAAGCGCCCCGTGAACGTCCACGTGTTCTCGTCCCAGCAGGAGGGCGCGGTGGTGGCGAACCTGAAGCGAAAGGAATCGGACGCATCGGCCATGTTCGATTCGATGATGGCGGAGACGCGCGCCGCGATGCGCGAGTC
>ERZ869929.1079-NODE-1079-length-10713-cov-8.423719_pt1 | contig 10713 bp, 9 predicted proteins | sample MGYA00579312_ERZ869929 | MGnify/ENA primary metagenome ERZ869929 (study PRJEB32216, sample SAMN09231818) | wastewater metagenome | place: USA: Maryland | collected 2016-08-09 | study: EMG produced TPA metagenomics assembly of the PRJNA472060 data set (Reclaimed...
TATCTGTTACAATAATTTCGTTATCGTAGTCGGTATCTATTTTAAATCCTCTATTCTCAAACTCTCTTTCTATGTTTGCCATTTCATCTTTTTTTCTTTGAGATAATTGCCTTTTAAAATTAGACAAGTAATTATTTAAAGTCTCTATGCTTGTTTTTTCTGTTGCGGAAACTTCTGGCGCAACTTCCGGCTCTTTAGAAATAGTCTTTATTTCTTCCCTTATTGAAGCAGCCTTATCTTTTGAAAGCTGAGTAGCTCCTTGCTCAAACTTTTTTAATTGTTTTTCAAGAGAAGCTATTCTTTCAGCCTTTTCATCGGATATTTCTGGCGCTATTTCCCTTAACTCCCTCTTAATATCACCTGTTTCAACCTTTTCTTTTATTTGAGACTCAACAACAGGGTCGTTCTCTACTTCTATTTTTGCATTCTTAATTTCTTCCGTTGGAGCATTTGCTAAAATTTCTTCAACATCTGCTTTTGTTCTTACCTCTCCATTTACCTTATAAATAGGCTGTTTGTATATTTCTGAAGCAACGCTAACTACTGCCGTAGGCGCTTGAGCAATACCTTCAAGTCCTATTTCAGCAATATCCATTTCTTGGCCAATCGCTTTTCTAGCTATTGCCTCCCCCGCAGATCCACCTACGGCCTCTATTCCCGCTGCTGCTAATCCAGATTTCACTCTCCCCGCCGCTGTATTGGTAGGTATTTTAGCTCCTACCCGTCCAGCAATTCTTCCGGTTAAAGCATCAATAACACCTATAGTAGCACCTCTAGTTGCTGCGCGAGAACGAAGACTTGATAAAGCCTTTTCGTCTTCAAGAATACTTCTTACGTTATTTTCCGTAAAATCAAGCTTTCTTTTTCCTAATTCCTCTTGTAATAATTCAGCAAACGTAGCTCCTGTTTCAAGAACTCCGCTTGCCGCACCCATAGCATAAGGGAGCGAAGCGGCTGCTGTAGCGGCAGCTCCGGGGCCAGTAGCAGCTCCGAGGGCAGCACCTCCGCCTACAATTGAACCAAAGGTTGTCAATGAAGCTGGATTTGTAACTAGCGCACTAATAGAAGATGCCATTATTTGCGGAGCTACTCCGGGGTTTTGCGCAAGCGCCTTGATAAAACCAAAAATATCTTTTCCTTCTTTTTCGTAAGTATCTCTAAACTTGAGCATTTCATCGGATGGCGGGATTTCCCCCACATTCTGAGCAGCCTCAATAAATTTTCTTATATCGTCTGGAGAAGACTTGGAACCCTTTGTCATTAACTCAATAGAAGGGGTAATAGTATTTCCTTGCTTTCTTCCAGTTTCTATTGAACGACCCATGTCATCAATAAAATCTCCAAGCGGTATTATGGATATTCCGGGCGTATCAAGAATATCAAGAAGCTTGCCAAATCCCCCCTTAAAAAATCTTTCTGTTTTAGGAGTCTCGTCTTTTGTAATTGCAGGAAGCTTTGGCTCTGCGGCTCTTGCAGCGGCTTTTTCTTCAGCTACTACCTTGGGTGCTGCGGGAAGCTTTACCCCTGTACTCTCAATAGCTTGTTGTTGTTGACGCTGTATTCTACGAGCAAGTGCCGTATCTTCCCCCGACACTTTCGGCTCCTTAATTTCAGTCGGCTGTATCTTCGCTGGCTTTAGACCCTCGAAACCCGATGGGACTTCTGAAGTACCAGCTTTGCCACCAGTCGGTGAAACAACTTGAGAAGGTTCTTTTTTTTTTAAATAAGTATCGTAAAAAGAATTAAAATCTTTTTCAGTTAATTTATTCTCTTGAAAAAATCCATACAATTCTTTTGCTTTTGCACTATCGGAATAATCTCTCTCAAAAGTTTTTTCATCTTTTGTAGTTAAGTTATTCTCTTTAAGAAATTGATATATTGGATTCATTATTTATTTTTTAAAATCCTCCTTGCGGAACACCTTTTAAAGCTACTGGTTTTTTTACGGGAACAGCTTTTTGAACTTCTTTTTTAGCTCCAGCAATAACTTGCCTTTCTTCTGCGACACCCGGCTGGAATGGAAGGTCTAAGTCTTCTTTTGTAACCCTTGTTATTCTTTCTCCCTGAATGACGCTACCCTTCGCATCCCGTTTAGTTACTTTATAAATCCATAAAACCCCATCAGGTTCTACTTTAAGATATGTATTTTTCTGCGAAAGGTTTGGATCGTTTTTCGCTTTTTGCGCAATTTGTATAAGTTTTATTTGAGCATCAGCACTCGGCACTTCATTCATCGCAGCACCAAGATTTTTTTGAGCCGCCCTATTAGCAAGCGCTTTTACATCATCGTATAGATTCCTTACCGTTTCTCCAGCGCCTCCGCCAAAATTAATCGTAGTTCCTTTACTTGGTCTTCCTTCTGCTGTTCTACCAGTTCCCACGACACCCATCTTATTTAAGATAATATCTGCTGCCGCTACTTTTAAAGGAGTATCCATAGCATCATTTGGGTTAACGCTATTGTATGCTTTTGCAAGTGATATAAATTCTTCAGAGGGAACATCTCGCTCTCCTTCTTTTAATAAATTTTTATAAGTCTTTAAACCACTTTTGTCGGAGCCAATAGCAATAGCCTTTTCAGCCATTTTTTTTAGTTGGTCTTGCGTATATACTTTATCAAAAGTAGTAACTTTATTTCCTGTGTAAGGATCGATAACCGTTTTCTCATTTATTCTCCCCGCTGGGTCCATTCCTGATGCCGCAAAGTCGATATATTGTTTTCTTTTAGGAACGTCCCATGTAGGGATATTTTCAGAAAAATCCCCCATAGAAAAAGGCATCTTTGTTTCTACATTTTTATAATGCAATGGATCGTAAATAGTTTTTCCTATTCTATCTAGTATAGGGAAATCTTCTTCATCAAGTTTTCCCTCTAGTCTTTTACTATCTAAGTCCATTTGGAGCTTACCTATTTGCTTAGATTGTTCTACGTCATTTAAAAGCTCTTGATATTTAAGAAGATGGTCTTGTTGGGCTAATCCTCCTTTTGCAATAGAAGACTTGTTGGCAATTCCAGAAGAAATCCAATTTGTTAGCTTTTCATTAAACCCCGGAACGTCTTGCGTTCTCATTCCTGCGGGATTAATCTTCATCTTCAAGTCTTGAAAATACTTATCAAGAGCTTCCTCTTTAGCAGCTTTTTTAGCCAAAAGCTGACCTTGAAGCTGAGCAATAGGTCGCGCATCAAACCTGACCGCACCTAGGGTGTATACTTCTCTTGGTATCATGCTTTTTTGCCGTAAATATCTTTATAAAGCTTGTTTGTTGCACCAGATTCTAGAGCGCCAAATATATTACTCATGCCAACATTGGCTATCTGAGTTCCTCCTGCGGCTTTCGCTAAATCCATTTGTAGTTTCAACTCCTGCTGTCTTCTTTTTTCGGCCGCAGCAATTTGTGCGGCACTACCTAACTGTCCAAGAGCTTGTCCTGCCATTTGTTCCCCAACAGCCGCGCCTTTCATTACTCCTTCATTAGCCGCACGTAAAGCAGAGGCGCCACCAGCTAAAATACCGCCGGGGCCAAGTTGCCTATATTGACGAAGAACGTTTGCTAAATTCTGTTGCGCACCTCTAGTATATTGCTTTTGCATTGCGCCCTCTCCGGCACGAAGACCGCTATAGCGCTGAAGCGCTTTATCGTAATACCCGAGTAATCCAAGGTCGGGTTTAAGCGATTCAACTCTTTCTCTTGCAGCTCTTTCTGCTCTTTGTCTTTGTATGCCTCCGCTTATGGTTTGAATAAGCCCTCCGGCTCCTTGGGCGATTGCCATTAAAGTAATTGGATCAATCATATCTTTAAGATTTTATATTTAGCGGCGATTCGGTAAATCTACAACTTACCTCGCTCAAATTTACTAAATTATTTCCATTTGTTTTTTGCAATTTTACCACTAAATAATTACCCTTTATATAATTACCATTCAGCTTACCTCCGGGAGAGTTTACGTCTCTTTTTATAGCTGCTGTTGGATTGGCCTCTAAGAGTGTAAATTCAGCATCTACAAGGTTGGTTTGCTGTTTTGTTGTGCCGTGGGAATAAGTATTAGTATACATATTTGGAGCCGCCCAAATAGCATTTGCTATTTCAGTAAGGCTGTTCCAAGATTTCTTATTATATATGCTTTGGTTAAAAACAACAGTTACGTAAGGATCGTACTGATTTCCGTAAAAGTTACAGTAATTTGTAGTGTTATTGTGCTTATATAAAACACCTTCTAACCAGCTATAAATCATATCATTAGCTCCTGTAGCCCATTCTGGGTGATAATCGTAAAAAGAACAAAATCCGTCTCTAGTTTCGTTAAAGCTATAATGCTGTGACTCTATTCCATTATTTACTATTGACGTAGATGCCGCAAGAAGGTCAGCCCCTACTGGGTATATTATGATATGAGGGTAGGGGGAAGAAGCGACAACGGTAGCTGTAAAATTAGGATTTGCAGAAACCAAGGCATCTATTCCGTTCAAGACATCAAGGGCGCTTTCAATTCCTGTAACATTGTAAACAAATTGCGTATCCAAGGAAGATGTTGCCAAGTTTATTGTAATAGTATCGTCTTCTCCTTCTCCGCCGATATATAGCACATAATTATCATTAGTGAGTATCTCTTCGTCTATAAACAAAGAGCTTTTATTCCCTTCTAATACAACATGATATTCGTTTTCGAAAAAATCAAAAAAACCCATCACCTTTACCCTAACTCCCGCAGATGTTAAATTTGCATTATAAGGTGTAACTAATTGAGGGAGATAATACTGCCCTTTATACAAAAGACCAAGGTCGGTAAGCCCGTCCCTGCCAAGCCTAATAGATCTTCCCGTAACAACATCGGTAAAATAATCGGCAGAAGGAGATGAAGCTAGATTTGTAGGGTACCCGCATAAACCGTAAGTTCCTGCGTAGTACTGAATGTTGTTCGTGGTGATAATCGTATTAGTTGTTACAAGTTCGGGCTGGCCTTGATTATTTTGAATAAATCGAGCATACACCCCATACTGTCCCACCCCTCTATCCTGAAATACTCTTAATATCCTGTCTCTAGCCTTAAATCTTCTTATATCCCCCTTCGCTCTGTCTATTACATCAAGGTCTTGAGGATAAAACCTATTCAGCTCATTTGTTAATGTATTTTGAACATAAGGGCCACCCCACCTCAGTTGCGTGGGAAGATATTGTTTAATTGCGTTTAAATCAATGAACCATCCTCTTGAATTACTATTAGCCTTGCTTTGCTGAAATACATTTCTATATCTGCTAACAGAACTACAATAAACGTGAGGCATTGCATTAAAGGAGGCTGCCATGTAAGAATAAAAAGGTGCGTTAGTTGTCCTGAAAACATACCCATTTTTCCATTCAAACAAGGCAGGCTGTAAAGCTGTTTGGTTTTGTATTTGTCCTATATGATACTTAAACCCTCCGCTTTCGTAAATTCCGTATCTCTGCCCCCATTCGTAAAATATAGCATTATCATCTGTTATAGTAGCGGCTGGAGTGTATATTTCTATTAGAGTGTTATCTGTAAGCGCGGGAAGTCCTACCTGAGATTTTACCTTTAAAAATCTTCCGGGAGTAAGCGTATTTGGCCCCGTCATTGGGATTGTAATATCTGCCAAAATCTCAAAATCGTATTGAGTAGTTAAAGCTGTTACAGTAAAACTAGACGATACCGTCCCTAATATCTTAACCCTATCACGCGGCTGCCATTCGTAAGCGGGAACCATTCCGTCTTTTGCGTTAGCCCAATTAAGCGTTTCAATACCAAAATATAAATAACCGTCACCCGGAGCCTGATAATCATTTGTAACCCATTGAAGGAAAAATTGCGGAGCAGCATCAATCCTCACCCATTGATAGCTATGCGCCCACCTAGGGGGTTCATGGTTAATGCTAGCGGCAATTTGAGGGACTTGAGCAACCGATGGAAACGTTTCTCCGGGATACTGATCGGTAGTTACATCAAAATTTGTAGAATCTACTGGGTCTTTTAAATAAGAAACAACTCCATTTGTTTTACCGTATTCATCAAAATACACCAACCCAAACCTTTCTGTTTGTCCCCATTTCCAAGCTTCAGGTGCAGAGGTAGGGTCTTCAAGAGTGGTGGTAATTTGAACATCTATATCTTCCCTTTTAATAAAAAAAGGATTTACGCCTTCGGTAATACCTCCATAAATAAGCACATTACCATTAAGCAACTCCATCGTGTTTGCTGCTTCTGGCACATAGTCAAATCGAAGGTCGCTTTCCTCTGCTGTTATAGAGGAATATATTCCGTCATTGTAAAACTTAAAACTAGTAAAATAAGGAAGGGGTGTTACGTCTCTTTTAATTTCTGTAATAAGAAAAAAATCGCCCCAAATAGTTCCATTAAATTCTTGACCGTAAAGCTCTATAGCATCAAAATCATTATCTGAAGCCGTATAAAGCTGATCTATTAATATGTAATTGTAAGTGTTAGGCGCGGCAGGGTCTTCTGGATTTTGCGTAGGAATTGTTGGCATTTCAGAAGTAGAAGAAAAAGTAGATTTTTCTCCATTCTTATATACCCACCTATAAGCAAATCTAAAATACCTATTATATACGTTATTGTAATCAATCGTAGCATCGCTTAAGTAACCGCAAGTTGGTTCTCCACTAGGAGGAACTTTAGCGGTAGTAATCATTGTCTCTGTGAAAGGCGCAAGAGTCTGTACCGTATTTAAATTAAGATATTTTGGCCTTGTCAAGCCATCAGTCCAATATAACAAGTCTCCTCCTTCCCTATAAACAATCGAAGCAGACGCAACAGGATAATCTCTGTTAAAGTTTAAAATATCTGTAGCGCTATCTGTCCCGCAAATAAATATAGCCGAAACGGTCTCCGTTTTTGTATCTAAACTATATATACCGTGATCATCATTGCTATTCCAGTTGAACCAAATTAACCTTTGTTTTACTGAATCGAAAAAAGTACCTATACAATAATTATCTCCAGCAGGTAAATCATCGTTAGCGATAACATAATTTCCTTTAACGTTTTCGGCCGTTAATCCATTTTGCCCTCCATAAAAACGTATATTTCTTGCGTCAATGTGTTGGGGCGCAAGAACGTTTTCCGGTAAGTCATCGGTATTTAATACGCCAGAAAATCTTTTTACGTCTATCATAAGGCTAATTCAATTAAAACTATTTCGCTTTCTTTGACTAAAGTATAAGGATCATTTAAGTATAAAACTCTTGAACTTATAGCGCTTTCTGGGAACATTACAGAATCCCCAATATTGTACGCACTATAAATACTTACTTGATTAATTGGCCCAAAATAAAATCCCGGAGTAGGAACAAGCCCACTTACAACGCTAACAGAATCGCCTGCGCCATATATTGACACAATGCCTGTTGATAATGTTGCGGGAAGTGTTGGGTATGGCATTTTATCCTTTTACTGTAATTCTTTGTAATTGCAAATTCCATTCATAAAGGTCGCTCAAGTTAATCGGGTCGTATCTTGCGATAGCGAGTCTTCTTTCATTATAATACTCTGCTCTTCTGTCTCTTTTATCTCCAAGACCTCCTCTTCGTGTCGGAGGAATTGACGCAATATCTTTCCACCTTAAATACGCTATCAGAGCTTCCCGGAACTGCATAGGAACATAATATTCCCCTCCAGCTACCGGAGCTGCTACGTATTCTAGCATGATATACTCAAAAGAAAAATACTGCCCTAAAACAATTACGCCATTCTTTTCATCTATCTTAAACTCTCCTACGAAGGGGCTTCCAGAAGGAAGACCGTATAAGTTACTTAACCCGTATCCATTCCAATAATTCCACCAAACGATACCTTGAGGACTGTAGCCTGTAACAACGGTAGGGTCGTCTGTTTGACTTACCCTTGTAGGTTGCATATCGAAGGCGGTAGTAAGGTTGTTGTTAACTGATAGCGGTATGATTTCCCCTTGATTATTTAAGACACCTACTTTTGAGTATTTTAGGTAGTCTGCGGGAAGTGTTACCGTATAATTAGGATTAATAGGAAGTTTTACGCTCTTTATTGAGTAAAAAAAATCAAGACCTAAATCCTGCATACCGCGATAGGCTAAATTCCATAACTTAAAATACTTATGATTACCCTGCTCTGATTCTGTCAGATAATCGGTAATACATTCATCAAGTAATATCCATTGCCTATTTTGAGTACTCATAGTTTTATTCAGTTGCCAAGACTGCTGCTTGATCCATTAAATAATGTCGCTCTCCATTTATATCAACTGGCTCCCCCCATGATTTTACTCTATATACAACTTGCCCTGCCGTAAATTGCATCTTTCTATCTTTAGTACCTCTTCCCGTAGCAATCACCAATAACCTGTTGCTATCTTTTTTCACCGAATCTGGTACGATGATACCTCCCTCGGACGAATCGTCTGCGGGGAATGGTTTGCATAAAAGAAAATTACGTATGGGCTGCATGTGTTTTTAGTTTACTGCTAAATCTGTTCCGTTATTTTGTAAATCCTTGGGTGTTGTTTTCATTATCATTAACTGCTGCTGTACGTACTGTATAACCGCAGGGATATAATCTGGTGGTATATTAAGCGTGCTAGTTAGGTCTGTAGAGTCTCCTCCGCTAATCATTGTTACGCTAGCTGTATAGTCGCTTAATTTAAGGCTTGATATGATAAATACATCTTCCCCTTCACTATAAAAAAGTGTTTGCGGGGGAACATGTGGCATTGATTGAAAATAAGTTTTTTGGTTTTGTGTAATAGGTATGCAAGGAAGCGTAAGCGGGTTCATATTTGTTGTCTCGTCAACGGGATTACAAAATCCTTGCAGAGTAACAGAAAAACCAACTAAATCTGGACCTACAACAGTTCCCGCTAAAGCACACAACAACTGCGTAGCTCCATTATTAATACTTGCTGAAACAGATAAACCTTCACAGTCTTCGTAAGAAAAATTTTGAGGAGAGCCTGTTGAATTAGAAATTAAATACTTCTTACATTGGCTATTATTAGTTAGCCTTTGCTTTAACTGAAGAGTAGATATTCCCTCGCTATATCCTACCCCTACTGGTATTTGAGGCAACGTTACTTTCCAAAGGTTTCTTTCATCCTTTGAAATAGCTAAGTTCTTAAAGGTTGTATAAAATGAATTATTAACAAAGGAAATTCCTTCTAGCCTAAGATTATCTTGATAATTAGTCTTTGCCGCAAACGCTATTCCTTGGTCAATATACTGATTGACAAGCATTGGCGTTATCGAAGCGTCATCAGGAACGTAGCCTCCGTATACCTGTCTTAAAATTTGCTCTATTAAACTTATCCTTTGCATTTAACAAAATCTTTTAATAATGGATTGTTTTCCCTAAACATTTTTCTTATATGACCAATACATTTATCAAAATAATATTCAATTTCTTTAGATGTATAATAAATTCCTGTTGTCAAATTTAAAAAATATACAGTATTGGGATTTCCCTCTCCACTATGTTTAATAGAACGATTCTTTTTAAATTCTTCTGACATTTTTTTTCCTTTTTTAGCTAAAGAAATTTTTTCTTTAGTTTCTTCGGAATGTTTATGTCCTAAAAGAGCTAATGAAACTTTTTTAGAAAAACTTTTTCTATATTCTTCATCATTTTTTATCCTATCAGTATGAATACGAGAGGCCTGACTTCTCGCTTTACTAGATCTTCCCCCTACTATAATATTATAATCGCAACCAACCGAATAAAGCTCTTCTTTTTCGTACATCAAATCTTCGTCTCCCTCTTCAAGTATATTTACAACAAAAGCATTTTCTCCGTAAAAATTAAAATCTTCTTGAATTTCTTTCGTAAACTTTCCATTTCTTAATCTATACAAATGGGAGGCCCATCTGGTACGTAATAAAGTAGAAGTAACTCCAATGTACCTTTTACCGTTAGCTTTATTTAATATTTCGTATAAAATTGCCATAGTTTACTGTCCCTGAAACTCTACTTGGTTAGCATAATTGCTCACCTCATTGTAGCTCAAATTTACGCCAATTATTCGTAATGCCCTAACAATAATTTCCAGAATACTAGCAATATCCCAAACAGGCTGCACGCTTGTTGCAGGGTTATAGACTGGAAGGCCGTTTCCGTCAAGCGTATAACCCCAAATCATATCTGGTGGCTCGATAACGTAGCTGATTTTAGCTTGGCCTAAACTAGCGGGAGAAAACTGGAATCCGTTATTTTTAATCATGTACACGGGCCAATCGGCTACCGGGTCTATTGAGCTATTCTGTATTTGGTAAAAATAGTTTTGTTGCACCTCTCTGATTCTCTCATAGCCGTAAGCACTCCACATAGCATCTGTTTGAAGATAGTCCCCGTTGCTTGGAACTAAACCGCTTGCGCTTGGGTAGGGGGAATATCCGGCACCGTCAATAGAAAGCCAAGTTTCGTAGATAATAGGAATAAGACGCTGGCGGATAACCATGTTTTGTCCGAACTCTACACGGGCTACTGGACGACCGGGTTGATACTGCTGGAAATTGCCTAACAAATATGCAACATACGACTTCTGCGCCTGATTAATTGCTACCGTGAAATCCGCAGGACTCAAGTATCCTTGCTGATTGTTCTTTCCCACGGCGTATAGCACTAAATTGTAAACATCATTGATATTGTAGGCCATTTCTCTTATTTTTTAGTAAGGGGAAGATGCGGTTGTCACATCTTCCCCCGACATTATT
>ERZ869929.1080-NODE-1080-length-10693-cov-3.776180_pt1 | contig 10693 bp, 9 predicted proteins | sample MGYA00579312_ERZ869929 | MGnify/ENA primary metagenome ERZ869929 (study PRJEB32216, sample SAMN09231818) | wastewater metagenome | place: USA: Maryland | collected 2016-08-09 | study: EMG produced TPA metagenomics assembly of the PRJNA472060 data set (Reclaimed...
CGTAGGCCGTGACCTGGGCGCTGTCGTAGGCCGTGACCTGGGCGCTGTCGTAGGCGCCGGCCGACCCCGCCAGTTCCAGCCAGCCCGTACCCCTGATCTCGATGATGTCCTTGGGCTTGGCCTTGGCGAGAGCGGCGTCCAACTCGGCTTGGGTGGTGACGGTGAGGGTTGCCACGGTGACGGCCTTTCGGTTGGTGCCAGGCGACCGGCTCCGGTCGGCCGCCTGGCGGCTACATGGGGGGGACGGATCTGGTGACTGGCCGCGCGACGTGGCGGTCGGCTTCGGTGGTGCGCGGGATGGGCTGTTCGTGACCCCACGCCCCACAGGGCGCGTAGCGGATCGGGCGTCCGCACACACGGCACACGGCCGTTCGCAGCTCTCCGTGGCTCTGAGCGGCGCTAGGAGCCATCTACGGCACCTTCGGCTTCGGCGGCTCAATGACCGGGCTCAGCCGCGCGTCCCGTTCAGAGCTGATCCAGCCCCAGGCCGAGAGAACGTGCCGCGTCTGGTCGCTGATCTCACCCGCGGTGATCTCCGCGGCCATCGCTTCGAGCTTCGCCTTGCCCCGGCTGCCGATGGCGTCGGTGAGCGTCTCTTGCAGTCCGGGTTCCAGACGGAAGCGGCGGGCGGGCTTCATCGGTTCACCTCGTGACGAACCCGGAGCAGCGGGCGACGCCGAGGGGGAGACGCCGCCCGCTGGCCGGGGAGGAGGAGGGGGTCCGCGGAGGAAGCGCCGCGGTCCATGAGTGGCGGCCCGAAAAGGCGCAGGAAGGGGCCGACCTCGCGCTCGTTGACCAGCGTCGGTACTACCCCTTCGGAGGGCGTCCGGACATAACCCACATTATCGGTGGTCATCTGCCAACCCTGTCAGTACCGCCAGCGCCCGGCGGTAGCGTTCGGCTTGACCCCGGGTCAACTCGGACTTTTCCCAGAGCCGGATTGTCTCACGCGAGACGCCCACTTGCTCGGCGATCTGGATCTGCGTGATGAAGGCGGCCTGCCGTTCGAGACGCACCACGGAGCCGGGAGTGGGGGGTTCGGGGATGGCGATGGCTGCGACTCGCTGTAGGCGGGGCGGAACTTGCTTCGTCATGTCGGCAGAATAGGGCAGGGTGGACCTACTTGTCAAGTGCCAGATATGGGGGTAGAGTGAAGCCGCCCCACCGGCTTAGGGCGGGGCGGCAAGGAGAGAATACGATGAGTTGGCTTCAGCCCGAACCGACAGGGCCGCAACGGGTGACGGTGCGAACATACAAGGCGGGGTCGCTGGCCGAGGCGGCGCGACTGTTTGAGCGGGACGCCGCGCTCATGGCGCAGTACGGGTGGGTGCCAACCTCGCAATCGTGGGCGCAGGGGAGCTGGGGCTGCGGGGCATGGCTGTTCGCGCTTGTGCTATGTCTGCTTCTGATCGGGGTCCTGGTCTTCCTGTGCCTGCTGATGGTCAAGCCTGAGGGGACATTGACGGTGGCTTACGAGTTCAGACCCGTGGCGCGGGCAGAGACCCCCATCGGCTACCAAGACTGCATCGGCTGAGGCGATGCTTCTGATCGTCCTGCTCACGGCAGCGGCCATCGCGACGGCCAGCGCCGCCTTCGCGGTCCTGCTGATCGAAGGGTTCCCGCAGCCGGGCCGGGCGTGGCTCATCCGCTGGCTGCGACGGCTCGGGGCGTTCGCGCTGTTCTGCTGGTTCTTGTACTGGGGCTGGGGCGCGGTCCACGGCAACTTCCTGCAGGGCCACCAGGAGGCCCTTGGGATCGACGGGCGCCTCTACTACCGGGCCGCAGCCGCGTGGCTCGCTGGCGGCAACCCCTGGGGGCCGGAGGCCGCGACCTACACGAACGCCTGGCCGAGCGGCTGCTGTGTCCAGTGGCTCTTCACCGGCCCGCCCCCGACGGTGTTGGCGTTCGCTCCGCTGACGCTCATTCCAGAGGATCTGTTCGTCCGGGCGTGGATGGCGCTCACGCTGGCCGCCGCCTTCTATACGCTGCGCCGCCTGGGCCTGCCGTGGTGGTGGATTATGTTCCCGCCGCTCGCGCAGGGGATCACGGTCGGCAACCCGCACGTCGTCTGCCTTGCCGTGCTGGTGGCGGGCTCGGATCACGTGCGATGGCTGGCCGTGCCGCTGAAAGCGTATGCCGTGGCCCCGCTGGTAGGGGAGCAGCGATGGCGGGCGCTCGTGGGGGTCGGCGTGGCGGTCGGACTGTCAGTGGTCCTGTTCTGGCCGCTCTGGTCGAGCTACCTCAGCCAGTACGGGGAGATCAACCGCTGGATCGGGGATGCGACGCACGGCGGCTTCTCAGCACACCGCGATCCGCGCCTGTTCGCGGTGACCCTGGCCGCCGTGGCAGCGCTGGCGGTCCTGGACTGGCGGGCGGCGGGATGGCTCGCCGTCCCCGCGCTCTTCCCGGCCGGCCAGTTTTTCTACGCGAGCTTCGCCCTGCCGCTGCGTTCACCGTGGCTCGCCTTCGCGCTTGCCACAGCCGGTCATCGGGCGGATGCGGCCGTGCCGTGGATCATCTGCGGATACGCTGGCTTGCGCGTCGCGGGATGGGGCTTAGCTCGTGGCCGTCGTGCTCGTCGAGGTCCAGTAGCCCAACACGCGGATGTAGTAGGTGATGGTCCCGGCAGCCCGGACCACGCTGTACTTGATCTGCCGGTTGTTGGTGCCGCCGGTTGTGACCATGCCGGTGTTGACGGTCTGGTGTCCCGCCACGGCCCCGTTGATCGCCGTGACCTTCGTCACGCCACCGGCGGTAACGGCGTAGTCGTGACAGGCGACGTAGTTGCCGGCGTTGGCCGTTGAGGACGCGCAGTACACGGCCACGTCGACCGCGACCACTCCCTGGATCGGCAGGGCCGTCATCTCTGCGCACGACGTGATCCCGATGCTCCCCGCTGTAGTCGACCCGTCCGCGACCGCCTGGATGTAGGAGTCGCCGAGCGAGACGTAGCGCGCCCAGGACGTGGCCCCGTTGACGCTCATGCCGTAGTAGAAGTCACCGAAGCCGTTGCCGCCGGGCGTGAGGGCGACCGATCCGGCCCGGGCATGGGTGGCCGAGCCGTGCGCTACCGTCTGCCAGAAGATGTACTCGGCTCGTCCGTAGCGGGCGTTCGCCGGAGCGATGAACGGCGGCGTTCCGGTGATCGCCATTGCGATGGTCGAAATGACCGCGTCCTGGGTGTAACTGGAGATGTAGGTCTCGTCGGCGTCGTAGAAGCGCATTGACTTGCGGAAGTTGAGCGTCACCCCGGCAGGCAGGAGCCCTGAGCGCATCAGGTCGAGCTTGACCTGGAAGCCCGGCGACACGACGAACTTGTCAGACGTGAAGGCGATGTTGTTGGCGTCGACCGCGCCCGTCGCAGCGAAACGGAACTCCACCTTGTGCCCGCCCGGCCAGTCGGGATCATCGATCACCCCCGCCTGCGCCGAGCCTGAGTCGGCCCAGATCGTCCAGCCCGGCAGGCTGTCCGTGCGCCCGGCGGTATCGTCGCGGCTCGTGCCGACCGTGAGCAGGACCGGCCCCGTGGTGGCCGCGGAGTAGAGGGCGGCGACCTCATCCGAGGAGAGGGCCTTGTCAAAGAGCGCGAGCTGGCACATCGAGCCGTCGAGCGGGTAATTGGTCCCATCGGACACGGCCACGTAGATGATGTCCGCGCTGGTCAGGTCGCGCGCCGCTTCGCCGCTGATGTTCACGGGGGACCCGGATGCTACGCCGTCGATGTAGTACTGCCCGTTGCCGTCGCGGTCCATCGAGACAACCACGTGCCGCCACGCGCCGTTACTGATGCCGTAGGCGGAGTAGACGTTGAGGGCGCCGAGACGAGAGCGGAGCCGGGACGATGCCGGGAAGGCCATATCGAAGCCATCCGTGGTCCCGGTGGGACGCGACAGGACGTACTCGGCGCTGGTGGGGGAATCGGCCCGCTTGATCCAGCACGCGATCGAGTAGTCGCCGGTCCCGAAGTCCCACGCGGCGTTGTCGGCGATGGTGACGTGTTCGGTGGACGCTGCTGCGAAGGTCACGCCGGTGGCGGGATCGTTGGTGAGCGGCCCGGCCACGTCCAGCGTCGGGGTGTTGACGTACGCGCCGTCCACGCCGGTCGCTGAGAAGTCCTCGGCCGTGGTCCCGGTGCTCTCGGCGAGCGCCCAGCAGCCGACGGGCTCGAGGGCCATCACGGCATCGTAGTAGGACTTGCCGCCCGAGGCCGCGGCCACGAACTTGTTGTTGTAGATGCCGCCGCTCTGGATGAAGTCGAGCCACGGCGAGCCGAAGCCGGAGGGCGTGAGCAGGGTCTCCCCCCACTCGTCCTTCATCCCCATGCCGTAGGTGTCAGGCGGCGTCAGCAGTCCGATGCGCACCCGCTCCATCGTCCCGTCGCTGACGGCGATCCCCTCGCGGGTGACGTAGACGCCGGCGTTGGAGGGCAGGCTGACGGCGGTGCTCCCGCCGAGGTAACCCGTGGCCGTGGATCCGAGCATCCCCTGCGGCTGCGGGCCTTCGGAGAGCAGCGTGAACTGGGCCCCGGCCCCGCCGAACTCCACGGTGTAGCTGCGGGTGCTGGGGCCGATGTACTTCTTGGTGACCTTGAGGATTCGGTAGCTCGTGTTCGTGATCCCGTGCGCCGCGCTGGTCACGGTGACGATCTGCGCGGGGCGCCAGTCGTCATACGGGCTGGCGACCGTGAACGAGCCGCGGGCGATGGGGTCGGCCGTGTCGGCCAGGGCGGCGTTGCCGACGGCATCCCGCTTGCTTCCGGTGTCGGCATCGGGCGCGTCGAGATAGGCTTCGCGCCGGCCGTAGGTCGAGATCGACGCGGCGTCGGTGACCCAGCCGGTCCCGGCAGCCGTGGCGCCCCGGACGTAGTAGGCGTTGACGAGCGCCGAGCTGTCCCACTCGATCTGCAGGTCTTCGGGGGCCACCATCGTCGCGGTGGGGTCGGTCCGGATCCAGACGGTGTACGGCGCGGCCGAGGGGAAGTTGTTGGCCGTGGCCAGCCGGGCGGCGCCGTCGATCCAGTAGCGCGTGGTGGAGCTCGCCTGGCAGCAGACGGACTCGATGGCCGCGCGCAGCGTCATGTTCGTGAACGTCTGCGCCACGACGCTGGCGTTGGTCTCGCTGATCTGGGAGTAGTCGGCCGACAGCCCGTCGCCGTAGGCTCCCATGAGGTACTCGAGCCGGTCCTTGTCGGACTCGGCACCGCGCGAGTCGTAGGGCACGAGGCGCTGATCGAGCAGCTGGCCGAGGTCCACGGCGATGACGTGGATCATCCGCCCGAGCCCGGTGATCGTCGGAGTGCGGTCGATCACCACGCCGGTGAAGTCGGTGTACGCGCCCTCGGTGTAGACGACGGTCGCGCCATCGGTCACGTAGGACGCGGCCAGGCTGCCGTCGTAGACGTCGAACTCCATCGTGGCCTGCTGGACGGTCCCGGTCATCTCGACCATGACCGTCTCCCAGGGGACGGAAGTCGTGACGTTGGTCCCGCCGACGGCGATCTCGAAGGGGCGGCTCATCTAGCGGACTCCGGCGGGCATGGCGCGGCGCGGCGCGATGTTGCGGTTGAGGGCGAAGCGGCGCTGCATTCGCCCGGCCACGACCGCCCCGTCGAGGTAGATCGGGCCGAACTCGATCACGGCCTCCTGAGCGCCCCCGAGCGGTGTGATGCGAACGCCACCGCCGGGCAGCCAGGAGAGGGCTTCCGGTGTCCCGGCCTCGCCCACGATGGCGCGCTGTCCCGGCCACAGATCGCCGCCCTCGGCGTACCCAACCGGCTCCACCCCGGTCTGGAAGGTACCCCCGCCGCCTCCCCCGCCGAGCACGTTGCCGCCCTGACTCCCGACTTGCGTGCCGGAGCCCAGGATCAGAGACGCGCCCGGGATGTTGTCCCGGATCCACTGGATGAGGGTGGCAAGGAACTGCCTGACCTGATCGAAGGCGGTGCCGAGGTCGCCGAGGGCGGTGAGCATCGGCTGGAACATGAGCGTGCCGATGTTCCCGATCGTCGTGATGAGATCCTGAAGGGGCTTGACCAGCCCGGCGAAGAAGCCGACGGCCCCGGCTCCCGCCGCGACCACGCTTGCGAGGGCCGGGGCCAGCGTGTTCCTGATCCAGTTCGAGAACTCGATGCCCCGCTCGCGCGCCCACTGGGCGGTCCCGGCGAAGTCGCCGATGGCCGACTCCAGCTTGTCGGTCTTGCCGGTCATACCCTTGATCGCATCACCGACCCCGGCGATGGAACCGGAGATCGCCTTGTTGTTGTCCTGGTGGAGCTTCAGCTGCTCTGCGAGGGCCCGCTTCTCTTCCTCGAGCAGGTCGATGGTCCCATCGACGGCCTCACCCTCCCGCCATTCGGCCAGCTTCTGCTCGGCGTCGGTGATCTTCTGCTGGGCACGAATGATGTCCGCCGCGCGCTTCTGCTCGGCCTTGACGCGCTCCACGGCCGAGAGCCCGTAGGTATTGAGGGCGCTCTCCTGGAGGTCGGCCAGTTCCTGACGAGCCGAGGCGATGGCGCGCTCCAGATCGGCCTGCTCGCGCTCGGCGTCGCGCGCATCCTTGGCCTTGCGAAGTGCGGCGATCTTGGAGTCGATGGCGTCGATCTGATCCCGCAGGGCGCGCGTCAGCTGGTCTTCGCGGCTGGCGGCGCCGCTGGCCGCGGCCCCGGCGGCGGTTGTGGCGCCGGCCGCGTCACGAGCAGCCGCCGCCTGGTCCACCAGCGCGGCCCCAACGTCCTGCGCCGACCAGTCAAACCCCAGCAGTCCGCCGATCAGGCCCATGACGAAGTTGGCCACGGTGACCACGAACGAGAGGATCGTGTTCAGGTTGGCGCGGACCCAGTTGCTGAAGTTGGCGACGAACGCCTCCAGCGATGGCTCGATCGCGGCGAACGCCTGGACGGCCAGCCCGTTGATCGTCTCCCACAGTCCGCCCCAGGTCCGCTGCATCCGTTCGGCCGCATCGAGTACGTCCTGCGACAGCACGAGGCCGGCGGCACGCGCCGACTCGGCGAGCGCCTGGAACTCGGCGTCGGACAGCTGGAGGAACTCCAGCATGTTGTATCCGGTACGGCTGAACAGCTCCTGCGCGGCAGCCGTGGACTCCAGCGACGCTCCTGCCTCGGCGAAGGCGCGGCGGGTGTTCCCGATGATCGTGTAGGCATCGAGGTACTGCCCGTTCGCATCCCGCGTGGCGATACCGAGGCGGGTGAACAGCGTCTCGTTGGTGACGAGGTTCTTGCCGAACTGGGCGGTCAGCCGCTGGAGCCCTTCGGTCGTCATGCCGAGGTGCTCCATGACGGCGATGAGCGTGCTCGTCTCCTCGGCGGTCATGCCCGTTTCGAGCTGGAGCGCGCGGACCTGCTGGACCCAATCGGAGCCCCGGCCGATGAGGGCCGGGAAGATGTTTTCGAGCTGCCTCAGCAAACCCTCGAACTGCCACCAGACTGCCTGGCCGATGCCCTGAAGGACACCCTGGAGCGCGCTCTTGAACACGCCCAGGCGAGACGACAGGCTGCCCACAGCGCGCTCGGTGGAAGCGGCCTGGGCCTCCTGCGTCTTGAGGGCGCGAGAGAACTCGGCCATCGTGGCGCTGAAGCGGTCCACCGCCTCGAGAACGATCCCGATGCGGTCGTTATCGGGCATGGGTCAGGCTCCCGGCGGTTGGGCCATTCGCGCCATCAGATGGCGCACGATAGGGACGAGGCGCACTACGGCCTCGGGCGTGTTCTGGAGATCGGCCCAGGACGATGGCCACGCGCCCGTCCAGCCGCCCATGCCATTGGGCTGGCCGATCAGAAGGCGGGCGTCCACGACCTCGGGGGTTGGGGGAACTTGGCCGAAGAGCTGGCGGGCTACCTCGGCCTCGGAGGGTTTGGGATCAGGTTCCTGATGGACAGGGCGAGGCTGAAGAGCCGCTGCACCTTGTCCGCGCTCACGCGGTCGAGGCCGTCTTCGGTGAACGGAAAGGCGATGGCCTCGTGGGCCCGCTCATCGGTGAGCATCCCGGAGATCGCAAGGGCCGCGACGGTCGGGGCCATGCAATCGAGGGCATTCTCCATTCCGGCCTGCGATGCCTGGACCACGGCGCGAGTCACGATGCGGGATTGGCCGTGGGTCGGTTTGACCGGGAACTGCACCCAGTCCCCGTCTTCGAAGGTCACCTTGCCGTCTTCGGGCAGAACTTCATCGGGTACGCGAGGCATGTATTCCTCCCATGCGAAAGCGGGGCCGGTTGGTCCGGCCCCGCCTTGCGCTTCTGTGTGCTAGAGGATGGTCTTCTGGTCGTTGACGACCGTGATCGCGAAGGGCACTCGCGTGGTCGGATCGGCCACGTAGCTGCCCTTGGTCTTGACCACGTAGAGGCCGTCCTGTTCGACCACCGGCGCATCTGTCCAGTACCCGTACCAGTCGAGGGTCACGCTCTCGCGCAGACTCGGGGACGAGTCGGTGATCGTGCCGCCGGACACCCGGATACGAGCCTTGCGGAGCGTGTTGGCCCTGAAGGCGTCGTATTCCGTGGTGGCATCGAAGACCAGGGTCATGGACAGCTCGGCGGTGTATGGCTTCCGCTCGGCCACGCTCGGCCAGTTGGAGCCGGTGGACACCCAGACCTGCTGCCAGTTGTTCTGGTAGGCGAACTGCGCCTCGAGGCACTTGACCGTCGTGGTCCCGATGGTCGAACTGTCGATCCACGCCTCGAAGCGGCCGTTCTGTCCGGAGCCGATCTCGTTGCCGTAGGTGGGCGGGTTGGGCGTGGACGTGAACGTGGTCGTGGTCTGCTGCGCGAACAGCCAGTCCGCGGTCATTTCGATGGGCGCGTCGGGCTTGAACGCTAGGGTGAACTTGTCGAGCAGTCCGTGAGGCAGGCTGTACGCTTGCGTGTCTAGGCCGACCTCGAACGTCGCGGTCTTGAGATCGTCAGTGGTCCCGGTCGGCTGGTAGACGCGGCTGTAGGCCGTGCTGCTGATGTTGGAGGCGTAGGCCGTGCCCTTGACCGCGGCCTCGAGATAGGACGGGAGGGTCGCGTAGGACGGCCTGATCTGCGCCCCGTCGATGCTGTAGAACTCCTTCGCCTTGATCGGGGCATCGACGGTGTTGGTCAGCGAGCCGCGCTGGCTGGTCCTCACGACCTGCTCGACGTGAGGGGTAAACCAGCCGCCGATGATCTCCGCTGCCAGCCGGGTAGCCGTCACGGCAGTACCGCGCGTGCTCTCCCAGCCCATCTGGATCTTGGAGGTCCACTTCGCTCCGGTTGCCATTGGCTGACTCCTACGCTGTGCGGGTGACGGGCTCGAGCACCCGCACCTCTATCTCGAAGCGAGCGCCCACATAGGCGCCGCCGTAATCGTTGAGGTGGTCGATCTCATGTCGCGCGATGCGGCAATCCATCACGCCGTCGCTGTTGAGGGCGAGCGTCCGGCCCGACGCGAAGGCCGAGTAGACTGCGCTGATGTAGGGGTCGAGCAGGTTGGCCGGCTCGGCGTAGTCGGCCGTTCGCTCAACGTAGAGCCGCATCGCCCAGCGGCTGCGGTACTCGTCCAGGGACGGGTACTCGGTGTGCGTGACCGATGGGCTGAAGATGGCGATCGCCGGCGTCAGCGCAAACTCGGTCGGAGGCGGGTAGGCGACCTGCGCTATGCCGTCGATTCCGGCGCACTTGGCCGCCAGGCTGCTTCCGATGCTGGCCCAGTTAGGCACGGCGGGCCTCCTCGACAGCCCGGAGCACGGCCTGCCTCAGTACGTCCGGCAGCTCTGTTGCGGCCTGGCGCTTCGCCTCGTCGTACCAGGGGTGCGGCCTCATGCCTTTGACGAAGGGGCGGAGTAGCGTCTTGCCTTCGACCGCAAACCTCATGGCCGCGGCATGGGGTTGACCCTGGCCCGACAGGGACTTGCGCCAGGCGGATACAGAGCGGGCCCGCCTGTGGGATTGGCTGTTGGAGGGGCCGTAGGGCCGCCCCTTGGGGCCGTAGACGCCGGTGCCGGTGTCCTGGAACAAGGCGGCGAGATAGCCTGCCCGGTACCGCCCGCCGCGCGGGCCGTACTTGACCTCTCCGCCCGTCATGGTGGGCTTGACGTACTGGACGGCGGTGCCCTCGCGACTCTTGTGCGATCGCAGCAGGACGCGCTCATGAGCGGCCCCTGCCTCGCCTGCCTCTTCGAGCGGCTCCCGGAGCAGACTCCAGAAGTCGGTCAGCCGGTCCAGGTAGTCGACCGCTTCGGCAATCCCGAGCACGGTCACCTTGTAGGTCACAGGATCGTCACCGTCTTGACGCGGTGCCGGCCGAGGGTCAGGCGGTCCTGGTAGCCCAGCAGCCGTTCGTAGGTGCGCTCACCGTCGGCCCCCACGGTCATCACGTCGCCCCCGCCGGCCGTGCGGGCGCGGTACTTGGCGATCACGAGGTTCAGGGCCACGTCGGTGATCTCATCGGGCACGGCGGCCCAGCCGAAGGTGCCCGTTAGGCGGACGTTGGCGAAGCCGGGGAAGAAGAGCGGGCTCGTGTTCCCGCTGGTCGGGATGTCGGTCATCCAGACCTCGGTGTACGGCCAGCCCGTCTCCAGCTCCATCGCCGTGGGGCGAAGGAAGAAGTCGGTTGTGGGGATCTCGACGAACGTGCCCCCGGTGTGCGGGGCGACTTCGAGCTTCGTCAAGGTGCAGATGCCGTTGGGAAACAGCATCACGCGGCCGTTCTCGAGCG
>ERZ869929.1081-NODE-1081-length-10690-cov-11.148284_pt1 | contig 10690 bp, 14 predicted proteins | sample MGYA00579312_ERZ869929 | MGnify/ENA primary metagenome ERZ869929 (study PRJEB32216, sample SAMN09231818) | wastewater metagenome | place: USA: Maryland | collected 2016-08-09 | study: EMG produced TPA metagenomics assembly of the PRJNA472060 data set (Reclaimed...
TTGTTCAAGCATGGCTGCGTCGCCGGGAAGGCGCGCGGCAGATCATTGCGCCGATTGCCAAGCAAACGATGGCGATAGGCGTGGGAGAGGCGAGCGGATGGTGAAGTTTTGGAAGCTGTTCAAGCGCGCCATGGACGAGCTTTGCTACTACGGCAGCGGCGCGTGGCGCTGCGATATGGACCGCATGATGCTTGATCTTGTCGCGGGCCGAAAGACGCCGCGCGAAGAGCTCATCCTGCATCGTATGGGGCTTGATCGCTAATGGCCGGCCTCTTCTCCAAGCCCAAAGTCATTCAGGCACCCAAGACACCGACGCGCGATGACACCGTCATGTCGCTCATGGATCGGCTGCGCCTCGCGCGCCGGTCGGGCAAGTCGCGCAACATTCTCACGAAGCGCCGCGCCAGCTTCCAGGGCGGCAGCACGTCTGTCGGCGGCGGCTCGCCGGTTGGCGGCACCGGACCCGTGGGCGGCGGCTCTGGCGGCGGTGGCTCGGGTGGTGGAGGCGGTGGTGGAGGCGGCGGCGTAGCCGTCGTCAACTAATGGATAAAATCGCGCAGGATCGTCTCACCCTTCATTCGCAGATGAAGGGCGGACGGTCGACGTGGGAGGTCCACTGGCAGGAAGTCTGCGAGATCATGGACCCGCTTCAGGCGGACTTCTACGGCGAGAAGCCGGAGCCCGGCCAAAAGCGCATGTCGAAGATCTTCGACGCAACATGCGCTCTCGCGCTCGAACGCTTCGCTGCGATCATGCAATCGATCCTGACCCCGCCGGGGCAGGTCTGGCACAAGCTGAAGCCGAAGGGCGGGGAGGTCGAAGCCGGCAGTCCCGTGGCGCGCTGGTTCGATGCGGTCAACGATAAGCTCTATGACCTGCGTTACAGCCCGAAGGCGAACTTCGACAGCCAGCAGCATCAGAACTACCGCGGACTAGGCTCGGTCGGCACTGCGGCGCTCTACATCGACAGCGCGCCCGGCATTCCGCTGCGCTATCGCTCGGTCCACATGTCCGAAATTTATCTCGGCGCCACCTCTGCGGGGCAGGTCGACATCGTTCACCGCGAGTTCGGCATTCCCGCCCGCAACGTGCTTCAGGACTACAGTCGCCCGGACGACTATGTGTGTGAGGCGGTCAAACGCATGGCGCAGAACACGCCGCTTGCGGATGTGCCGCTGCTGCATTGCGTGTTCCCCAATCCGGGCGCCAAGCCGGGCAGCATGAACCCCAAGATGCTGCCATGGGCGTCACTGACCATCTGCATGCTGGATGGTTCGATCATTCGCCGGGGCGGCTATCGCACGTTCCCCTACGCGATCTCGCGTTACACGCTGGCGACGAAGGAAATCTATGGCCGCTCGCCCGGCATGATGGCGCTGCCCGACGGCAAGATGCTTCAGGAGATGGCGAAGCACCGCTACCGCCAGGCGCAGTTCGAGCTCGATCCGACGTGGCTCACATCTGACGACGGTGCGCTTGCGGCGTTCCGCGCCGTGCCGGGTGCGATCATCTCGGGCGGTCTGGACGAAAGCCTAAACCCGCGCGTTCGCCCGCTGGACCGCGGCTCGAACTTTGCGGTCGACGCGGCCGTGACGGATCAGGTTCGCTCGGTCGTCAATGACTTCTTCCTCGTCACGCTCTTCCAGATCCTCGTCGACAATCCGGGGCAGATGACTGCCTACGAAGTGATGCAGCGCGCGCAGGAGAAGGGCGCACTCATGGCCCCTGTGATGGGCCGCCAGCAGTCGGAAAACCTTGGGCCGACGCTGGAACGCGAATTCGAGTTGGCATGGTTCGGCGGGCATCTGCCGCCCATGCCGCCTGAACTTGAGCAAACCGGCGGCGAATACGAGATCGAATATCAGAGCCCGCTCGCAACCGCGGCGCGCGCCGAAAAGTCATTGGCCATTCAGCGCACGGTCGCGCAGGTCGCGCCGCTGGCGCAGTTGAAGCCGGAAGTGCTGGACATCTTCGACTTTGACGACATGGCCAAGACGATCGCCATGTCCAACAGCCTCGACAATACGTCGATCAATTCGGGCGAAATCATCGAAGCCCTGCGTGATCAGCGCGCGAAACAGATGGCGATGCAATCGGCTATTGAAGCCGCCAAGCCCGTTGCCGGCGCGGTCAAGGATATTGCGAGCGTGGCGGCGTGAAGCTGCTCACATCGTGGTTGTGGTGGCGCGCCCGGCGCGACGCCTATCGCAGCCTTTGGGAAACCGACCACGGCAAGGTCATCGCCCTCGATATGTATCGCTGGGCGCGTGTCGACGGGGCGCTTTTTGAAAAAGACCCGCGCGTTGAGGCCATGCGTCTCGGCCGGCGCGAAGCCTATCTGCGGTTCAAGAAATTCGCGCGGTTCACAGACGACCAGGTCGCGAAGCTGGATGAACTCGAACGTCTGAAAGGACAATCCAAGTGACGGCAGAAAACGCCGGGGCCGCGGAAGCGACACCCCCGGACAACGTGACCGAAACCAAGACTGAAGTTGCTGCGGCCCCCAATTCGGGGGCCGTTTCATTTTCCGACTACGTCAAGACGCTGCCGGAAGACTTGCAGCAGCACGCGACCAAGAAGGGCTGGAAGGACTACGGCGATGCCATCAAGGCACACGCCGCTGCGGAAAGCCTAATCGGCAACAAGGTCGACCTGCCCAAGCCCGGCGACGATGCCGCGCTCAAGGCGCACATGATCAAGATCGGTGCGCCTGCCGACGGCAAGTATGACCTCGACTACGGCGCCGCGGAAGGTGTGCAGGTCGATGAGGGCCTGAAGGGCGCGTTCGAAGCGTTCCTGAAAGACAACCCGGTCCCGACGCCGATCGCGCAGAACCTCGTGAAGTTCTGGAACGCGGCCGCCAGTCAGGCCGCAGCGGCGGAGGCTGCGCGCATCGGCGGTGAAGGCGAGGCCAAGCAGGCCGCGCTTACCGAGATGCAGAGCGAACTCGGCAAGGAGAAATTTGAGGCGACGATGAATGACGCGGTTCGTGCCGCGCTCGTCTTCGGCCTCCCCGACGACTTCCTCAATCGCTTTGAGGACAAGGTCGGCACCAAGAGCTTCATCGAGGGCTTCGCGCGTATCGGAGCGCACCTCGGGACTGAAGACCAGTTCGTCGATGGGCACGGCCGCCGCGGCCCCCAGGACGCCAAAGACGCGGCGACCATCCTCTACCCCACCGACCCCTTCAAAAAATAGGAGCTTAACCAATGGCCACCATTGGCAGCAGCGCCCTGTCGCTTATCGATTGGGCGAAGCGCTTTGACCCGGAAACGGGCCAGACGTCAGTCATCGCCGAACTCCTCAGCAACTCCAACGAAATCCTTCAGGATATGCTGTGGGTGGAAGGCAACCTTCCCACCGGCCACAAGACGACCATCCGCACCGGCCTGCCCGGCGTGACGTGGCGCCTTCTCAACTACGGCGTCCAGCCGACCAAGTCGACGACCGCTCAGGTCACCGACACCTGCGGCATGCTGGAAGCCTATTCCAAGGTCGACCGCTCGCTTGCCGACCTGATGGGCAACACCGCCCAGTTCCGCTTGTCGGAAGCCAAGTCGTTCGTGGAAGCCATGTCGCAGGAGTTCGCGAGCACTCTCTTCTACGGCAACGGCCTCCTTGACCCCGAGAAGTTCACCGGCCTTGCGGCGCGCTACTCGACGGTCACGCCGTCCACGACCGCGCAGAACGCGGAGAACGTGATCGACGCCGGCGGCACTGGCTCGGACAACACGTCCATGTGGCTGATCGGCTGGGGTGAAAACTCCATCCACGGCATCTTCCCGAAAGGGTCGAAGGCCGGCCTCATGCACGAGGACGTGACGACTGCCGCTCCGGTCACTGACGCGGCCGGCGGGCTCTATCAGGCGTATCAGGACCACTGGAAGTGGGACTGCGGCCTGACGACCCGCGATTGGCGCTATGCGATCCGCATTGCAAACATCGACGTGTCGGACCTCGCCACCGGCTCGGCGGCCAACCTGCCGCGCGCCATGATCCGTGCCCTGAACAAGCGCCCGCCCGGCTTCGCCGGTGCGCGGTGGTCGTTCTACGGCAACCGCGCTCTCAAGACGTGGGCGGAAATCCAGCAGGTCGAAAAGTCCAACATGGGCTTCCAGACCATCAACGACGGCCAGGGTCAGGCGTTCGTCGGCTTCCAGGGCACGCCCTTCAAGCTGTGCGATGCGCTTCTGAACACCGAAGCCCGCGTGACGTAAGGAGTTACATCCATGATCCTTGATCGCAACACGCTCGTTTCGAACGCGCAGGCTGTTACGTCGACGGCGGTTTCGACCGACACCATCGACCTCGGCGCCCTGCGTGACATCGGCACGGGAACCGACATCAACGCTTTTGTCACTGTCGACGTGGCGGCCACTGCGGCCGGCGCTGCGACCGTGACGTTCGCGGTGATCACCTCGGCGAACGCCGACTTGTCCTCGGCAACCACGATCTACACCACTGCGGCCATCGGCAAGGCTACCCTTGTCGCCGGCTACAAGGTGTTCGACATCGTCCTGCCGAAGCAGCTTCTCAGCCGCTATCTCGGCCTGAACTACACCGTGGCAACCGGCCCGCTGACGGCCGGTTCGTTCACGGGCGGCATCGTGGTCAATACGCAGTCGCAGGCTTACTACGACAGCGGCCTGAACGTCTCGGGCTTCTAAGCCATGACGGGCAAGCGCTACATCGTGAAGGAGCTCTCCTATCTGCCGGAGACGCCGGGCGAACTGCCGCGGCTTATCCAGCCTGGGACGGAGATCATCTTCGACGGCAAGCCGGGGGCCAACCTCCAGCTTGTCGAAGAGAAAAAGAAGGGGGCTTCGGCCTCCTGACTTTTGTGGGGCGGTCTTCGGGCCGCCCCTTTTTCTTTGAGGAATTCACATGGCTGATGTGGTCGGCACATATCTGGCGACGGATACGACAGGCAAGCATATCCCTATTCGCTTCGTCGATTTGGGTAACGGCGAATACGGTATTGCCGTAGGTGGCGGCAACGTAGCGTCTGGCGCGACGGATAGCGGCAACCCGCTCAAGGTGGGCGGTGTCTATCGCGCCACGAAGCCGGTCCTGACAGACGGCCAGCGCGGCGACCTTCAGGTCAACACGTCCAGCGTCTTGCTTGCCACGATACGCGGTGTTGGCGCATCTGGGCTTGAGACGGAAACGGCGCAGCTCAACACAGACACAAACAACGTCGCTTCTGTTGGCGTTAAGGCTCAGGCGCACAGCTACGTTTATGACGCAAGCGCAGCGACGTGGGCACGCCAAAGCGGCAACACCGTGGCCGCGTCCGTTCTTCCTGGCCTGACCACATCGTTCTGGAACTACGCAGCAGCGGCGTCTGGCATCGTCAACACCACGACGGCCGTGACAGTGAAGGCCGCCGCCGGCGCCTCTGTCCGCAACTACATCTCCAGCATCGACATTGAGTGGGACACCCTTGGTGCGGCGACAGAGTTCGCCATTCGTGACGGCGCTGCGGGCACGGTTATCTACCGCACGAAGCTCAACACGGCGGCGGGCCGCAAGACGGTCAACTTCCCGGTCCCGCTGCGCGGCACGGCTAACACGCTCGTTGAGGTTGTGACCCTCACGGCCTCTGTCACGGGCGGTGTTTTCGTCAACCTTCAGGGCTTCACGGGCGCATAACATGGCAAAGAAAGCCGAGACCATCACAACCATCAAGAGCCGCTCTGTCCGCTTCAGCGTGGACGAGGAGGGCAACCAGCTCGCCAGCGGCGTTGTCTCTGTGGACGTCGTGACCGAAGGCCCCGGCGGCACGCTGCGCTCGTCTGAGGTGTTCGCATTCGAGGGCGACGAGCCTACCGATGAAGCGATCCTTGCGGAAATCGCCGCGCGGTAATGGCCTCCCAAATCGATGTCATCAACAAGGCCGGCCGCCTTCTGGGCCAGCCTTCGTTGACGGCCCTCACCACGGCGACGAAGTGGGAGCGTGAAGTCGGCTCCGCATGGGCGCTGACCCGCGACAGCGAACTGCAGGCGCAGCCGTGGAATTTCGCGCGCCGCCGCAAGGAACTGGCTGCGTCCGAAACCGCACCAGTGTTTGACTTCGAATACGCTTATCCGTGTCCGGCTGATTGCCTGCAGGTGATTGATTGCCCGCAACTGGATCGGCGTCAGTGGACGGTCGAAGATAGCGGCGCCGACGGCGAGGAAGTGAAGTCGATCCTCACCAAGTGGAACAACGGCGACGCGCTCAACATTCTCTACATCGCGAAGATCGAAGAGGTCTCCAAATGGCCGCCGCTGTTCTGTGATGCGGTCGCGGCACGGCTTGCAATGGATCTGTGTGAGACGATTACGCAGTCCAACACGAAGCTCGATGCGGCAGCGCAGCGCTATGGCGAGGCTATCTCGCTGGCCCGCCAGATGAATGCGATCGAAAAGCCCGCGCAGCAGCGCATCGTGGGCGATTACGTCTTGGTGCGCGGGTGAAGCCGCCTCGCTCTGAGCGCCCGTCGCATCCTGAGCCGGGTCAGCAACAGGCATGGGCGCTTGAAGTCGCGGCGGCAAAGGCGGCGGCGGAAGCCGCGGCGGCAGCCCGGAAGCCCTAGCGGTGCCCAAAGCCAGCCCTGCGCTTTTCGCCTTCAATGCCGGCGAACTGAGCGAACTCGCGCTCGGACGCATCGATCTGGACGCCTATCAGCGCGGCCTCTCGCGCTGCGTGAACATGATCCAGTTGCCGCAGGGCGGGGTTACGCGCCGGCCGGGCACCAAGTATGTCGCGACGGTTCGCAATTCGGCAAAGCCGGTCTGGCTGATCGACTTCATCTTCAGCGACGATGACGCGCTGATGCTGGTCCTGAATGACGGCTACATCCGGTTTTTCAAGGACCGGGCGGCCGTCGAAAGTTCGCCAGGCGTGCCGTATGAAGTCGCGCACCCTTGGGCGGATGCTGATCTTGCCGATCTGGATTGGGTGCAATCTGGCGACGTTCTTTACGTCGTCCACCCCGATTATGCGCCGCGGCTGATCTCGCGGTTTGCCGATACGAACTGGACCGTCACCACGGCGACCTTCACCGAAGGCCCGTTCATGGACGAGAACGTCACGGCCACGACGGTCGCGCCTTCTGTGATGACCGGCTCCGGCACGCTCACCGCGTCGACGGCGATTTTCGACACCGATCATGCCGGCGCTCTGTTTCTGCTTTGGGCAAAAGACCTGTCGGTCGCCAACATGTCGCCGTGGGAGCCGTCGAAGGCTTACTCGTCGGCAACGCCAAGCCGGGTCTATTACAATGGCCGCATCTATGTCTGTGCGACCGGCGGCACGTCTGGCACGGTCGCACCGGTGCATGAGGAGGGCGCTCGCTGGGACGGCCTGACGGGCTCTTCTGCCAAGTGGACGTTTGAAAGCTCGCTCTACGGCATCGTGCGGATCGATCTCGTTACGAGCGGCACCACCGCCAACATGACGGTTCTGAAGCGGCTGCCGAACCCGCTGTCCGGCTCAAGCACGGACCGCTGGGCGTTCGGCGCGTGGTCGGCGTTCGACGGTTTCCCGTCGTCGGTCACGTTCTATCAGGACCGCCTGACGTTCGCGGGCTCGGCTTCGCAGCCGGACACTGTCTGGATGAGCGGCACGGGCGACTATCTGAATTTCGCCCCGCGTGACAGCGGCGGTCTGGTGACGGCCGATCTGGGTGTCTCGGTTACGACCTCCAGCCAGTCGGTCAATCGCGCCAAGTTCCTGATGCCGGACGGCGTCGGCGTTCTTGTCGGCACAACTGGCGGCGAATTCCTCGTTACGCCGGCGACATCGAACGAGCCGCTTTCGCAGTCGAACGTGCGCGCCGTTCCACAGACAACGCACGGCTCCACCAATGTCCGGCCTGTCAAGATTGGGCCGTCGACCATGTTCGTCCAGAAGGGCGGCACGGTTCTCCGTGAAGCGGCCTACAGCTATCAGGATGACCGCATCGTCGCGGATGATACGACGCTCCTGAACCCCTACATTCTCAAGGGCGGCGTGGCGCAGATGGCGTTCGCGCAGTCTCCGTTCAACGTGCTTTGGGTCGTCCGGACTGACGGCGCATTGGTTGGGCTTACCTACAACCGGGCGCAGGAAGTCAGCGCCTGGCACCGCCACACGCTCGGCGGCACGGACGCCGCGGTGAAGTCGGTTGGGGTGATCCCGTCGCCCGATGGGATGACGGACGATCTCTGGATGGCTGCCTCGCGCACGATCGGCGGTGTGACGGTCCAGTTCGTCGAATACATGTGCGCGGATTGGGATTTGGACGACGCCGGCGCCGATGCCTACTACGTCGACGCCGGCGTGACCCTCGCGGGCGCGGGCTCCACGATCACGGGTCTGTCTCACCTTAACGGCGAAACCGTCCAGTGTTGGGTCGGTGGAGCCTCACATCCTGACCTGGAAGTCTCGGGCGGCAGCGTCACGCTGAACGCGAATTACACGACCCGCACGGCGGGCCTTGCCTGCTGGCCGGATTTTCGGACGGTGCGTATTGAGGCTGGTGCCGGCGACGGCACGTCGCAGGGCAAGACCAAGCGGTTCACCAACGCGACTTTCCGGGTCTTCAACAGCCTCGCTTTTCAGGTTGGCTCGGAAGACCGGAAAGACACCATTCAGTTCCGGACCAATGGCGACCCCATGTCGTCGGCGGTCAACCCCTATACGGGCGACACCGAGCCGATGCCGTGGCCGGAAGGCAATGAGCGGGACGGGTATATCTGCGTGACTTGCGAGCAACCGTCGCCGCTGACGATTGTGGCGATCTGGCCGCAGGTCGTGACGCAGGATCGATGACTGTCGCGCTGCGGCCCTTGCGGGCTGCTGATCTGCCGGCGCTCGATCTGCAACCGTCACAGTCACATATGCGGGCTTGGCTGACGCAGGAGTTTTGCACCGCCGTTGAGCGGGCAGGGAATGCCCAGACGGCGCTCTACGATGGGCGTCCAGTGGCGTGTGCCGGTCTCAGCGATGTGCCGGGGCGGCGCTACGCTTGGGCGTTCCTGGGGCAAATGGCGCGGCCTGTGATGGTCGCTGCGACGAAGGCATGTGACGCGATGCTGTCACGTGAAACACGGCCGATCTGGTCGCATGTGCGGGCCGACATCCCCGCCAATGTGCGCTGGCTGGCAATTCTTGGATTTGAGGCGACCGGGTCGACCGAACGTCTGTGGGACGGGCGGGATTACGAACTATGGGTGCGGACGAATGATTGACGCTCTGGTGATGACGGCGGCAGAAGGGTGGGGGCTGTTCCATCTCCTCCGCGCCGATCCCGGCACGCTTACGCTGGCGCTAATTTCTTCTGTCGTCTCTGCCGGGGGCGCCGTCGTCAGCGGCATCCAGCAAAAGAACGCTGCCGATGCGAGCGCACAGGCTAACGAGCAAAACGCCGCGGTCGCCGCCTCTCTCGGCGCGCAGCGTGAAGCCGCAGCCCGGAACGAGGGCCGCCGCCTCCAGGGCAAGCAGATCGCCGCCGGGGGCGCGAACGGCGTGACGCTCTCCGGTTCGTTGCTGGATTACACGCTCGATACCGCTGTCGAGACCGAATTGGCCGCGCTGAATGAGCGCTTTCAGGCGACGACGGAGTCGAACGCTTATAAGACGCAGGCCAATCAGGATCGCGCGTCGGGGAAAGCAGCGCTCTATGGCGGCTTTATCTCCGGCGCGTCTGAACTCGCGGGCGGCATGGCGAAGTTTAAGAGCGCGCCCAGCTCTAGCCCCACCGTTTCCTCCGGCTGGTTTCGCCGCTAATGCCCGCGGTTCCCGGTTTCGCCTTCGGCGGCCCAGGTGGTTTTACCCCGGCGCCGACATACCGCGCGAACGGCATAGGCGAGGCCATCCAGAACGCTGGCGCCAAGTTGGAAGGCGCTGCCGCGGTTCTAGAGCAACGCGCCGACGAGGATGGCCGTATCTCGGCCATGAAGACGTTGGCGGAAAAGCGCCTTGCCGCCCGCACGGCGCTGATGGACGCGGAGAATTCCGGCGAAGACCTGACGGGCATCGCCGCGAAGATCGAAAGCCAATACACCAAAGAACTCGACGACGCCGAGCGTAACGCGCCGAACGACTACGCCCGCCGCTATTTGCAGCTCGGCCGCTCCGACACTCTGCTGGATCTGCGCGAGCGCGCGACCGGCATTGAAGCGAAATATCGCGTCGGCAAGACCATCATCGACACCGAAAACCTTCTCGACTTCAACGCGTCGTCACTCGCCACGAACCCCGACCTGTTTCCCAAGGTGTTCGCGGAAAGCAAGGCTTTGGTTGCCAGCCTCCGCGTGCCGATCGAAGCACGCGCGCAGTTGGAGGACAAGCTGTCCTCGCTTGGCGCGGTCGCGATGGCGGGGATGATCGAGAAAGACCCCTACAGCGCCGCGCGCGAACTCGAAAGCGGGCAGTGGGACAAGTATCTCGACCCGTCGGCGCGGGTGTCGCTCTACAATGGGGCGCAGGCTGGCGTTCGCAGCCGCGAAGCCGAAGCCCGCGCGCGCGCCGCTGAAAGCCGCGCTGCGGCTGCTGAGGCGGCTGGGGAGTATCTGGCGGGGGCGGACGACTATTTCGCCTATCGCGCCGCCGGCAATCCACCGGACGCGGCGCTGGAAGCCAAGTATAGCCCTGAGGCGATTGCGGCTCTGCCGATCAAGAACGCGGGCAATCTCGCCAAGAAGGCGGCTGACGTGCAAATCC
>ERZ869929.1082-NODE-1082-length-10688-cov-7.990783_pt1 | contig 10688 bp, 15 predicted proteins | sample MGYA00579312_ERZ869929 | MGnify/ENA primary metagenome ERZ869929 (study PRJEB32216, sample SAMN09231818) | wastewater metagenome | place: USA: Maryland | collected 2016-08-09 | study: EMG produced TPA metagenomics assembly of the PRJNA472060 data set (Reclaimed...
CAAATTCATCACAGAAGCTAAAGACTTTTGTGTTTTCTTTGGTGAGTCATATAAACAAAAAACAAATACCGAGCATTTACAAAAAATTACCATTCGTTGAAGATGGTAACTATCAATTTATATATTTTTAAAAATTATGGAAACAAAAGAAATCGTAAAATTGATGATTAAATCATCAAACAGTAAGCCATATAGTGGGATTTTATCAAAAAAAAAATTTAGTAGCGGCAATTGAATTAGCTAAATTATGTAAAGACTTTGCCGATAATGGACAAATGGACGAAGTCATGAACATTGATAGTGAGCAATGGGATTTAGTTATATACGAACTTGAGAAATTAAATTAACCTAAAAATTTTATATATAATGTATGATTTTAGAAAGATTTAATTCATACTTAGAAAGTATTGGTTATCATTACGGCGATAAAGGAATAGGTAGAGATACCACATTACTGAGAATGGGATTTGGTTCGGGTAGAAGTACTGGGCATTTTGGCACAGGCGTTTATTTCTTAAAAAGAAAAGTTAATGACCCTGATAGACCTGAACATAAAATTGATACTTCTAATTATAATTTATTACATATAAAATCAGAAAAAGACGGATTCGATTTACATACAATTTTAAGAAAAATTAATGGGTTTGTATCTTTCATATATTTTCCAACTAAAAAAGGAAAGATTTCATTTCAAAAAGAATATGATAGCCTTAAAGAAAGATTTAAAGAAATTACTGGGAAAGATTTACCACCTTTCGATTATATATACCCTGTTGCAAAAGAAAAATTAGACATTTTGGATACAAACCAATCGAAAGCTATGAATGAGGTATCATTATCGACCGAGGTTATTAAATATATCGGTTATAATGGAATTTATGTGGGTGATTTTCCTGCTTTAGATAACTTTACATATGGTTCAGTTATTTATGAGTTATGATTTGTGCCGACAACTCATCAATGAGGTCATCAATTTCGCCTATAACATCTTCAAATTTATCATCGGAATCAAATTCAAGTTCATAATAATTTGACTTACCTTCAAAGGCATTTCTAATTTCAAACCTTTGTTTCGTTACATCAACATCAGCAATTACTACTGATATATAAAAATCTACCTTATTTTTTGAATTATTTAAAACATTTCCGGTATGGTCTGTAATTCTTAATTGAATTTCACCAATAGGTTCTTTATATTCATCATCCTCATCATCCTCGTTAACATATATATTATGATACTTAAATCCACCATATTTATCTTGGTAGTGTTGCTGTACCATATACAATAGCTTATCGGATTCCGTATTATATGGTTCTATGGTTCTACTTTCAATATCATCAAAATCATAATCAATTTTTTTATATACATCCTCATCATCGTAATAATCTTCTATTGGATAATCTTCAATATCTTCATCGGTTAATAAAAATTCGTAGATAGTTGTTTTCTTACTTAATGATAATGTTCGAGTATTTGGACTTTCTTCATCGGGTTCATCACCATAAATTGATTGTGCCTCTTCGTAATCAGTGCCGCTATATAAACTTTCAATACCATCATCATCATGTAATTCGACAAAATATTCAATGTATTCTACTGTATTGTCTAAAGATTCTTTAAATAATCTAAATTTTTTAATTAGTTTTCTTTTCATAGTCTATATATAAAAATTTGGTTTTTTAAAAAAATATTATTATATTTGTCTTATGAAAATAGTAGAAGAAAAAATTAAACCTGAAACACTATTAGAAAGGGTTATTATCAAAGACCCTGATTTTATTGATGGTGTTCTGTGGGGCAAATAACAGTTACAAAAAAAATAGCAATAAATATATTTAAAATACACTAAAAATATTTTAATGAGCGTAAAAATATTTAATATATAGTATATGAGTAAAAAATATATTGGTATAGACGAAGCTAGTAAGATATTAGGTGTATCTAAAAACACATTACAGCGTTGGGATAGAGAGGGTAAGCTCAAACCCTTAAAAACCGCAGGTAATCACAGAAGATATGAATATGATAAGATTATAGAATATTATAATAATCCAATCTCTAATATAGATAGTGACAAAAGAAACGTGATTGGTTATTGTAGAGTTTCTACCAGTGGTCAACTAGAAGACTTATATAAGCAAATAGATAATGTGAGTGTTTATTGTATAGCTAATGGTTATTCTTTTACTATAATAAAAGATTTAGGTTCTGGGTTAAACTACAATAAATCAGGACTAATTAAATTGATTAATCTAATTTTAGATGATAAAGTGTCTAAGATAGTAGTGAACTATAAAGATAGACTTGTTAGATTTGGATTTGAAATTATAGAGCATATATGCTTAAAACACAACGTTCAAATTGAAGTTATTAATAATTCAGATGATAAAACATTTGAAGAAGAATTAGTAGAAGATGTATTATCATTAATAACAGTATTTTCTGCTAAATTATATGGCTCGCGTAGTAAAAAAATAAAAAGACTAATTGAGGAGTCTAAAAAAATAATGAATGATGAATGAGTAAGCGTATAATATCGTTAAAATTTGAATTAATAATTAAAAATAGTGACAAAAAAGTTATTGACAAAGTATCTGATGATTTAAGAAAGGCTTATAACTACTTATTGGCGGAATCTATAAAAGACTATGAATTTAAGAAAAATAATGATTTAAACAATCCTGATTTTAGAAATATGTTAAGTGGTTATAACATGAGAGATTTCTTGATTGAAAATAGAAAAGGTACTGATTATGAAAACTATTATTCATCTATTGTTAAAAATACGGCATTAAGACTTAAAAATGCTTATATTAATTTTTTTAGTGGGCGTAGTCATTATCCTAAATTTAAAGCATTTAATGTTAGATGGTTTTCCATTTACTACGATGAAGCAAGTAAAATTCCTAAAATATATAAAGATGGTAGCATATTAATTAAATTAGGTAAAGATAAATATGGATTAGATTTAAACTTTAAAGCGAGAATTAAAGGATATTTTGAAAAAGGAAAAATAAAAACAGCGAGAATAACTAAAAAATTATCAACAGGTAAGTATTATATTAGTTTTGGGGTTGAAATTAATGATAGACCAATTAAACAACATCACAATTCAAAGGCATTTATATCCATAGACCCTAATCACAAGAATTTTTTCTCAGCTATTGATAGTGATGGAGTTTCTTTGGAGGTTAATAAATTAATGATAGCAAATAACTTAGATAAGGAGATTGATAAATTAAAGAGTAAATTAAGTAGTAAAAAGAAATATAGTAGGAGATGGTATAAGATTGATAAAAGTATAAAAAAAGTCCATCAAAAGAGAGATGAGCAGATAAATAACGCTTTATATGAGATAGCTCATTACATTGCTAAGAGGTATAATGTAGTAATCATTGGAGATTACACACCCAGCAAAGATGTAGCTAAAAACAAGAATATGAAACGAAGTATGCTTAATCAAACGTTTATTGGTAAATTTAGAGGTATATTACAACATGTTTGTTGGAAATATGGTAAACGGGTAATTATTGTTAATGAAGCGTATACTACACAAACTTGTTGTATAACAAAAGTAAGGACTAAGCGAGAGCCAAAAGAACGAGAGTGGGTAGTAAATGGGCGAAAAATATTGAGAGACTTAAACTCAGGAGTTAACATAGCAGTAAAAGCGGGATATGATGTTGATATAGCTAATACTAATTTATCAAGTATTGATGTAAAAATAAAAACTGGATATAACCATAAGTTAAAAACAGTTTTAAACAATTGTCTGGCACAGACCATCAATGGCATAACTATTGGTGCGCTTTCTAACCAATTTAATTGGTTTTATGAAAATGTTTAATATTTTAAGCATGAGTAAAGAAAGAAAAAATGAATCTTATTGTAGAGATTCTAAGTATGTATTAATCATATTTAAAGATATTTAAATATTATTAAATAATACATATTAGTGCGGTGAGCCTCGAAATGGTCATCCCGAAGGGAAAGTTATTTATCATATTGAAAATGTTTTACAAAACATTGACAAGGTATCAAATAGTGAAAATAGAGAAAAATTAAGAATAATTGCTATTCTACATGATACTTTTAAATACAAGGTAGATACTAAAAAAACAAAAAGTGGTGAGAATCATCATGCAATGATTGCAAGAAGATTTGCAGAGCATTACATATGTGATAATGATATTTTAGAAATTATAGAACTTCACGATGAAGCATACAATTCGTGGTGCAAAGGTAGTAGAGATGGTATGTGGGATAAGGCGGAAGTTAGAGCAAAAGCACTAATAAAAAGATTAGGTAATCTTCTACCACTATATTTATTATTTTTTCAATGCGATTCTCAAACAGGTAGTAAAGAAACCAAAGATTTTGAATGGTTTCAAAAAATTATTAATAACAATTAAAAACTATAATTATGCTAAATTTACTTAAACAATTATTTAACAACAATTCTTTTTTGAAAATTAAAAAAGAAGCAGCCAAATTAGATGAACCTATACCGGAAATTAAATCCATCACAAGTGAAAAAATTCATCAAGACTTCTTAAATTGGGTAAATTGGGTGGATAAGTTTTCAAAAGTTCTTCATCCTATTAGTGATGATGAATATACAATTTATGAAAAATCCCTTAAATTAGAAGAACTTGGATTTAGAGAATCCGATACAAATAAAGAAGGAAGATTAATTGAAGGAAAAATGATAGAAAATAATAAGAAGAAATTCAATCAAGAAGTTATTGAATATTTTACAAAAAAATATCCAAACTATCGATTAATTGATTTACATGGGTTAGATACTTTATGTAAAAAATATAATTTAAAATACTATAATGTAGAATCATATGAAGGCTCTGTACTACCCATTTTAACTCATCTTGAAAATTTTAAAATTGATGATAATGATTCTTGCTTTTACAAATTATTTAATGGTTATCATTATATATTATCAAAATTAGAAGTAGATGAATTAGAAGAAAATAAAAAAAGAGATTTTCGGAAAACCCCTATGGAAATTATTTCGGAAAATTCAATTTTAAAAGAACCTATTTTATTAATTCCCGTTTTATACAAAAAAGTAAAATTTTACTTAATTCCTAAAATGCATTAAATATTTTTGGTAGTTAAATAAATTATTCTTATCTTTGTGTATAAAATAAACAAAATGGAAAAATATTCACTTAAAAAAGATTTGTTAACATCATTTGAAAAAGCGTGTGAGAACACAGCAAATAAAATGTGTCAACCTAAAACGGACGAAGATATTCGTAGCAAACTTACAGAAACGATTCAACGTATTAGAGCAAGGATTTCTCAATTAGAAATATATGCTAAGGAATATCAAGAATCTAATATGTTAGACAGCAGCCGGATAACTCGCGTGAAAATTGAAACTTTAAATGTGGTTTTAACTAATTTAGAAGAAATTTTATGAAAAATATAGCAATCGGAGATTTACATGGTAAAAATGTATGGAAGCAAATTGACCCTACACAATATGATAATATTGTTTTTATTGGGGATTATTTAGATAGCTTTATTGTATCGGATAATGATATGATGAATAATTTAGCGGATATTATTGAATTTGCTAAAACATACTCAAATGTAACATTGCTTATTGGTAATCATGAAATTCACTATTTAGTAGATAATCTAAATTATGCTGGTTATAGAGCATCTATTGCAAGTCAGGCAAAATCTCTATTAAAATCTAATATGGAGTTATTTTCATTTGCTAAGTTAATTGATAATACATTATTAACTCATGCAGGTTTAACCGATACTTGGTATAATAAACATGCATATGAAATTGAAAACACAACTGGTGATGATTTAATTGAAAAATTAAACAACATCTACTATACTAAATTTTATGATGTATTACTAACTAAAAGTAAACTAAGAGGTGGTATATCAACGGGTAGTATTTTGTGGGCAGATTTAGATGAACTAATTCAAAATCCGTTCAATGGATATAATCAGATTGTTGGACATACTCCTGTGGATGAAATTTTAAACTATAATGTGAATGGTAATTCACTTACTTTTATAGACTGTGTAGGTATACAAATTGAAAACAATAAATCAGTAACATTTTATGAATTTTAACAACTTAACAGAAACTAAAAAAGGTATTACAGTATCTTTGGATACTAATACCGTAATCTATCCAAGTGGTAGAATTGAGCCTATCAATGAAGAAAACATGGATGAGGTGATTATGTGCTTGGAACATAATCTAAATCGACTAAACACATCTAGTAAAAAACTTCGGGCTAAATTGAAAATCGAAGAAAGAATTGAAATTCCAATAAAAGATGGTATTCGTTATTTAGAACCATTAAATGATATGCAGCGTAAAGCATTTGAGAAAAAATTAAAAGAGAATCGTAAAAACACGAACATCATTTTAAAATATATCAAATCTTTAAACGCATAGTTTTTAATATATAAAAATAAAAAGACATGGAATATAACGGGGTGGTTTGTAATTATAAAGGCGGCTTGGTTCTGTTTATTAAAAATGGAGATGTTGTCGAAAGTGGGTTTGCATTAAAACCAATGGATATGTACAAAGATATGAAAAGAGGTACATTTTCAATAGTACGTGCTAAATTAATAGATAGTCGTATATCAAAAGCCAAACCTTGTGAATATTTCGAAGAATATGAAAATATTATTCATATGGTATCTTCTATACAAGAAATCAAAAGATTACATTTTGATGAGGATTTTGATGATGAAGATGAACTTTTATCGGAAGCACTATCCTATATTTTTCCTAAAGATTTATTGTGGGTTGAACTAAACGAAAATTAAAATGGTTTTAATTATTGTATCATTAATATCCTTTATCATTTCTTTCATGATTGGAGTGTTCTATGCATATATGCTATTAAACTATGATAACCAAATTGCTAAATCAAGAAGTTTAGCAATTTGGTATCTAGTAATTTATTTTATTTTAATTGTGGTTTGGTATATTACTTACCTTTTAAACTTTTTTCATACAAAGATTTCACCTTTTTTAAATCTCTGTTAGAAATGGGGATGTGTGCTAAAGGATTACCACCAATATCTCTTGCTATTTTTTTAAATACTTTTCCGTGTGGTTTAACTCTTGAACTTACTGGTTGTAAAGCATGAGCAACTTCATGTAACACTACACCTCTCATAAAATCCATATCCATCACAAGTGAAAATTGATTGGATACCATAATTTTTTTATCATACCAATAACAACATGCGATTGAATCTATAAAATCACCAAATTCAATTTTCCAATCATTTAGATTATGTATTTTTAAATACAATTTACCCATGTAGGCAATTTTTTCTATGTTTTCAGTGTGTAGTTTCATAGAGCAAAGATAAAAACTATTTCTGATACTACCAAATTAAAATATAGAATAATTTAAATTTTTTGATTGTATCAATGATACAATATCATCTTTGAATAAAACAGATTTAAAAACATCATTAGGTTTGGTGTTTTTTAAATACCAAGTTTCTCCCGAATTATCAGACTTGTAGAGCCATTTTTTATCACCATCTATTATTTCTAATACTCTGTTTGTTAGCTTATCGAAAAATAAATTACTATCTGCTCCTAATTCATACATCTTAATTTCTTTGGGGTTTGTTGTCTGTATCATCAAATATTTAGGTTCTTCTAACTCTGAATCATCATAGTTATAAAGAAATAAAAATAAAAACGGTGTATTAAAATATGTTGAAAAATCACTCGAATCTGTTATTTCAGATTTTTTCAGATTTTCTTTGGTTATAGATTTTATAAAATCAACATTGTTGCAAAATGTTTCTAAATCATCACTTGCGTATTCACCAAATATCTTAGACAAAGATATTTCATTTGCGTTTACTGATTTTAATATTGAATTTAAATCGAACTTTTTAAGTTGTAAATCAAACTCACTTTGTAAAGATTCTTTAAAAGTTTGGTAATTTGATATGTAATTTTTTTGCTTTTTCATTTTAAGTTTTCTTTTATTAAATATTTGCCATTCGTTAATCAATAGATTAGTATTACCATCTAATGATAACCATTTTATAAGTGCTTCTTCTATTTCTTGATTTCCGGTGAAAGATTTATAACCCGTACTTGAATCAATAACATTTAGTTTACCATTTAAAACTATATTGTTTAATGATATTGAATACTGTGGTAAAGAAAAATCAAAATTAGCACCTTCTTTTTTAAAAAGATAGAAACATGGTATAGAATTTTCACCATCATCTATAAGGAGAATATCAATATTTCCAATATCTGCTACCTTTTTATATTGATTTTTTTCAATACTTTGTTTATTTTCAAGCACGAAAAAATTTTGAGTATTTTCATCAACTTTTGAAATATCTTTTATTAATTCATAATATTTTTTAATCTTTTCTGAATCAACTTTATAATCATGTAAGTTGATTTTTATATTATTCTCATAGCAGTATTTAGTCAATTCTATTATATCATTAATATCCATATAAGATAGTCGATTTAATTTAAGTGCTATCAATCCAACAGGTGAAGCCACTTTTACACCATCAGATAAATTTGCTGTTTGATATACTTTTTCAAAAAGTTCTTGACTAATATTAATTGTTTCTGGTGTTAAAACCTCAACCTCTACATGTGTTTTTATGTGCCGAAATCCATGCTTTCTAACTTTTCTAAATTTATAAACATTGGTTGGAATATCTTCCTCGGATAAAAAAATAAAATCTATATCGTTAGTATTTCTTACTCGTAAATAATATGATACCGCCACTCCCCCTATTAAAACACAATTATTTACCCCCGAATACATTACCCATTCTTTAAAAACTTCCTCAACCCGATAATCTAAAATAGATTCTTTTATGGTTCTGATTCCATCATTTTTAAATTTTTGCTTTAGATAACTATTCATATTCTATATATTAAATTTTTACAAAAGTATAAAAATAAACGAGATTTCAAAATTTAATATATAGGGTATGATTAAAAAATACGTAAGAGATTATACTTTATTTAAAGAATCTATACAAAACGATACTTATGCAAGTTTAATTACAGATTTGTGTGTTGCTATGTTATTGATAAACCCAAACTTCTTAGATAATATTTTAGATTTAGGATTAAAGGCAAGATACACTGGAAATTCATCTGTATTTTTAAATGATTTGAAAACGCTATTAGTTTCAAAAAACAGATTAAAATTGGGTAAGTTTGTGGGAGAAACTTGTGTAGAAGATACGGATGTAGCAAAAGTTTATAAATATTTTCAAAACTCAACATTTTCAATTGAAAATGAGTGGAAAGATTTAGTAAACTCAAGAATAATAGCAAGAAATATAGTTGATAAAATATTAATGGGTGATAAATTAGAACCCGATATGATAAAAAATGTATATTGGACTGCTTTAAATAAACAAGATGACTACAATTGTGATTTAGTAATCGAACTAACAAATGACACACAATTATGTATAAACCTAAATAGAAAAATAAACTTATCTAAATCTATGAGTTTTAATTCATTTATAGATAAGTTATTTAGTAGTAAATCGGATTTATTGTATTCTGATTCATTTATACAGTCTTGGGATAAATTAGCACAGGAATGGGTTAATATTATCTACTTAAACGCTAATGATGAAATTAAATCTTACATAGAGGGATTTATTGACCCTGATAGAATATTTTCAATTCAATGGAGGGAATATTTTAGAATTAAACACACCGATGAACAATATAAACATTTGGGTATTTTTGTAGAACCACTTGGTAAGAATGTAGTATATTTACATGAGTTATTAAGTGATGTTTATAAGGGGAAAACAAAATTTATTGATAACTTTGTTGAAATACAAACAAAATGGAATGAAATACAAAAAGATATTATAGATTCTACTATCATTGAAAAAATGTTCATCGACTCTTTTAAAGAAAATAAGGAGGATATAGTAGATTCACAAACCGAAGGTTTTTATGTTGCAGGTGGTAATCTGAAAAACCGCCTATTAAAATTTATTGTTGAACTTTTAGGTTTATCAGAAATGGCATGTTATTACTTCGCTAATAATGGTAACATAATTTATACGATACCATCTAAGGAAATAATTAGACAAAACATAGAAAAGTTTAATATAGAGTTTTCATTCCATGTACCCTTAGATACCGATGATGATTCCTTTGATAATTTAAAGTTAATTTTAAGTGTTGAAGATAAAGAAATTTTAAATCTAAGTGTTAAATCTAAGTGGAGTGGTGGAGAAATGAGTGGTAAATTATCATCATCTATTAAATTTGATATTAAAGATGAGTTTAATTACGTGATTTCTAATTTATGATTTACATATTTTTAGACAAAACAAAGGACTTATTATGTATGAATTAACACGAAATAAACCTTCGTATAATCATATAAATTTAGATGGTTACACGAAGGTTTATTGTTTTGGTGTTGCGTATAAAAAAGAGTTATAAAACATTATGACGAAACCCGTCTATTCTTCATCATTTCTACAACTTTTAATTTCATATCTTCATCCAACATTTGTATAACTTCATAAAGTGCTTTACAACCAGCACGATTACCAAATGTTGTGAATCTAACATCAACCATTTCATCTTTCTGCTTCATATCATGTGAAACTTGTGCTTCGTGTGTAGATATGAAAT
>ERZ869929.1083-NODE-1083-length-10682-cov-8.298955_pt1 | contig 10682 bp, 13 predicted proteins | sample MGYA00579312_ERZ869929 | MGnify/ENA primary metagenome ERZ869929 (study PRJEB32216, sample SAMN09231818) | wastewater metagenome | place: USA: Maryland | collected 2016-08-09 | study: EMG produced TPA metagenomics assembly of the PRJNA472060 data set (Reclaimed...
CATCTCCTCCGCGGCCGATCGCCTCCGACTGCGCGCGGAGCCGGTCTCGTGCTGCTCTGCGAGCTTGCGACGCACCCTCTCCACGCTGGCCTTGAGGCGCGTGTCCTCGACGCGAGCCTGGCGCTCGCGCTCCTCGCGCACCCGCTCGACCTGCCGCGCCTCGATCCTCGCGACCACGGGGTCGAGCGCGTTGAGCGCGGCGCGTTCGGCCGCGAGACGGACGCGCAGGGCGGCGAGGCGGTCGTCGCTCATGACCCTACTGCGCCCGCCGGATCGGGGTGACGTTGCCTTCGTACTCGTCGGTGAGGTCGCCCGGACGGGCCGTGTCGGGTGCCCACCGCAGGTCGACCGTCGCGGTCGGGCCGTTGCGATTCTTCTTCACATAGACCCGCATCACGCCCGCGGGGGTCTTGGGTCGCCCGAGGAAGATCACCGCGTCGGCGGCCTGTTCGATTTCCCCCGACTCGCGCAGGTCGGAGAGTTCGGGCTCTGCGTCCTCGCCCCGCCGCTCGATCGCGCGATTGAGCTGCGCGAGCGCGACGACCGGAGCGCCCACCTCCAGCGAGAGTTCCTTGAGTCCGCGGGCCACCTCGGAGACCTCCTGCTCGCGCATGTCGCGGTCGCGATCCGAGCGCACGAGCTGGAGATAATCCACCACGAGGAGCGACAGACGCCCGCGGCGCGCGCGCTCGCGCAGCGCCATCGCGCGGAGCGCGGCGAGGGTCGGGCGCTGACCACGCCCGGCCGCGAGGCTCTTCAGGTCGTGGAGGTAGAGCGGGAGCTTGCGCAGCCGCAGGTTCGCAGCGCTGATCGCCGTCATGTCCTTGGCGTCGAGGGTGCGCGCGCGGATGCGGTGCAGGGCCACGCCCGACTCCGCCGAGAGCACGCGGCTCGCGAGCTGGGCCTTCGGCATTTCGAGGGAGACGAACACCGCGGCGCCGCCCCGCGCGGCGTGGAGCGTGGTGCGCAGGGCGAGCGCGGTCTTGCCGACACCAGGGCGCGCGGCCACGATGATGAGCTCGCCCTCCCGCCACCCGCCCGCGAAGGGCTTGTCGAGAGCGTGCAGGCCGGTGCTGGTCGGAGGCGTGTCGACCGTGGGGTCGGCGAGCGAGTCACCGAGCACGTCGAGCACGTCACCGAGCGACTCCGACTCCGAGGCGACCACGCCTGCGACGGCGTCGGCGAGACTCACGGACAGGCTGGAGAGGGTCGCGAGGGGCGCGCTCTCGCTCGCGCGCACGAGCACCTTCTCTGCGACGTCCATCGCCCGCCGACGGGCCGCGTCCTCCGCCACGAGCCGCGCGTGTTGCTCGACCATCGCTGCGCTCGACACGGAGGCGATGAGGTCGTCGATGGCCTGTGCGCCGCCCACCGTGTTCAGCCGCGGCACCGTGCGCTCGTCGTCGGGGTGCCCGATGGGCATCGCCCGGAGTTGCGAACTCACCGTCGGGACGCTGAGCTCCTGCCCCGCGAGGTCGACCAGCAGCATCGCGCGGTAGATCTCCGCGCGCGCCGGGTCGCCCATGTCCTCGGGCCGGAGGATGGCGCTCACGACAGGCAGGCGACTCGGGTCGATCAGCAGCGCGCCGAGGACGGCGCTCTCTACACGGGGGTCACACGGGCGCGGACGAGTCATCGGCAGGCTCCTGTGCGCTCTCGCGCGTCGGGGTGGGCTTACGTCCGAGCGCGCGCGCGATCTCCTCGCGGCTCAACCGCGCCTCGGGCGGGGGCAGACCGTAGGTGGGGTCGGCGGACGGGGGCGGTGGTGCAGGACGCGCAGGCGGTTGTGGTGCACGACGGATAGGCCGGTCCCTGAGCTGCGCGCTGAGGTAGCGCCTCCCGTCCGTGTACCGGCTCGGGTCGCGCGAGAGGTACTCGGCCGCCGAGAGGACCGTGCGAGGTACATCGACCCCGGGGTGGGCGTCGGGGTGGCAGACCTGCTCTGCGTATTCGCCGGGGCGCACGACGATCGCGCTGAGGTACCGGTCGCGGGTGATGATGTCGAAGACCCGCCTTGCCTCCGTGCCCTCTGCCGGAGGGACGTCGAGGGGCTGCTGCTCGTGGCGTCGCCGCGTCGATCGTCGGGGGGTCGAGTGGGTGGGGGTGGCGCCGGAGGTCGCCGGGGCGACCGGAGGCGAGGAGCCTACCGGAGCGCCTACCGGTGCGTCCGGTGACAGCCTACCGCCGTCGCCTACCGGAACGCCTACCGCCGCGCGCTCCTTCTCGACCTCTTCTTTCTCAGTCTTTTCTTCAGAGGGGGGAGCGGGGGGAGATGAGCCTACCGCCGTGCCTACCGGAAAGCCTACCGTGCCTACCGGAGAGCCTACCGCCGTGCCTACCACCGCGTCGGCGGTAGGCTGCACCGACTGGCTTGCGCCGAACCGTCCAGCCGGACGCCCGGCCGTCGCCGCCCGTTCGCGGGCCTCCTCGTCCGTGAGACCGAGCTGCGCGACGCGGGCCTGCCCCTCGGGCGTTGCGAGCCACGCCAGCCGCCCGGCCTCCGTCGTCAATCCCCGGTCGCTGAAGGACGACGTGAGGCGCTTGAGCCGGGCCGTGTGGTCGCTCGACGCGGGCCGCGCAGGAACCGCCGCGGGGGCGGCAGGGCGCTCGGAGGCATCGGGCGGCACGAGCACCAGTCGCCCGTCGACGACGGCGACGAGCCCCCGGTCGAGCGCACGCGCGAGGTGCTCTCCCGCTCCCGGCACGAGCTCGTCGACGGCGAGCTCTGGGGTCGAGCCGCACCGCAGCGACCCGCCCGCCATGGCCACGTCGTAGAGCGCCAGCCGCAGCAGCGGCGGCAGGCCCCGCGCTTCGACGGCGAGCCAGACGCCCACGGGTCGCCAGAGGTCGGGGGCGGTCACCACAGCACCTCGACGCCCGCGCAGGGCGGGCACGTGGCGAGGCCCTGCCGCCGCGCACGGGCGCACGCGAGACATGGGACGGTGCGATGGTCGAGAAGGGAGCCGCCGCGTGGGCGGTGCGGTCGGGGGCGTGTCATTGAGCTCTCCTCCCCGCGTGTCAGACGGGGGTGCTCGCCCACTATGGCCAGCGTGTCACGTCGTGTCTAGCTCATGGTATGCCGGTGCAACTGCTAGCTATTCAACCGTGCGCACGGTTGAATAGGCTTGGCGTCCAAGTGCGCGAAATGACTTGGGTGACTTGCGCACTCGGACCCGACTCCGAGGCGTACGATTTTTGAAGCGCCCGCCCGCCCACACGTGGAGCTCCACAAAGACGAACGCCCCGGTGGGATAACCCATCGGGGCGCGCGCCCGGAGATCTGCAATGATGCCTGCGCGTCGGGTGACGAGTCCGACGGGCGACGGCTCGACGTCGCATCCATCCTCGGACGTCAACCTGCGGCTACTCAGCCTTCGTCTTCCTCGGCTCGACGGCCTGCCCACGCACGAGGCGAGTCAGGATGCCGCGCGCGAGTTCGGTGCGCGAGATGTTCTCGCTTCCGAGCGAGTTCGCGCGGATCTCGTCGACCCACTGACTGAGCCCCTCCATCACGTCCGGCGGCATGTTGCGAATGAAAAGCACGGATGACTGGTCGTGCTCCTCCTCGTGGGTTTTCAGGGGCTTGCGGGTCGGCTTGCGCTTCGTAGACGCCATCGTGGTTTGCATACCGCGAAAAGCTACGCAGCCGCAAGCCAGTGTCAAGCGCCCTGCAAGCGGTTGGCAACCAACGCTTGACCCGGCGTCTCCGCATTATGCTAACAATCGAACATCTAGAGTTGACAAGTGTTAGCTTATGTATACAATGGGTCGCGTAACACACCGGAGCGCGACACCATGACGAACCCCAACGCCTGCTACACCACGACCCTCACCGAGACCGACGCGCACGACGGCGAATGCATTGCGTGCGGAGAGCCCTGCGACGCGGGCGAGAGCTTCTGCGCGGGGTGCGACGAGGACATCGCCCTCCACGTCGACTGGAGCGCCGACGAAGGCTCCGTGCCGTGGCACGTCGAGAACGTGGACGCGGTGGCGTGAGGGACGCCCGCGCGGGGCTTCGCGCGCGAGCGATGGGGTGCGCCCCATCTTTCGCGCCTGGGGCTCGGCTGGGGGGCCAACGGCTCGGGACCAACAACCGGAGGAGATGAAGACCATGTGCACGACGAATGCCCGCTCGACCGTCAAGATCGTGAAGCCCGCGGCCACCACCGGCCGCGCGAAGAAGAAGCCCGCGGCGCCCTATGAGCGCGTGCTCGACCGCGAGGCCCGCCGCCCCTACAGCCAGGACGCGCGCGTGAACGCGCTCTACCGCTGCTTCCTCGGGTGCATCTTCGGCCCGTCGCTGCTCGCGCCCGTCGGCGATGACCTCGTGCTCGCCCACGCCGCGCTCGACGTGCTGTGGCGGCTGGTGTGCGTGTGCCGCGCGATGCGCGAGGAGTGGCTCGCCTTCTACGCCGAGAAGGCCAACGAGGTGCGCGTGACGGGGCCGATGGCCGTCTACCAGACCGCGGCGGAGCGGGAGACCGACCGCCTGCGGTGTCGTGCGCGCGCCCTCGACACGTTCGGACCGAAGGTGCTCTCGCGCCTCACGGACTGCCTGCACCACGAGGCGATGCTCCACGACGCCCGCCACAACCTCTCGCTCCACGGCCTTCACCCGCGGATCACGTGCGCGCTCGTGGCCGTGTTCGGCGTGTCGGGCCTCCTGCGCATGGCGTACGCGCCGATGGACGACGGCGAGGACGAGGACGAGGCAAAGGCCGACGTCGAGCTCCTCCGGGGGTTCATCCTCCGCGCGCAGGAGCTGCTGATCACGGCGGAGCGCGCGACGACGCGTCTCGCCAAGGCCACGGCCGAGCGCGTTCAGGCGTCGGAGGCGCAGGTCGGATGAAGACCTCCACCCCTACTCCCTTCGCCCTGCCTCGCATCGCGGGCATGACCGACGCCCACCGCGCGGCGTGGTTGCCCTTCCTCGGCGTGGTCGGGCTTCTCGGCGCGTCCACGGACCCCGCAGAGCTCGCGCGTGCTCGCGCCGTGCTTCGGCCGCTCCTCGCCTTCGCTCGCCTCTACGCGGCCCTCGTGGGCGTCTGGTGGACGATGCCGCGCCCGCGCGGGACTTCGTGCGTGGACTGGTACGACCATGCAGTTGAGCTCGCGCACGAGACGGTCGACTGGCTGCTCGACCGCCACCCCGACCTGCGCGGGCGGTTCTGCGCGGCCCTCGTGGTCGTGCTCGGAGCCTCCGACGCGGAGACGCTCCTCGACCTCGCGGCGTCGGATGGACCGCACGGGGTGGACGTGCGCCGCGACGCGCGGGTGTTCGTAGGCTTCTGCCTCCACGCGCGCAGGATCGCGCGGGAGCTCGGAAAGGAGGGCCGTCGAGAAGTTGCGCTCGTCCGCACGCCTGCGGCATGAAGAGGTCGCCCCGCGTGTGCGGGGATGCGCCGGAGGCGTCGGACCTGGAAGACGGCGAGTCCCTGGTCGCCCCGCGTGTGCGGGGATCTGCCCGACGCCCGCGCGCTCCTCGACCTCGCGTTCGTCATTGCCCCGCGTGTGCGGGGATGCGCCCGACGACAGCGTCGGCGCCGTGCTCGACGGCCTGTCTGCCCCGCGTGTGCGGGGATCTGCCTCTCGCCGACGAACTCGTCGAGGCTCGACCCACCCAAGCCCTGCGTGTGCAGGGATGTCCGCACTGAATCAGTGCTTACATCCTCCAAGGCCCGCGTGTTCGGCGTGGCCAACAACCGCGACGTGGCCCGGCGCATCAACCGAATCCCGCAGCAACCTCGCGGGATTCCGGCGTGGCCAAAAGACGAAGGCCCCGGTGCTGTTGAAAGGAGCAGACGCCGGGGCCTTCTGCGCCTGTCAGGTGGGGGGATGGACACCCGCGGGCGCTCCCGCCTGCGCGCGGGTCAACGGGCGCACGGTTGGCGCACGTGATCCGCTGGAGCCAAGAACGCGGTTTGGACCCCCTCGACGCGCACGAAACCCCTTGTTTCCTGCCGTGTGCTCGCTGGGGACAGGAACGCAAAGTCCGCCTCTTCCAAGGTCACGGAATTCTTGAGGCTTGCCACCAGCGAAAAATCACTGGAAACGCAGGGGATTCGCGCGAGAAAACGCCCCGAATCGCCTTCCTTGCCACCAGTGGAAATCCGCGGGATTCCGCCTCTTCCAAGGCCACGAGGGAGACTGCCGCACCACGGTGGTGCGCCAGTGCGGGGATGGGATTTCGGGATACGGTGTCACGATAACGGGGAGGTTGCCGCGCTACGGTGTCCCGCCAACTGGCGGGTTATCGCGATACGGTGTCGCGATATCGGTGGATTGGCGTCGCACGGTGCAACGCCAACTGGCGTCAGTCGTAGACGCGCGGCGTGAGGGGCGGGAAGACGCGGAGGGGGGTGGCGCGGAGGCTCGACCGTTCGAGGCGTAGCGTCGAGGACGCGCCTCCATCGGCCGTGGGGCAGTCGCGCCCGACCGTGCCGCCCTCGATCCCGCGGAGGGCGAGGAGCGCGAGCTCGGCTTCGCGGGGCGGGCTGTACCCGGCGTGCGTCAGGTCGCGGGTGAGGAGCACGCCGAGGTGGTCGCCCAGGCGCGCGAGGATCGCGTGCGTGTCGCATCGGTCCCATCCTCGATCGCGGGCCCGCTGCGCGGTGGCCACCGCCGCCTGGAGGTCGCGGTTGATCTCGATCGCCTCGTTGGTGGACGCGAAGACGAGGGCCTGCGCGTCGGTGTCGAGCCCGAGGGCGGGCACGATCGCGCGCATGGTCGGGAGGATCCACCCGAGCGCGTCGGTCACGGAGGCGACGTCGGCGAGCGCATCGCCCTCCGACGCGGTGTCGACCGCGCTCACGGTGGGGCGCGCGTGCGCAGAGCATCCGGCCGACGCCGCACCCGCGACGAGCGGGACGACGGCCACGAGGGCGAACACGAGCATCAGGACGGCGGGGAGCGATCGGGGGCGTAGAGACGTCGGACTCATCGGTGGACTCCTGGGGTTGAGTGCGCGCATCGAAGGCGCGCGGGGTCAGCACGCCTCGCCCCCAGGTCATCCGTGCGTGCGCCCCATCGCGGGGCGCATGTGCGTCGCACCGTACGACGCACGTACGCGCCACGGTGGCGCACACGTCAATCCACTTGAATCACCGCCTCGCGGTCCGGCCGCACGAGCGGCTCGCACGAGGGGGCGCCACACCACGTCAGGGAGTCGCGGTCGAGGCCCCAGAGCGTGACCTCCCGCACGCGTTCGTCGGGGCACGGAATGCGGAGGGTGGCGCGCACGATGCCGCAGGTCGAGCATTCGAACACCCGCGCGGGGAAGGGCGCGCTCGACGCGAGCGGCGGCAGCTCCCCCGGTGGCGCGTGTTCGAGCCAGTGCATCCGGACGACGTCCACGCCCCGATCGGTCCAGGCCGGATGGAGCACGTAGGGACGCGCCACGGAGCCTCAGCGGGCGCCGCGCGGGGCGGGACGGGTAGAGCGGCGGCGCGGCTTCGGGAGGGCCTTGGACGGGGCGGCAGGGGGCGGCAACGCGAGGACGGTCGGACGACGTTCGACGAGACGGTTTCTCGACTGCACCGGTTCGGTGCAGTCGAGCGGCAACGCGAGGACGGGCGCCCGCCGTTCGAAGAGGAGCACCTCGTCGGGGTCGCGCTTCGCCACGAGGCGCAGCATGCTCCGCGCGGGTTGGGTCTCGACGACGCGCTTGCCCCAGAGCGCCGCGCGCAGCTCGATCATGGGCGCGCGCAGATCCTTCACCACGACCGTGAGGACGGGCGCCGCGACCGAGCGGGCCCGCGTGATGGCGAGCACCTCGGGCATCCCCACGAGCGCCGAGAGCACCGCCACGAACCACGGCCCGGGTGCGCGACCATCCTCCCCGGCCTCGTGGTCGGAGTCGAGGTAGACCTCGCCGGTCATCGGATACCCCGCAAGAGCGGAAGGTCGAGGTTGGCCTCCGCGGCGGCAATGCGCGCGCGGCCGATGCGCACGAAGCGCGGGTCCTTCTCGACGAGCACCACGCGGCGACCTTCAAGGAGCGCCGCGACGCCGGTCGTCATGCTCCCGCCGAAGGGGTCGAGGATCACGTCGCCGGGCTTCGTCACGAGCCGCACGAAGCGGCGCATGAGCGCCACGCTCTTCTGCGTCGGGTGGAGGGTGTGCTCGCGCACCTGGTTGCACGTGACGCAGCGATGCTCGCGCGGTCGGCCGTCCTCTGACTCGACCACGATGCAGGTCTTCCGCGCCGCGTCGAGATGCATCACCCGCTCGCCGCAGCCGCAGCGCGCGAGGCACCAGCGTTCTTTCGCGGGCACCTTCGTCGCGTAGACGAACGGGTCCGGCTCGTCGGGGTCGACCGCAGGGTGTTGCGCGAAGAAGCGTGAGATGTTCGCTGTGGCGTCCTCGTGGCCACGGGGCATCACGGCGCCTGAAGCACCTCCCGCGTACCCCATCGAACCGCGCGGCGTGCCTCCGAGGTTGCCAGAGCGATGCATCGTGGCGGGCGCCTTTGCGTCCAACTCTGCGACGGGGCACCCCTCGGCGCACCGCCACACGGCGATGGTCTCGGTACCGTCCGCGTTTTCGTGACTTGCGGTCACAGCTCCTTCGGCCACGCTCCCATAGCCAATCCCTTCGTTGCGGCGCGCGCCGTTGCCCCATCGCGTCGCCGCCATTCGCCGCGTCCCGACGCGGACGCACCACGGCGTGTGCGAGAGCTCGACCGTCGCAGGCCAACGCCCCGTTGCGTCGCCCTCGCACGATCCGCCTTGCCCGACGCCCACGCGGCAGTCGTCGATGTTCAGCGGCATCGACGGGCCGTTGCGCGCGAGCTTCCAGCCCTCGTGCGCCGGTTTGAGCTGCGTCTTGCCCTTCGGCCAGCCCTGCGCGAAGAGGTGGCAGGTCTCCGTCTCGATCGACCATCCCGCGTCTTCGATCGCACACCCGGTCCAGTGCGACGTGCGCGGAAGCGACCACACGTACGACCGGCCGCCGCGAACGACACGGGCGCGCGCCGCCGCGAGAATGCCCGCCAACCACGCAACCCACGACGCGCGCCCCCCGCGGTCGTCGTCCCATTCCTCCTCCATGAAGGAGATGCCGGAGGGCGGGTCCGTGATGAGCGCCGCGAACGCATCCGTGGGCAGCCGCGGCAACACGTCCTCGGCGGCGCCCTCGATCACGACACTCCGCGCGCGTCCCGCGAGGACGTCCTCCGCCGTGGGCGTCACAGCCATCGCAGCGCCGCCCCGTTGATCAGGAGGTGGAGGATGTTGTCCGTGAGGATGAAGAGCCAGGTGTTGAGCCACTCGGGCTGCGCGGGGTCGTAGCCGGTGGGGCACGCGGCGAGCGGGGGCACGCGGTGCCACGGCGGCGAGAGCAGCCGCTCCTTGGCCCACACGACGTAGCGCGCGAGGCGCCCGCGGTCGATGAGGGCGTGTGTGATCACGATCACCAGCCACGCCGCGAGGGAGGGCCGCAGCAGCAGGAAGGGGATGCCGTAGAACATCCCGTGCGCGAGGGCGACGCGGAAGTCCGTCGCCTTGTGCCGCGCCATCCACGAGGACTGGATAAGATAGTCGCCGAAGAGGTGGGCGATGAGCTGGTTCGTCGTGAACATGGCGGCGCGCGCGCGTCGAGGGACGCGCTCCTTTCGTCGCTCATGCCCCGTCAACGAGGACGGTCAGAGGCGATCGGCGACGTCGAGTTCGGACGGTGGGCGGCAGCCGGTCACCATGTTGAGGATGCCCTCGTCGAGGAACGTGTCGCGCTCGGACACGGGCCGCGGCGCGGCCTCTGCCGTGGCCGGAGCGGGCGACGCGTCGCCCGTGGGGGGCTTCGGGGTCGGCCGCCAGGTGAGCCCGGCGTGGCGCTCGCGCCGTTCGAGCACGGCCCCGACGAACTCGCCGACGGCCTCTCCGAGCGTGCGGCTGCGGGAGCTCGACGCGAAGAGCGCGTCGTCGTCGAGGTCCCACGCGTTCTCGCCCTTGCCGGGCATCGGCACGCCGCCCTTGCTTTCGATCGTGATGGAGCGCGCCTCGTACCACGGGCCGAACGGCCAGCGCGGGCGCGTCCACGTGCGGTGCTCGACGGTGCCGACGCCCGGGTACACGCCCTCGGGCATGGGGATCTCGACGGGCTGCGGGTCGCCTTTGGTGGTGGTGCACGTCGTGTCGCCGAAGACGAGCGTCCAGAGGAAGGCCCCGCCGTTGCGCCAGCGCGGGGTGGTGTGGCTCCACTCGCAGGTCGGCGTCCAGAGGTTCCAGTGTGCGTGCAGGCCGTCGAGCCCGCCGTCGTCGGGCGTGATGTACGCATCGATGGCGCGCGCCTTCCCATCGGGGCACAGGCGCTTCGCGAGCGCGCGCACCCGCGGCGACTCGATCCCCAGGAACGCGCGCAGCCCGAGGCCCGCGTTGAAGAGCACCTCGCCCTCGTCCGGGTCGACCTGGACCCCAACCGCCGCCTGCGCCTGGAGCTTCGTCGCGAGCTCGAACCGGACGCTTACCCTGTCGTCGCGATGCGCCGAGACGCGGACGCTTCCCCGCTCGGAGCTCGCGAACACATCGAAGCCGAGGAGGCCCCCCACGCGCTGCATGAATTTTCGCATGAAACACCGCACGCGCGCCGAAACGACGCGCCCCTTTCGAGGCTTTCAGGGGCGTCAACAGGGGGGCGGTCAGAGGCGCAGGCGGTCGGCGATCTCGGTCCCGATCGGGATGCCG
>ERZ869929.1085-NODE-1085-length-10667-cov-4.643611_pt1 | contig 10667 bp, 9 predicted proteins | sample MGYA00579312_ERZ869929 | MGnify/ENA primary metagenome ERZ869929 (study PRJEB32216, sample SAMN09231818) | wastewater metagenome | place: USA: Maryland | collected 2016-08-09 | study: EMG produced TPA metagenomics assembly of the PRJNA472060 data set (Reclaimed...
AGTAGACATCGCGGGCAGCCGACAGGTAGAAGCGACCAGCGTTGAGGCCGGCACCGTCGCGCAGCATGCGGGAAGCAAGGACAAGGTTCTGTGTGAACTGAATGGCAGCCGTACTGAAGTTGAAGCCAAGGAACCAGAAGAACGCCATCGCACGGCCAGTAGCAAAGGCTTCGGTCGGCGTCGTATTGTAGTTGAAGTAGTCTTCAGCGTACTGCTTTTCTTCAAAGGACAGCGGGGCAGTTGCCCGGTTGAAATCCTTTTCGACGTGGCGGCGGGCCTGAATGTTAGCCAGCGTCAGGAAATAGTTGGGCAAGGTATCGCGCGCATAGTCAACGGCGTTCTCGGGTGTGACGGCGCGCAGGATGTCGTTGTTCGGGCGGAAGAAGCGATCCATCTGCGCCTTGTCGATTTCCTTCGACATCTGGTTGATGATCTTCTTCGCCTCGGGGCCGCTCACCGCACTCAACTTTTCGAGGTAGCGGGCAATGAACTCGCCATCGCGCTTCAGGTTGCGGGCGCGGTCATTATTTTCGGCGCGCATACCCTTCGTCATAATCCGGTAGCGGCCGGTGTCGGGGAACTCGTCGCGCAGCGCCTTGATCGAGATGGCCTCGAAGTCACGCTGCATGCCGACACGCTGCCGCGCCTTCTTGACACCTTCGACCGGGTCATAGAAGTAGATGCGGACCAGCTTATCTTCGCCGTCTGGACGACGTTCGTAAGCCGCTACGAAGTGGGAGCCGCGCGCGACCTGTGGGAAGAAGAATGGATCGCGGATGGAGTTGAGGCGCTGCACCTCGGCGAAGCCTTCGGGCGAGGCGGCACGCACCTGCTCGGCAGGCATCTCAGTAATGAGACGGTCACCCTTCGCCTGTTGGAAGGCTTGCAGGCGGGCGCGGTCTACGTCAGTTCTGGCGTCGGCCGGGTTGAAGTAATCGGTCGTAAACGAGTCGATCAGGTAGTCGAGGCCGCGCTGATTCATTGCGCGCGTTGCATCCATAGCAGCATTTTCTTCTGCTGTAAATGCGTTGCGATCCCACATCTGCTGGCGGCTACGCGAATTCTGGAGCGTGAGCATCGCGCGGGCCTGCGACTCGGGAGGCAGCGTGCCAAGCGGCTGATACTGGTTGTTGAAGTAAGTGATGGCGCTCTGCTTGCGCACGAACATCCGGTCAGCCACATTGGCAAACGCTTGGAACTGGGGCTGACGGCCGATGCCCGTGATGGGCGAGCCAAACCACATACGCCAGAAACCAGGCCGGAACCCGTCCGCGATCTGGGTGTCGAGCAGCTTCTGCTGCTGCTGGATCGTGGTGGTCTGGGGCGACGAGAAGATAGACTCCTCGAAGTTGGAAGTCGGCGACCCTGCATCAGTGCCCGGATACGCCTGCGCAACCGCGCTGCCAAGCTGCTGGGCTTCGGGCGTCGGCGGCACAACCGCTTCGGCCGGCGTCAGAGTGCGCGGCTGTCCGGCAGCGGGGACCGATGCAGCGGGGCGTTGGGCGGCAGCCGGCTCTGCCGGTGCAGCAGGCGCTGCGGGAACGGAAGGCACACGGCCCGTCGGCGCGGCAGCAGTTGGCGCAGCTTCCGGCGCAGCACGGCGAAGCTGATCGGCGGGGACGTAACTGTCGCGGCCCTCGTAGTTGACGCGCTGATAGAGGCGACCGTCGGTGCCCTGCTGCGGGGCTTCCGGCATAACGCGAACCGGAATGTCGGCGTCGGGCCCCTGCCAGATCGCTTCGCCCTCAACGGGCGCGGCTTCCGCTTCGGGCGCAGCAGCAGCTTCGGGGGTAGGCTGCTGGCGGGGCACGGTTTCGGCGCCAAGGCGACGCGCTTCGAAGGGGCTGATCTGTTCGACGGTGCCCGCTTCGGCGGCTGCGGTAAGTTCAGCAACGTCGCGCTGGGCGGCTTCCCGTTCGCGCCGTGTAGTCGGGGCTTCCGGTGCGGCCTCTGCGGCTGCGGGGCGGGGGCCGAACGAAACGCTGAAGCTGGTTGCGGTAGGCTTGGCTAGGATACCGGCGCTCGCCAGATTGTTCAACTGCTCGCTGACGAATTGGCGTTCCTCCTTGGAAAGGCGGCGAGGCTCAATTCCGCTGGAGCGCAGCGCCGCGTTGGCCACGTCAATGGCAGAGAAGCGATTCAGGTTGGTGAGGTTGCCTTCTGCGGCTGCCTGCACCAGATTGCCGAGGAACGTGTCGGGCTGGCTGGCCGCAAAGTTAGAAATGGCAGAGGCGCGAATATCGCTGACGTCGCGCAGGTACTTAGCTTGGCGAGCATCGTTAACCCATTTGGCACGCGCTTCAGGTGTGGTAGCGCTGGCAGGCGGGGCAAAATCGTCGGGATTGGCGGCAATGGCCTCGTTAACTTGCTCAGGTGTGCGCAGCAGTTCCGGCGCCTGCGGAATAGGCGTCCGAGGGAAGAACGGCTCGGCCACGGGAGCAGCAGGCGCTGCGGGGGTGGGGGTTGGGGCGCCGGCAACGGGGGCAGCGCCTTCAGCACCGGGCGTAGGCTCGGGAGCGGGGACGGCTTCGGGAGCGGGGCGCACGCCAAAGAGGCCGCGCGTTGCACCACCAGCGACAGAACCGGCGGCTGCACCAGCAAGGCCCGCTTCGGTGAATTCGCGCATGGCTTCGGGGCTGGTGACGGAGAGGCCCGCTTGGGCGCGTTCGATGGCGGTCTGGCCGACTTCGGTGGGAAGCTCGGTGGCAGCGCCGACTGCTGCACCACGGCCGATGCGGGGCAGGAGGGCAGCGCCGGCTTCAGCGGCAGGACGGCCAAGTAGGCGACCGGCGCCAAGGGTGGCGACTTCGGGGACTGCTTCGAGAAGGGCTTGGGGAACGGCGGCAGCGAAGGCGGTGCCGGGGGAGGGGGCACGGGCTTCGGAGGGGCGGGCGCCTGCTTCCTCTTCGACTTGGATTTGACGCTGGATGTTTTCGCCGGCTAGTTGGGGGAAGGAGACGCCGGCTGCACCAAGGAGCGCGCCTGCGACAGCGCCACGCGGACCAGCGATTGAACGGCCAACGCGGGCACCACCAAGGGCACCTGCGATACCGGCGCCAGTGCTGGCAGCAGAGCCGCCGACTGCTTCGGCAGTTGCCCGGCCAACGTCGCTAGGACCTTCGACGGAGAGGAAGGGCGTGCGCAGATCGCTGGGGAACGCAGCTTCGGCAGAGACTTGCTGCGCGATGCGGCCTGCACGACCAAACTCTTCGAGGCTGGGCTGGTTGGTAAGCTGGCCAAGACCTTCGGCCGCAGAGTAGAGGGCGCCTTGGAACTGATCGATGCCGGAAGCAACGCTGCGAGTGAACGAGGAACCAATGCCGAGTTGGGTCTGGCGCCATGCCTCGAATTCGCGGGGGAAGTTCTGGCGGAAGTAGGCGCGTGCTTGCTGGGCGGCGACCTGCGGGTCGTCCGTACCGTCTACGTCGACGGCGATAGTGTCGTTAAGCTTGACGCGGATCATCGAGCAGTTTGGCCGCTCGGATTAACCGTGATGCGAGGAGTGGCTGGTGCAGCGGGAGCGGTAGCAGCAGCTTGACCCGGAGCCGCCATGAAACGACGGGCAGTGGTGTCCCGAAGTTCAGCGGCTTCCTGCTCCGTAAGCGGGGCCTCCTGTGGGAACGCCCGGGCACGGCGAGCATTTTCGGCAAGAACGGCCCGCTCACCGGCTGTGCGCGCATCCCGCTCACGCTGCGTTTCGGCACGACTTGCAGCGCCAGCCCCAGCCCCGCCTGCTGCGTAGTAACCAGCAAGAGCGCGTGCCTGAGCGGCTTGGGCGGCGCGAAGCGGGGCTTCAGCGGCGAAACGCTCGGCCTGAATACGGTTCTGTTCGCGGCGATACTCTTCTTCAGAACGCTGGGCAAGGGCTTGGCGCTCGGCGTCGGCAGCTTGGCGCAGGGTTTCGAGGCGCTGACGTTCGGCCTGATTGGCGGCTTGGAGACCCTCGCCGAACATGGTAAAGAAGTTCGGGCTGCGCGAAGTCAGCAGACCAATGCCAATGTCGCGGATACGCTGACCGTCTTCACCTGCCACTTGGTCCTTGACGCGCTGGCGCAGCATGTCGAGGAAGGCGTTGGACGGCGAAGTCTGTGCGGCCTGTTGCACGGGAGCAGTGGAGGCTTCGGCCGGCGTGACAGTCGGGGTGGACGGCTGGCTGGCAGCAGTGGCGCGGCGGCGAGCAGCTTCCTCTTGGGCAAGTTGGAAGGAGGAAGGCGGGTTCTCAGAGACGGCGGGGGCCATCGGCTCGGTGACCGGAGACTCAGGCGGGCGAGTGCGACCACCGCCAAGACTCCGAAGGAAGTTAAAGAGACCGACATTGTCGTTGACAATCATTGGAATCGGCCCGGCAGTATTGCCGAAGGCGCGACGCAGCATCTCAGAATAGGTTTCGGCCATGGCGGTTTCCTATCTTAGTTGCCAATGCCGCCGGCAGTGAACGGCCCGAGACCGCCAATGGCAGGAGCGGCGGCAGCGAAGGGATTGAGGAAGCTCAGACCGAGTGCGCTACCTATTGCGCCGAGGCCACCAGCAGCGGCCTTGCCACCTTGGATAAGGCTGGGCGCGTTCATGAGGGCGCCGCCGATCTGGCCAAGAAGGTTGGGTGCAGGCTGGGTGGTGGTGGTAGTGTCGGTAGAGCCGATGCCGAGAACTTGGGGCGACAGGCCGAGGCTGGCGCGCAAGACTTCGATACCGCGCAGAGGGAAGTTCCGTTCCTCTTCGAACTGCTGGCGAGCGAAATCAAGCTGCGCCTGTTCGAGGCCACGTTGTGCGCCGCCAATCTGGGTGAGCGGGTTGACTTCGGTGCCAAGACGGGCAGCCGTCTGAGCGAGGCCGGTGCCAACTTGGCCAAGGGCGCCGGAGTATAGCTGTGGGATGCGCTCTTGATCGGCGCGGAACTGGGCAAGGGCTTGGTTGTAGGCGTTGGCGCGCTCGCGAGCAGACACTTCGCCAATGGTGCGCTGGGTGCCGCGTTCGAGTTCGCCTTCGGCGATAGCTTGACGAGAGCCACCAAAGGCGCCAGTGCGGGCAGCGCGCTGACCCAGTTCAAGGCGGGTGCGTTCGGCACGCTCACCAATGTCGCGGAGAGCCGGCTCAAGAACCGCCTCAGTGTAAGGCGACATATAACCGGAGAGATCGGTTTCGGGCAGGCGGGTGGCGAGGCCACGGGCAGCCGCAACGCCTTCGCGGGCAAGTTCAGCACTGAGGGGCGATAGGGCGCCGCTGGTTGCAGCGACACGGCGGGCAGCCTCGAAGCCGGCCAGTTCGTCGGGCGTAAACTCGGCGAAGCGTTGGGCGGTATACGGCTGAAACTCTTCAGCGGCAAAGGCGCCCGCACGGCGGAAGAGGTCGCGCCGCAGAGCCTCAACGTCGGACGGAACCGTCGGCGTGCTGGTGCGCGTTGCAGTGGTTTTTGTAGGGCCGAGACCCAGAAGCCTGCCGATGGGCATTAGTTTAGAGTCCTCTTCAGGATGTCGCCGACGGGGAGCGGCCCGGCCTGACGGGTAGTGCCGGTCTTGACCTCACGAATTTGGCGCACCAGATCATAAAGGCGGCGGGCACCTGCGTTGGAGGAGCCATCGCCCATCATCGAAACGACGTCAGCGGGAATGACGAACTCGCCGTCCGAAAGGGCAGCAGCCCGGCGCCCATTGATGGAAGTGGGGATCAGGTCGTCGAGGCCGCCGCCGGGACCGATAGCAATCTTGCCACCGCCTTCAAGAGCAACGACGCCGCCATTCGCGTAGCGGACAACGCCGCCGCCGTAGTAGCCACCGTCGCCGCCACCGCTGTCGCCACCGCCGCCACTATCGCCGCCTTCACCTCCACCACCGCCTTCGGAATCGCCGCCGGGACCGGGGCCTTCGCTGCCAACACTGGCAGCACCAAAGTCGCCGTAGTCGCCCCAGCCCTCGCCGTCGCCAGACACTTGGCCGCTGTGGGCGCCGGGGCCGAAGCCGGCAGAAACGCCGAAGTCGCCGGAGCCGCCGATGGAGGGGTCAGTGCCAAAGCCATAGCTGCCCGTGCCGAAAGTGGGAGATTGTTGGCCCAGCGCCATGGCTTGGGCTTCCATTTCGGCGGTGGCAGGAGCAGGCGTAGAGTAGCCGGGTGACGTGAAGGCAGACAGCGGGGCTTCAGTCAGGGCTTCGAAGCCGAGGACATCACCAAACTGAGCAGAGGCCGGGGTGCCAGCCAGCCCAAAAGAAAAGTTGGAGGCAAGGGCCGACGGGAAGCTGATTTCTTGTGGCAGGCCCATCATAGCGAGGTCGGCGTTGAGACCCCGAACGTCGGCCAGCGTGCCAAGGGCACCGAGTCCTATGCCGAGGCCGGGCACCCCGGTAGCAGCGCCGAGTGCGGTACCGGCTAGGGCGCCCAGCGTGGCGTAGTTGGATTGGCCGAAACTGCGGTCAAGGCTGCCGGGGTTCGGGCCGAGGCCCGATATAACGTTTTCGGAGGTGGAGCCGAGGGCGCCAGCCTGCATGCCACTGCCGTCCGGAGGAATGACAAAGGTATCCGGATTCGCAATTGCGAACGAATCGAAAGGCTCGTAAGGGGGTGGCGCGTATACGCGATTGGAGAGGGTTTCAGACATATGTCGGCCTTCTAGCGCGCATTATAGCATAGGCTCATTGGAAAATAAACCTATCTAACATCTACGAAATTGCTGGCCTGCAAGGCCAAAAGGAGCTTGCCGACGACGTTGGTCAGGACAGTGACCGAAGGGTTTAGCATGTCGACGGTCAGGGGCGCGGAGACGGTGCCCTGCACGATGAACTGAGGGCGGGTCCGGCGGCCCAAATCGAAAAGGTCACTCTGCTCCAGCACTTTGATAAGTTGGTTCCAGACCTCGCGGGAGGAAGCGTCCCAGTCGGCGGGGGCGGCCGGGAAGGACCGGGAGGAGATGCGGCGGGTCATCGCAGGCCGTCAGGCTCGATTGCCATGCGAAACTGACCCATGCGCCACGGCACGTTGGAGGAGGTCGAAGATTGGATTTGGATGGCCAGTTCCCGGCCCCGAAGGCGGGTCGAGATTTTCTGGGTGTCGCCGGTCACGGTGAAGGGGCCCTTCGTAATGACCGGGCCGCCCGGGTACTTGCGGGCCTGCAACGAGATTTGCAGGGTGCCGGTGTAAGGCGTGTTGTCCGCGAGGTTGGAGAAGTCGGGGACGAACTTGTTGACGAAGAGGATGTTGTTGCCGCCTTCTTGGTCGAAGTACGCGCCTTCCAGATTGGCTGCTAGGGCAGAGCTATCGGCAGTGTAGCCAGCTTCCTGATAGTACAGGTTGGCGGCGTTGTCGTCAATAGCCAGCGGGTAGAGGAAGGTGTTGCTGTCTTCCCAGACCGTGCGCGGCATGGTGCCGATGGTCCAGTGCTTTTCGCGGGTGTTGTAGATGACGTAGCGGTCGTTCTCGCCGTTGGGCGATTCCTTCGAGGTGTAGAACCACATGACCTCGTCGAAGGTCGCGTTGGTTGCGGCGTAGATTTTGTCTTCGTACAGGGGGTCGAGGTTGTCGTAGACGAAGCGCAGCACGGTGCAGTCGAGAGGGCGCAGACGGCCATCGTACTGGAAGAACTGCCCGCTTGGCGACATCCAGTAGAGGGTGCCGCTGTATTCGACGGCTGCGTTGCGGGCGATGATGCCGCATTGTTCGCCGACGGCGGTGAAGCCAAAGACGTCATTGCCGCCGATGTAGGCTTGGATGTAGAGGTCGTTGTCGGTTAGGATGGCGGTCTTGTCACCGATGCGGTAGACGGAACGAATTTCGGAACCACGGCTCGGCAGCGGGTAGTCGCCTGCGGTGTTGGTCGCGGTGGGTGTCCAGTCGGTGAAGTCTTCCTGGCTGCACCAACGGATCAGAAGGGGGCTGTAGTTGCCGGAGACGTCGTGGGTGCCGTAGAGGAGGACGTGCCGGGCTTCCGAGGCGACACGCACAATCTGGTTGACGGAAGGCGCGGCCGTGACGATAGTGACCCGGTCGGTGATGTTGGAGTTGGTGTCCCAATACATGAGCGGTCCCTCAGAGGGAACGGCTAGGATGTTGGTGCCCCACAGGTCAGCGGACCACAGGCGAATCGGATCGGACACGGTACCGAAGGGCGTGCCCCAGCCGAAGTTGCCGCTCCATGGGCCGGTGCCCCAACCAGAGCGGGGAATGGTCGAAATGTTACCGGCGTTGTAGCGGAGACGAAGATTAGCCGAGCCGCCTGTTGCGACAGAAGTGGCAGCAGCCGTAGTGCCTACGTCAATAGAGAAGCTATTGGTGCTGATAATGCTGACTTCGAATAGGGCTTCAACCGAGGATACCGGGTTGATGACAATGTTGCCACCGATGGTTGTTGCGGCCGAGACGATGCCGACAAGGGTCTGGTCGGTCATGCCGTGCGACGAAACGGAGACGATAACTTTGGTCGAACCCGCAGTCGTCGATAGAATGTTGGAAGCGGAGACGGACGCTACAATAGGTGTGATGTCGTAGAAGGTCGACAGTTCACTGGAGAACAGGCCATTGTGAGTGGCGATGAAGGCAGCAGCTTGGGTAAGCTTGTTGCGGACGGATGTCAGGTAGCGGGGGACGCCAAAGATTTTCGGGTCTTGCGAGGCGTCGATGGCACGCTGCCAACCACCCATGAGTTCAGGGCGGCCGAAGCGGAAGCGCACCTTGTCGGCGTCAGTCCAGAAGCCGCCCGCGTCAAGCTGGGTCTTCTCCTTGACGACGCCGACCTTGAACTCCAGTTCAGTAAGCTTCTGATCTTGGAGTGTGACTGACATGTATTAGGTCTTGATGATGTAGTTGGACGCGACGTAAGGCGGCGTGACCGAGTGGGTGTGCGTCTGGCCGCTACCCGTTGCATCGGTCGTAAAGGTGTGGTTGTGGGCGCCAGCAGATGAGGTCGGCATATTTTCCACAAAAGGAAAATCGGCCCGACCTGCCGATATGGTACCGGGATCGTTGGCCGGGCCGCCATACGTCGGTACGGTGTGCGAGTGGGTGCCGGCGGTGCTTGTGGTTCCGGTGTGCGTGTGGCTCGGAAGTTGGGCGGTCGTAAGGGCAGTGCCGCCAGAGGTGGTCGAGCCGCCTGTTGCGCCGCGTGCGATAGTGCCACTGGCGCCAATGCCAAAGCGGTCGCGCCTGTCAGGCACATTGAAGGTTGTTGAATTGTCGCCGACGCCGTAGGCGGTGCCGATGGCCGCGAACAGGGCGGCATAAGTTGTGCGGCTGACGGCTGCGCCATCGCAAAGCAGCCAGCCGCCTGTAGGGGCGGTCGAACCGCCGTATTCCATGATGGCGCCGGCCGGAATGGCTCCGATAACGGCTTGGGCAGCAGTGGCGCTGGTGGCGGCAAGAAGCGTCTTGCTGTAAGGGGTGGCGCCAATGGAGTCGACACAGGTCGTGCTGGTGCAGACCGAGATCGTGGGACCAGTCGTTGGGATGGCGACACCGGAACCAGCGGACTGCTTGAGGGTGACAGTGAAGGCGCCAGTCGTGTTGTTGATGACGGTGTAGTTCTTGGGCGACGACGGCACAATGATGTTGCGGTTACCCGTCAGAAGGCCCGTCAAAACGAGGATGGCTTGGCGTGCTTCGTCTTCGGCGCCGTTAGCCGTCGAAAGGGTGTAGTCGCCGGAGCCGGCCACGTTGAGGTTGACGGCGCCCGCGATGGACTCGGCGAGAAGGTCGAGGTTGGTGTTGGTCTTGACGCCCCAGGTGGTGGCGTTCTCGCCGGTCGCCTGTAGTTCGAGGCGAAGCAGCGGATCATAAGTCGAGGGCATTACTTGCGCTCCTCAAGGATTCGGGTTACTTTGTCGTCAATTCTATTTAACACAGTTGTCAGCTTGTTTTCAAGATCGGAGACAACCTCGCGGGTGGCGAAGTCCTTGTTGACTTGGGCGACGTGGCCGTGGTGAAGCTCCTGAAGGTGTTCGGCTTTCTTATGCACGGCCGAGATCTCCCGCTGCAAGTAGGCGCCGTAAGCCAACAGAAGTGGCCACAGGAAGGTTGCAATGAAGTCGAAAACAAGCTTGATGTCCATGTGAGGGTCCCTAGGCTGGGCTGCTCATAGAGGGATTCCAGACCACCGGGGTGACCAGGATGTTTGCGCCGTCTTCGGTGAGGAGGTAGGCATCGTTTTCTTGAGCAAGGTAGTTGTCGAGGTTCTGAAGGGGGCGGCCGTCGGGAACCTTCTTGGATTCGAAGCGCGGCCGGGGCGGCCGGTTCTGCGGATGCTTCTTAAGGTCGTAGGCGCCGTCGTAACAAGCGGTGCAGACGACGAGCTTGGTAGATTCCTTGCGTAGCTGGCGGCGAAAGTATTTCTGGCCGCAGCGGTCACAAAGGGACCAGACGTCCATCCTCATGACTACGAACCATAGTTAGTCTGGTCAGGCCGCGCATCGGGAACTTGTTGGAGTTCGCGGCGGGGCTTGGCCGAATAATTCTGTGGATGGCTCTTTTTGTCGAACCGGCCATCGAAGCAGGCATAGCAGACGACGAAGTTGGTAGTTTCCTTGCGGAGGTCGCGGCGCTTGTAGTCGAAACCACAGCGGTCGCAGACCGACCACATATCGAGGACGGACATTACGGCGTCCCCGCGATAGTGTTTTCGGGCGAGCCCCTAAAGCGGTTGGAGGTGTCGGAGCGCCGGGCCCGGGTCGACTCGATGTTGAGGACCGCGA
>ERZ869929.1089-NODE-1089-length-10611-cov-14.121542_pt1 | contig 10611 bp, 15 predicted proteins | sample MGYA00579312_ERZ869929 | MGnify/ENA primary metagenome ERZ869929 (study PRJEB32216, sample SAMN09231818) | wastewater metagenome | place: USA: Maryland | collected 2016-08-09 | study: EMG produced TPA metagenomics assembly of the PRJNA472060 data set (Reclaimed...
TGCTCCCGTTTTCTCTCTCTCCGAGACGCTGGGGCACGCTCCGTGACGAGGTCGGAGGCGTTCCGGGCCGGGGTACTCACGGCGAAGGGGTCGCTGTCTCCGGGTGAAAGCGTACTCGTCGATGAGGCGTGCCGCTTGATCGACCGGTTGGACATCTTCGATGCGCTGATTACAGGTGACCGGTCGGAGTGGTTGACGATTGATTGGCCGTCCGAGGATCAACCGGCGCGGCTGGTTATCTCGTCGGCGATCGGTGAAGCGCGCCAGACCGTGTCGGAACTGCGCCAGGTCGTGAAGGCGATCGAGGGCGCCAAGGCGAAGGGTGCCAAGGAGGACGCTGGGCCCACCAAGTTGCAGGTGCTTCTCGGTGGTGCGGGGTGACCGCGACGCTGACCCGCCCGCCGTCGGTGCAGGTGCCGGCACGGTTCAAGTACGTGCCGCTGTTCCACTCGTCGCTTGGTCGGGACGCGATCGACCTCGGCCACGAAGCTGGTCTCGATCTCGACGACTGGCAGCAGGACTTCGTCATCGGCGCGATGGGTCGCACGGCCGCCAACCGGTGGTCGGCAATGGAGGTCGCCGGGATCGTCCCCCGCCAGAACGGCAAGGGCGGAATCCTCGAAGTGCGTCAGCTCGCCGGCCTGTACCTCATCAAGCGGGACAAGCTCCAGACTCACACGGCCCACCGGTTCGACACCTGCCTCGACCACTTCCGCCGGATGACCGATCTCATCGAAGGCACACCGGACCTGCTGGCGCTCGTCAAGGACAACGGACGCGGGGTCGGCGACCGCCCGTCGGGGATCAAGGACTCGAACGGCAAAGAGTCAATCGAGCTGCGAGACGGTTCCCGGCTGAACTTCAAGGCCCGATCGAAGGGATCTGGTCGTGGGTTCTCCGGCGACGCTGTTTACTTCGATGAGGCGTTCTGGCTGCTCGAGCTGGGGTCGCTGATCCCGTCGCTGTCTGCCCGTGAGGATCCGCAGGTCTGGTACACGTCGTCGGCGCCGCTGCCCCGTGTCGAGTCCGACCGGTTGCGTTCGATCATCCGCCGTGGCCGCGAACTGGCCGCACCGTGAGCCTGTTCTACGCCGAGTGGTCGGCGCCGGAAGGGTCCGACCCAGACGACCCGGCGGTGTTGCGGATGGCGAACCCGTCGATGCCGTACGGGCGGATCACCGAAGAGTTCTCAGTGATCGAACGGGCCGCGATGTCCGATGAGGAGTACGCCCGGGAACGTCTCGGGATCTTCCCCGACCACGACAACTCCCCGCAGTGGCTGGTCGTCGCTGAGCACGTCTGGCGCCATAAGGCCGCTGCTGAGAAACCACCCGAGGAAGGGTGGCTCACCGGGACGGTGTCGCTCGCGGTCGAGCGTTCCGAGATCGGCACCGCCTCTCCGCTGCCGTGGTCGGTGTGCGTTGCCGGCACCACCCACGACGGGCTGACCGGCATCGATGTGCTGGGCCGGTTCGAGGACGACCGCAAGGTCATCGAACTTCTCGTCGCTGCCACCCATGACGACGCCCACCCCGTATCGCACGTCGTCATCGATCTCGCCTCCCCTGCTGCTGCGATCGTCGAACCGCTCCGTGCCGCTGGGGTCGAAGTCAACACCGACATCACGGCCCGCCTGCTCGCCGCAACCACGACCCGTCTGATCGACGAGCTCACCGACGGCCGCACCGTCCACCGCTCGAACCCGGACCTCGACGCGGCGGTGTCGGTCGCACGGCTCCGCAAGTTCGGTGAGTCGAAGGTGATCGACCGGTGGACCGGGCACGACTCGACGCCGTTCATCGGCTGCGACCTTGCCGTGTGGGGACACCAGAACCAGCCCGCACCGGCCCCGCCCGGTTTTGCCATGATCCTCGGAGGTCCCTGATGTCCAACCCAGTGGATCGGGTCGCTGCGGCGGCACAGAACGTCAAGCCGCTCCGGCTGCTCCTGTCGGTACTCGCGTTCCCGTTCTACCTCCTCGGCTTGCTTGCCGGGCTGGTGGTGGTCGGGTTCATGTGGTTCGCCGCCGCCGTGCAGGTCGGATTCGCTGATGTCCGCAAGCGCGACGACGAACCTGAGTCGCCCTGATGGCGCTCGCCGACCGGGTGGCATCGCGTGCCGCTGAACGTCAGATCTCCCGGTCCGTTGACCCGGTGACGATGGAGGAGTTCGGGTACCTGCTGTCAGGGCAGCAGGGGACGGTGAACAAGTCGGGTGTGTCGGTGACGGCACGTCGGGCGATGTCGATCCCTGCGTGGAAGCGCGGCACCCAGTACCTCGCCGAGCAGGTGTCGGGGCTCCCGACGCACACCTACCGCGACCGCCCGGGCGGACGCGAGCGCCGTGCGGATCCGCTGTGGCTGAAGCGGCCCGATGTGGAGACGCCGTGGCTGACGCTCGTCGAGCACTGGATCATGTCGATGACCCACCGCGGCGACGGGTTCGCGTGGAAGAAGCGCAACGACGTCGCCCAGGTTGTCGGGCTGCGCGGCATCCACCCGGACCGGGTGAAGAAGGGTCTCGCATCCGATGGGACCAAGGCGTTCCAGATCGACGGCCGCCAAGACGTCGGGTACACCACCCGCGAGATCCTGCACATCCCCGGCCTGTCGCTCGACGGCGTGTGGGGCATCGACGTCATCACCTACATGGCGCAGGCCATCGGCACCGCGGCTGCCGCCGAGCAGTTCGCCGCATCGTCGTTTGGGCAGGGCAACCACCTCCAGGCGTACCTGTCGTTCAAGGAAGACCTCACGACCGCCCAAGCCGACGCCACGAAAGCCCAGTGGGAGAAGTTCCACAAGGGCATGGCGAACGCCAACGAGTTCGGCGTGCTGGGCAACGGCGCCGAGTACCACACGGTCTCGCTCACCCCAGAACAGCAGCAGCTCCTCGAGACCCGCGGGTTCGAGGTCACCGAGATGGCCCGCATCATCGGGGTCCCGCCCCACAAGCTCTACGACCTGTCCCGTGCGACGTTCTCCAACATCGAGCACCAGGCCATCGAAGCGGTCACGGATTCGATCATGCCGTGGGTGCGCCGTATTGAGGCGTACGTCAACTTCGACCCGCACCTGCTGCCGCCGTTGAACTTCATCGAGATGGACCCGGCCGGCCTGCTCCGCGGCGATGCGGCATCCGAAGCGGCATCACTCCAGGCATCGATCCAGGGCGGCTGGATGACTCCGCAGTACGCGGCGCAGCGCAAGAACCTCCCCGCACCCGAAACCCTCAACTACTACCAGCGGCCGTTGAACACGGCAGTGATCGACCCGGTTTCCGGCGAGATCGCACCGGATCCGACCCCACAGGGAGCGCCAGCATGAAGCAACGTCCAGAGCTGGTCCGGTCGGTTCCGCTCCTCGACTACGAGATCGAGCGCGGTGGCGACGGTCGCACCGTCGTCGCCTACGCCGCCACGTTCAACGACCCGTACGAGGTCGTCGACTTCGAAGGCCACTACGACGAGGTCCTGAACCGGTCCGTGTTCAACCGGGTCCTTGGACGCGGCATCGGCGGCTTGCAGGTCCTCTACAACCACGGGCGCACGATCTCCGGTACGCCGGCCGCCGAGTTCTCCATGCCGGTCGCTGTCCCTGTCGACGTCAAGGCCGAGAGCAAAGGCCTGCTGACTCGGTCGCGATACCTCAAGACCCCGCTCGGTGACGCCGTGCTGGAGATGTGGCGCGAGGGCGCGATCACTGCACAGTCGTTCCGGGGTCCGATCATCCGGTCTGCCCCCGCCCGTCCCGGCTCCAACGGCCGCCCGGTGATCGAACGGCTCGAGCTCGGCCTGGTCGAGTACGGCCCCGCCCCGTTCGCTGTGAACTCTGGCGCCGATCTGGTCGCCATTCGATCTGCTCTCCTCGAAGACCGCCTTTCGGCGCTCAGAGACTTGAGCGAAGAGGAGAAGGCCGAACTCGCGGCTGCCCTCACCCTCGGAAAGCCCCTCGACACCCCCGCCGAACCGGCGCCCGGTGACGAGGCCCCTGCCGTGCCGGACCCCCAGGAAGACCCCGCCGAAGTGGCGCCCGTCGACCCGGCTTCGTCCATCCAACTACTCGAAGCGGAAGCCGCCCAGCGGCGCCGTCGTTCCTAGGAGGAACACACCCATGCCTACCCCCACCATCACTGAACTCCGTGACGAGCGCGCTGCGCTCCTCACCGAGATCGACGACATCCTGAACACCGCGAAGGAGGCTTCCCGCTCCGTCCTCGAAGACGACGAGCGCAGCCGCCACGATGCCGCCGTCGCCCGCGTCGACGAGATCGACGGCGCACTGGTCACCGCTGAGCTCGAGCGTGCCGACAACGACCGCTTCGAGTCCGCTGAGGCTCGCCGGTCCCGCTACAGCACCGTCTCGGTCAACACCTCGACCCCCGGCGTGACCGCCACCCGTTCGCTCGACGAGGCCCTGTGGGCCACGAACGAGACCGTCCGGGCTTCCAACGGCACCGCCCACAACCCCGTGGAGCGGGTCATCGTCCGCTCGACCAGCGACGAGCCGGGCGTCCTCGCCCCCCGCCTGTCCGAGTACCAGCCCGGCCAGCGCGACGCGATCCGCGGCTTCCAAGAGACGGTCGCCAACATGGCCCTCTTCGGGATGCTCATCGACCGCGACGCCGACACGTCCGGCAAGGGCTTCCAGGTGGCCCGCTCGCACCGAGCGTTCAAGGACGAGTGGAGCCACGTCCTGCGCGCCATGGACGTCGACACCTCCGGCGAAGGCGCCGACTGGGTGCCCACCGGCATCGGCGCATCGCTCCATGAGCGTGTCCGTGCCTCCGGCAAGGTGGCCCCGCTGTTCCAGCGGATCAACCTCCCCACCAACCCGTGGAAGTGGCCCGTCGAAGGCGCCGACGCCACCGCCTACCGGGTGGCCGAGCCGACCGGCGACACCGCGTCGAAGGTCACCGCCTCCACCCCCGGCACCGGTGCCGCCACGTTCGACGCTGAGATCATCGGTGCCCGCACCCTGATCTCCCGTTCGCTCGACGCCGACTCGGCCCTCGCCGTGCTGCCCTACACGCAGCGCAAGCTCATCCAGGCGTTCGTCGATGGCGAAGAGAAGGCGATCCTCGACGGTGACACCGACGGCACCCACCAGGACACCGACACCCAGGCCAACGGTGCCACCGATGTCCGCACCGCATGGGACGGCCTCCGCAAGAAGGCCCTCGCCCAGACCGTCGCCACGGCGACGTCGGCCACCGCCCTGAACCTCGGCATCGTCCGCAAGGCCATGGGCAAGTGGGGCGCCAACCCGGCCGACCTCGCGTTCATCATCGGCGTGTCGAACCTGCACTCGCTGCTGGCCGATACCAACCTGCTGACGGTGGACAAGATGGGGCCGAACGCGGTCATCCTCAACGGCCAGATCGGCTCCGTCTTCGGTGTCCCGGTCATCGTTTCCGAGCACGTCCGTGAGGACCTGAACGCCTCGGGCATCAACGACGGCATCACCGCCACCAAGACCTACATGCTCTGCGTGAACCGCAACGAGTGGGCCCTGGGGCAGCGCACCGCCCTCGACGTCGAGACCGATGACTCGATCTACCGCGAGTCGTACCAGCGGGTCGCCGTGGCGTTCATGCGGGAGGACTTCCAGTCCCTCGCGAGCGCCGCGACGAACGAAGACACGGCCATCGCCTACAACGTCACGCCCTGACCATGGACCTGGCCGGGCTTGTCGCCGGACTCCGGTACAAGCCCGGCTGGGTGTTCAAGATCGCCGGCCCGCTCGGCTCGATGCTGTGCATCTACGCCACCACTCCCGATTCGCAGCATCCCGGGCGGGACCGGACCACGCAGCACCAGTTCACGATCCCCGACTTCGAGCTCGACGGCCGGACCCCGCTGCGCTGGGTGTTCGACTGCCTGCTGCTGTGCGAGCTGCACGAAGCCGGCGAGTTCTTCCAGGCCGCTGGTCAGCGGCCGTTCTTCCCCCACCACCAGGACGAGGGATCCCCCTACGTGCTGGTCGACCGAACGGAGCCGACATGGCCCTGAAGCCCATCCGTGCACGTCTGCGGAACCACTCCAACGGCCTCGCCAAGATCTACATCTCAATCGCGGCCGGTGATGAGATCGAAGTCTCCGAGGATGTCGTCGCCCAGATCGCCCACCAGGGCGCCCCGATGAGCGACGCAACCCTCACCCCCGAGCCGGTGAAGGCCGCGAAGAAGGTCCCGGCCAAGAAGGCTGCGCCGAAGGCGAAGGTCTGACCCAGTGACCGACCCGTACCTGACCCCGACGGAGGTTCGTGACCGGATCTCCGTCGGGGGGCCGCGCCTCGACTCGGGCAAGTTCCCCGATCCGTGGGTGGCCCGACAGGTCACGATCTGGGAGCGCAAGCTCGAGCGGCACACCGGAGACGCGTACGTCGAACGCGAAGCCGAGGTCACAGTCTCGGCGGGGAACTCGACGACGCTGATCCTCCCGAACGTGAACGTCTCCGATGTCGCGGTCACGGTGGATGGGACGGCGGTCACGCTCGACGAGAACCAACCTGCGCTCGCCTCCGGGCTGGTGCAGTACCGGGGCGGGTTCCGCCGGGGGCAGACCGTCGTGGCCTCCTACACGTACGTCCAGCCGGACGCGGACCTGTGCGAGATCGCCTACGAGGCGTGCGTCAAGTGGATCGAGCGCATCGCCACCATGGAACGGGCAGCCAACACGCCCGATGTGGCCCGTCAAGGGTTCGACGGCGGCTCGACCGTGTTCGTCACCCCCGACCCCAACGCGGATCCGCCACGGCTCACCGGGTTCCGTGAGGTCGACGACCTCGTCAACATCCTGCCCCGCTATGTCATCCCTGGTCTCGCTTAGCTCTCCACCGTGCGGCGCTCCGGGCGGCGCTGCACGTCCGACACGATCGGCCACCGCCCGGGCTGATGTAGGTGTTCACCTCATCGTACGGATGGCCGTGTGGGCAGTGCGTCTTGATCGCATTGTGTCGGCCTGCAACGGCGGGTCCGGTGCTCCGCCTGATGTTCACGCTTGCCGTCACGGGCTCGAGGTGCTCTGGGTTCACGCAGTGCCGCACCCGGCAGAGGTGGTCCAGTTCGAGACCTGGCGGGATGGGTCCGACGAGCAGTTCAAATGCCCACCGATGTGCCCCGACCGTCCGCCCATCGCTCCACCCCTTGCCGTACCCCGCACTTGTGATCGACCCGGTCCAGTGCCAGCAACCGTCAGAGGAGACCGAGACATGCCGCATCAAGCGCTCTACCGGATCCTCCTTGCGCGCCCCGCTCGCAAGGGTGGATCCCGGGTCGCCGCCTCGGTTGTACCAGCGCATGTAGTGGTTTCGACACCAACCCCGCCCACCGCCTTTGGTCGGTTTCTCGCATCCGTCTACGGCGCAGGATTCCATCTCCCCAACTATACACCCGGAATCGCATGATCCGCGACGAAGTGTCCGCCCACCTCGCCAGCCTGATCGCGGGCGACGGGATCACAGGTGATGTCGATGTGTCGCCGACGTTCCCCGGCGAGAAACACACCACCAGCGAGATGATCTTCGGTGACTCCACCACCGGGGTCGTCACCTTCCCCTACGGGATGGAACCGCCACGCATCCAGCGCGACAACGCGGAGCTCACGTTCGTCGTGCGGATCACGGCACGCGAGGACATGGCGACTGCGAAGAAGCGGTGTCAGGAGCTGGCGAACCTCGTCGTGGGGATCTTGGCCGGCGCTGACCTGCTCGGGTTCGGCACCGACGGCGAGAAGGTCACCGACACGAACCCTGACGGCCAGGGCATCCAGGTCCAGACCCGCGAGGGCGAGTCGAACAAGGGCGTCCCGCTGGCGCTCGCCGAGATCACTGTCCCCATCGAGACCCAGACCACGAACACGGAGGGCTGACATGCCCAAGGTCACCATGCCCAAGGACCACCCGCAGGCCGCAGTCGACCTCCTCAACGGGGCGACCGTCGAGCGCGGGAAGTCCGCAGAAGTCGACGACGACACCGCCTTCTCCCTCGGGGAGCAGGGCTGGACCGTCGCCCCGGACAAGAAGGCAGCGCCCGTCAAGGCAGCAGCCAAGAAGTCGGCCAACACCGAAGCGCCCAAGGGCGACCCCCAACCCGCGTCGCCCGACGCTGACCCCAAGGAGTCCTGATGACCCAGTTCGGATTCAAGACCGAAACCACTGTCGGCACCACGGTCACCCCTGACCTGTTCCTGCCGATCCTCGACGGCGAATCGCTCGACCGCACCGACCCCATCATGGAGTCCGAAGGCCTGCGGGCCGGCGCTCTCGTGAAGCGGATGGGCGCCACGAACGGCGGGCTGAACGAGGTCGGGGGATCGACCCCGTTCGAGCTGTCCGTGATCGGGGCGACGACCCTGTTCAAGCACATGATCGGCGCCGTCAACACGTCCGGCTCCGATCCGTACACGCACGTCTTCACCCCGGCTTCGCTGATGGGCCTCGCTGCGACGTTGCAGGTCGGGGTCAACATGAACGGCACCGTCGTCCCCAAGACCGTGTCGGGCGCCAAGGTCGGCTCGTGGGCGATCGGTGGCGAGGAGGGGGCGTTCCTCACGCTCGGCCTCGACTGGCTCGCCCAACGGCTCCAGGTCGGTTCCCGCTCCGTGACCGACGGTGTCACCAGCACCAACACCACCCTCGGGTCCGCTGCTGCCGACTTCACCGATGCCGACATCGGCAAGGACGTCTCCGGCACCGGGATCGCTGCCGGCTCGCAGATCACCGCGGTCGCTTCGGACGGCTCATCGGCCACCCTGTCGCTCGCCACCACGGCAACCGCAACGGGTGTCACGGTCGTGATCGGCAAGGCGCTGGCCACCGCCTCCTACCCGTCCGGCCTGTCGTACTACAAGATGCACCACGCCACCCTCACCATCGACTCCGTTGCGGTGCCGATCAAGGGGTTCGAGGTCACTGGCGACAACGCCCTGATCCGCGACTACAACGGCGGCTCCCGGTTCTCGTCGGAGATCCGCCCCGACGGCGACACGGAGCGCACCTACGGCGGCACCCTCAACCTCGCCTACCTGAACAGCGCGCAGGTCGACCGGTACTTTGCCGGTACCCCGTTCAACCTGTCGATCGTCGCGACCGACCCGCACGGCGGCGGCTCGGTGACGATCGCCGGCTACGGCCGCTACGACGCATCCCTGACCCCGATGGGCACCCGGTCGCGGGTGATGACCGATGCGCCGTTCCGGCTGTTCGGCAACACCACGGACGCTTCGGCGCTGACGATTACCGTCGTCAACTCGGACGCCTCCGCCGCCTGACCGTGGCCCGACGCGGGTCCCTCGATACCGGGCGTGGCGGCGGCGCCCGCCTTGAACGCATCCATGTCGTCGGCATGGACGAGCTTCGCAAGGAGCTCAAACGGCTCGAGGAACCCAAGGCGTGGGGCCGTGAGCTGACTGCGGCTCACAAGATCATTGCTCGCGACGTCGCTGGCAGGGCCCGCACTGAGGCCGAGTCGATAGGCGGCCCGGCCCGGCACTTCGCCCGGGCGATCCGCGGGTACGGGTCGCAGACCTCAGCCCGGATCGGTATCGGGTCGGCGGGAAAGAACCAACGGAACTGGGGCGCCAATGCCGCGTTCTACGGGGCATTGGGTCGATCTGGCTGGAACCTCTACTCGTACACGCGCCCCAAACCCGGTCAGCGCGTCCGGCTGCGAGCGATCCATAGCTGGAATCCGCAGCACACAGATTGGGTCGGCGCTTCATGGGGCATCGCACTCGGGCAGGGGCCGGTGGCGATCGTCGACACGATCGTCCGTGAGACCCCGCACATCATCGACAAGTACGGCGCAGCGATCGAGGACATCACCCGTCGCGCGTTCCCCGACTGAACCGGAGAGCCACCACATGGCGAAGGCACCCAAGCCCAAAGAGGGCGGATACGACGCGGCCAAGGAACGACAGGAACGGGCGAAGCAGACCTTCCGGGTATCGGTCAAGGAGTCGGACGTGTCGTTCGTCTACCGGCCCTACGGCATCCCAGTCCGGGTCCGCGGGCACATCGCCGATGTCACCGGCAAGACCGTCGACCTGCTGCTCTACGGCAACAGGGGTGTGGACATCACCACCTTCGCTGACATGTGGTGGATCTCCCGCCTGTGCGACGGCGAGACCGGGGCGGACGGCAGGCCGATCACCCGGCAGGTCGTGCACGACGAGTTCGATGAGCGGTGCCCGGGCGCGACGTTCATCTACGGGAGCGACAAGTCGGACATCGTCGAAGAGGACGTCACCTCTGAGGTCGACGACTCCCCAAAAGCCTGAGAGCCGCCTACGCGGCACGGCTCCCGGGTCTTGCCGCCGTGTACGGCATCCGTGCGTGGGAGGTCGACCTCCTGACGCCGGCTGAGTTCGAAGAGCACATTGACCGACTCCCCGAAGGGTGGTGAGACGTGGCTACCAAGCGGCTGGAAGTCCTCATCACCGGCAACGCAAAGGACGCGCAGAAGGCGTTCGGCGACCTCGAGAAGTCGGCCGGCAAGTCGGGCAAGGGGACCACGAAGGCGCTCGGCGGCATCAAGTCGGGGCTCATCGGCCTCGGTGTCGGTGCGGCTGCGCTCGGCTCGTTCAAGGCGTTCGAGGAATCCGAGAAGATC
>ERZ869929.1091-NODE-1091-length-10600-cov-5.473305_pt1 | contig 10600 bp, 22 predicted proteins | sample MGYA00579312_ERZ869929 | MGnify/ENA primary metagenome ERZ869929 (study PRJEB32216, sample SAMN09231818) | wastewater metagenome | place: USA: Maryland | collected 2016-08-09 | study: EMG produced TPA metagenomics assembly of the PRJNA472060 data set (Reclaimed...
TCGGCATTTCGTGGCTGTCTCTCGTGCTGTGCCTCGGCGTCATCACCTCGCTTGCGATATGGGCGAGGGGGCTGTCCAAGGCGCGCGGCTGGGCTGTTCTCGCCTTCGTCATTGCTTGCCCGCTGGCAGCCTTCTCGCTGGCTTCCGCGCTCGGCTATCCAATGCCCTACGTCAAGGGCGTCACGCTTCCACCGGGCAAGCACAAGGTGCTCGGCGGCAAGATAGTCGAGGGCGTCGCGCTCTATGCCCTTCTCGACATGGAAGACGGCCCGCCAAGGCTGTTCTCATTTCCGTACACCACTGACGGCGCGAACTCCATGCAGCAGGCCATGGACGAGGCTGTAGAGGGCGCGGAGATGACCGTGGAGGTTCCAGGCGGCGATGGCGAGGAAGGCCCGCCCCAGCCTGAGTTCGAGGCAACTTTCCCCGAACCAATGCCGGACAAGGAGGCGGGGTGATGAGCGCCGAATACGACGCCGCGAAGGACGCGAAGGACAGCTACTACGCCGCTATCGAGGCAAAGCGGCTGCGTGGGGACCATCTGTCGAAGCTCTATTGCGTCGACTGCGACCGATACGAGCGCGACCCGATTTTCGTGGATGTCGAACGGTGCAGCCGATGCGGTGAACATATCGAGGGCGCCGACTGGATGACCATGCGCATCGACCTTCCTTGGCCTCACAGAGACCTCAGCCCGAACTCCAGATGCCACTGGGCGCGCAAGGCAAGAGCCGCACGCATTGCTTCGGAAACCGCGTTCTGGACCGCCAAGGAGACCGGCATCAAGCCTCTGTGCGCCGACAAGCTCAATGTCACCATCACCTTCACGCCGCCAGACGCACGGCGGCGCGACACCGACAACATGCTGGCGTCCAGCAAGAGCCTGTTCGACGGCATCGCCTCAGCCATTGGCGTCGATGACAGCAAGTGGAACCTCGCCCTTCGTCGTGAGCCTCCTGCAAGGCCAGGATCGGTGCGCATTGAGATCGAGGTGGCTGCATGAGCAACCCGTGCCTCGATGTTGTTGAAGAAGAATTGACTGCAGCCGGCGTTTCGTACTGCGTCGAGCACGGTGGCAAGCATCTTCACATCCACTTTGGCGAGGATCACCAGCATCTGCACGTCATAGCGAAGACGCCGAGCGATTGGCGCGCGCCATTGAACGAGCGCGCCCTCATCCGCCGCTCGCTCGCTCAGCTTGGCTACAGGCATTTCGAGCAGCCACCAGCGCAGGCTTTGGTTTCCCTCACGGACGGCGAACCTACATGCGCAAGCTACCACGTCGCGGACCATTTCTCGAAAGCACACAAGGACGTGCTTCGTGCGATCGACCGCGTTCGTGAGGAGTGCGGGCAAGAGTTCGATCGGCGCAATTTTACGCCGATTGATTATGTGGATGGGAAAGGCCGGACCTACCGCGCGTACTGCATGACGAAGGATGGCTTCACACTCGTCGTGATGGGCTTCACGGGAAGCTCCGCTACCGAGTGGAAGGTGAGGTACATCGAGGAGTTCAATCGGCTGAGCGGTCAGGCCAAGAGCCTGACACCCACCGCCGAGATCAGCCTGCTTCGCTCGGAACTGGATACCGTTGTCGGTCTGCTCGGAGACCTGGAAGGACGCATTGCACCGCCGCAGCGCGTCCGTAAGACGCCGTTTGTTCGACCGTCGGTGCTTCGCCGGATGCGGAGGATGGCATGAGTGACGCACCGGCCATGCCTGTCTTCCCAGACGCCTATCTGGCCGACACAACGCATCTGACTACCGAGGAGCATGGCGCTTACCTGCTCCTGCTTATGGCCATGTGGCGGCGAAATGGCGTTGTTCCCAACGACGACAAAGACCTCGCCCGGATCGTCGGACTGGACATTTCCAGATGGCGAAAAACGAAGCGCAGACTCCTCTCGCTGCTCACGGTCGATAGCGAATGCTTAACGCAAAAACGACTGCTGAAAGAGTGGCAATATGTACAAGAAAAACGAAACAAAAATGCAGCCAACGGAAGCAGGGGTGGGAGACCCAAGTCCAATATAAACAGTCGCTTAGTAAAAGCGAACGGTTATGAAAACAATAACCCAAACGAAAGCCCCCATAACCCAGAACCCATACCCATAGAAAAACCTAGCGGTTTTTCAGAGCGCGCGAGCGCGCAAAAAGGTTCGCCCCGAGGTTGGGTTCAAATCAGAAAATCATCGGACGCCGCCGCCAGTCTCATCGAGGACATCGAACGCCATGACGAAGGAAGAACTCAAAACGGTAACGCTCTCCCTGGCGATGCTCTTCGCCTCGTTTCCGCAGTCGGCGGCAAGTGACCCCGATATGCAGATTCGAAGCTATCTGGACGCGCTGAAGGACTTCGAGGCGGTGGACATCCATGCGGCAATCGAACGCTTCCGGCACGGCCTCGCGCCTTCGTCAAACCATCAGTTTTGCCCGTCCAGCGCTCAGCTCGCAATCGAGGTGCGCGAACGCAAGCTGATGCGCGAGCTGCTGGCCAAGCGCGGCGGCCTGTCCTTGGTGAAGGCGTAGGAAGTCGCCAATGCCGCGCATTGTCGAGGATCGCGGCGATTGGGGCGCGTGGGAAGAGATCGAAGCACTTCAAATCAGAAAGGCACGTATCGATGCACAAATTGAAGGAATGCGACGAGCGGGAATGGGGACTGACCCGCGTCGAGTACACGTTTCGGCACAAGCAGAAAATGCGGCAAATCCAGCGCGAGAGGAGGGCGCGGTATCTCCTGCGCGCGGTGACGATACCCAAGGTCGAGAGCGCGGATAGGCCGCTTTATGAGGTCGCGCGCCTCAATACACCGGACGGGCTGGAACTCGGCATCAGAACTTACAAACGGCGCACAGTTAACAGGCAGATGTCCACAAGCAGCACAGGCGAGACCTTTATCTCCGTCACGATGCCGTTTGTGAGCATCCTGGGACGCGCAAAACGCGCCTCGTAGGGCGCGGTTCGCGGGGATGAAGAGGGTCAACGGATGACGCTACGCAAGAAGGAAAACATGCCATCCTTCCCGCCCGGAATGCGGCTGGACGGCAAGGGCTTCGACCTGAAGGCAATGCGAAGGGAGCAGGCGCCGGTTGAAGACGACGAACTGTCGGTAATCGAACTGGACATCGTGCGCCAGGCCCGCGCGCTGTTCCTGAACTGATGGGCTTACGATGACAGGAGAGACCGCAGACCCGACAAGCCGCAAGGAACTGGTCAGCCTCTTGGCCAAGGCCATCAAGCGCAACGACGAGCTAGAAGGTCAGGTGCGCGATCTGGAATTCGCGCTGCAGTTCGACCAGACGGTTTCTGTGCAGGCCGCGTTCGGCATCACCGAGGCGCTGGCGCAAATCTTGGTCATGCTCGCCGACGGCAAGCCGAAGAACAAGGAACGCCTGCACGCCGCGCTCTACTACAGGCGGCCCAACGGAGACGCGCCGGACATCAAGGTCATGGACAAACTGGTGAGCGTGCTGCGCAAGCACGTCGAGCCGTTCGGCATCGACATCGCAACTTTGCACGGCACGGGATATCGCCTCGTCGGTGGTATCGACGTGGTGCGGGCGGTGCTGGATGGGAAGAAAGCCTGATGTACGTGTTGTCGTCGGTTATGCGTTCGCGGATCGTTGGCTACGTGCTGGAACAGCTTCATGTGTCCTACGGACATCGCGAAGAGTTTCAGCCTTTCGCAGAGCGCGCCGCTGACATGGTGGAGAAAGTCATGAACGACCTGACCGAGGAAGAGATTGCGCGCATAAGCACGAGGAATGCCCTCTTCATTCAGAAGGATGTGGCGCGCGCCTACGTAGGAGAGTTCCGCGCCTTGGTCGAAAAGGACATCGAAGCCGCCGCTCAACGGCATCTTCTGGCCACGCTAGGCCCGCGCGTCGAGGCGTTGGAGAAGGCGGTCGAGCGCGACGATCCGATGGCGCGCCTCAAGAAATTCCTCGACACCCTGCGCAAGGAAGTGCGGGACGATCAGAAGCCGTTCGAGATGGGGAAACTGCGAACGATCGAGTACATCGAAGGCTGGATGCGGGGCGAGAAACAGCCATGACGCTGGTCGAGAAAATGGCGCGGGCAATGTGTGCCCATGATTGTCGGACTGTTCCAGAGCGTGAGGCGCTGGAATGGGAAAGCGAGCATGAGTTCTATTTGGGGTTCGCACTCGCGGTCCTCAAAGCCATGCGCGAGCCGAGCGATGTGATGGTCAGGGCTCATGCCGAAGAAGCCGCCGATCTTGGGACGTGGCCCGCGCAAGCCATTGCAGACTGGCAGGCCATGATCGACGCCGCAATCAAAGAGGCTGAAGGCGAATGATCGTTATCAACACAGCCGCATGGGCCATCGATTGCGCAATTCTCACAACGGGGGGCTTTTTCTCATGAAAACCTTGCTGAAGCCGAACGAGAAAATCTACATCAACGGCGCGGTACTGAGGGTGGACCGCAGGGTCTCGCTGGAACTGGTGAACGACGTGCAGTTCCTGCTGGAGAAACACGTTATGCAGGCCGAGCAGGCCTCGACCCCGCTGCGCCAGCTCTATTTCATCGTCCAGATCATGCTGATGAACCCGGACAGCGCCGGCCAGGCGCTGAGCATGTTCCGCAAATCGCTGCCGCTGCTGCTCGCCAACTTCTCCGACGAACAGATCAAGGCGGGCCTGAAGAACATCGACAGGCTGGTCAGCGAAGGACAGGTCTATGAGGCGCTGAAGAGCATCCGGGGCCTGTACCCGCTTGAAAAGAACGTTCTCATTCAGGCCAAGCCTGGCGAGATAATGCACCTCGATGTTCCACGTGAAGCAGAAACATCCTGATGCCAGTCCTCACAAACCCACGTTGGGAGGAATTGTGCGCGAGGTTGAAGCGCGGGGCGATGATTGTCCATGCAGCGCACGATTTATGCATCCCATTTGAGCGGTATCACTCAGGCTTGCCGGGCTTTTACGTCTACCTGATTTGCGATCCTGACACAGAAGAGACGTTCTACGTTGGCAAGGGCTGCAAAAAACGCTGCATTGTTCACTGGAGAGCGTTCCTCAAACTCTCCTTGAAGAATGGCGGGCTCATCGAGCGGTTCGCGGCCATTAGAGAACGAGGTGCACAGCCTATCTACTTGATTATCGAGAGCGGATTAACGGAGCCGGCAGCGTTGCATCTGGAGCGAATGATCATCCACTCCATTGGCCTCGATAAACTAGCAAATCGAATGCCGGGCGAGCGTTCCGAGGACGAGTCTGCCCTTCAGTGGGCTCGCGGGCTGCTGGCGATGGTCGGAGAACAATTCAAACCACATATCTGGTCAAATCGGCCGGATATCCAGCGCAGTGCGCAACATCGAGCGCATTACGACATGGTCGCCGAACTCAAAGCAGTCATTGCCTTGTGCGAGCAAAAGATGGGATTCTAAATGGTATTGCCCAATCCACGACACGAGAAGTTCGCTCAAGCCAGGGCAATCGGCAAGTCCGTCGAGGACGCCTACGAAATCGCCGGCTACCGACGCAGTAGCAGCAATGCTGCACGGCTGAACGGCGATGAGAGGGTGGCTGCTCGCATCAAGGAAATTCAGGCAGAGGGCGCAGAAGCGGCGGCTATTGATATCACTCGCACACTTCAGGAACTGGTTCGCATCGGGACGCTCGATCCGAGGCGCATGTTCGATAGCGAAGGCAAGGTCAAACCGCCCAAGGACTGGGACGACGATTTGGCCGCCGCGATATCAAGCATCGAGGTTATCCCCGGAAAATCCACGGGGCAGAAGGGGCGCCCGCCTAACGGCTACAAGGTGCGGTTCTGGAGCAAGACGGACGCGCTAGAGAAGATCGCCAAGCACCTTGGCATGTTCGTTGATCACTCCGTCGTGGACGTAAACCATCATTTCCATGACCACACCGAGCAAGAACTGCAACTCGAACTGGCCTCGATGTTCAACGAGGTGCGAGCGGCGGCGGGCAAGCCGGTATTGGAACTGCCGGAGCCGAAGAAACACTAGTTTTGTGTGACGGATAGTTTCGTGCGACGCAATTTCTTCCGGGGTTTTGTGCGACACGACGGACATGGGCATCAAATATACACGCGAGGCTAAGCCGCCGAAGAAACTGGCGCCCGTCGGGAGGCCGGCAAGCGGCAAGGAGCGGATCGCCATCCGGCTAGATCCTGCTGTGATTGAGAAGTTCCGCGCCACCGGCAAGGGCTGGCAGGCCAGGATCAACGAAGCGCTGAGGAGAGCGACACCATGAAACTCACGGCACTGGATAAGTTCGAATACATCCGATTGGAGGCGAGGCACGCCATCCGAATCTCGCTGGACATGAAAGCCTCCAGAGAGGTGAAGTCTGACCACATGCGCCGGGTCAGGGCTGCGATTGCAATCCGCGACGACTACGAGAAGTTGGCGCGCGCTGAGAATCCAGACTGGCAACCTGAGTGGGCTGCAATCGAGCGGCACTACGACGGGAAGGTGACCTCATGAGCCCGGACCTTATTGCTCTCATTGTCGGCGCTGAGTTAGGCGCTGTTGTCTATCTCATTGGCTCTGTCATCGCCTATCGCTGGAGGAGGCGCCTGTAATGGCGGCATGGAACATAGACGGCGAGCCGGTCGATGACGAGGCGCGGGCGAGGGATGCCAGCGCTCTCAAGATCGTTCGCGACGCTGCAAACGACGTGGTTATTATCGAGGGCATAGCGTATGCGGGACAGTTCTTTCGCTGCTTCGCTCGCGATATCCCGTTGGACACGCCGATGAAAATAACGAAGCGCGAAGATGGCGTGGTGACTATGGAGCTAATCGTCCCATGACCGAAGCCGAAAAGATCGCCTACATGGACGCCATCGGTCGTGAGACTGCCGGCGTGATCCTGGGAGAACTCCACAAGATCGAGGGCGGGCGAGAGAGGCCAAAATGAGCGAGCGTATGAGCACGGTGTTTCGTCATCTGAGCGTCTGGCTTCGATCACGCGCAATTGACCCATCTGGGGTGGAAGTCACGCTGACGTTCGATAATCGGCGCGGACGAGACGCGGCTGCCTTCGCTATCGGCAAGGAGTTAGAGGATCATGCGCTGGAACCGAAGATGCCGAGTCACATCAACGAGGGCACGCTGATGGGCATACGGTTCAAGCTTAAAGTCCGCGACCCCATAACGGACATTCCGGACGACATCTATGCAGCCGCAGAAAAGATGTTCGAGCCATATGTCGCCACCCACGATGAAGGTCCCTATGAAGGGGAAGTGGCTAGGCTCATTTTCAACGAGCGTAAGCGGTGCGCCAAAATCGCGAGAGAGTTTCCTGCGGAGGTCGTGGGGGCGATTGTGTTTGCCCCACCCGGCCGCGTTTACCGCCCAGCTACCGGAGAGGACATCGCCCGCACGATCGAGGAAGGCAGATGACGGAAGCCGTCAAGCTTGCCGACGTGTGGCATTCGCTCGGCTCTGGTTTTCGGATAGCCAAGGGACCAAGCTTGCCTATGGGGAGCGCGTGACATGGAGATCAACGAGATCATAGAGGATCAGTTGCTCTGGAACCGCGACGAGGTGACTGCCGAAGACATAGTCAAGGCGCTCGCCGAAGCTGGGTACTCGATCATCCGCAATGCAACGCCCGAAGACCTGGCGACGAGCGTGATCGCTCTGTGCCTGGCGCGGCCAAGGGCCGACCGCGAAACAGTTCTAACGCAGATTAGGCACAACCACAGCTTTTGCTCTTCGTGCGGCAGCGAAGGCCTCCCGTGCCATTGTGAAAACGACGCGTGACCGCAGCCATCGACCTCTCTGCCGTCTTCGATGGCATCGAACCAAAGGACATCGCGCTACTCCCCCGCGATCGCCGGGAGCGGCTGGCCGAACTCCTCTCCACCATCGCGCGCCGCAACAGCCAGCGGATGTTCTTCGATCTATTCCCCGACAACGACAACACCAAGCCAGACGGCACTATTATTTATGCCCGCTCGCGCTACGCAAAGCACATCGAGTTCTTCGATGCGGGAGCCAAGTACAGAGAACGCTGCTTTTTGGCAGCCAACCGTTGCATCACTCCGTGGACTTGGCTGGAAACGCCGGCTGGATCGGTCCTGAGCGCAGAAGTTTGGACCTCGCCAGATGCGCGTGTTCTTTCGTGGGACGGTGGATCAGAATGTGCCGCTCAAGCGCAGCGCGGAATGCTGAAGTGCATTGAGCCAGCGTTTCGTCTGGTGACGGACACTGGTCTCTTTTTTGATTGCACCCGTAAGCACCGGGTATTGACGACCGAGGGGTGGCTTTCACTCGACCAGTTAGTTCGGCGCGCAAGTGGTCTGCGTTTGTGGCATAGACATGAAGATTACCAGGCCAATTGTGATGAGGGTGGTTATCTCGGTGATCGACCACTTCGTTCGCTTGGAGGTATCGACCTAGCTTCACTTCAGCCGACAGTCGATGTTCGGGGACGCGCCCCGTTGCTTTTCGAGCTAACGGATGAAGCGGAGCGTAGATTTCAACATAGCCGTACTTGTCCAGAACGCGACCGCCTTTCCATTCCTGATGATTTGCGCCGGCACGCGGACCTGTTCGCGCTGTTCTCAGGCGCATCTTCCGACAAATGCGTTCTATCGCTGTCCGATCGCACCCAAGCCGTTCTGCGGCTTGTTGCTGAGTCAGGCTCTCGCCTTCGATCAACCGCTGCACTTCGCCACGATCAATCCGCATCATGTGAAGTCCCCGGCCTTGGCCAGAGCGGAGACCTCGGTATTCCATATAGCCAGCTAGTACATGATGCGGCACGCCGATCTGGCGCGCTATCGTGTGACGTCCAAGGCCTTGGCGGGTCAGTTCAACAATGGCGTCGTGATGACGGGCGCACGGCGATATTCTACCCATATGAGCATGTTCCATTGATTGGCGGGCAGAGAGTGGTCGCAATCGTTCCGCTCGGTTTGCAGCCGATAATAGACGCTCATGTTCCGAATTTTCTGAATTACAAGGCGGCGGGCGTCTACCATCACAACACCGGGAAAACGACCGCAGGAGCCTTCGAGGTGACGGCGCACCTCACTGGCAGATACCCTGATTGGTGGGTAGGCAGGCGTTTCGACCAGCCTGTCAGCGTATGGGCCTGCGGCAAGCGCAACGAAAGCACACGCGACGTCGTGCAGAAAGCCCTGCTGGGTGACGTGAGCTTCGACACGCCGGACGCGCGCAAGGGCTTCAAGGGCACAGCGATGATCCCCGGCCACCTGATGGGCCGCATCACATGGAAGCGCGGCGTTGACGATCTGGTCGACACGATCCTGGTCAAACACGTCACCGGAGGCTGGTCGCGGCTGGGGCTCAAAGCCTACGAACAGGGTCGCGGCTCATTCGAGGGCACGGCCAAGCATGTGATCTGGCTCGACGAGGAATGCCCGCTCGACGTCTATGGCGAGTGCCTGATCCGCACCGCGACCACGGGCGGGATTATCCTGCTGACGTTCACGCCGGTCGAGGGCCTGACCGAAACAGTCCTGCAGTTCATTCGGCAAGAGGACTAGCCAGACAGAATTTCTTCCGCCCGTCGCGGGTATCCCGTCGAGACGCAATCAACGGGATGCGAAACGATGTCCAATTCCTCTCAGGCGACGCCCTGGTTCGATATCAGCGTGGCACCAGCGGTCACGGCGGGGGCGTACAGCGCGAACGACATCGTTGGCGGGCTGCTTACCTTCCCCGTCGGGCAGGGCCAGCCGACCGTGGCGGTCGTCACTGGAGTGCACGTCGGCATCAAGGCAGCCGTCACATCGACGCTGACCCTGCTGCTGTTCGATTCCGTCCCGGCCAACGGCGGCTCCGTTGCCGATAACGCCGCTATGGCACTTGCGGCTGGTGATGTCGCCAAGCTCGCCAAAGCCGTGCCTGTCTCGACGCTGTTCGATTGTGGCACGCCGAACGCCTACAGTTCCGACGGACTGTCGATTGCCATCCGTCCCGCCGATGGCGTGAACCTCTATGGCCTGCTGATCGACGGCACCGGCTTCACCCTCGCATCTGTCAGCGACATTCTGGTTCGCCTGCGGGGCTACCGGACGTAAGCCCGATGCGCCGCCTGTCCCTCACAGACCAGCAAAAGGACGAAATGCGCCGGCTTAGGCTCGACGAATGCTGGACCTATCAGCAGATCGCGACACTCTTCGGCACGGGCACAACTAACATTCATCGCATCATCAATCCGCCGCGACCGAAGAAGCCTGTCCCCAAGCTTCATGAGCAATCGGCTACACCGGAAGAAGCCCGCGCCGCCATAGCGCGCCTGCCGCGCGTCGATAACCGCAGCCTGACCGGCGTGCTGCTTGGCGACCCGTTGGTTGAGCGCTCGGCGCTGGCGCAACGGGCGGCTCATGTCTGAAATCTCCCCGTCCAAATACGTCGTGCAGGCGGGCTGGAGCGATGTCCCGCACATCGATGCCAAGACGCAGGCCGAACTGCTGGCATCCACTCCGCCGTGGCTGCGCGAGGCGCGCACCAAGGGCGAGCCCTCGATGGGATCGGGCGCGATATATCCGATCCCCATCGCCGACATCGAGGTGAAGCCATTCTCCATCGGTCGGTTCTGGAAGCGCGGCTATGCGCTCGACGTGGGCTGGAA
>ERZ869929.1092-NODE-1092-length-10599-cov-3.974488_pt1 | contig 10599 bp, 9 predicted proteins | sample MGYA00579312_ERZ869929 | MGnify/ENA primary metagenome ERZ869929 (study PRJEB32216, sample SAMN09231818) | wastewater metagenome | place: USA: Maryland | collected 2016-08-09 | study: EMG produced TPA metagenomics assembly of the PRJNA472060 data set (Reclaimed...
CGTGGTAAACACTGAGTTTGGCACGATGTCGCCAGCGCGAGCGATGTACATTGGCGTGAATGGCAAGCGACCCAAAAACGGGTGGCCTGTTGTGAACACATGCGGAACCAAAAATTGCTGCAACCCAGACCATCTGGTTGTCCGGCCCCCCGCAAACGCGTAATGTCGATTCAAGTTCTGTTCCCCTCAGCGCTGTCTCTTCCCCTGTCCATGTAGAAAACTAGCTCCCATCCTGACGGGGGGCGTCTCGCAATGCCGGAATTGGCCCGACACCTTTGCCTTACGGCTCTGATGTCGGGTTTCAGCCGCCGACCCGTGGGAGGGCCGACGACATGCCAAATAGCCTATCTGGGGGACTACCTATGGGCAACCATACCGAACCAACAACCCAGGAATGGGTGACAACGCTCATACAGCATGATGCCGACATCAAGAGCATCAGGGGCGATATGCACGGCATGAAATCCGACATGCACGGCATGAAATCCGACATCAAAGACCTTGGCGCTTTGGTCTCAAGCAATCAGTCCACCCTTAGCAAGATCGACGCGAAGCTGGACGGCCAGCAGAACGTAGCTGCCGCATCAAAGGGTCCAGGCTTCGGCCAGATCATCTTGTTTGCGGGCGGCATCTGCGCCATCCTTGGATCGGTCGCAACCGGGATCATGATGTTGGTCAGTTCCAATATCGCGCCCGAACTGACGATGCTGAAAGCGAATCTAGCCGAGGTTCAAGGCAAGGCCAGGGCAAACGACGAGCAGGACCGGGCCGATTTTCAGCGTCTCAAGTCCATGCGGTCCCAGGAAATTACGGATGCTCTTAAGGACTTGAAGGCAAGCGTTGACAGCCTAAAGGCTGGACAAAGTTGGGGTTCTGGGACGGTCGTTACGCGCAAGTAGCAATTCAGCGGCCAAGGGGGCAGCGGCAATGAACAAGAACAACAGCATTGCCAAGGCGATGCGCCTGCTGCAAAGCCGCTCTGGCTCACCGCAACCAATGGCTGACGGCGGCCTCCCGACCCTCCAATATCGCGGCCCTGACGGCAAGATTGCAGAGGCGGCCACCGAGGACGAACTGGGTCGTCTTTACGATTCCAGCGGCAACCTGATCGGTCACAACTCCAAATTCGAAAACGAACGTTACGGTGCCTGGGATAACCCAGAGGGTCAGTCAACTCTCGGTTGGCTCGGCACGAAAGCTTACGACATTGGCCAAGGTGCTTACAGCGGCCTTGCCAACCTTGTTGGAGCGGTAACACCGTTTGGCACGTCGGCCGAGGGCAACATGGCCTTCCAGGTTCCGCCGATGATTCCGGCTGTTGGCAAAGCCTTTGGCAATCTCATGGGCACGCCAAGCGACCCTGGCACCATGTATAGCCTCACAGGTGTTCCCGAACTCGATAAGCCTATTCAAGATGACACCAACACCGCCGTGTTGTCGATGTTTGGAGGAAATGCGTTTAATCCGCTAACGGTTGCCCCCAAAGGCTCTGTTGGCATGTTTGCTGGCCGCGCCGCCAAGACGGCAAATCACGCCGCGCTCGCCCGCGCTGAGGAGATGGCATCCAAGGGCATTCCCCGCGAACAGATTTGGAATGATACGGGATGGTTTCAGGGGCCGGATAAGCAATGGCGATTTGAGATTGACGATAGCAATTTCAATCTCAGCAAAAGCCTGAAAGATTTTGAGGAAGGCAAATCATCTCCTCTTGGCGGCGTTTTGAACCATCCCGATCTGTACGGCGCATATCCCGATCTCGCTGATATTCCATTTTCAATAAGTCAGGCTTACGGCCCTGGCGAGGGGGCGCTTGGAAGCTTCCTTAAGGACGGCACTCAATCACCCGTCATCATTGCTGGCTTTGATCCAAAAAGAGTGGGGCAGTCCGAGCTTGGGCTCACTAGCTCCTTGCCGCATGAAGTGCAGCATGTTCTGCAACAGAGAGAGGGGTTCTCGCCTGGGGCATCGCCAGACAGGGGCCACAAGGTTGACGATGTAAAATTGGCGGCGCAAACAGCTTACGAGCGTGAGCTTCTTGACGCCGACAAAGACGCAGCACTCATGCGTGAACTTGACTTGGATGTCCCGAAATGGATGCTGGAGAAAAAGCCTTGGGACGAACTCACGCCTAGAGAGCAGCTTGCGCATTATGATCGTGGCCGCAACTATTTATACCGCAATGCCGCTGGCGAAGTTGAGGCGCGAGCGGTAGAGGCTCGCGCCGGTCTTTTCCCAGAAGAACGACAAGCCCGGCCGCCCTGGCTAGACTATGACGTGCCAGAAGCGGATCAGATCGTTAAGCTTCTATCAGACACCGGCAAGCCCAACATTCTTGGGTCAGCTATAGCTACCGCTGGGGAACTTCGGCCCTTTGCTGAAAGCTCTAATCCGTCCGTCCGGGCAGCGCAGCGTCGCGCCGAAGATGTGCCCTTTGAGGACAAGCTTGTTGTCCAGCACAACATGCGCGAACGGAGTTTCCTGCACAACAGAGGCAACTACAACGATAACATTCCTGTGCCGTCCCTGGCCATTTCCAAAGCGAGCGAGCCTCTAACAAACTTCGGTGAAGTTTCGTTGTTTGGCTCGCCAGAGATGGCGATTCCGAAGGGTTCTAACCCGGTCTATCCGGGCGACGCCTACACGGCGCGAGCGCCTAAGATTGTCCGCGATGTGCCAAAGGCTGCCGACCGGGACCGCCTGTACGAAAAACTGACCGGCGAGAAGGGCAAAGGCTACAAGCTCGACCTTGATGACCCGTACTGGGATGACGGTTTCAGGATCGGCTACTTGCGGTCCATTGGTCAAGAGCCGCCGCCCGGCGTCAACCCCGGCGACTGGGCACGCAACGCCATCGGACCCGATGCCCGCGACGGCATGGAGCGGTTCGTTAGCGATTGGCTTTCCTCGCATCAGGGCGTTATCCGCGAGCGCATCGACAAGGGCTGGAGCAACGATGGCGAGCGCCGCCTGTATGCCCCCCACACCCTTGACAACATGGTCAAGGCATCGAAGGGCAAGAATGCTTCCGAAGGCTTTAATTACGGCCCGACCTCTTGGAAGGCTGCAATCATGCGGCCCTTCCAGTCGCTGCGTGACATTCAGGACAGCCGTGGCCTGATCGGCAAGGTTCCTGAAAAGGAATTGGACGCACAAAAGTCTGCGCTTGCCGACGACGGCTATAAGCTTGCAGAAGCTCTAGGCTATCGCGACACCGACCCTGACATGATCTGGGAAGGATTGCGCAGCCAAGACCCAGACATACGCCAGCAGGCTCAGGCCCTGCGTAGTGCGCTGCTCGAATTGCCAACCGAGTATTTCGAAGCCAAGCCACAGCGCGCCGTCGATATTGGCGAGTTCAAAATGGCAGGCGTCCCCGAGGGGATGGACGACGTTGCGGAGCATCTAAAGCGTCGCGGGCTTGATGTCCGCACCCTGCCGAAAGGTGAGACGGAGCGGGCGGCGGCCTTAACAGAGATGCTGCGCTCGCGGCCTGACCTGCTGTTTTCGGACACCGGCAAGCCTTCTATCCTTGGATCGGCTTTAGCTACAGCGGGTGAGCCTAAAGCGGCTGCGCCTATAAGGGCGTATCACGGGACAAGCGAGCCCATAGCACGATTTGATAGCAGCATACGCGGCGAGACGACGGGCGCGGAAAGCGCCAAGAACGCATTCTGGTTTAGCAAAAGCCCAGACCTCGCTTCAGACTATGCAGTGCTTGCAGGTCATGGACCACTTGCCACAGCACAGCGGCAATTGAAGTTTTTTGAAGACAAGGCGCGGCGCGGGGAAGTCCTAACTCCCGAGGAAGCCACGTCGGCTCGAAAGCTGTACGCGGACGTTGAAGCTTACACTCGGGAAGCCCCAGACAATCCTATGCAAGGCGCTAACGTTTTGCCTGTCGATTTGGAGTTTAGAAACCCATTAGTGCACGACTATCAAGGAGCACCGTACCGAGATGAAAGCTACTCATCTTTAGTTAACCGGGCTGCTGAAGGTGGTTATGACGGTGTCGTCCTCAAAAACACATACGATCCCGCTTTCCCTCAAAACGGGAGAGCACTAACGGACATATACGGCGCGATCACGCCCAACACTGTTCGCTCTGCGACGACAGGCGAAACCCTATTCAGTGACACCGGCAAGCCTTCTATCCTTGGGAGTGCGATGGCGGGGGCGGGGGAGAGTAAGCCGATCAGCATTCGGAAAGCCGACGAAGGTAAGAATTGGGGCGTCTATCACGCGCGCGTTGGCGATGACATTGCGGGCTACGCTGACTATGGGGTCCTTCCGAACGCTGGCGTGGTTCGTGGTGTAGCGGTCGATCCTGCATTTCAACGCCAAGGCGTCGCATCAGCTTTGCACGGCCGCATTCAGGACGACATAGGATTGCCTTTGACGCCTGACAATACGCTTTCGCAAGAAGGTTACGATTTCTGGAAAGCTTCCTACCCAGAGGCAGTGCGCGACCATAGACCGAATGGAACTGGCTATTGGATTGATGATGTCAACCGCGACATGTCCAAAGGCGTTCCTGCTTGGCGCATGTCCGGTGGCCCCAATCGCCCTGACGACGTTCTATGGGCCGACAACCGCCCCTCTCTCCTAGGTAGCGCTCTTGCTACAGCAGGAGAGACTCCAGCGGCACAGGGGATTAAGCCCTTCAGCGACTCAACACCAAAAAGTGGGGGAGGGGTGAAGCCGTTTGAGAGCGGGCAGCAATTCGACTTCACTCCGGGCAGCGGCTCTCGTGATGTCAAAATCGGTAACACTGAAATCACCTATGGCGTCTCAAAGGGTGGCCCCGGCGAAGGCCCGAGCGCAGAACTCATTCTGGCCAAGACGCCCAAAGACAAGCGTGGCCAAGGTTCGGCCCGAGCGGCAATCAGCCAGATGCTTTCGGAGGCGGACGCCAACGGTGCTCGCGTGTTCCTGAACGCTGATCCGATGGACAAAGGCGTCTCAAAGGCGAAGCTTGATGGCTTCTACGAGTCGCTTGGCTTCAAGAAAAACAAAGGGAAGAATAAGGACTTTTCGTCCAAGGCCGAGTACGTCCGTTATCCTAAAAAGTAGCCAAATTCCGCCCGAATCATATTAACATCCACAATTCCTTAACCCTACCTTGGCAAGAGGATTGGCCATCTCCGGGCAAGATGGCTTCGAACGTCCTTCCTTTTCGAGAGGTGTTCCGGCACGCCGGGTAGGGGGCGGGGACGTTCATTGAGGGGGCAATGACGAGCGAGCAGGGCCAGCCTGAAATCACCTCGGATGAGGTTCTAAGCATGTCCCACTACAGGCAGCGGGCCTCTGGTGTTGGCAAGCGCTGCCCGTACTGCGCTCATAGAATGCGGTTCGGTGGCCCTAACCCGCCCACCCGCGATCACGTTCATCCCAAGGCTCTCGGGGGCTCGGATCACAGCAGCAACATTCTGATCGTCTGTAAGTCCTGCAACTCTGACAAGGCGGACATGACCCTTGGTGAGTTCTACGGTATGCTCATCGCAACCAGCGACTGCCGGGCCGCAATTGTCCGCGTACTGGTAGAGGACGCTGCCGACTTTGACCCGGCTCTGGGCGCACAGCTTTACGCAGACGCAGGCATCAAGTTTGGAAAGGTCAAACGCAAGCGTAAGAGGCCCACGCGCGTCGCCGTTCGCTGGCAAAGTTGGGAGACGCCTGCCGCTGCCCCTCAGCCAAAGCCGACCCCGACCCACACCGTACTGCGTGTGAGCGAAGACGAGCTTATCCGTCAGCGTATCGCCGTGGCTGTCATGGACAAGTTGAAGATTGAGCGCTCCCACTGGGGACTGTCCCTTCGCTCCTCCGCCCTCACAATCCTCATGGGTGGCATCTATGAGCAGTTCCCTGTAGGAACCAGCGCGACCGACCTAGAGAAGCGCATCCAAGTCCAAAAGGACCGCCGGGCTAGGGAGGCAATTGATTGCAGGATGAGCAGGTTTACGGCGCACCCGGAAGTGGCGAGGGAACAAGCGAATGCTGGTTGATCTTCAACGCTTCGTAGAGTTCGCCCAAGGCGGAGACTGGAAGACCCGTGAAGGTCTGACCTTTGAGCCCGTGACGATCAACACCGACTACATAGGCTGGTTCAAACGCTGGGATGTCTACGGCCACGATTTCTGCGAAACCCATTTCACAGACAGGGGCGGCACCTTCATTCTGGATTTGAGCTACGAGCAGATGAGGCGCTTGCTTGGTATGCCTGATAGACCGCCCGGCATCTATCCTAGCTTGGCGTCGGCGGAAGGAGCGATGGTTTGAAATTTATCGTTTCTAAAGACATGGCAGCCGCGCCGCAGGATCGACCAGTCTTGGTATTCGATGGGCGATCCGAGTGCTGGCGCGCAGCCAATCTTATGACCCGAGTTGAGGACGGTCTTGAGGCATGGGTTTATGCAGAGATTGACCCCACTAGCGGCGGTGCCTGCATAGTGTTTGACCCGATTGCCTGGACCGAATTGCCGCCGCAGCCTAGCTTGGCTAGAGAGGGGACTTTGCAGTGAGCAGTGGCGAGACTGGCATTATCTACAAGATCACATCTCCCTGCGGGAAGTCTTATATCGGAATGACCACTAGGTCGCTGAAGTGGCGCTTGGCGCGTCACACAGAACACGCGCTCCGTGGCGTTGCCGGATTGTTACAGGACGCGATCCGCAAGTACGGCCTGGACGCGATGGTTGCCGAAGTGATTGAGGAGGTTTCACGCTCCGAGCTATCGGCGGCTGAAATCCGCGCCATCGCCCAATTCAATACGATCCACCCGCACGGGCTGAATATGTCCGTTGGCGGGAATGGTGGCGCTAGGCTGATCCCAACGTCGGAGATTGCCCGCGTCGCCAAGATGAAGGCCACGATGGCAACGGACGAATACAAGGCCCGTCAAAGGGCGAAGCTAAAGGCGGCTTGGTCATCTCCCGAAAAAAGGTCTGAGCGTGCCGCTGCCATCAAGGCAATGTGGGCCGATCCTGCGTATCGGGAGATGCAAAGGCAGGCCCGCAAGAAGCCTATTCAAGCAAGTTTCAACTTCCGCCTGACTGAAGAGGACAGGAAGGCTAGCTATATGGCGAACTTCAGTCGGCCAGAGGCTCGTGCGGCCGTTGCCGCCGCGAATAGGGCGCGAGCGAAAGACCCAGAGGTGCGGGCGCGGACATCAATAGGGCAGCGCAAAGCAATGGCGTGCCCAAAGCTTCGGGTGCAGATCGCCCTAGCAATGTCGCGCTACAAAGGGCACGCCTTTCGAAAGCTTGTGCCGTCACTCGTTGCGCGCAAGTCCAGCATCATGACCAGAACTTGGCCCACGTTGCCAGATGTCTTTACCACTGAAGACCTCTATGCCGCTGGATGGGGCACTCGTGAGATTGATCGAGCCATCTACCGCGACTGGATGGCTGTGCATTCAGTGCAGGAGGGCGTGAATGCTCCTGGTTATTCCGCTTGCGATCCAAACAATAAAATTTATGGGAAGGCGGCATAGGTGCCCCACGACAAGCTCACACCGAAGCAGGAGGCGTTTGTTCTTGCGTACCTGGAAACAGGTAATGCCAGTGAAGCCTACCGGCGTGCTTACAACGCCAAAGGCATGGCCGATAACGTCATCCATGTGAAAGCTTCTGAACTGCTCAAGAACGGTAAGGTGGCGGTTAGGGTCTCCGCTGTCTATAAGTCCGTGGCAGAAAAGGCAATTTTGGATCGCGCGTGGGTTTTGGAGCGCTTGATGCGCAATGCGCAGATCGCAATGGGTGAAAAGACGGTAAGCCTCAAGATGGCCGTGAAGGACAAGGGAATCGTTGAGGGCGAGGTTCACGACAGGGATGGCTCGGTAGCAAACAAGGCGTTGGAACTTTTGGGGAAGGTTCCAGAGCTAGCGTTGTGGGTGGATCGGATTGAGCACGGTGGGGTTGGCGATTTCCGCCAAATGAGCAAAGATGAACTTGCAGATTTCATCCGAGGAGAGACTGCTGCGCTTGGCATTGGCCACTCAGCGCTTTCGGGTTCTGGAAGAGAACGAGCGGCTAGAGGGAAGCCTAATTGAGTTTTACAAGGCTGCTTGGGAGGCAATCGACCCGGCCCCTTATCAGCACGGCTGGCACCTAGAGGCGATTGCTGAGCACCTAGAGGCCGTCAGCTATGGACACATCAAGAAGCTTTTAATCAATCTTCCTCCGCGCCACTCAAAAACGATCCTGTGTTCCGTTGCTTGGAACGCCTGGATGTGGTGCAAGCCTGCTGACCCAAGGTATCCCCTGATAGGGCCTGGGGGGCGCTTTCTTGCACTGTCCTACGCTGAGAATTTGGCAATGGACAATTCCATTCTGACGCAACGTCTCGTGTCGTCGGATTGGTATCAATCAAGATGGGGCGATAGGGTCTCTCTCGCGCACGATCAGGCCAACAAACATAAGTTCGATACCACATCTGGCGGCACTAGGATTTCCGGTTCGTTTAGGGGCACTGTGACCGGACGCGGCGCTGGCGTTCGAATCTACGACGACCCTCACTCGATGACCGATGTAGAGTCCGATGTCGTGCGCGAGCACGTTCTTAAAATATATGACTCCACTCTAAAGTCGCGCATCACCGACCCAAGAATATCTGCGGAGGCGATGGTTGCTCAGCGCGGTCATCCAAGTGATCTTTCTTCTCGTTTTTTGGATGACCCCAATACCGTTCACTTGTGCCTCCCGGCTGAGTTTGAGGTAAGCCGCAGATGTCATACAGTTCTCAAGTACGATGACGAAGGGGAGCCCGAAGTTACTTGGGAAGACCCGCGCCAGAAAGATGGAGAGCTTCTGTGGCCAGAGCGCTTCGGCCCAAAAGAATTGGCGCTCTACAAAAAGGATGCCTTTGAGTGGGCCGCCCAGTGGCAGCAAATGCCGGTTGCTCGCGGCGGCTCCATTATCAAAAATGAGTGGTGGCAACTCTGGGATCAGGATCATTTCCCGGCTTGCGAATACAAATGGGCATTTGCTGACACCGCCTATACTGAAAAGGAAGAAAACGACCCAACAGGCTTTACGGTGTGGGGTCTGTTTTACGAGAACGGCGATCCGAAAGTCATCCTGCTTGACGCATGGCGAAAGCGCCTAGAGCTTCACGCGCCGAACAAGTGGACGGAGAAGGATCGAACTCGCGCCGAACGGCAGAGGCGGGTCGAAAGCTGGATCAAGGCGTCGCGTTCGTTCTATTCGAAAAACGAAGGCGGTCCAGCGCCGATCATTGGCTTGGACGTGGAGCCTTGGGCCTCATACATTGAGTTTGGATACAACTCAATTGACCCGTGGCCGAACGAACCCAAACCTATTTGGGAGGCGCGCACCAAAGACGAGTGGGGGTTATGTGAATGGCTTGCTCGGTCCTGCCAGCGCTTCGGGGTTCACAAGCTGATTATTGAGGCCAAGGCTTCTGGCCTATCTGTTGGACAGGAGTTGCAACGCCTTCATGGTTCTGAGGGCTGGGGCATTGAAACCAAGCCCCCGAAGGGCGACAAGCACGCGCGCCTAAGAGCCGTGCAAAGCATCTTCAGCCAGGGGCTTGTCTATGCGCCGGATCGTGAATGGGCGCAGATGGTCATTGATGAGGTTTGTGCCTTCCCAAAGGGCGTACACGACGACCTCACCGACTCCACCTCTGGTGCCTTGGAGCACATCAGGGAAATAGGACTGCTCATTACAAGAGACCAAAGACTTCTACAAAACCAGCAGATGGCTATGTATCAACCGCCAACTAAGCCGCTGTACGAGGTTTGATCTTTTTGCATGGTTATGGCGGTGCCGGTCGCGCCCCGAGAGCATGTTGTGGCGCTTACTCCTATCATCGGAGCCATAGTACCTGGACGCCAAGGCACCGCGTTCCCGTGACTGTCAAAGCATACGGGGTCGCCAGCGTGGATTTGGCTGCCAGCAATAAAGAGCGTGTCCTTGAACACCATTGTGTAGCGCTCGGTGCACTTGACCAGCCCAAACGGCGCTTCAACCGGCAACGGCTTAACCGGCATCAGTGAGCTTGCCCTGACAATAGCAGGGGCAGCCACAAGAGTTGTTAGCCCAAGGAGGAGGGATCGTCTGCTTGTTGTCATGGCCATCTTCCAAGACTTAAAACTGAACCGAGAAGGCCGCCACCGAGCGCGCTCGTGCCTGCGCCTTGTAGGCCCTGCTGTAGAGGCGACGTGCCGTAACCGCCCGTAGAAAACGGAATCGCGATCTTCAACGTCTCTGTTTCATCTGTCTCTAGCGCAATTTTTTGGCAGAGCATCCCGTCTGAAACGCACAAGCCGCCTTGGGGAAGGAAGCAGATACCTGAGACCTCACGGCCCTTTTTGTCGAGGACAAAGATGTTCTGCTGGCGGCCTCTCTTGATGCGGTAGGTCTTTCCGGTGTGACAGCCGACAACCTCAAAGGACTGGTCTCGCTCGTAGCTTGCAAGCTGGGCTGGCGTCAGGTTTTCTTTAAGGAGGATGAGGCCCTTTGCTTCGGCTGCTTTTTCGGCAGCGTTGTCGGTGCGACCGTAAAAAACGTTTTGCTGGCCAAGCATGGCCAACATCGCGTCTCTGCGATCATCGCGGAGTGATTGGGTATAGGGGCTAAG
>ERZ869929.1094-NODE-1094-length-10586-cov-3.545437_pt1 | contig 10586 bp, 30 predicted proteins | sample MGYA00579312_ERZ869929 | MGnify/ENA primary metagenome ERZ869929 (study PRJEB32216, sample SAMN09231818) | wastewater metagenome | place: USA: Maryland | collected 2016-08-09 | study: EMG produced TPA metagenomics assembly of the PRJNA472060 data set (Reclaimed...
CCACCGTAAACAACGAGGGACGAAGCCTAGCTGAACTATCATTCAGTGAGTACGGCGGAGGCAGCAGCGCCATGGAGACTTACGCTTCAAGGTTCGGGATAGGACTATGACAACCACCATATATCTTGACCTATCATCCCCCAATATTAAACAGCAACTTGCGCAACTACCTGAGAAAATGGTTGAGTACGCCTTTGAAGTGTTACTTAAGCAGGCGGAACTTATGCGTGACCTCGCAAAAGTCTACTGCCCCGTAGACACAGGCAGCCTACGAGACAGTATAAGAGTAGAACGTGGAGGGGAAGCTAAGGGATGGCGCGAAGTCCGAGTAAGAGCAGGCGGCTACATCATAAACCCCAACACTGGACGCCGCGTAGACTACGCGGTGTATCAGGAAGCAGCAAGAGGATTCATGGCGGCAGCCTACGCGGAGGTCCAACCGACTATAGTAGAGATGATAACGGCTAACGTGGTGGAGAAGATAACATGAGCCAACAAGTAGAAGTTGATTACCTATTAACAGTAAACACTGCCCCAAGCTACAACGAGATAAGAAAGTTAGAGATGAGCCTAATGCGGCTCATGAGTCTGGTTAAGCAGTTCAGCGGAAACGAAGACATAAACCAGCTAATAGACTACATCCAGAAAGCACTCATAATCGTTCGTAGTCTACAAATCGCGTTACGTGCACTGCAGGCGGCTTCCGGCCCTATCGGGTGGCTCTACGCAGCCACCACCATACTAGGCGCTGGCGCTATGATAGGCGGCAGTTTCTACACTAACATGAGGGGAACCTAATGCAGTATCTTCGTAAGCCCCAGCTTAAAGTCACCCTAGGCTCTGAAGTCTTCACTAACAGTAACATATTAGCTGTGAAGATAGTGCGGAACGAAAACGGGTTCGATAACGCTACTATAACCATGAATGATTATCAGAGCATCTATTACCCCGACATCGTAACCACGGGGACATCAGTGCAGATAGACCTTAAAGACGCCTCAGAACCTTCATATACAACCATATTCAAAGGCATCGTTCGCTTCCCTACCTTACCAACCGATGACGCTTCAGAGTTTATACGCCTCGACTGTGACGGCGCAGGCTACGGCTTCGCAGATACCGTATGCGCCCAAGAGTACGGCGCCCAAAGCAAAAACACCACTCTAGACACTATCGCGGAGATATTAACAGACGCGACAAACGGGGTCGTGCCTAAATGGGTAAACAAGGTTATGGGGTCAGCAACCGCCAGCGGCTTCAGCTACGACACTTCAAACGTGGAAACTATAGCGGGTTCCATACCCTACATTATATTTCCCTACAAAACGAATCAGAAAAGCATCGACGACATCTTAGACGCGGTGCAAGCCATCAAAGGCGCATCAGCGGGGGCACATTGGATAGTAACCACCGACGATCACCTGCGAGTGAAAACCGTGGATGGAACACAGACTGGGTGGACCAAATACTACAAGAACAGCCAAGCCTTAGCCACGTTAACACAGAGTCCAGACCTGTTAAAGTCAGAATTTCAGAAGATGGGGCCAGAAGCAAACTACATAATCTACTATGGCGCTTGGAGACGCCCCAGCAACGGCGACTCATGGACAGAACTGAACGCGGCGTCATGGAACGCCACCGACTGCACCGTAGCCGACGACACCGACGCAGGAGACTACAAAGTAAACACCGCCTCTATAGCACGCACCCGCACACACGCTGTTAACATCCCCCAAATCGCCTATCCTGGAACCCTCAACTGGAACTACGACTTAAGCAGCGCCGTCTTCAAAGAACATAACGTCCCCAGCCTAAACGTTTGGCTCAAACGTGATGATGTATCAGTCGGCGGCTGGATAGACCTTGTGGATAGCGCAGCAAACTACTTCCGCCACAGCTTCACAGCCGAAGTCCCCGACGTGGACAGGTGGTATCACCTAAGCATACCCGTAGGCGACTACAGCAACGTGAACGCGGAGAACTGGGATGACAACGGCGGAGCAGACTGGAGCGACATACAATACGTCAGCTTCGCAGGCGGCACCGCAAACGGCGGTATCCTATGGGTAGACGGGCTCCACTTCGGCGACGCCTCAGTATGCCGCATCGCCAAAAACAGCACCAGCATAACCGCCCATAAACTCAAAGTTAAAGTTCTCACCGACAAAATCGGCAAAGACGACTCCTTAACCAGTGGCACCCCCGGAACCACCGATTTAGGGTTAATGGCTAAACTCGCCTACACCGAATTGCTGCGTCTGCAGAAAACGTGTCTGGTTGGGACCGTGACTACCCGGATGCTCTACGATTTGCTTCCGGGGCAATGGCTACATATCCACGCGAAGAAAACCAGAAGTGGCTCCTACAATGTAGACTCGGATTTCCGTGTTACCCGCATCACCCACAACCTCACAGCGGACAGTTTCAATAGTCAGCTGGAAGTAACTGACGACTTAACCAATAGCCACACGAGACCCGCCTATGATAGTTTCAACAAGCAGATGGAGCTAATCAGGCCAGACGTACAAGATAGACAAGCAGCATCAATTAAAGCAGGAGACATAGACATCCGTGTTACGCCCCTAGAAGAGGATTACCCCAGCTAGTTAAATCTGCTTTTTAACGTGTACCATAACAGTTTTAGCCTACAGACTATGCAGGGGTCATCCGGGTAATAGTGTTTACATTTCTTAGGCATTTTCTTCACCGTTTAGGGTAGGGGTCCCAGCTCTCTTTTTGCCACTCAACTATGGAATAGCCGTGGCTCTACCCGTTGCCTTTTTACTATGAATAGTTAATTCTTGAATCCATCCTTCTAATTTTTGGTTAGGCTCATATCGTTTTGGTTTCTCAGTCCAAGTACGTTTACCTCTACCAATAGGAGTACGTCTTATTCGTGTCATTTTAGGATTAATCCAATATTCCCAATCATTATCAAATGCTGAACCCTAAGTCATTATAATATCGTAAAGTTTTCTATCCCATTCTTTTAATTCATCCGGTTTGCACATTTGAATATACATGGCAGCCTTAAAGCAAGGTTCTGTGTTTCTCCAAGGTCCAGTATAATGATCTGTCAATCTTTATTACCTGTTGTCTCTTTCTCACGTTTAGTCGAGAACCCCATAGCTTCCGCTTCTTTATTGAACCAATTAATAGGGCAAGAATCACAATCTGGAAGCCTTTGGCGTTCCTTAGCCATTTCAAAACAATCTGAACAATCTATCATTTTGGTGTTACCTCTTTATTCCGTTCTGTCAACTCTTTGTTGGGTTTAGTTAAATTATTAATTAAATAATCTATTTGGTGTATTCGCGGTAGTGTCCATTTGTCATGTTCTGAACAAGCCAGGTCTATTCTTTCAGTTGTCAACCATTCTTTTACTACTTCAAGAACTTGGTCTAACCTAAGCCAATTTGCACCTTCTGTTTGCCGATCTATCAGGCATTGTTCCAAAGACTTCATTTTGATTCTTTCCCACTTTCAGTTAATTCTAATTGGTGTATTCCTGAGCTTATCACGTAGTAAGCTGTTATTGTCATTTCGTGGTTTTTGTAGAGTTTCTCTAAATTTTTTAACAGATTTTCTTTTGTTGTCATTGTTTCGTTACCTCTTTTGAGCTATCAGTTGACAAGACTAAGCTAACCCAATGCGTACATTGCCAATTCTCTGATTCATAATCTTGATCATCCATCTCGCAATAGTAACCCTCGCCATCGCACTCGAAATCTCCTTCCTTTCTATCACATCTTCCCTTCATGGTTTGACCTCCAACAGTTAATAGAACTCTTTTAATCTGCAATTATCAGGAGTTTTGGCTTCTGGATATGCTTGACAGTATTTGTTATCTTTACATTTTCGGCAAACTATGGAGGGTATTGGATGACACCCATTTTCATCAACTGTGTAATGTTCACTCATGTTTTCACCCGCATCAGTCAAGTTACAGTAAGACAATTACCATCGGGGCAAGTTAGGATACAGCACAGCGGAATCACTAATTTATACGGCCTATATCCACTGCTATTGGCCAACCTTCTCACCCTCGGTTCTGGTTGTCTTATCTGTAACAACTGTTTCAGGTTCATCTAACAAAGCGATAATATCAATAAAATCTGCTTTTTGCAGCCAAGATTTAACGGCTTTAATGATTAGATTAATATGAACTTGGTTGCAGGCATCTTCATATTCGCATTGTTCACAACCTGTAATTCCTTTGTTAGTTTGGCAGTCTTTAACTAAGTGTTCTCTGAGACTCATTATTTTGACTCTCCATCTACAACACTTCGTTGATTCTCTGAAATGCTGAGCGTATTATCTAACCAATGACAAAAGGACCAAAAGATATTAGTGAATACCGCAAGAGGATAAATAACTAATAATCCGAGAATACTACCAAATTTGTATTTATTTTTTGGTTTGAAAGATGCTGGATCATTTTTATCAGAAACGTATTGATATTTATCTAAATACACCATCAATTTGTAACCATGCTTCATTTTATTTCTCCTCCGTTTGTTTATCAGCAACAATTTTCGGATATAGTTTTTCATAAACTTCTTTTGAGTAGCTCCAAACGATGTAGCCTTTTTGATGTTTAAGTTTACCGTAATATGAAATCTGTCCAAGTTTTCTGCGCTCTTTTCTTTCCTCAATAGCATCGCCCTTTAAATCAAAGAATTTATCGTGCATATAATGGCTCATTATTTACTCGCCTCTTTAGCTTCAACTCGTAAAGCTCTTTTTTTATGTAATCTTTCGATCATGAAGAATAATAGGCAATCATCACAAAACGAATGCGCTCTTGAGGATGATAGATCAGAGAATCCAAGCCAATTTCTGAGCCTTCTTCCACATAAAGGATGCACTACCCAATGCCCAGGTTTACCGGTTGTAAAGCCTATGTGAATTAACCCTTTTGACTCGTACCATGAAGCACCATCAAATATTTTCTTGAAGAAATAGGATTCTGCGTCAGTCATGGTTGCTTCGCCTCTTTTTGTTCAACAATTTGTTTATCCGCAATTGTTCGTAGGCTTTCAGCGATACTAATTAACGCATAAGTCTTTACGTGATTCCAAGTCTCAGGATAACCATTGCCCTCACAGATTTTTCTTATTTCTTCTTTAGCCAACGAAACATATTCAGTCATTTCTGTTCACTCCCAGTCTTTTTGGGTACTAAAGTCGAGTTATCCCGATCCTGTCTCTCGCGGAGACTAGCACACGACTTACCATCAAGAGAAACTCTATCCGATAAGTCTTGGGATAGTGTGTTTAGATGCGATTTAGCATCTGGATTTTCAGGACTCGACTTACTAATAGCATTAGTTGATTTTGTACTAATATCTTGGAAAGTGTGAGTAAAGAAAACATCTTGCATATTCAGAGCTTTTCTTGGATGTATCCCTCGCCAAACTTCTAAGAAATCCATTTTACTGTTACATCCTTCTTCTTTCCAATGATCTACTATGAAATCAAAGTGCCGGGCAACTACTGAAGTTAGCACAAATGTTTTTCCGAAGGCATTAAACCAATCTCCAGCTTGACCATATATTTTAGTTCTGCTTGTCATTGTTTTAATACCGTTAATCATTGGTTCTCTGAATCTTTCTTTAAAAGGAATTTCTACTTGCATTATTGAATCTCCTTTGTGTTTTTGATAGAAACAAATTTCCCTTTATCATCGCGGGTTTGCGGCGCTGGATGATTACGGCAACGACCCGACACAACCTTATGATGCGTTCTAGCTAACGGTTCGCCGCCGCCTAAACAAACTCTTAAAGTAGGCTTTTGATTAATCTGTCGTGCCATGTTAAGACACCTTTTCCATAGCATCAAAATCTTTATTGATTAAGTCACGGATCACTTGAGCGATACTATCATATTTTAATGAGCAAACTTTGCCTTCGAGGTATTCGCCTTGTTTGGTTGTTAGGCTGATGCTTATTCGGTAGGGGAACTTTGTTTTATTCAACTTCATCACTACTCACCAACATACACCAAGTTGATATATAAGGTTATATGTTATGCTACAAACATGATTCCCAGTTAGCTTCGACTGTTTATATGCAAGTCTGCTCTTTTCGCTGTTGACACGTCGCGGATTCTGGGCATCCCTCACAGTCCCTGCCCGCCTTGAACTGGCGACGTTGACAAGGCAACACGTAACTACGATACAACATGCTTCCTCCAGCAGTATTTTATTTTATAAACTATTCTCTCAAAGAATGTTGCTTTCCGTAACGAGTAAACGTCAAGATATTCAGATGATGAAGGTTGATGGCTAATTATTTTATATAATTTTTCATGCACTTCAACATAATCTCCTACACATAAATCATCCATCAACTTTAGCCTCCCGCTTCCTCTTTTGGCTGTTGAGTAATAAAGCGTTTGCCCGTCGTCCGCAGTGCCCGCAGAGATTATGGTACTTGCTTCGTCGACTGCTCTGGCGCATACGATACTGCCTACCACACTCAACACACTTATGCGCTCCCTCACGGTACAACACGGCTTTAGTTATCTGATCAGTCGTCCACATCTAGATGCGCCTCTTATCCCGTCGTTGTAGCTCGTTGAGTGAGTAGCCTAGTTGCTGGCAACTGCAGGGCTCCTTGCTGAGGCATCGGATGTTACCGTGCACTCTATATCTGCCTTTATCCGCGCATCGTCCCTTGAATCGACAGAACAGCAGGGACTCGGCGTTGTAGCGTATTGGGACAAAGGCTTTAGGGGCATTCTGGCTATCCGACAAAGAAGTAACCATACTACTTACTCCTATGGGTGTGTAGGTTTATCCATTGTAGGACGGGTCGGTTATGGCACTCTTTCCTTGCTGATTTGACGTAGCCGTGCTTCTCAATGTACCCCTGCTTCTCCAGCGACGCCAGGATGGAGCCGATTACGCGGCGGTCCCGTCTACACTCCGCTATCTCACCCTCAAGCACATGCAACTCATCCGCCGTGAAAACGTCTAAGCCAGCGATAACATACAGAACAGCCTGCTCCAGTCTGCTGCTCGACGGGCAAAAATCGAAGAGTAAGGAGTCACGCATCTACGGGCCTCCTAACGGTATCGTCCAGTGACTATCTTTACCCGCGCTCACATACTGCCCGCCCTGGCTCTTCACCCACTCCGTCACCTGCTTAAAGTTTTCAGCTGACAAGAAATGCTTACTCTTCAAAACGAAACTGTCTTTGGTAACGTCTTTAACCTCTATGAAGTGCTCAACTTCAGCGGGCATAGCTGGCAACTTAGGCTTAGGCATCTCGCCGGTCTTAAAACCCGCCGGTGCTGCACCGCTAATCTGTTGCCCCGCCTCAAACGTGTACATCAACCCAGCGTCTATTATGCGTCGGAGTTCGTCACGGGTTATCTCGCGTATCTGCTTCTCAGTAAAACTCATGCTTTCACCCCCCAGTATGTCTGTACATTATAGCTCTTCCGCCCCACTCTGGTGACGGCTTGAGCGTACGAAGTCGCTGTTTCCCACTCGGTAAACCCATCTTTCACCATTTTAGATACACCTTTCTCGTTCTCAACGATAACTCTGTACATTTTTTGGTTGCTCATAATATCACCTCATTATCCACTGACTTGGGACCAATCATCTTCACGGGTTCTTTAGGTTGTGGTTGCCCGGTGGCCTTATACCAGTACAGAAACCGCTCACCCTTACTATCAACCGCAGACCGTTCAACGTAGCCCTCAGCGAGGTAACGGCGACGCTCATCCTGCACCTGACACTTAGAAGCACGCGACTGAACAAGACCGATTTTGACGGCGGCGTGAGACTGAATAGAATCCATCACTTCTGCACCTCAGCCAACTTTATAATCGTCACGGCCTTCGCGTAGTACTCCTTGATTTTGTATCCCTGCGCCAGATAAGTGTCGGCTTCCTCGATTGGCACCTGCTTCACCGATAACACATCAGCGACTGGCTCCGCATACTCATCAATATTAAGCGACTTGCAGTAGGGACAAACATAAGATTCAATTGTATCTTCATATGTTTTCTTTTCTTCTGTTGCATACTGAACAAACTCGTTTAAATCGGCAACTGCTACTAACTTAGCCATGAAGAGAAACTTTTTACCGCAACCCAAACACATGTACTTCACTGGATGTTTACCCCCTCGATGATCGCTGTTACTTTCTCTTTGCATTCGCCGCAGTAGACGCCTAAGAGTTCCCCGCCGAACCAAATTAGCTTCTTAGCATCCACACGATCCAACGTAGCGCCGCATCGGTCACACATATAAGTAATCGGCATCAGTTAGCCTCCCCACGTACTCTTAACTCGTCCTCTAGCGCCGCAGCGATCCACATCTCCTCTATAATATCTAGGCACCGTTTAGGGCAGGTCCCGTAGCGGTAGTTCCCGCAAGCGATACAATTCACTGGGGAGCCTCCTTGAGCAGCATTTTTAATTGAAAACTACCGCATATACGGTACGATTTGATTAGGTATTTTAGGACTTCGTCAGCGGTCAAGTCGCGGCCTAAAAGAGCCTGCATATCAACTTTGACCGCTAAGAAGTCCGCGTGGGTTTCTTTCTTATCTGCTATCACACACATACACCTTAAAGAGTATATAACCTATAAACTATATAAAACATTAAGTCTGAATCAGGACATATCCAATCATGAACAACACAACAACAAATAAGAAAAATACAAACCAAACAAAAAAGAAACAACACCAAAACAACCAAGAAACAACAACTATTAACGACTTTCTTCTTCTTCTCTCCTTAGCTACCGCTATCCTTTAGCAGGTTCAAATGCAGTTTTGTGTGGTTAGGGGGGTCGGTCGACCTCGCCGAGTATGAAGGCTTCCCACTGTGCGAGCCAGTGCTCCATGGTTTGACGGAAACGCTGCGCGCCCAACAGCTTTGTTTGGGTGGGTAATTTTCTTAAACTAAAATGGGTGAGGGTGCCGAGGGCTTCGTTGAACTTGACGATTTGGTGGATCAGTGATGCGCTTCGTCCGAAGAATGTGGCGAGTTGGTTTATGCTGTATTTGTGGTTTCTGCGTAGGTAGAGGACGGCTGCGCGTTCGTGGGGTTGCCAACGGATATGTATAATATTATTCTACACTCCACTCTATAACTCGCTTATCTATCAAGTCTCTGATAGATTCCCGGATGTCGCAACGTAATTGACTCGCTTTTTCATGTTTATCTAAAACTTGTTTACTCTGTTGACGTTCGCTCCATTTAGCGTAGTATGATGCTTCCATAATTTTCTCGTTGGTGAATCTTAAAATGTCTATTCCGTAATTGATAAGTCGCTGTTGTCTTTCATCGTCATATTTCTCTTTACCAACATGGCTTGGCCCGTCTACTTCTATGGCTAATCTTGCTTCGGGGAAGTAGAAGTCTACGATGTATCCTTGGATTAGGACTTGTCGGTAGAATCTTGTTTTCTGTTTTTCGTTGAAGTCGCTGATTAATTGTGATAGGTAGTATTCGGCTGTTGTAGGATTGTCCCGCATCTGGCGGGCGTAGTCTCTTCTATCCTTCATTTTTATTCCTCTATTTTCATTCCTATGTTTAGCAGGTGATGGTAGAGTGCCGCGTCTAGGGCGCAGTCTGGGTTGCCGAGGAGTAGTTTGTTTGCTAATTCGGTTCTTTGGTGGTGTCTGCCTGTGTGGGGTGTTTCAATATTCATTTTTGTTCACCGAACCATTTGATAAACCAATCAACTATAGCTGGAGATGTTGGTGTTACATCTTTGAATGTGAGGGGTCTCTCTTTTGAGCCTCCAGAAAGTGTTGTGGTGTTTGTTTTTTCATCATAAATGACCAATGGAAATTCCTTGATAACTTCACCCAAGACTTTCTGTAATGATTCTTGTATAGGCGCAGGATATTCTAAATAATTATCAATTAAATCGAAAAACTGTTTCTTCAATTGCCCCTCGTTCATTTTTGTAGGACTCCGTCTAGTCGTGCTTGGTTCTTGTACAGGGGGCACTCTTGATAATCCGTGAAACTTGAGGGTGCGCAGGTGCATCCTTGCTTGCACACTCTTAACTCGGTTGCGTAGAAGGGTTTGTTGCCCACGTACGGGCAGCTGTTTGGGGGTGGGGGTGTTTCGTCTCTGGCGTAGGGCATGACGTATTTGTCTCGGTCGGGGTCTTCTACTTTGATACTACCAGCGGGGGTAAAGAACTTCTTAGCATCACCAAACTCAGTCATCTTGAAAACTCCTTAAGAGGAAAATTCAATCCATCTAATCTAAGTTTTAAAGCAGGGTAAGAATGTGTATTAGGTGGGTATTTATCATCAAATTGTCTTTTACATTTTTGTGTACAAAAATATAGCACCCTTATCGCGTTATCTGCAACATTATTGATATTTCTAAGGTGTTTCCCACACCAATCACATTTAGTCACTTGCACAGTTAAAAGCTCATTATCGGGAGATAGGACATTTACTATCGGATGAATCATAAATTTCACCTTAATTGATTAAGACGGTTTTTATATTTAAAATAGAAAGTAACAAAAATAAACAAAGTTTAATTTTTAAAGTAAGTGTAATATTTACACTTGGTGTATTTTTTACACTGGTGTAAAT
>ERZ869929.1095-NODE-1095-length-10582-cov-12.070580_pt1 | contig 10582 bp, 12 predicted proteins | sample MGYA00579312_ERZ869929 | MGnify/ENA primary metagenome ERZ869929 (study PRJEB32216, sample SAMN09231818) | wastewater metagenome | place: USA: Maryland | collected 2016-08-09 | study: EMG produced TPA metagenomics assembly of the PRJNA472060 data set (Reclaimed...
CGCCAATACTTCAGGTATTGATTCCGGTCGTTATTGTTTTCAAATGACAGAATCGTTACACCTGACATCTTACCATCACCGGCCTGAAGGCCCAGGTAACGAGTGGCGCTCTCATCGGAGCAATCTGGACACTCGTTGATCTTACCACCTGCACGCTTCTTTGCAGGAGAATTGAGGTCAAATTCGGAATCGCAATGAATACAAATACGCATTATAACTCCTTATAAATTTACTATATCACACAATCATAAGATTGCATGGGTATATATATGAATATGAATTTTTTCAATTTCATCAAAGAGTTCTTCACCTCTGCATTTAAGTATGTACAGACGAATCTAGAAAAAATTGTCGAAGCTGTCACAAACTTATTTACAGACACCCAGGAACCTGTCCCTACAGATCCCATTCCTCCTGATGAAAGACCAACTACCCCAGAGCCAGTCATCCCTGACCCACCAAAGCAGCTTGATCTAATCGCTCTTTGGAACGTTTACTGAGAGCCGCAGGTCGGATTCGAACCGACGTGCCCGTTAGGGTCCCGCTTACAAAGCGGGTGCAATCGACCACTATGCGACTGCGGCGAGGAAAGGCGGGGGCCCGAAGGCCCCCTTAGGATCACTTCTTCTTCTTGGAGGTAGAGGTGGTGGAGGCACCAGAAGAAGCGGTGGCATTTTGCTGCGTTGCATTTGGCGCATAGATCTTGAGGATCAGATGACCAGTGTACTTGTGAAGCAGCTTCACCTGCTCAAGTCGCTCAGCACCAGGGGCAGCGATCTTCGTCCAAAGGACAACAACAAGTTCGCTTGGAAGATCCTTGGCGAACTCACCAAGGTTGCGAGCAGTTTCCTCAGTGAGGCTGTGCTCCTTAACATACTCATCGATCTTGTCGATGCAGATGTTCCACTTCTCCTGGCCCAAGGACATCACCTTATCGCGGACCTTCTCATAGCCAAAGAGAATTTCCTCGGCCTTGACCTGACGGTCCATGTTCTTGACGAAGTCGGTGTAGGCAATGGACGCCTCACTGCCGACGAACCCACGGCTGATGTTGTAGAAGAGCGGGTCCTCAGGCTTATCGCTGAGACCTGCCAACGCCAACGTGGCATCAAGGCGCTCCCAACTACGACGGCTTGGCTCAACGTCACCCGGGTTCTTACCCACCGGGTCGAGGAAACGATGGTTGGCCTTGATGAAGCCGACCGTGTTGCTGTGAAGCTTGCCCTCAGCCCAGGTCGTCCAGTCCTCAGCGCTTGGCTTAAGGTCGACAACCCAGAAGCGGTCGAGGAGTGCAGGGTCAACCTCGTTGACCGAGTAGTTGTGGGAAGCGTTGATCGCAGCAAACACCCGGCTCTCAGGGTGAAGCTTGTGACCATTGAGCTGACGATCCAGGACGATTTGGAAGGCAGCCTGCATAACTTCCGGGGTGGCTCGGTTGAGCTCGTCCAGGAAGAGAAGACGGGGGTTACGGCAGGCATCCATGTACCAGTCCGGGGGAAGGAACTTGGTGACGCCATCCTCGACCTTAGGAAGACCGATCATATCACCCTCAGACATCTGAGAGAGACGACGGTCGATCACAGTGAGACCGAAGAACTCACCAAGCTGAAAGACCGAGTGGCTCTTACCGATACCGTGATCACCACGGAGGAGAACCGAGATGCGGCTCGGAAGCTTTTCTGCACAGCTCTTAAACGTTGCGATATCCATCATGTTAGACATTTTATTTACCTCTACCTTTTCTTTCTTTGTTGTTGGTGGCTCCACCCACCGTATAATTCTTTATACCACACCAAACTTACTTTACACAACCTCTTGAACTTTTTTTCCGAGTTCCATCTCTTCCACACGGATCCAATCATCCCCACAGGTCCAGAGAATGGTCCCGGAATCATCTATATCCCTCTTCCAGGCCTTTCCGAATGACGGGGTAGGAGTCGTTGCCACCTCAACAAGGGCCTCATATAGGGACCCGTATACCCCAAGGTTTGACTGGATTTGCTTGTCCCCACGGACCAAAACATAAACTTTCATGTCTTTAATATATAATAGGTCCCAGAACTTTACACAGAATAAGACTCAACAGACTTCAATTCGAAGTGCATAAAGTCCAGCATCCGCCCATCGTTCATCTGAAGACGAAAAACGATATAGTTCATGCTTGGGTCATTATCATAAATGGCCTCCTCAATCACTTCAACCGGAATCCCAATCTTACCCACATCGCTGCGTTCAGGATGAAGATCCCTGCCGGTAAAACCGTGCATGTCGACCTTGGTGACAACGTGAAGCTTGCCAATATACTGATCAGCGTTCATATTCTTATTATACCTTACCTTGCATGGTTTGCACAAGCCAATAGACATTATCATCTTTTAGTTTTTGCAACCCGAGGTCAGTCAATTTATAATGGTACTTACGCCTCTTAACACTTTCATCAACATACACGAAGCCCTTCTGGATTACACTATTTGAAGGGTCATTGAAATATCCAAAATTCGAAGTAGGCTTAAACGGCTTGCCCTCAAAGGCTGCAGCCCAAGCCAGAATCTCATCCTTCGTACCCGTACCAAAAATGGCAAGATACGATAGGATCAAGTGCGTCTTTGTGATCTTTTCCTTTGCCATAGATCTATACTACCACACACTTTTTTCTTTACACATACTTTTTTCCATGCAATCATTTCCTGACCTGGTATACTGGTTCCACAAGGAGGAAATATGGAAGCACTTGTAATCAACGGATTTACCTTTCCGAACAATCTACAGGCCCGTGAAGCCATTACTCATATTTGTTCTGCCATTATCAGGGCTGCTAAACCACGATGGGAAGGAGATAATCCTCCCGGTTACTACCGCTACGATTGGAAGTACAATCACGGCGGTGTTTATAACACCAGCACACTCAATAATCAGAAGAGGCATATGCTCGCTGATTACTTTGAACGTAAAGATCGTTCAGAGCTGAGCGGTGATGGCAAGATCTGGGATGTCAGGAATGACTCTGTTGGTTACATCCTGCCAAACGAATGGACCCATGTCGTCTCCAATATGAGCGAGGAAATCAGCGCAAAGCGTAAGGAGAATCAAGCACAAGGTCGTGAATACCGGATCAAGCAAATCCAGAAGATCTTTAAGCATCACGAGCTTCAGGTTGGTGATGTTGTCAAGTTCAACGACGAGGTCTTCGACCTGAGTTGGAATCAGGCTTCTGAGGTTGATTACCCAGATGCACAGTACACCCAGGGTATCAGGAAGTACGATCCTGCAGGTAGAATCTACACCGATATGAACTTCTGGCGTTCTAACTCGGTTAACCGGTGGGGTATCAAAGGCCCTGGCATTCTCCTCGGGTTTGATCAAGTAACCTTTGAGAATGGTCAACAAAAAACTGCGGCGATTGTCATGTATAGCCACAAGCCATACTTCTTCGATCCCCGCGTTCTGATGAAAGCATAAAACAGTGTGCAATCTCGTTCCAATGTGATACATTGGAATTTGATGGAATCCTTCCCGAATAAAAAGTGAAGGGTGTCATCAAATTCTCGTGTAAACTCTAAATGGATGTTATACAGTAGAAAAGTAAGGAGTGAGTAACATGGATCAAAAAGAATTTGAAAGGCTCATTGTGAATGTGATGCGTGAGAACGCATTCTTCACGACTGTGTCACGATACGTTAAGAAGGAACCCACCGACAAGATTCCGACCGCCGGTGTTGGGTACGACAAGAACAGCGACGACATTACCCTCTGGTATAATCCCGCCTTCTTTGCCGGCCTGACTGACGACGAGAAGAAGTCTGTCCTCTGGCACGAGTTCTACCACCTCACCTTCATGCACCTTGCTGGTCGCCGTAAGGATCCTGCACGTCTGTGGAATATCGCCACAGACCTTGCGATCAACAGCATCATCACCAAGGACAACAAGGGCAAGCTTCCCGACATGTGCTTCCTTCCCGGTAAGCCCCTCAAGGGTATCGAGAATGGCAAGGTCACTATCACCGTCCTTAAGAAGGATGGCACCATCGAGGTCAAGGAGCGTGACCTGACCCCCGAGGAAAAGGAAGTCAACGAGAAGTTTTCCCAGCTCATCGAGCAAATGCCCGACAAGCAGGCCTCTGACTGGTACTTCGAGAAGCTCCTCGAGTTCAAGCAGCAAAACCCCGGCTTCGGTCGTGGTCAAAAGGTCAAGAAGCAACCTGGCTCTGGTCAGGGTCAACCTGGCGATCCTGGTGACGACGATGGTGATGTCGAAATCGAGTCTGACTTCTTCAGTGACTCCTTCGATGATCACGAGGGTTGGGGTGATGTCCCCGAGGAAATGAAGGATATGGTGGAGGGTCGCCTCCGTGAAATCCTTCGCAAAGGTGTGCAGGAAGCTGATAAGTCTGCACATGGCTGGGGTAGCATTCCACAGGAAGTTCGTGAGGAAATTCGCAAGAGTGTGTCACGAGCTGTCGACTGGAAGGCTGTGCTCCGTAACTTCGTCGGTATGATGTACCGTGGTGAGCGGGCAACCTCTGTCCGCAAGATCAACCGCAAGTTTCCATATGTCCACCCCGGTGTCAAGCGCGGCCATGTCGCCAAGCTCCTCATCGCGGTCGACCAATCCGGCTCTGTCGGTGATGAGGCACTCGAGCAAGTGTTCTCGGTCCTCAGCCAACTCAGCAAAAAGGTGACATTCGTTGTGTGTGCCTTCGACACCCAAATGGATAAGCCTTGGGAATGGAAGAAGGGCATGAAGCCTGAGCCAATGCGTGTTCGCAACGGTGGCACTGACTTCGAAGCCCCCACCCGCTGGGTCAACGATCCCAAGCGTCGCGGTGAATTCGATGGCATGATCATCATCACTGACGGCATCGCACCCCGCCCATCCAACTCTCGTGTCAAGCGCGGTTGGATCCTCACCCCAGGATGCAAGCTCGAGTGGCAGACCGACGAAATGGTCGTCACCATCGACCCTGAAAAGAAGGGCTGATATGTGTCACATGGTCCACCCGTACTGGCAGGCTACGGGCAATCACCTCCTCCTTACACCGCCTGCCATCTTTTTTTATTGACCATGTATACCACGTGCAAATGTGGTATATATTGTCGTATATCGGGTCTGTAGCGAAGTAGACGAACGCAGCTGACTGTAAATCAGCCGGTCACCATGCCCTCCTAGGTGCGAATCCTAGCGGACCCACGATGGAACAATGGCCGAGTGGTTTAAGGCAGCTGATTACTAATCAGCCGACGGTGCAAGCTGTCCCGGGGTTCGAATCCCTGTTGTTCCGCAATCACAGTCGGAATACGTGACATGGAAGTACTACTAACCCCACCAGAACTTATAACAATCCCTTGGGTAAGCATCGGCTGGTTCCTAGGAGCTGGCTATACCAGCTTCAAGATGTACCAACTATTCGTTGATGCTCACAACGGAACACCCCCAGGGCCCTTTAAATTAATCATCAACGCGGGCCTGATTGTCACCATCCCAGTATTTTGTTTTTTTGTCTGGCCGGTTCTCCTAGGCACGATCCTCATGTCAGAGGACTCACCAGAACATTCAGATTCTAACACAGACGAATAAACATTGCACTGATTGCAAACATCGCATCGAAATTAAATTTGCACAAGATAGTGACGTATAGTATATTTTAATGAAGGAACAAAAAAATGCCTGAAGCACTAGAAAGACCAATGCCCAGGAATCTTTATCTCGCCCAACAGGTGGATCAGGATTCAATGAATGAATTAACCAAGGCCATCATAGATATCCGCGAGAACGATGACTTCCTCAAGCGCTACTATGCACTGTATAATCTAGAATATAACCCAGCACCGATCAATTTGCACATTGATTCATACGGCGGCGCGGTCTACCAATGCTTCGGCCTCCTCTCAATCATGAAAGGCTCAGGCACCAAGGTCAACACCATCGTCACCGGCTGCGCAATGTCCTGCGGTTTCCTCATCGCAATCCACGGCGCAACCCGCTACGTCCACAAAAACGCCACTCTCATGTACCACCAGGTCTCCTCTCATGCCTCAGGCACCGCCGCAGACATCGAAGAAGAAGTCATCGAGGTCAAACGCCTCCAAGAAAAAATCGAACAGATGACCCTGGAAAATACCAAGATCACCGAAAAACAACTTGAAAAAATCTACAAGAAAAAGAAGGACTGGTACCTTGACGCAAAGGATGCAGTCAAGTGGGGCTGTGCAGATGAAATCATCTGATGCCAGAATTTACAAATCCTCCCCCAAAAAACGCCGACCTACCACCCGTCCAGGTGGGCATGGTATTGGTACACCGCGTCCCACTCGGAGAAAATCCTAACTGGGCTGTCATCACCCAAGTCGGCAAACACAAATCACCAAGCACCTGGTTCAAAATAAATTCACCAAACGAAAACCTAAATGGCAAAACATTCTTGTCAGAAGACAACAGATGGATCAGACTTCCTCCCAGGTAAAATAGCAATCTGGGAAGGCTACCAAAAATATGATCCAAATTCTCAAGGCACCCTGGTCATCCTGGTCAACAGACTCGCAGCAAACTCACCCATATCAGACTACTTCGAAGATAAAGAACTCCGCTGGATCTGCGTCTACTCAGATAAACCCTCAGATCCAGTCGTTCTAAAACAATCAGAACTCAAAATTGTATGACACAAGGAGACCTCGTTCTAGTTAAATACTGGCACCTCAAACAAAAGTGTGTCATATCTATACCCGGTCTCTACCTATACAAACACCTATATCTCGATGACCCCGAACAAACTGTCTACTCTGTTCTAATACTAGAACCAACAACCAATAAACCAATAACTTTCGAAACTACAAAAATCAAATCTGTGTCATGCCTATAATCGGTCTCCTACTCGCAGCTCTATTCTTCCAAGAAGCTTGGCATTATATCCTCGCAGCTTTCGCTATCTATTTCGTCATGCTAAAATTCATATAGCATTGTGTGTCACGACAAGCTTATACCCACAGTCTAGTACAGATCTACCCCAGTCTATACTAGACTGTTCGTCTATCTACTCTCATCTATACTAGACTAGAACTTAGTCTACTTTCCCCTATACTACCAACACACTCCCAGTTCGCCCAGCACGAACAGGTCCCATATTATCTATATTAAAAAATGCCTTGGTTGTCGCCCCGGTAGAGGGTCCGACAACCAAGGCATAATTATATATATTACCTCCCAACAGTTCTTCCCTACCCTAACACTTTTTTACACTTTTTCCCGCGTATACCCCCGGTATTACCTTTTATACTCGGTTTATACCTGCAAACAGTCTGCTTCGCCCTATACTACAGATCAACACTAACCCACAGCCTTACCGTATTACCATTTATACTCAGCTTATACACCGCTTATACACAGCCATTTCGTGTCACACAGCAGTATCGCAATATACAGGGTGCATATATTTAAAGGAATTTAACAGGTCAATAGCGTATTACGGAGGAATACTGGGGGTTACTTGGACCATCCCCCTTGTCGCTCTGTATCCAGTCTCTTGGAACACTGTGCCACTTTTTGGTACTGTCTACCACTCGTGCTCGCGGGCGGGGAAATGGGTGAATAAAATATCCATTGAGGGTGGTTGGGTATGCTGGTTCGTATCTGTTCGTGCTGGGAGGGTTGGGGGACTGGGGAGTGTATGGATGGTGTAGGTAGTATAGAGTTGTGTATATGGGTAGTGGGATATAGTATAGAGATATTGGGTATAGATGTTGGTGCTTATGTTGTGGGTAGTATAGGGGAAAAATAAATGTGCCTCCCGTGAGGGAAGATTGGTTTAAATTGTGTTGGGTTGGTATATAGTTATGGGTATATAGAGACATGAGATTTTTGAGAAGATTGATTCGTGAGTATATTGATGAGATGGCTTATGGTGGGTTGGTTGGATCTGCAGTTAATGCAAAGTCTGATCCGGGTTCAAAAAAACATAAGAAGACAGCATCTGTTGCGGCTCTTGAAAAGTTTCATCAAAATCCGTTATATTTGAAAAAGGCAACAGCAGCATTCAAGCATTTTCCATTTGATATATGGGTTCAAGCTATAAGCACTGACTTGTATGAAGAATATGGTGAGGAATTATTTGGGGTAAATGATGAAGATAATCGTTATGATATAATGGGTGTTGATGATATTAGCATGTATAATGAAGAATATAATTTTCCAATTGATATTGATAAAATTCGTTCAATAACGGGAGGGGGCGGGTGCGTAATATTTTCTATGGTGGGTAATCTTAGATCCAATTTTTTGCCTACTCCCTGGATGATTATTCATGCGATGTTTGATAGTGGTGATTATACTAAATTGGGTGAAATTTCTTATGAAATTGAAGAATATATTGAAGATGAATTGGGACTTGATCGTCTTACTGATATTCTTCCACATATGACTATGGGTTCTGCCACTACAGGTAATATGACTAGTGAAAGAGAAATTACACATGAGTTATGCGTTCAAGAAGTTATTACAACGAATGGCGTGCAATTTAAGAAGTCGGGTGATTCTGAATTAGATGAGAAGCTTGAAATGTTGAAGCAAAAAATTAAATCATATAATCTTAGGGAGTTTATTGCTGATCAAATTCGTGGTAAGGTTGTTGTTGTTTCTATACAATAGAAAATTGTTGTCAGTGTTATCTGGGATATTGGTAAAAAATAAATAAGCATCCTGTGGGTTTGTTATTGTTTGATATACTTTGGTGATTTTGTAGTATAGTATAGGGGAGATATATATAATCTTGTCGGCCGATGCAGTACCTTGCCCTGAAACAGATGATAATGGTTGAAGTAGGGATAGGTGTATTTGGGTTTTTGATTGGTGCGTTGTTTGGGAGTTGGGTTACGTTGTTGAGGTGGCGGGTGCAGGATGGTCGGGATAAGCGGGTGTTGAGGGAGATAGAACGTCGGGTTAAGATGAATCATGGTGCGTATTGGCGTGCCAGGTTGAAAATGAAGGGAATGTGGAAGTGAGTTAATATATAGAGATATATCGATGGACAAAGGGTTATTAAGACAGTATATTAAGTTGCTTATATTAGAAGATGTTGGTGCACCTACGACGACTACATTGGCGTTGGTTAAGACACCGAGGGGTAGGGGTATAGTTGTAGCAATTCTTAGGTATGATTTGTTATATAAATCTTTGTATTCTGTGAATAATAATGATATTAAAAATTTAGAAAAATATCTTTATGATACGGTAAAAAATTGTACAGTTGGCTATGGGGAGTTTGGTCCTTCTAGAGAACCTGGGAGAGCATATGGGGCTTGGGAAGTATATAGGACTGCTGGGCCGGGTTATGGTAAGATACTATATAGCGTGGGGTATGCTTATTCGCCTACGGGTATGCTTATGCCTGATAGAAGTTCTGTAAGTGGTAAGGCATCATCTTTTTGGAAGAAAGAGTTTCAGACAAGAGAGAAATTGAAATTAGATGAACTTCCTCCAAATAATTTAACATCTGGATCTGAAGATGATTCTAGTTTATATACGAATCCTAGTGATCAGCATTTAAATTATGCGTATAAATCTTTTGGTTGGGAAAAACCAATGGCTGATAAAATGTTAAGAATGGGATCATCTTTGATTCAGGAAATTGTTGATAAGTTTTCTGATAGATTAGATGAAAAGAAAATAATTGATATTATTAATATGGTTGGGAAAGAATTTTTTAATGTTGCATATCGTACATAAATTTAAATTTCCATGGCAATGTATGTTGTGCTGTTAAGAATAATTTTTCAAGTTGTGTATCTTGGCTGACGTTAATATATAGAGATATGGCACAACCACCTGGGACAGCGAGATATTATCCGTATAATGGGTTAGAGACATGGACGACTGAGGGATATGCGACGGCTAGTTTTAGTCCGAGTGCAGCTGGGGTAAATCAGGTATATTGGTTTGCGATGACTGTTGCGTTTAGTGGTAGTAATAAGTTTGGGGTATGGAATCCACAGACTGATACGGGTGATGAGTTAGACATACAATTTATGAATGGTAGTACTCATTATGTAAGTGCCAGTGCCGAGGCGGGTGTATGGGACTTGTATACACCTGATAGTATATATCCGGTTATGAATATTAAGTTTGAGGTTCAGAATCCGGGGCTTAATACATACACTATAAATTTTAATCAGCCTGAGACTTGGTCTGTTATTGAGACATTTACGGGAACTTCTGTATCTGGGGTTGATTATATAATGCAGGCGTTGCCTGCTGGGTTGGGGTATAGTGTGCCGATATATGTACTGTGTGCTTGTACCCGCTATGAGAATCCGCCGGGTGAGGATGCGTTGGAGTTGACGTGTGGTAAGATAATGCTTAACAGTAGTGGAGCTGAGCCGCAGTTGATGATGATGCAGATGAGTGTTGAAGAGAATGCGGGCGTGTTGACGAGTGTAAGGGAGTCTGCTTGGTGGCAGAAGGTTGTTTCGCTTGTGTTTGGAGGTGTGTATCAGCCGCCAGTTCCGCCACTACCACAACCGCCTGCACCGGAGCCTCCAGTTAATCCTGCTGAGCCTGCTGATGAAGGTCCAGTTGCGCCGCCTGTTGATCCTC
>ERZ869929.1096-NODE-1096-length-10574-cov-5.302690_pt1 | contig 10574 bp, 15 predicted proteins | sample MGYA00579312_ERZ869929 | MGnify/ENA primary metagenome ERZ869929 (study PRJEB32216, sample SAMN09231818) | wastewater metagenome | place: USA: Maryland | collected 2016-08-09 | study: EMG produced TPA metagenomics assembly of the PRJNA472060 data set (Reclaimed...
TGTAAGTACAGCGTATTGCAGCTGATGGTAGGTATGCGTCTGCAGGTCATCCGAGTACGGATAGAGTAGAGTGGATGGAGTCTACCCATCTATGGAAGGAGCATTCTACGGGTGCAGCATTGGGTTCTGCAGGTGTCGGTTAGAGTTGTTCTAGTGTTGTTACCTTAGCATCCCCCATGCCAATGCCTCCACAGTCCACCTGCCCTACATGTACTCTCCCCACCTACAGTATGCTATATTCCTGCACTATATCGTACTTTTTCCTACAATTTACTGCAGTTTTACTCTGCCAATCTACAGTATTCTTCTCACTTATACCGACATCAGAACCTGTAGCACCATCAGGACCATCAGTACTATTCCATTCACTCCCTCTCTACAGTATTCTTCACTCCATTGACTTCCTCTCTAGGGAAATTCTCTTTGCTCCCGTTCTGGACTTGGCACAGAAGTTGCTATATTGCAAGTAACATGCCAGAATCATTGTACTTTATTTAAATTGCCGCTGCGAACAACCTCGGAAGCAGTCCACTCCGTGGTTACCTTCATCACTTCCGACCGGCTTTAACTAGGTCTCATGGACTGCATCCGAATGACTTTCAGAATACCATATTCCTGCAGAAAATCAACTATTCGTTCTAAAAAGAATACTTTCCGGTAGAGAGGGACTCAATAGATTCATTACTCTCCTCTCTACGTAGAAGTTCATTCATTGCTCTCTCTACCTGAAAGTTCTTCAGTATGCCATATTGTACACCCACTTAACTCGCTAACGAAAGTATTCTCTATTCTTCCTATCTCGCTAATGATTATTACATTCCTACAGTTTTTGAGGTGGCTATGATAACTCAATTCTTTTACTGATAGTACAAACCAAGAAATTGGTTCTCCTACCGTCCAATTGATAATATCCCCGACGTAAATCTCATCCAGGTTTATCATAGAATCCTCGCCACCGACCACTCTGTGATTGCAGTCTCGGTTATGGATCCATCAACCTCCATCAGTGTTAGACATAGAAAGATTTCGCACTGTTCGTCCGGGAATGCTACTCCCTTATGTAGAACAATCGAATGGGCACCTGCTCCTGGCCAATGCAGGATGTCACCCTCCTCTATTCTGTTCAGGTCTATGTTCACAGGATCTGCGCCTTGGTGTTCGCCGGAATTCTATGGGTTATGTAGATCTCCCCATTCGGACAGATACAGACCATCTCTAGACCGTACGGTGTCTGATTGTTGACATTTAGGACCATGTACTTCTTTTGTTCGCCCCTTCGAGGTGCTGGCCAGTACAGGATATCCCCAGGTTTTATACTTGAGAGATCGATCATAAAATAGACACATCATCGAATTCTATGTACTCGTTCAAATCTCTGCCGGAACACCAGAGATCCAACTCACCATCAGGAGTTAGACAATGGGCAGTTATCCTATTGCTGACACTTATACGGATATCTACGATGAGGTACATGTAGGATGTTTTGGCACAAACGTACTCTAGAATACATCCACTGGTTAGCTCGCCGTATTTCATAGAACATCCCAGCCCACGATGTCTACCGTATTGTTGTAGACATTTGCCCACACTATAGGTCTTCCGTCGTAACGCATGGTATGCACGCTAGTACACCCCGTTCTTACATTATGCTCTATCTCTACAACCATATGCATTTCATCGGCCTTCATGTCGGTCTGATAGACTATGCTTCCCTCTTTTAGATCAGTAAGTCTCAACATGGTCTTGGTGCAGTCAGAGAGACTTGAACTCTCACGTCCGTTAGGACAGTAGGACTTGAATCTACGGTGTCTGCCAATTCCACCATGACTGCGTATTTCAAATTCGTTCTAGTCGATAATCGCTCAACAGGCGATCTGGAAATAGATTCAATTCCATGATTGCTCCGTCATATACGAGGAATCTTGCCCTGTCGTACAAATAGAGTCCATGTAAAGGAATGTTCTTCTTTACGTCTATGCACACCATCTTGTATGGAAGTACGCCGTCCGCCAACGATGTATACTGAAGCATGTCTCCTGCTTCTAGCGAAGATACATACATTCTTTTGTCGTACATCGGTGCGGTACTCACTACACTACTCTAAACACGTGCACTATCTCTCCGGAGTCGATGAGATAGTATTCTTTGATTACACTGTCTCTACCTTCATCGTACAGAAACAGACACACTTGACCAGGAGTTAGGGCACGTACTCCTTTATTTTTCCCGAATGCAAGAACAGTTGTTCTTACTACTGCTACGTCATTCGTAAGGAATTGTATTCTCAAGTACGAATATGCTTCCTGTCGAGGAGACACCAGAACAGGCTTGCCGCAGTGCAGAGTACGATAACGTAATCAGACATATGATTCCATACTAGATCAAGAAGTAGTATAAACATAAAAACGACCTATAGAACACAATGAAAGGAGGAGGGTATTGTGTTCTATAGGTCTACCCTGTATGTCTAACAACACATAGGATAACTCTATGCGGTCTTCTTTTTGCGACCCTTCGTGGTCACTGCAGCCTCATCTGATTCTGCAGTAACATTTGCGGCATCTGCAGCAGCCTTTGCGGCAGCAGCTTCTTGACGCTTCTGACGAGCTTCATTGATCTGCGTGAGAGCCTCATCTGTGTACTTACCATCGCGGTAAGAATCGACAACAGCCTTGCGCGCACGATTGAGAGCCTTGAGGTTTGCTGTTCCTTCTTCGGTACCGTTGAAGTTGGTGTTCAACATTGCGACCATGAAAGTGAATCGAAGTTCGTGCGGGAGATCCACAACGAAGTCTTCAATGTTCTTGACTTGCACCTCGTTGAATACCTTCTTGTTGCCGATGACAAGAAGACGATCAATCATGTCGTTGAGACGATCGATAGAACTCTTGAGAACACGATCACGAACCTTCTCATAGTTGTTCATGATTTCTTCTGGCTTGACGAATTCTGTCGTTCGAATCATCCATTCGATAAGTTGCGAGGAGATCGCAGAACCGACGAAGCCATTTGCCATTTGGAACATGAGAGACTTGGCACTCTGATCTTCTGAGAGTGAAGTGTCGTAGAGACCTGCTGCCTTTGCTGCACTGTCGAACTTCACCCATGAACGACGAGAAGCTGTAACAGCTGCAGAGTCTTCACCAGGCTTAGGATCGAGCCGACCTGGGCGATCACGAAGGAAGGAGATGAGATCCTGGTTGACGCCAGACTTCTTGGCGAAGTCGAACCAATCGTCCGCTGTGGGATCAAAGTCGATGACGAAGAAGCGATCGAGAAGTGCAGGATCCATTTCGTTCGTCTGGTACTTCTGAGAAAGATTGACGGCAGAGAAAACACGAGTTCCTTCATGGAGCTTGTTTCCTTGCATGCGTCGGTCAAGAACAAGCTCGAACACTGCTTGCTGAACTTCGGGAGTTGCACGGTTCAATTCGTCGAGGAAAAGAACAACAGGTTCCGTGCATGCACGCATAACCCAATCTGGAGGACAGAACTTCGTTACTCCACCTTCAAGGAGTGGAAGACCAATAACGTCTCCTGCCTCACGCTGCGAGAGTCTAATGTCGATAAGCGGAAGATTGAAGTGCTTCGCCAATTGTTTGACGATTTCGGACTTGCCGATACCGTGGTCTCCTCGAATCAGGACCGATTGGTCAACTGGAAGACTGCATGCCACCGTGAAAAAAGTCTTTGCATCCATACTCATTTTTTGATTTATCCTTTATGATTTCTTTGGTTGTGTCGTTAGACTCAATTGTTATATCAGAGAACCTATTCGATATCAACCAGCTTCGTAGTATTTTTGAACAATTTCTTTTTGAACAATATCGCTACCACGCTTGATAGTGCAATCCACACACTCCCATCCAAATTCTTGGAGATTGAGTTGGAACCTGTACTTCTTGCAGTATGGGCATTTGGAGTCACGACTGGTATCGGCATAGGCCTTTGTTCCGCATCGTGTCATTGTGTAATTTCTTGGAGGATTCATATTATAGATTTTCATTCAGTTAACAGGATCGTTGAGTAGTCCGTTTGCAAGCTCCAGCAGGATGCTCAATTGTTCGTGTGCGCCAACAACGCTTTCCGGTGTGTACTTTTCTCTATCTTCTTCGAAGATGACAAATGCTGCTGCAATGTCTCTCTTGACAGATTGCAGTTCTTCTTTTGTCAAGTTCGTTTCACCATTGAACAATCTTAGCGCTGGAGTATTCTTGTTAAACATCTACTTTCTTTCTGTATGCATTGTTGTGAAAATGTCAATCAGGGTAGAATTTTTAGACCAGTTGCTTCTTCGATTTGCTCAACCAGCTGCACTTCTGCAACGAGAACGACAAGAGAAACATTGTCCAACGTAATCCATTGCGGCTCAGTGGAATCCTTGACGCGAATACCGATACGCTTTTCCATACCGTATCCACGATAGGAAGGCATTTCCTTCATCCAGAAGATTTCTCCGACAGTTCCCTTTTTGACTTTACGTCCACGGATAGCAACAACAGTATCGCCTCGTTGAACAGGATTCTTTCGAATGTATTCAAGGTACTTTTTAAGCTCGGCATATTGCTGCTCGGAAATGTTTCCTTCGCGAATGAATGAACGAACAGTGTCTTCCAATTGAAAGCGGTGCAACATGAAAAAAAGTATCTCACATAATGTTGATTTGAGCAACTAAATTTTAAGGATAAACTTCTTTTTTATTGGATCTTCATTTGTCGTAGGTGTAAGATAATGCCATACACATTCGTCGTATACTACTTCTATGCAATGGTATGAATCTCCTGTCCATTCTCCTCGTTTTATGGAGGCAATGGAAAACGGATGGGATATGCACATTGCAACAGAATCCTTTTTCCAAGACTTGTTAGGCGCTTCCCAGTTCATTTGGAACTTACATTTACCTCCCATGACAAGCATGTCGAAATCGTTGACAATTGGCTCTACAGATATCTTGTGCAACAATATGGAAGGATCAGAATTTACGCGAAGTAAATCACCGGGTTGCAAATCGTAGAACGACCAAGTCTTGTTCACTTGCTGTAAATAATAAGCGATAATACAACTGGGAAAGAGATATACGCCAGGATAGCTACCTCAAGAGTAGTCATATCAACCCTTGAGGATAACTTTGCCTTCTGTTTGCAAAGACTTGAGAGATTCCAGAAGAGTTTGAAGTTTCTCTTCTTTGACAGGATCCGGTGTGGCTTCTAGTTCTTTGCGTAGATCATTGATTTCTAATGTTAGTTCTTCTAGTCTCGTCATTTTATACCTTGTGTCTGTTGATGTGTGGTGTACCTTCTACATACCCATTGTGCGTCTGAATGCACCATTCTGCGTGTAGAGCTATCTGCTTAAGCATTGTAGCATTACAATAAGACATTCCACTACGTAATCCCATAGCTAATTCCTGTAGTAGAGGACCAACAGGACCTTTTAAGGGAATGTGGCTAGAGATACCCTCTGGAGATACGGTAATTCTGTCGTCTGTACCCTTTCGATGCAATTGGGCTTCCTTGGACGACATACCTCGATAGTCCTTGTAGAATTTGCCATCATGTGTTAGCACTTCGCCTGGAGTTTCATCTGTGCCGGCCAAAAGAGAGCCTACCATTACGGCATCCGCACCTGCCACGAAGCTCTTCAGGATATCACCAGAATTCTTGATTCCTCCATCGGCAATGATGTCCGCGTCTGATACATCAGCACAATCTAAAATGGCAGAAAATTGAGGAGAACCATGCCCCGTTTGGAGTCTAGTCGTACACACTGCACCTGAGGATATGCCAACCTTGATTACGTCGGCTCCCCAGCTTGTGAGATCCTTCACGGCTTCACCAGTACAGACGTTGCCGGCAATGATCATGATCTCCTTGCCGTAACGGATACGTAGACCGTTTACTGCACGTTTCATGAGAGAGGAATGACCATGGGCAATGTCTATGACGAAATGCCTTGCTCCTGCCTCGTAAAGGGCTTCTGCACGTTCTCTCCAATCGTTTGTGCCCACTGTGACCAAACAATACGAAGACTCGTTTAAAACGGTTTTAAAGGCTTCCACATTGCGTTCGATGGACATGAACCTGTGCATGGTTCCGATGCCTCCATTACGACGCATGGCAATACACATTGCTTCTTCGCTTACAGTATCCATGTTGGCGGATAGAAGCGGTAAATCTAATTGCAGATCGAGCTTGTTGTCGTATCTGCTGTGAAGAATCGTTGATACGTTTGGGGTATGTCTGGACTCCACCTCGGAGTATCTCGGCAAACATACAATGTCATCAAATCCGTATAATGTCTTCAAATTTCGTACATTCAAAAAAGGAAAAGTCCTGGCTGGAATATGACACACTCATGAACTTCCCACAAACCGTCCAGCCAGGACTTGATAACGTTATAGCACGTTAATTGCTATTTCTCAACTACTGACCAAGCGATTCGTAATGCTGCTGAAGAAGACGGAAAACCGTACGTGCCTCAACACCATTAAGTTCGAGGCGCTTCTTGCCGTCTCGACGAAGACTTAGAACGGTCCGCTTACGAGAATCGGTAACGGCTTCTGCTGCGAATGCTGCATCTGCTTGACGACCACTGGTGAAAGTGCGACCACCATACGACTCCTCGTTGGCTTCTGATACGATACGTGACTTACTATTTGACATTTTTCTTTGTTATACCTTTCGTTGTTGTTTAAGCGTTTCAATTTCCAATTGTAAGACAAGCTTCTAAGAATGCATTCATTTTTTCCGCAGAGAAAACAAATGGACTGTTAGCTCCACCTACGAGTACACTGTAGGCAGGTTTAGTAGATTCTAGCATATGACATTCGACTAGAACGCCCTTTGCTGGGAATCGTATGAATGAAACAGTGTCACCTGTTTCTTTGTTACTAAAAAGACCATACAGCGAACCATCTTTTATGGCGAACTGTATCCATTGATCTTTTCCTTCTTCCAGCCCTTGACCCAAAATCTCAGAGATAAGGGAGTTCGAAAGAAGTTCGGTATCTGCAGCTAGTTTATCTTTAGGACCCATGTAATCATGAATCCTAAGATAGCATTACTACTTTTTCTGATTTTTTTGATCCATGTAGATCACAATGTCTTTCACGTCCGGTTCGAAGTACAGCTTGTTACCAGGAGTGATAACCCATGCACGTGGAACACGAGACGCAGGAGGCTTGCTGCATTCACCGTCAGAAAGAATGACAACGAAGTCGAACTTACTTTGCATCTTCTTTTTGTGCAGCCACTTTTGAACGCAACCGAAGTCTGTACCGCCACAACGTGTACGCTTAGGGGCTTTACGCTTGCCACGGTTCCAAACTTCATAAGACTTTTCGTCCACTTCTGTGTCGAAGTTTACGAGATGGAATGTTGTCTTCTTGGCAAGTGCACCCAGAACACCAAAGATCTGTTCAAGCTGGTGATCGTCTACTGAACCTGATTGATCTACGGCAATAAGGCCGAGAGGCAAATAGGAGATAGAACGACCAGGATGCATGTATGGGTATCGCTTGTTGATACGCTTGAGAGAGGAACGTTTTGCTCCACGAACATGCATACCTACGAAGCGACGAAGAAGTGTACGCCAATCGACAGCATCCGAGACGCTTGCACGAATTTCCTCACGAACAGATTCAGGAATAGAACCCCAGCCTTGCGGCATGCTATCCGCCCGACGAACGCCATTCTTGACGATCTCCTTCATCTTGTTTTCGACCATGCTACGGATCTCTTCGGGGATAGTATCCCAAGCACCGTGATCGTCCATCGGACCAACACCTACATTGGAGCCGTCATTGGCGATGAGACCTTGTTGACCCCACTTGCCGCCCTTGGGATTGTTCTCGGTAGCCTTCTGGATGAGATCGAAGTAGAACTCTGATGATTGCATTTGCGGAGCCTTTTCGATGATGTCCGCAAAATTCTCATGAGCTTCCTTGGCTTCCGGAGAAGCAAATTTTCCTGGAGACTTTGGTCGTTTTCCTGGAAGGATTACACATTCAGGAAGACTTCCGCCTTCTGACGCAATAATAGAATTGATGGCGCAATCTGCTGAGATGTTCCAAAGCATGTGCGGCTCACGACGACGAGAAGTGACGTGCTTGAAAACAAGGTGGAACAGTTCATGCTTGAGCACGCTATTATGTTCTCCTGGCGTAAGCAAGGACATAAATGTTCGTCCATAGAACAGATTGAATTCGTCAGATTCTTTGTTGTATCCCATAGCGGCAGTTGGAATACCAGCTTCCGTCTTACGAACCCAACGAGAGATCTCATTGAGGAATGGACTGTTGCCTTCTTTGAAGAAATTTGTTAGACGAGCATTAAAATTGTAGTTGCTCATTCCCTCATCGATGACATTGCGTGTCTCGTCCAGGAATTCGCCCCAAGTTGGACGATAGGTTGATTTTGCAGTATAGTGTTGCTCGTAAAGCTTTCGCATGCGAAGAATGATTTCATTGGCAGGATACCCCGAATCCGAGAGACTCTTGCCGATGTGTTCCATTGCACTGTCGAATTCATCTGCGGTACGGAGAACCTTTGCTCGCAACTCTGCGCTAGCAAGGAGAGGATCTTTTTCTTCTGGTTTCTCTGCTTGAGTTTCTTGTTTTGTCATGGCCTTTTCTTGTGATGTGCTGTTAGACATGTGACCACAGTACAACAATTTTAAACGAAAGTAAAGATATTTTGACGATTTAGTTGTTTTTTGCTCAAGGTTGATTTAGTGTAAAATTATCGAATTGCCAACAACGGGCAAAGGAAAGAGAAAACCAAATGGAAAATAACGTAAATGATAACGAAGAACAGATTACCACAGTTAACGATGATCCGCCCAAGGAGCGTGGATACCGTAACGGCTTTACTAGGGAGATCTACAATTACCTTGTAGGCAAAGAATCTACGGTTACGGAGGTCATGTCAGGAGTGAATGCGCCAAATCGTAATGCACTTGTGGCACTCATGTCCTACATGCACAAGAAGGGGATGATTTGTAAGACTGCAGACGGCAAGTGGACTGCATCCGTCGAGGTCGAATGGAAGCGACGTGGACGCTACATCGGCGTTAACACACTGCGCCAAGATGTTCTCAATACACTCAAGGGACAACCGTCTATGACGCTTCGAGAAATCATCAAGGCAATGGACGGCAAGAACGTACAATCTGTTTCAACCGTTATCAGCAGCCTCAAGAAAGAAGGTCTGGTACGTTCAGAAGGTACGCAACGTTCTTACAGGTATGTTCTAGTATCAGAAGCAGAGGTTGCAGCAGCTTGATACAAATTACATTCTCAGATCTTCTAACAGGAATAGTCACAGATAAATCCAATCCTCCATTGGTGCTACCAATTGCGGCACCATCGACCAATGGTGGATTTGGAACTGGTGGCTCCATCAGTAATCAACTAAAGATGCATCATTACGTTCGCTTGGACGTTTTGCCAACTGAATTGCAAGAACGTATCAAAACTGCTGTTTCTGCACTTTCCAGCTTTTAGTTGAATTTCAATAGTGAACGGTGTATAACTTAAACACATGAAACGAGACAACAAATTGTCTCCATAACAAAAGGAAACGAATTGAGTATTGAAGCAGAATTTCTAACGTTTGAACAACTTGGACTTATGACGGAAGATGAACTGGAGAAGCGTAATCGTTTCTGCAGGAATCGTGCCGACAGGTCACGTACAGATTCTCTGAGGATTCTTTGGGAAAGTGCAGGAGCATTCACACAAAGAGAACTCGGACTTCGTCAATCAAGACGTTCGCAACACGAGAGATACGTTCAACGTTTACATGAAGAAGATCTGGCAGAATCTTACCGAGAACGCCAGCTACCAGAATACGAGGGAAACCGCATCCCTCAGTATGTACGTGATATCCTTGCGGAACGATTGGGTTCAAATTGGGATTTAAATTTACGATACGAGATGGACGTACAAAGCCGACACTATCAAAGACAATAAGAAAACATACATGGGCAGATCCATCTGATGGAGTTACCGCAGATTGGTATCTCAAGATTGCGTCTGCCCATTCTGTCCTCTCCCACGAGAGAACTGCAGAATTATTCCGAGAATATGCACAAGGCGGAGCTATAGGCCAAAGAGCATTCAAGGAAATAGCACAAAATAACCTAAGACTTGTTGCGTCTGTTGCACGTTCCTATACTGGAATGGGTATTGATCGAGAAGATGTTCTACAAGAAGGCAACCTTGGACTTATGCATGCCATAGAGAAATTCGATCTCTCTAAGGGAAATCAGTTTTCTACCTACGCATTGTGGTGGATACGGCAACGAATATCTCATTATGTCGCAACTCAACGTCAATCTATACGTTTGCCTGCTCACGCTATAAGGCTCCGTAAGCACGTACTGACTGCGATGAAGGAGTATGCCGAAGCGAATGGCAAACCTGCCACTATCGAGGAGCTAGCGCTAGCTACAGGCGCATCCTATGATGTTGTGCGTGCAACTCTTCTGGCTGGCAAAAAACTTGTCGGATTAGATTCGCATATTGTCAACAATGGATCCGATAGGCAACATGATGACGATAATGTCAACACATT
>ERZ869929.1097-NODE-1097-length-10572-cov-4.141485_pt1 | contig 10572 bp, 21 predicted proteins | sample MGYA00579312_ERZ869929 | MGnify/ENA primary metagenome ERZ869929 (study PRJEB32216, sample SAMN09231818) | wastewater metagenome | place: USA: Maryland | collected 2016-08-09 | study: EMG produced TPA metagenomics assembly of the PRJNA472060 data set (Reclaimed...
TGATTTGCTTATGAGAAAAAGAAACTATGTAGGGATGAATTATATTTACATAGAAGAAAAATCTGGCAGATTAGATAGAAGAATAAAAGCAACAAAACAAATAGAAAGAGGAAAAGAATATATAGAACAAACCTACAGGCCAGATAGATTGTTTTGTTTTTACGCTCATAAACAAGATATAATTAAAATTGGAGAGGTATATGAAAGATGAATAAGCCACAGATTGAATTACAACAAATAAGATTTAGACCAGACCACGGAGAAAGAACTCTTTATTTTGATTATATGGTTTCAGTTCATTATGATGGTGATGTTAATAAATTAATGAAGAAAACAAGAGAAGCACTAATGAATAGGGTATTAAGAGATATTGATTTAAGTATGAAGGAAGAGATGAAAAGATATAAAAAATCACTTAAAGAACACAAAAAGAGGATTAAGAAATGATACAATTCAGAGATAGAGCATTAAAGGAAGGAGAGAAATCACATTGGTATTGTGATAAGTGTGGTGCAGAACTTAATAGTGATTTCAAAGATAATCATAAATGTAATGAGGTATATGAAAAATGAACGACAATGGACAAAGAGCAAGATATACTAAAAATACAAACAGTTTTCTTGAATCTACTGGAAAAAGACCAGATGGCGCAGAAGTTGAACAACCAAATACAAAAGAAAAATATAGGAAAGTAATAGTATGTAGTAATTGTATGGTTGCCAGTGTTTTTGAACTTGATTTTGGAACAACCACAAGGGATTTTGAATCAAAAACAATATGTTCATATTGTGGTTGTTATTTGAATGGAGATGAACTAAAATGACAGAAGAAAAACCAATAACCATCACCCATCCGAGTTTTGATGACAGAGATTTAGGTGTTCCTTGTATAATTGATGATAACATTAATACATTAACTTTTTTTTCAGTTTTGCACGATAGAGATATGAACTGGGTTGAATGGGTTCAAAAACACACAAGAGATGTAGCAAAGATAAGAGAAGCAATAAATAAAGCAACTGCAAGACCAAAATGTAGTGGTAATTTAGTTAAAGCAAATGCAATTTATGACGCGGCATTAAAAAGAGTAAAAATGTTATTATTAAAAGAATTGGAGTTGGAAGATGAATAAAATAAAAAGTTTGGAAGAATTAGAAAGATTACAAGAAAGATATAACCTATTGGACAAACAAATACAAGAGATTGCAGACTTACATTTTGATAGGGGTATGTTAGATAGTAGTTTTAATTTTATTCACAAAGAAGATAAAATTAAGTGGGATTCAATACATAAACATCAAGATTCTTTAATAGAAGAACAAAAAGAAATTAATGATATAGTTTATGCAAAATATGGTCTTGGGTTGTCAGATGTTTTGACTTTACCAAAATTAATTAAACTCTTTTGTAGGTTACAAAAATGAATAAAAAAGAAGTAATTGAACTAATAGGAAAAGAGAACTGGAAAGAGTTTTTAAAGTTTATGAAAGGTCAAACAGTAGGTGTTAATCCGGATGGTTCAACTAATTATTATACTTTTGATGTAGAGAGATTTAAAGAACGTTTAGATAAATACCCTGGATTTTATGGAACAATGTGGGATTAAAATGAGAATAGAATTTCATAATAGATGGAAGAGAAATGAAGTGGATTTAAAATTTGGGAATATAAATTTAGCTTTTACACTTTTTAAAATACAGTATCATCAAGAATTTCAGGAAAAAGTATTGTGTATTACATTATGTAACTTTGAAATGTGGATATATAAACAATGAGGTTAAGAGAAATGGCTAAAAAAGAAAAAGAATTAACAATAGAGGATCTACCCGGAGTAGGCCCAAGCACAGCAGAAAAATTAAGAGAAGGTGGATTTCCAACTCTTTTAGAAATAGCAGCATCGAGCCCCGCGGAGATAACAGCAATAGGAGGTTTAGGAGAAACTACAGCAATTAAGGCAATAGAATTTGCTAGAGAAGTCATGAAGTCTAAGTTTGATCTTAAAACCGCTGGAGAGGTCTTAGAAGATCGTAAGAATTTAATTAGAATATCAACAGGAATAAACTCATTAGATGTGTTACTAGGTGGGGGATTAGAGTCTCAGGCAATCACAGAGTTTCATGGTCAATGGGGTTCTGGCAAATCTCAAGTAGCACATATGGCTTGTGTCCAGGCAGTTAAGAAGTTTCCAGATATGAAGGTAGTTTACTTAGATACAGAAAATAGCTTTAGGCCAAACAGATTAGTTGAGTTTGCAAAAGGAGAAGGTGTTGATCCTGAATTAGTCTTAAAACAAGTTGTTTCAGCAAATGCTTTCAATAGTTCACATCAGATAATCTTGGTGGAGAAAGTAGAAGAAATGTTGAAGAATAAAGAACCAATTAGTTTGTTGGTGGTGGATAGTTTCATGTCTCATTTTCGTGGAGAGTTTGTCGGTAGATCTACGCTATCAAATCGTCAAGGTAAGATCACTACAGCAATATCTCAATTAGCTAAGTTGGCCACAGTTTATAATGTTGTTGTCATAATAACAAATCAAGTTATGACAAATCCGGGACAGTTATTTGGAGATCCTACAATGCCCATAGGTGGTAATATGTTGGGCCATACTGCTAAATTTAGGATTTACTTAAGGCGGGGTAAGAAAGGAAGTAGGGTAGCAAGTTTAATTGATGCACCAGATCTCCCAGATGGAGAATGTAATTTCTTTGTAGAAGCAGAGGGATTCAAGGATGCTTGAGAAAGGGAAGGTTACTACAATATATGGAAACTATCAATCTGGTAGAACTGCAATAGCCTCTTCCCTGATGTCAGGAAGAAGGTCTTTGTATATCACAGATTATGTAACTAACTTAAGTAGAATACCGCCTGAAGCATTTGTAGAGAGATTTAGCAGCTTGGAAGATATCCAAAAGATTAGAAAGCTCATTAGCCATTATCTTGGGGTTGATTTGATTGTCATAGACTCTATATCACAAGTTTATAGACTAACCAAGTCACCCAAGATTTTTTCTTCATTTATTAGTGAACTGAGCACAAAAGCGAAAAGTTTAAATATGTCTATTTTATTAATCGCTGATACATATGAAGATTTCCAAACAAAAGAATCCAAGATTACATCTGGAGGAGTTTTGAAGGTGGCTTCGGATATTCTAATCAATGTTGAAAAAAGAGGGCCAAAGAGAATTATAGAATTCAAAAGGCCAACAGTAAAAGAGATAGAATTTAAAATCGTTGGGGGAAAAGCAATATGGTAAACTTCCTTTTTAATGATGTTTCTATGAAAATTCTAACAGAGATTGATGGGGATACCGCCCAGAAAGAATTAAAGCACCGTGCTAGAACAACAGATACTTACGTAACTGCATGCGCAAAAAAGTTTGAAGTTCTTGGTTTGGTTGAAAAAACTTGGGGCCCAAGAAAAGGTCGAAGAAAGACTTTGCACGGAAGAGAAAAAGAGATTATATTAACACCAAAAGGAAAACAGTTAAGGGAAAGATTATTAAGAATTTCGGCAGAACTATGGAAATAATAGAGGTGATGCGGAAGGTGGACGATTTTATTGAGTTAAAACTCTTACCGCAGATTGCTAACTATAAAAACAAAGAGATAATAGTAAGCTTTAAAGAGATTCTTCGTTTTGATTCTGGATTGGCAGAGCAGTTCTTGGATGATTTCTATAATGTAAATGTTCAATTTTATAATAGTCTATCTGAAAGATTAAACGATCCTGCTGTTGAAGTAAGGTATAGTGATCTTCCTAAAGAAACAAAAATTCCTCTTTGGAAGATAAGACACAAACACGTTGGTAAACTAATTCAAATTGAAGGATATGTTAGAAAAATCGGCGGAGTTAATCATATAACTTCTTGGAAGAAATTTGAATGCATCAACTGTGGCGCCACCAAGTCATTAAAACAAATACCCAAACCACAAAAACCATATAAATGTGGGGGAATAGAATGTGGTTGTAAGATATTCAGAGTGATAGAACAAAAACAACACGATGTGCAAAAGATAATAATTGAAGAAGATAGAGAAGAAATTGGATCTGAGCAAACTCCAGAGAGGAAATTGGTTACTCTAACAAGAGGATTAACAAATCCAGAATTAACAAAAAAAATACAACCAAGCGGTAAATTAAGAGTTATTGGAATAGTAAATGAAGAACAGAAAAATCCTGAAAAGCCAGAGTTTTATACTTATGTAGAAGCAAATAATATTGAATTCATTAATGAAGAAAAGATAATACTTTCAAAGGAAGATTTGATTGAAATTGACAAGGTAGCTAAAACAGATACAGTTATGGAAGATATGGCCAGAAGTATTTCTCCGACTACACACGGAATGGAAGATATTAGAAAGGCTATATTCCTTCAGTTAATAGGTGCAGAGCACGTTTATGAAAAGAATATGTTAGTAGAACGAGGAACAATAAATATCCTACTGGCAGGCTCACCGGGTTGTAACAAAACAGTTTTGATTAGAAAGGCAACTCAATTTGTTCCAAGAGCAAGATATGTAGGATCTAGCACAGCAAGTGGTGTAGGTCTTGTTGCATCAGTTAAGAAAGATGAAGAACTTGGAGACTATTCTGTAGAGCCTGGAGCAATTCCTCTTGCAAACGGAGCTCTTCTTAGTTTAGATGAAACAGATAAAGTTAAAAAAGAAGATATAGGATATATGAACATAGCTATTGATAAGCTTGAAGTTCCTATTGATAAGGCCAATATTCATACCATCCTTAAGACAAATACTTCAATACTTGCGGCAGCTAATCCAAAACATAGAGTATTTGATGAAAGAGATACATACATTTCTCAAGTAGATCTGCCTAAAGACTTTATGGATAGATTTGATTTGATATTTTGTATTCCATCTATTAAAGTTGAATCTGACCAAAGATTAATAGCAGATATGATATTCTCTAAATATGGAAACGGATTGCAGTCTAATTTGAATAAGATATATGATACTGAATTTGTAAAGAAATTTGTATTCCGAGCAAAACAGATAAAACCAACACTTAGCAAAGAAGCCATGGAAACACTTAAAGAGGAATTTATAAGAATAGTTAAACCTGGCAGCGAAGATGAGGGGGCTTACTTCTCAAGCAGGATGTTGATGAATTTAATCAGATTATCTCTTGCTTCTGCTAAAGCACACTTAAGGGAAATAGTCACTAAAGAAGATGCACTGATATCTGTTGAACTTATGCAGGCCGCCTTAAAGAGTTGTGGATTGATTAAAGATAATGTATTGAATGTGATAGGATATGAACAAGTTACAGATAAAAACAAAAGAGATCAGTATCATACTATAATTGCAATTATAAGAGATCTATCTGTTGGTGGCGACGCTAAGTTTATGGATATAGTTACTAAAGCAAAAGACTTCAATATCACTGAAGATAAGGTAGATGAATTGCTTATAAAAATGTCAACACAGGGGGAGATATTCTCGCCAAGAAGGGGAGAGTTTAAATTAGCATGAAAGATAGATTAAAACAATTAAAAATAGAAGAACGAAAAGCATATGCAAAACTTCAAAAAGCAAATGAAGAATGGTTAGCAAAAATACTTTCATTAAGGGGTTATGAATTAGCCTTAAAGATGGATATTGAATTATTAGAGGAATTGGATAATTTAAACAAGAGAAAGTCTAAATGAACGCAATAGATAATGCAGAGATTGAGAAACTCAAGGTTAGAATAACTAAATTAGAAGATACTCAAAGAGTAAGAGAAAATCAATATCAAGCACAGATTAAGTTTAATCTAAAACTAACGGAGGAATTAAAATCGCTTTCGGCAAATACACCGTATCAGAAAGAGAAACAGTAAGAGATATCAGAGAGATAAATAGAAAACTTGGTGTCTTAGATAAAAAGAAAAATGATCTTATGTCTGAAAAGAGATATCTTGTTTCTAAATTGGGGACTAAATACAATGGGAAATAAATTGATAGAAGGAGATGAAGATAAAAAAACATATCTTATTTTTATAGCAAAGATAGTAGATAATAAATGTCAATATACTATTATAAACAAAAAAGGAGAAGATATTGGTAGATTGGAAAAAATCAGTATTGGCCATTGGATGTCTTGGTGCTTATTCCTTGATCCTGATTGTTATATGTCTGCCGGATGTCTTGATGAAGTTAGAGAAAAAATAAGATCTTTAAATAGTAGAGTTTTAAGAATATAAAGATGGAATACGCTCGTGGGCCATATAATAAGTTCAACGAAACTGAACAATGGATAAGGATAAGTGAAGGTTGTCCGAATAATTGTGAATTCTGTAGAGAAACTAAAGAATGTGGAAAAGAACCTATATTCTTTCCTATTCCTGAAATAATAAGAAACAAAGTAAAAATTATGGATATGAATTTAATGTATAAACCAGAGTGTATTAAAATTCTTGATGAATTAGGATCTAAAAGAGTAAATGGAAAAGTAGTATATTATGAATTAATTTGTGGAATAGATTGGCGATTTATGACACAAGAGAAAGCAGATGCTCTTAAAAGAAACAGATTTAAGAATATTCGTATTGCTTGGGATCATAGTTACAAATTATCTTATAAAATAAAAGATTGTATTGATATGTTAAAGAAGTCAGGATATAAGCCCCGAGATATGCAGATGTTTATAGTATGTAATTGGAAGATACCTTATGAAGAGAATTGTCTTAAATTAGATACTTTAAAAATCTGGGGTGTTCAAGTAAGCGATTGTTATTTTGATAATCAATTAAGCCCTAATATTAAACCAATTTACTGGACAGAAGGACAAATAAAAGATTTTAGAAAAAGATGTAGAAATCACAATATAATGATAAGATTTCATGGAATTCAAGTAGAAAAGATGAAATAAAAAATAAAACCGAAAGATTTATATACTACATATTAAATACTATTAATGGGGTGAAGATAAATGGCAAAATTTAATCAAGCTGTGAGCGACAAAATCACAAATCACGAAGGAGCTGAAGCCTTCAAACTTGACAACGAAACAGAACTTTATTCTCTTGTTTGCACTTCTATGTTAGAAGACAAATTCTATGAAGGTAAAAGTGCTCAGATCATAAGACTTAGAGAACTAATCAAAAAATGCAGACCTGAATTCGTAGCTAAATTAGCAGTATATGCCAGGGAGAAAATGTATCTTAGATCTATTCCTCTTGTATTAGTAATAGAACTTGCTAAAATCCATAAAGGAGATAACTTAGTCAAAAGAGCAACTCAGAGAGTTATCCAAAGAGCAGACGAATTAACTGAAATACTTGCTTATTATCAAGCAGCTAATCCAACTAAAGAAACTAAGAAATTAGGAAAACTAAGCAAACAAATTCAAAAAGGAATAGCAGAAGCTTTCCATAAATTCGATGAATACAACTTCGCAAAGTATAATTCTGGAAAAGAAGTTAAACTAAAAGATGCACTATTCCTGACACATCCAAAACCACAGAATGACGCCGAAGCTGCATTGTTTAAGAAAATTGTAGATGGAACTCTTGAAACACCACTAACTTGGGAAGTAGAATTGTCTGAAGCAGGTAAAACTGGGAAAGATAAAAAACTTGTTTGGGAAGAAATGATTGATAGTAAGAAATTCGGCTATATGGCTGTTTTGAGAAATCTTAGAAATATGCTTGAAGCAAACATAAGCACAGAGCACATTAAGAAAGTGGCTATGAAACTATCTGATGCTCAAGAAGTAGCAAAATCAAAACAACTTCCATTTAGATTCCTTTCAGCATATAAAGAACTTAAAGGAAATACAAATCCACATGTATCTATTATAATGGATGCATTGGAAGAAGCAATCAAACAATCTGTTGTTAATCTAAACGGATATGATTATGATACTGCTGTTTGTGTAGCTTGTGATGTATCTGGAAGCATGCAAACAAATATCAGTGAAAAATCTAAAATCCGAAATTATGATATTGGATTGGTCTTAGGTATGTGCCTTAGAAACAAATGCAAATCAGTCATAACAGGAATATTCGGAGATACATTCAGTATAGAAAACTTACCAAAAGAAAACATACTTGCTAATACAGATATGTTAGATCATCTAAGCAATAAAGTTGGTTATTCAACAAATGGTTATCTTGTAATTGATAGATTAATCAAAGACAATGTAAAGATGGATAAAGTTATGATTTTTACAGATTGTCAAATGTGGGATAGCACATATGGTGGAAGAGCCTCTTTTAACAGATCTTGGTCTGAATATAAGAAACTGTTCCCCGGAGCTAAACTTTACTTATTTGACTTAGCAGGATATGGAAATACTCCAGTAAGCATGAAAGGAAACGGAGTATATCTAATTGCTGGTTGGTCTGAAAGAATCTTCGAAATGCTCGATGCTATTGAAAAAGGCAGCTCAGCAACCAAAGAAATAGATAAGATAGAAATATAAAATCAAAAAGATGTGGCGTAGTATAGGGTTACTTCGGCTCAAACTCGAGGTGTCTTCGGACATCACTTTCCCTATATGATTGTTCCCATTTTCATAATCCACGCATCTTGGGTAGTTCCTTAAGGGAACTGCCCATTCATGTTTTTTCGAAAGAAAAATTAAGTGTGGCGTAGATGAGAGTTACTTCACTACTAATGACGTGACGAAGGTTCGATTCCTTCCTTGCCTTCGGGCTTGTAGTTTAATGGTAAAACACGAAAATCTCTCTCGTCGTTTGTTCCCACTTTCTTTTTTCTTTTTCGAAACATTTATATACTACTTGTTTGAATATAATACTAAGATGGAAAAAAACATAAGTGTTAAAACATCAATTCAAAATACCCTTACAGCAGTAGAAGAGTATTGCGACGTAACAGGAACTGACAAAATAAACTTTGGTTATGCCATAGGCAAAATAAAAGGCCAACTTTCTCAAAAGGATCAGGAAGATAACGTCCTCGTTGAATTAACTAATATTTTCTTTTTAGCTGGATGTTATCATGCTAAGAAACATAAAGTTACTATTGAGGTAGAAAAGGCAGCTAAAGAAGAAAAGAAAATTATGGATTACGCAGGATAAAATGGTAGACACAGAAATAAATATTTTTTTTTCAAAAAGGTCGATTGTCCAACATTTAGAAGAAGAATTAATGAAAGAATTTCCCGAGAAATTTTGGAAAAAAGAATGCAAAGAAGGAATTACTTTTTATCAACTTGTATTGCCTAAAGTTGAATTATGTATAAGAAAAATGAATGAGGAATGTGTGTTAAATGAGAAAATCAAAATACACTAAGGAAATGTATTCTAAGGAAGTAACTGATTGGGAAACAAAACATAATAATCAAAAATTTATAGAGGTAAACAAATGACACAAAATTATCAGAAATCAGTTGGAGTCATCACCAACATAGAAAGTAAAGTTACACAGAAGGGAATGCCATATATGAGCGTTTCTATTGACAATAGCAAATTTAATCTCTTTGATACCGCAAAGATGAATGGCTTTGGCGTAGGTTCTACAGTAAATTACACTTGGGCCCAGTCTGGAGCATTTAAGAATCTCTATGGGGTATATCCTACATCTGGAACAGTTACAGGAACACCAGCCCCTTTCCAGCAACCAAGCCCATATCAATATCCAAAACCATATGTTGCGCCTAAACAACCTTGGACACCAAATCCAGAAAAGATGGAATTTGAAAAAAGAAAGAATGATCAGATGATTAGACTTGGATGTTTAAGAGACTCAATACAGGTTTTAACCGCTCAGCTTGAAGCTAAAGAAATAAGTTCTATCTCAAAAGAATCAGTATTTGTCCTTGCTGAAGAATTCAGAAAGTATGTTGAAGGATCTGATTTTGGCCATGTTACAGTTGGATGCTGTGATTCTGCTACACCGGATGAACCTGAAATGCCATTTGAGGAAGAAGTAGTTTACTAAAATGGAAACCCAGATTATTGTTCCAGAGGATTTAGTTGTTGAAGAGATAGTTAAGGATTGGAATAATATGGTAAACAATGTGGAGAATTCCACAATTTCTTTTTGTGTTAGATTAAACGACAAGCTCAAGGAATACCCCCAAGACTCTGTTAGGAGTATTCTTAAGAAAGTAAATACTCATCCAGATATAAAGAGAACTCTCAGCTTGGATAGAATTTGGCAAGGCCTTAGGCTTATTAAAAGAAGGCCAGACCTTTTGTATAATGGCCCCATTGAAGAAGAAGATAAACCTTATCTCAAGAAAGATGGTTCAATATTCTGGGAGTTTTACTTTGAGCTTTATAAACACAATATTCCAGAAGACACAAGACACTACTTAGAAGAAAAGGGAAAAACAGAAAGCTGGAGTTATAGAGATTTAAGAAACAATATTATCTCTGCGAAAGATAAATTAGATCTGTCTACCGTAGAAGATAAGAATGAGAAAAGATTGTTATTAATTGAAATGAACACCTTTTTATCAAAACAAGAATTAAGTGTATTGAAGAACTTGTGGGAACATATTAAGAGGTATCCCTTATAAAATGAATAATCCAGATGTAGTGTTTTTGTTTCAGCCGAAGAAGGCCTTGCTTAGATTTATTAAGTCTGAGAAAGTGACTACTAAA
>ERZ869929.1098-NODE-1098-length-10568-cov-9.395891_pt1 | contig 10568 bp, 11 predicted proteins | sample MGYA00579312_ERZ869929 | MGnify/ENA primary metagenome ERZ869929 (study PRJEB32216, sample SAMN09231818) | wastewater metagenome | place: USA: Maryland | collected 2016-08-09 | study: EMG produced TPA metagenomics assembly of the PRJNA472060 data set (Reclaimed...
GTCTGTTCAGGCTAACCTTGAAAAAGGTAATAAACATTATGGCTAGTCAATTACAGACTGCTTCGATAGCAGCTCCGGGATTTTACGGTCTCAATCTTCAAGAGTCAAGTATTACGTTGTCTTCCGGATTCGCACTAAAGGCACAAAACTGTGTAATTGACAAGTACGGTCGTATCGGTGCTAGGCGTGGATGGACTCCTATCAATACTACAGTTAATACGGATTTAGGCGCAACTAATCCTGTAGAGTTTATGTTTGAAGTTGTTACTGGCGGTGGTGCTGAAGTACTTAGCGCTGGTAACAATAAGTTGTTTGTCGGTTCAACGACCATGACAACTAAAACAGTTCGTAATACGAATAATAATGGCGACGCAAGTTATACGATTACCGCTAATAATTGGCAAGGCGCTGCCTTGTCTTACGGAGATGTAAGCGATTTTCAGCCTCATGTGTATTTAGCTCAGGCTGGGCATCCAATGTTGGTGTGGCATGAGTTGCCTATTGCGGGTGGTGGTTTCAATGATCATGATAGTGGCACTTTTGGGTTTCAGCGGGTTGGCGACGACGCTAGATTGCCGTCCAATCACACAACCTCTACATTCATGCCAAGCTGGGTCTTATCCGCTTACGGCAGGATTTGGTGTGGCGGGATCTCAGGCGATACCCAGACTGTCTATTTCAGTGACTTACTAGCTGGTACAGACTTTAGGAACGGTTCTGCTGGTTATTTAAATCTACAAGAAGTTCTTCCTAATGGAGACCCTGTAGTAGCTGCTGCAGCACATAACGGATATATTATATTCTTTGGTCGTAAAAATACTGCAATTTATGCTAATCCATTAGATACCGCAGCATTGACTTTAGTTGAAGTATTAAACAATGTTGGCTGTATTGCTCGTGATTCTGTACAGAGCATTGGAACTGATGTATTGTTTTTGTCAGATGCCGGTGTGCGTAGTTTACAGCGAGTCATCCAAGAGAAGTCTCTCCCAATGCGAGACATCTCAAAGAATGTTCGTGATGAATTAATGTCGGCTGTCGGATCTGAAACAGACTTGACGAAGATTAAGAGTATTTATTTTGAAAGAGATGCTATTTATCTCTTAACATTACCGACAACACGATTTGTATACTGCTTTGATACTCGTGCTGCGTTGCAAGACGGTGCAATGCGAGTAACAATTTGGGACAGCATCGAACCAAAAGCATTTACAGTTACGCAAGATCGTAACTTGTTAATCGGCAAACCCGGATATATCGGTAAATACTTTGGTCATTCCGATAACGGTTCTGTATATCGTATGCAGTATTTTACTAATTATTTTGATTTCGATGCTGCGACATCGTTGAAAATTTTAAAGAAAATTGGCTGGGTACTCATTGGCGGTACAAATCAATCAGTTTCAGTAAAGTGGGGTTTTGACTATACCGAAGGATACCAAGCAACAACTTATCGTTTAGATACTGCTGTTGTTTATGAATATAACATCGGTGAATATAATGTTGCTGAATATACTTCTGGTATTGTATTAGATCGTTTTTCGATCAATGCCGGTGGTCAAGGCACTGTAATGCAGATCGGCATTGAAGCAGATATTAATGGTAATCCATTATCGATACAAAAGATTGATGTTGGAATTAAAACAGGAAAGACTTTAGTTTAAGGATATAAGATGGCAAATTACACAAAGGCTACAAATTTCACCGCTAAAGATAGTTTACCGTCTGGTAATGCTGGTAAAATTATCAAAGGCGCTGAGATCGATACTGAATTTACAGCGATTGCGTCTGCTATTGCATCGAAGGCGGACTTAAATAGTCCTGCACTAACTGGGACTCCTACTGCGCCAACCGCAGCATTAAATACCAATACAACACAGCTAGCGACTACTGCTTTTGTCCAAGCTGCTGGTGCTGCGTTAATTCCTGCTGGTATTATTACAATGTGGTCTGGTTCAATTGCAACCATTCCAACTGGATGGGCTTTGTGTAACGGCTCCAATGGAACTCCTGATTTAAGAAATCGTTTTATTGTTGGTGCGGGATCTACTTATTCAGTAGACGCTACTGGCGGTTCTGCAACAACTACTTTAACTGCTAACGAATTACCAGCACACACCCATGTGGTTACGACGACTGGTACGGCTACTTCTGAAAATGCACATACACACACCTTTAGTGGAACAACTTCTGGGCAAAGTCAAACACACACTCACTCTGTAACAGATCCCGGACACTCCCACAGCTATCAAACTTACAGTCAACTGCGTCAAGACGGTACGGCAGTTTCAGGTGCAATGACGCAGCCAACAACCGGCACAACCGGAACAGCTACAACTGGAATTACTCTAGGTAATGCTTCGCAGGACCATACACATACTTATAGTGGAACAACTTCTGCAGGAGCAGCACATACGCATACTTTAAGTCTAACTTCTACTGCAGCAAGTACCGGTAGCGGTGCTTCGTTTACGAACTTGCCTCCCTACTATGCCCTTGCCTTCATCATGAAGACATGATAAAGATTCCTGTCATCATTAGACCGGATTATAAGTTTTATATTGAAGAACACGAAGGTCTACCTTTTATGCACTGTGATGTGTATAACTGGAGTCCAACAGTGTTCAAAGAGTTAAAGAAGGATTGGAATACATTTACAGAGTTACACGGTGGTCCGTTATTTTGCTGCAAAGAAGTTGAGACCACTGGTTATTTGAAGTTTATTGCAGCGTTAGGTTTTAAATTGTTTAATAAAATAGTCAGTTTAAAAGGTAACATAGTCTACATTTATTATTGGAGTGATTAATCATGGGTGAAGTAGTTAGCGCAATAGCCGGACCAGTGCTGAATATTGCCGGTGGTCTGATTGGCGGTAGCAGAGATGCTCAAGCCGCTAGAGGACAAGCAGACGCACTGCGAGCTGCAGGAGAAAGAGCATCACAGATGGCGATGTTCCGTCCGGTGGGCATTACTACTGGGTTTGGTTCTTCTCGATTTAATGTTAATGATTTAGGGCAAGTAACTGAAGCAGGGTACGAATTAACTCCTGAATTACAGGCTATTCGTAATCGTTTGCTTGGTAGTGCTGGACAGTATCAATATGACATCAGCGGTCAGTTAACTCCGCTCTCGTCCGCTGCTCAGGGTCTATTTGGTCTTGGCGGTCAATTACTTCCTACAGATATTAGCAGAACAGCATCTCCAGAGGCGTTGGCGCTCCAACAACGCTTCCAACAAGCTGCTGGTGCTTTAGCTCCTACGGATCTCAGTATGACTGCTTCGCCTGAAGCAATGGCATTAGCTAATCAACTTCGTGGTATCTCTAGTCAAGTGTTGCCAACTACTTTAGATACTCAGCAAGCGGCTCAAGAGTATTTCAATCAACAACGAGCCTTGCTTGAGCCTTCTCGTCAAGCACAACTGGCACAGACTCGTAGCCGTTTATTCGGGTCTGGTCGTGGTGGTTTAGGTGTACAAACAGGAACTGGCGGAGCTCCTGCATCGCCTGAATTACAAGCATATTTTAATGCAATCGCTCAACAAGACGCAGCATTAGCAGCACAGTCTACAGATGTGGCTCGTCAGCGTAGAGCACAAGATATTGCCCTCGGAACAGAGCTTGGCGGCGCTGCATTGACAACTCAACAAAGAGCCGAAGAGATTGCTCGTCAGCGTCAATTAGGCAATCTAGAAGCAAGTTTAGGGTTTGGTCGTGAAGCAATTGCGACTGGTTTGGCTGGCGAAGATGTTGCTCGTCAACGCTTTGCCCAAGACTTGGCACTCGGAACAGGATTGTTCGGAACAGCTGGTCAATTCTTAGGTTCTATCCCTGAGTTACAATCTGCTTACTTTGCTCCATTACAGACTCAACTAGGTTTAGCAAGAACTGTCGAAAGCATGGGACAGCAACCATTCTTGTTAAGTCAAGACTTAGCTTCGGCTCAGTCTGGCGCTGGGGCAAGAGCTGGTCAGTTATACATGGAACCACAAGCAGCAGCCGCTGCAGCATATCGCCAATATCAAGGATACAGTCCTGCTGCTTCAGCACTAAGTGGTTTTGGTAGTGCTTTTGGTGGAATGGGAAGCCTAAGCGGTTTATTTGGCGGTGGAAGTCAAGGTGGTTATAACTTCGGTGCATTAGGACGACAGTTTGGTATTCCGGGTCGTACCTCTACCGGTCTTTATACTTTTGATTAATGGGATTTAACATGGCTGAAATTGTAAATAGTTTATTTGGTATTGATCCAGCAGCGTTGCAACAGCAACGAGCAATTATGGATGCTAATCAAGCATACCGATTTGCTCAGTTAAATCCGATGGAACGAGCAAACATGGCTCTGTATCAAGGCGGTGCAGGACTTGGTCGTGCTGCTACTCAGTTACTAGGTGGTGATGAACAACTTAATCGTGCTGCCGCACTGCGTCAATTAGCCGGGCAATTTGATTTAACTACGCCAGAAGGTTTGCAAGAATATGCAAGAGCTGCAGCACAGATCGACCCTCGTGTAGCGGTTCAGGCTTCTGCTGAAGCAGCTCGTCGCCAGCAGACTGCTTTGACAACTCGCAAAACAGAAATGGATATTGCTGCAGAAGAGCGTCGGATTGCTAATAATACTAAACTTCGTGACGAGTTAAGCGCCTTACCAGCCACTGCAACAGATGACCAGATTCTATCTGTGTTCCGTAAGTATGGCGATCCTAATGTTGTTATTCGTGCATTAGAGGCTTCTTCAGCTAAGCGTGAAGCAATTGAGCAGCGTAAAATCATGGCTGACATGAAGCGCTATGAACAAGCTGAAGGCGATAAATCTAAAGTTGCCGCCGCTACCGCTTCTGCAGATCGTATTATCAACACTGTCGATGAGGCTATTCCTTTAGTCGGTATCACAACCGCTGGTGTTGCTGGTGCGTTAAACATCCCCGGAACTGCTGGTCGTGATTTGGAAGAAGCACTCAAGACCATTAAAGCTAACTTAGGCTTTGACCGTCTACAACAAATGCGTGACGCTTCTAAGACGGGTGGTGCATTAGGTCAGGTTGCTGTTAAGGAATTAGAAGCATTACAGGCTTCTATCGCTTCTCTTGATCGTGGTCAATCTCCAGCAGTCCTAAAGCGTAACCTTGAAGACATCAAGTTCTATTATACTCGTTGGTCTAAAGCAGTTCGTGGCGAAGATCCCGGTCCTGCAGTCCGTCCCCGTACTGATCAGAAACCCGGAGCTACTGGAACAATGGCAGCCGAAGACGATGCTTTAATTAATAAATATATCGGTCCTCAACCGCAATCTAAGTAAGGAATAGCATGGCTACTTATGAACAAGTAATCACAGCATTACGGGCTGCTGATGCTGCTGGCAATGTTGAAGATGCTCGCCGTTTAGCGGCAATCGCTGTTAACATGAGAGCTGCACAGCAGATTTCTCCTCGTGCGGCTCCTCCATCGATAGAATATACTGCAGAGCAAATGGCTCCTGCTACGCCTGAAGACATGGGTTTTAGTGGTAACGCCCCTACTGAGACTGAGAAGTTAGTCGGTCGTACAGCTTTAGGTATCGGTAAAGGATTAATTAATCCAGCATTAGCTGCAGCACAGCTCGTCCCTGCTGCTCGTCCTGCTGTTGAGAATATTCAGCGTAGTTATCAAGAAGCTAGAGCGAATCTAGGTGGTGAAGGCTTTGATGTTCCAGAATTAGTTGGTTCTGTCTTAAATCCTGTTAATCGTTTAATTCCTATGGGAGGCGCTGCTGGCTCTGTCGCAGCTCGTGGCGCTTTAGGTGGCGCTATTGGTGCTGCAACACAGCCTTTAGTTGGTGAGAATCTAAGCACAGAGCAGATTTTAGCTGGTAAAGTAGAGCAATTAGGACTTGGAGCAATTGTCGGTCGTGGTGCATCGGCATTGGCTAGTGCATTGACACCAAAGCTAAAAGCAGGCACTCGTGAGCTGTTGGAATCAGGTGTTCCTGTGACACCCGGACAAGCCTATGAAGGTCTTGGCGGTGCCTTGTTCCGTCAGATTGAAAAGCTAGACATTCCTACGATGCGGGTAGACAAAGATAAGATTAATCTCGGTTTTACTAAAGCAGTAGGTAACGACATTCTTGCTATCGTCGATGATAAACTGCCACCGAATCTAACGAACGGTCAGCAAATCTTTGGTTATTTACAGAATAAACTGACCAAATACTATGACGATGCCTTAACAAAGATTGGTCAGGTTGCTCCTGATGAGCAGTTTACACAGAGTTTAGCTCAGGTTCAGAATACTTTGCGTAATGAACTAGGCGATCCTAAGCAAGTTAAATCATTTCAAAACTTCTTAAAAGCGAATGTGGCTGGTAGAATTAAAGACGGTGAGTTTTCTGCTCAGGATCTAAAGCGGATGGAAGAGATCTTTAGAACAAAGATTGATTCTATTAAAGCTACGGATACTACTGCTGATATTCTTCGTCAAGGTTACGATGATGCTTACAAAGCCATCAAAAACCTTATCATTCGTAACGATAAAGATGGAAAAATTGCTAGAGCTAACCTTGCTTATATGCAGCGTTCTCGTGTCATGGAAGCCGTTAACAAGAATGTAGCAGAAATCTCAGGCGCTCAAGGCACATTTAGTCCTGCTGAACTGGCTCGTGCTGCAGCTCGTCAAGGTGGCGAGATTGAGGCAGCGATGGGAACTGCTCCGTTGCAACAGACCGCTACTCGTGCCTTGAATGTTGTCGGAGACACCACTGATGAAGCTACCAAGTTCCGTAATGTGATGATTGCTGGTAAATTGGCTGGTTTAGGCGCTTTAGGGTTCTTCTCTCCGTATATTGCTGGTCCTATTTTACTTGCTTCTGGAATAAGTTATAAAGCTGCTCAAACATTAATGAAAGATCCAAAAAAACTACGATTAGCTGTTCAGGAAGCACTAAAGCAAAATCCCGGCTTATTTGGAGTAGGGTTGTCGAATATTCGTAGCCAACAGGCAGAGGTAGAATAATGTTCCCAATTACAGCTCTCTTTGAAATCGGCAACAAGCTAATTGATAAGCTAATCCCTGATCCTGAAGCTAAAGCAAAGGCTCAAGTAGAGCTTTTGAAGATGCAACAGGAAGGGCGGTTGGCTGAACTCAATGCCGACAGCATCGAAGCACAGGAGTTGACTAAGCGTCAGCAAGCAGATATGAGTTCTGATAGCTGGTTGTCTAAGAACATCCGTCCTATGACGCTAATCGCTATCTTGGCTGGTTACTTCATCTTTGCGTTTATGTCAGCATTTAACTATAACGCTAACGAAAGCTATGTAAAGTTACTCGGTGACTGGGGTATGTTGATTATGTCTTTCTACTTTGGCGGTAGAACCTTAGAAAAGATCATGGATATGAGGTCTAAGAATGCGTCTAAGTCCTAATTTTACACTCGCTGAGATGACAGCTTCGCAGACCGCCGAGCGGCGTGGGCTGGATAACACACCGAATGCTACTGCGATTGCTAATCTGACTAGGGTTGCTAATCTATTAGAGCAAGTCAGAGCCTTAGTCGGTAAACCAATTATCGTTACTTCTGCTTATCGATCTCCAGAGGTTAATTTAGCCATCGGCTCTACTAATCGTAGCCAGCATCCACTAGGCTGCGCTGCTGACTTCAAAGTCCACGGAATGACCCCTAAACAGATCGTACAGGCGTGCATTGATGCGGATATACCCTACCATCAGATCATCGAAGAATTTGGCTCTTGGACGCATATAAGCGTTCCTAATAGCCCTTCTGAAACACCTCGTAGACAAGCTCTAATTATTGACCGTAATGGTACTCGTCCGTTTAGCTAAAAAATCCCCGCCGAAGCGGGGCTAAGGAGTCATGAATGCAATTTTGGGTCTTAGGTGAACCAGCCGCCTCAGTCGTCGTGAGGAGTACTAAACAGGATTCTAATAATTCCTAGATCAATGACGAAATGAGACTCGTCATCGAAACTAGGAACATACTCGAACCCTACACTAAAACCAGTAATCAGGTGTAGGTCAATTATCATTTTTTAAACATACTCCAATCAAGATATTCTCGATAATCTCGTATCTTGCTTTGTAACGAGTTTTTTTGTTGTTCAAGTAATTTAACTTCTCTTTTAATTCGGTAATACGAACTAATAAGAAACTGATACAGTAAAGTTGTACAAATTCCAAGAACAAACATCAATGCTTCAATCATAGTTTCTCCTTACTTAACAGGACAAGCTCCGCTGGCACACTCGTCGCCACCATCAAAAGACGCTTCATCAACATGAGTAATCAGTTGTGTCGAAGCTACCAAAGCATCATACTGCTCTTTAGTAATCTCCTCCAAAGGCGCTTGGTGGAATCCGTGTTCGTTGTGTAATAAGAACGACAAGGACTTGTGATTGTTCTTGTAATTCTTGGCTAGGTACTTCTTAATCTCAGGAAGCTCTTCCTTGCGATAATACACGGTACAGGACACACTGTTGTCCGACCAGTTAGCCTGTAGCCATTTCACCACTTCCAACTGATCAATAGCGGTCATCTCCGCAGCAATCTTTGTACCTTCAGGATAGCAGAATGGAAATGATACAACCATCGTGCTGTGATCCTCAGAGCCATCGAAGTTACGCTGATACTCGACAGGATAGCCATGCTCACGACATACTTGCACCAAAGGATGGTCTGCAGCGATGCGAATACGGCGAATCATGTACTGCGAGTATGCTGGATGACATCCTGAAGTAACTCCCGGCAGCAACGACAAAGTCCCACTTGGTTTCACCGTGGTGAGCTTCACCGACTCAGGGAAGCCATGTGCGTGACTGTACTTGAAGTCAAACTCACGAAGACGACGATAGGTATCGCTGAGCCAACTACGCTGCTCTTCAGTGGCTTGTAGCACACCAGTAACACCAATACCCATCCGCATATTCTTGTGAACAATGTCTTCCGTCTCTTTGAGATGGCAAGGCAGTGCGAGGCTATGCTTGTTGATGCGATATAGCAACTGGCAAACATCTAATAATTGCTCTTTGCTCTCGATGTTAGGCAGATATACTTCTGCTAAGCAACAAGTTTCATAAGCAGCCAAAGACTGCTCAGCGCATGGGTTGTATCCTTGGACATCTGGGTCTGGGTAGTCCGTTTCTCCTAAACGACCAATCTTACGGGAGAGTTTAAGATTGATAAGTCCATAAGGCTCGCCTTTGCCTTCGTATCCGTCCCAGAAGTATTCGTGTAGGTCTTTAATATCATGGCAAACAACAGAATTATTAGACATAGCTCGCCAAGAAGGAATATTCCCCATGTCCCAGCGCTTAGCCAATAGATACTCGACATCGTCAGGGTCTCCAATCGCAATTTGAGCAGAACGGCGTACATTACCAGCCACGACAATAGAACCGATGATGTTCATGATGTCAAGGCAGTCAATAGGACGCAACTTCTTTCCTGCTCGTTTCTCAAGAATGTTACTGATCTTTTCAATACCGTCGCACAAATCCTCTGGACCAGAAGCAGTGCCGCCAAAGCCCTTAATAGGAGCGCCACGACCACGAACCAGAATCGTGCTGTAAGAGAAGGTTGGCTTTGTATCTGCTAGAAACGCCGCTTTGAGGGTCTTTCCGAGTAGCTTGACCCATCCTTCACGGGAATCAGGAACGATAAAATCAGCGTCAGCAGTATTAACACGAGTAGGAGCGGAAAAGCTAGGGTTAACCGGAGGTAGTTTATCAACATATTGCCTTTGAATGTTATAGCCAACGCCAGAGCCAAGCATCAGCAAGTCCATCGCCCAAGTGAACGGACGGACTGGTTGATCGATAACGGTGAATGCACAGTTCTGTAAACTAGCCAGCCCTAAGCGACCAACTGTGTCTGTCCCCATTTGCCACAGGAATCGTCCGGCAACAGTGCCTTTCAACTCCATGAGATACTTACGAAGACGCTCTTGCTCGTCTGTCGTAAAGTTACAGCCTAACTGCTCGTTAGCTGCTTTAATAACCCTCTCAACTGTATCGGTAAATTCTTCTGTTTTTGATTTCGGATCTGCTTCGTTTAATCTCCTTGCGTAAGTTCTTTTATATGTAATGTATCCTACAGTGCTAAAGGGTGTGTTATATGTCATTCTACTTCTTTCTCCAGTTTGTCAAAATTATCCTCAATTAAATCTACAAATCTCTCAACGAGATCCTCAGATGATATATCAAGTAGCTCTAACAAGTCAACTTCATTTATTTGCTTTAGTCTGTCTTTTAGGTCGTGTATTGTTAGTGCCATCCTTCTTTACCTTCTTTGGTTGTTGAAAATATTGTACTGCTTTGTCAAGCCCTTCTTCCCATGTATCAAACCAAACGGTCTTCATACTATCATACCAGTAAGTTGTTTCACCCTTAGGATACCATCTCCAGCAAGCTAGTCTTTCTTTACCAATTAAGTTTACTACAGGAACTCCTACCGAACCAGCACAGTGCGCTATCGCCGAGTCAACAGAGATTACGCCGTCAAGCGTCTGAATCAAATCAGCAGTATCGTGCCAGTATTCAGAAGTAATAAAACCTTCTTCTTGCTGTAACGACACCCAATCAAACTC
>ERZ869929.1099-NODE-1099-length-10563-cov-4.680624_pt1 | contig 10563 bp, 15 predicted proteins | sample MGYA00579312_ERZ869929 | MGnify/ENA primary metagenome ERZ869929 (study PRJEB32216, sample SAMN09231818) | wastewater metagenome | place: USA: Maryland | collected 2016-08-09 | study: EMG produced TPA metagenomics assembly of the PRJNA472060 data set (Reclaimed...
AAGACCATGTGAAGTGTGTTGTAGATTTTATGAATAAGATCTACACAAAACCTCGAATGGCGTACGACCATTTTTCAGAACTTGAGATGAAAAAAGAACAAATAAAAGACTTCACTATCTGTGAGCAGATTTTTAATGGTATCGACAACGTAAAACAGCTTACTAATAGTTTTTGTTTTAGTCGTGAAGACGCAGCGATGGCAATGAACTGTTCTCCAATTGACTCAACCTATACCACAAATATGTGGAAACTTCGAAAAGAAAACATAGTCCTGACTATAGGAAACAACATGATGAAATTCTCACCGCCTTACTTAGAATATTTAGCAAGGCAGTCAGAGGACAAGGTAATAGTAAAAACAAAGCGTAAGTTTTAATGATATAATGATTGTGAGGTGATTAGTATGGCTACAGAAAAAAAATATTTGAAGAGTATCATCTTAGATGATGAAACCAACAAATATATTGAAGACAATGCAAAAGTATTTGCAAAGTTAACACAGAGAAACCGTGTATCTGAGACAGCGTTTATCAGACATGTGATTCTTGGTTTTAAAGGTATGTTTGGAAATGATATTAAAAAAAGCATGGAGTAATAAAAAATGACTACATTGAAACAGGTCTCTGTAGAGACTGGAATTGCAATAAAAGATTTAATTGAGTCTAAGACAGCAACAGGTAAAAGTAAATTTTCAGTCAAATGCCCAGATTGTGGAAGAAAACGTCTCGCTGAGATGGCAATTCTTGGTGAGTGCCCAGGACCATTTGATGGTGAAAAATCAGTTGGTGGTTGCGGTAGTGAATATTTTACAAGACCTGATATTAAAAAAAGAGCTCATGAATTAAAAAATACTCGCCTTGGTAAACTCCAAGAGTGGGTTAAGAAAAAAGGAGGTGAGGAAAAAATGGGTTTTATAAAAGCTGAATCAGCTCGTAAAGAAAAGGTTGTTAAAAAACAATCTGAGGCTCCTAAAAAAGTGACCATCAAAGGTCAGATTTTAGAGGCTCATAAGAAAGGTCTTGATTTTGACAAGATCGCAAAGCAAGTCGACCGCAGTCGCGCCTATGTAGTTTCTACAATTGGGCATGCTAAATCAAAAAAGTAGAAAGGGGAAGAGTCTCCTGGATTTGTTTTTCAGGAGACTCTATTTGGTAAACTCCAAGAGTGGGTTAAGAAAAAAGGAGGTGAGGAAAAAATGGGTTTTATAAAAGCTGAATCAGCTCGTAAAGAAAAGGTTGTTAAAAAACAATCTGAGGCTCCTAAAAAAGTGACCATCAAAGGTCAGATTTTAGAGGCTCATAAGAAAGGTCTTGATTTTGACAAGATCGCAAAGCAAGTCGACCGCAGTCGCGCCTATGTAGTTTCTACAATTGGGCATGCTAAATCAAAAAAGTAGAAAGGGGAAGAGTCTCCTGGATTTGTTTTTCAGGAGACTCTATACTAAAAATCATGGAAAAATATATTTCAATAGATACAGAAACAACAGGGCTTAGACCATTTCATGGAGATAAGCCTTTTTTAATTGGGTACTTTGACGGTGTTCGTTTTTCATATAACAAAACAGAAGTTAAGAAAAAATGTGAAGACAAAAAACTCTTAAAAGTTTTTGCAAATGCTAAGTTTGACATTCATATGCTTAGAACTATTGGAATAAATGTCCAAGGTCCTGTTGCAGACATCTTAGTGATGAATCATCTTTTAACAGGAGACGGCAAAGCCTCATTAAAATCGTTAGCTCACACTATCTTAAAAGAAAAGACTGACGACACAAAATTAAATGAGTGGTTTAAGAAAAACAGAAAAGATTTAATTGAGAAGTTTAGACCATCTTGGCAAAAAGAATTTAAGGCTCGTCAAATATCAAGTGTTATGACTTATGAGGAGTATGAAGACGAGTATATTGTAAAGAAAAAAGATGACGCTAGAAAAACTAGGTGGAAGAGATACGATCAGATCCCAAAGGATCTGATTGTCTCTTATTTTAAAAAAGATTTATCACAAACATATAAACTTTACCCTCTTCTTTTAAAGAAGATCAAAGAGCTTGAGTTAGAACCTCTTATGAACAATGAGCACAAGCTTGTTTATGCTCTTGTAGAGATGGAAAATAGAGGAGCTTTAATTGACACTGACAAAGCAATTCAACTTCACCACGACTTTTCTGATGAGATGAAATTAATCGCTAGAAAGATTGGCTCAAAGTACGGCAAAGAGTTTAACTTTATGAGTGGAAAACAACTTGGTGAAGTTTTTATTAAAGACAAGGTCAAAGGTCTTAAGTACACACCAACAAGGCAAGTTCAAACAGATGAAGATGCGCTAGAACTTTATGATCACCCTCTTTGTAAGCTAGTCCTTCGTTATAAGAAATGTGCAAAACTTAAAAGGACATATTGCGAAGGTCTTTTAGAGGCCTCTGATAATGATGGTGTGATTCATGCAAGTTTTAAATCAACAGGTGCAAAGACAGGACGTTTTAGCTGTCAAAATCCAAACTTGCAAAATACACCAAGGCCTGATGAAGAAAATCCAGACTCATTTTTAATTAGAAGTTTGTTCATCGCCAGAAAAGGTTTTGTAAACTACTACCTTGACTACAAACAAATTGAGTATCGTCTTGCTGCTGATTATTTTGAAGACAAACCACTTATAAAACGAATTAACAATGGTGAAGATCTTCACACGATCCAAGCCCAAAATGTTTTTACTGTTGAAAAACCTACAAAAGAGCAGAGATCTGCTGCAAAGACACTTAACTTTGCAATTTTGTATGGCGCAGGTGTTGATAAGATCACGATGCAGTTAAAAAGACCACCTGCTGAGGCAAGAGACATCATCAATAAATTTTATTGGATGAACCCCAGGATCAAAGCAGTTAGAAATGAAATCTACAAAGCCATTGAAGAGACAGGCTACATTAAAAATGCATTTGGCAGGTATTATTTTATGGAAGTAGAAGAAGGTTATAAAGGCCTAAACTATCTTTGTCAAGGCACCTCAGCAGATATCATAAAACACGCCATGGTTAGAATTCATGAGTATATCAAAGACCTTCCAAACACTTACATGATCTTGTCAGTGCACGACGAACTTTGTATTGAGTCTAAAAGTGAGAAGCATATTAAAAAGATTCAAGAACTTATGGAAGATTTTCCACAGTTTGAGGTAAAAATTGAGACTGATATGGCAATGTCAAAAACCTCATGGGATAAAAAGGCTTAACATAACTTTCAATATGAGTACAGTATTTTTAAAAATTGGCAAGGCCAGATTTTGGCTTTTTAGACTAGGATATCGTATCAGAACAAACTTGGAAATCCCACAAAACTTTGGAGGTAACTTATGAAAAAAATTATGATCCTAGCGTTTGTGTTTCTAATGATTTTTGCTACGAGTTCTAAGTCAACAAAACCTGAAACTTACTTATTTCCTTTAGAAAGCCCAGTCATTGTCAGAGGAAAAATTCTCTGCACTGCCTGGTACAGCCGCGTCAGAACAGAGAACGGCAGATCTTACCAATACAAAGCTCTCAACTACCCAGCACCTTACGGGTCTAGAATCTTGTCACCTTTTGGAGGGACTATCACAAAGCATGAGATCCAAGGTTATGAAGGAGCAAACTTAACAATAAAACTAGACGATGGTGTTGAGGTAAAAATTTGTCATCTTCATCAGTACCAAAAACTCTCAGGCAGAGTTGAACGTGGAGAAGTCATAGGTTATGTTGGGACTTCAGGCAGAACAACAGGACCTCATCTTCGTGTTGTCTTTGAAAAAAATGGAGAACGATTTTTTGTAAACGCAGAAACTTTTGGGATGAAGTACGATGATTTTTATTATCCTCCTGGAGAGTCAGATTTAAAGTTTGCACAGTTCTACAAACAACCATGAAGTTAACTTTACAAGACAAAGATAAAACGTTAGAGTTTGAAGTCCAAAAAGCTTGTGAGATAAATACTCACACTAAAAAAATCACCTTCTTGAAAGGAGGAGAGACGACTGATACGTTATTAGAGATAAAAATTATTGAAAGGAAACATTAAATGATACTTTATTTTGACACAGAAACCACAGGAACAAACAGCTTTAATCACGAGATTTTACAAATTGCAGGCCTTGTTGAGGTCAATGGCAAGATTGTTGAAAAGTTTGAGTTTAAATCAAGACCATTAAAATTATCGACCATAGAGCCAGAAGCTTTGGCTGTCAATGGTCTTAACATGGACGACATTCTTAGATACCCAGACCCGTCAGAGACTTTTGTAAAACTCATGAAGATCTTTGAAAAGTATGTTGATAGCCGTAAAAAAGACAAAACAAGTGAAGATAAGTTTTACCCAGCAGGACAGAACATTGATTTTGACGTTAAGTTTTTAAGAAGCTTTTTTTATCAAAACAACAACAAGTTTTTTGGAGCTTATTTTAACTACGACTACGTAGATCTTAGGATGATGATGTCTTCTTTAAAAGCTTGGGGTCTTGTTGACTTAAAAGACTTGAAGTTGTCAACAATTGCAGACTTCTTTTTTCCAGGCAAGAAGTTCGATGCTCACAACGCAGTCGCAGATATTGAAATGACAAGAGACTGCATTCTTAAATATAAGGAGATTTATGTCAATCAACAAGCCGTTAGAAACGTCATTACAGGACAAAGTGATGAGAGACCTAAGACAGATAAGCGCAAGCTGGTGGGTAAAGCTAAACGATAAATATACTAAAGGCCTTCCTGATGTGATTGGTGTTCACCTAGGAACTTTTTATGCCATTGAGTTAAAACGTAAAGGTGAAAAACCAAGACCATTACAAGAATATATCTTAGAGAAAATTAGAACTGCTGGTGGTGTGATAAGATGGTTTGATGACTATGAAAACTTCAAAAAATGGAAAGAAGAAGAATTTAGTCGTTAGGACTGTCCCTATGCTTCAAGTCAAAGGTAAAAAAGCCTACACTTTAATAGTTCCTGTAGAAGACGATGAAGAGCAAATTCAACTTCGAGAGGACATTTTAATAGGACACTTCATAGAGACTTTAGATTTAATGTTAAGGAAGAGCCAATGTTAAAATGTCCTTCTTGCAGTGTCACAATTGATGAGAAAGACATGCAAATGCAACTAGGTCTTTCTGCTATTACAAAAATCCCAGATGATAAAAACAAAATCCAACTACGTTTTAAACAACGTCCTGATGTAGAAATCTTGTGCAAAAAATGCAAAGTAGTAATGACTCCTTTATTAATTATGCTATAATTAATTGGGGAGATTTAAAATGACAGAAGAAAATCCTTCGATAACACAGTTTCCAAAAAATATTAGAGAGCAGTTATTTTCAGTAAGTTTGTCAGAGGATGAGGTTCAAATTCTTGAAGCTTTTAGGTTCATAAAGTTTGGAAAAATAACAGTTTATAAAAAAGACAATAAAAAATCCGGGCGCATCGACATACAAACGACTTATTAAAAAGTGAGACAGGTTACACAGACGATAGGACAAAAATAATGGCACAGAATCAAAAGAAAAGAGTTAAAGCAATTGAATCAAAAGCACTTCTTTCTGACGCAAAAGTCAGTCAGAAGTTTGAAAAGCTTTTGTGTAAAGCTGTAGAAGAATCTCTTAAGTTTGCAATGGAAGTTTTCACCTCAAAAGCCACAATTGAAGTTAAACAATACACGAAAGAGGGAGAAGTCAAGAAGATGATGGTTCCTCTTTACACAGCAGAACATAAGATCAGAGTGTTTGAAAAACTATCTGACAAGGTCTTCTCTGATAAAAAACAAACAGAACTAATTACTAAAAGTGGAGATGATGAAAATCCTAATGCTTTAAACGTAGCAGGGTTTCATTTTGTGCCATTAAAACCTGTTGGTAAAGATGAGTAAAAGGAACATTTTTTAGTATAGAATAGTCTTATATTATAGGTACCTAATAACATGGTGACTATATAAAAGGAGTGAATATGTCTAAGAAGAAAAAAGTTTCATTATTAAGAAAGATTTTAAATTTTGTTTTAAGGAGATAATTCAATGCCAGATATTAAACCCACAAAAGGAAACGTTATTGTTAGATGGCTTCCTGAAAATGATAAACCAGAAGAAACTCCTATGCCTGTCTCTGAAGGTATGGTAGGAAACGCTAAGCCTTACAAAGAGGAAGAACTTTGTCAGTTAGAAGTGATGTCAGGACCTAACGAAGGTAAGATTGCACTTGCTAGTCAATGGAGTTTATCTCAATTAATTCCAGGAACTGTTGATCAGTATTTTATTGAAGAAGCTTCTATTGAAGGTTATGCAGAAGCTCCTTTAGATGATAGTAAAGAAAGTGAGGACTATGATGTTTGATTCGATTAGATCTTTTGTTGGGTTTCTAAACATCTTATTTTTTCTTTGTGCAACTTATACCGTGTGGACTCAGATGGAGCATCATGAAGCTTTCACCTCTCAAACGTTTATAATGATTGTTTTTGCAATCACTTTTGCAATCTCAGGAATTATCATATTGTGGAGGTAGTGGCAGAAGCAGAAGTCCTTCCACATCAATTAAAATTTATCCAATCATCAGCCATTCATCCAGCTCTCGTCGGCGGGTTTGGCTCAGGCAAGACTGAAGGTGGTTTAAGACGAGGAATGGCACTTAAAACATTTCCACAGCATAAACTGGCCGTTTATGCACCCACCTTCAGAGATATTCGAGACACCTGGTGGGAGAAGTTCATTGAGTTTAATGAACACTTTCACCTCAAATGGAATCTCAACAAACAATATAATGTGATGACTATCCAAAACTTTGGAAGAGTCTTTTTTAGATCAATGAAAAACCCAGAGTTTATTGTAGGCTATGATGTGCACGACTCACTCATTGATGAGTTAGACGTTTTACCTACTGACAAAGCAAGAGTTGTGTGGAATAAAGTAATTGCTAGAAACAGATCTGTCAGACCAGACGGAAGACCAAATACAGTGGCTGTGACAACAACACCTGAAGGTTTTAAATTTACATATGAGACTTTCGTCAAGAAAGCATCTAAACTTACTGAGATCATTCATGCAAGAACTCAAGACAACCCGTTTTTACCTGACGACTACATACCAACTTTACGAGAGTCTTACGACCCGATGATGCTTGAGGCTTACTTAGGAGGACAGTTTGTAAACTTAACAAAAGGAACTGTCTACTATGCATTTAAAAAAGATAAACACCACCAAAAAACAAACATCAATTTTGACCCTACACTTCCTATCTGTATTTGTGTGGACTTCAACGTAAACCCAATGAGTTGGGTCATTGTTCAGTTTAGATCTAGAACAGATATTAGAATCTTATTTGAACATGTTAAAGCAAACACCTCGACACCAGACCACTGCATCAGTCTTCTAATTAAATTAAAAGAAAGATATCCATCAGTTGATTTTAGTAAAGTTCCTTGTGTTGTTTATGGAGACGCTGCAGGTGAACACCGAGACACTAGGTCAACCTACACCGACTATGCACTTATCAATGAACACTTTAGACCATTCTTTAAATCTATTGAGTATAAAGTACCTGCTGCAAACCCACCTGTTCAAACAAGAGTCTTGACAGTCAACAACATACTTTCTAAGGATGGAGTTGTCAAGATATCGAAAGATGTAATAGAATTAATTGAGGATTTTCTTCAAGTGGTTTACACAAAGGATGGGGTAGTGGATAAATCAAACTCAAAACGCACACATACTTCTGATGGCTTTGGTTATTTTGTTGCAATAGAATGCCCAATTGTTCACCAAAGAACCTATTCAAAAGTAAGGAGTATCTAAATGATATTTTTCAGTAACACCGAAAATGTAGTTAAAAATGCTCTTTTAAGAGCAAACATAATGTCAGAGAATGATCGTCTTTTATACTCAAGAAAACTTCTAGACTTCTATAAAGGTTTTTCTAGACCTTATATCAAAACAATTATTGAAGGTTCTGTCAAGTCAGTACCGATCCAAGAAAATATGATCAAACTCATCATGGCTTACCCGCTACTTCAAAACTTTATTGATGAAATTTCAGGAGTCTACTCAAAACAACCAAGAAGACGTTTCTATCTAAATGGAAAATTGATCGTTGATAAAGTAGAAGAAGGTCAGGATAAAGAACGTTTTGTTGCAGACCCAAATTTATTAAAACAGCTTAATGACATCTATAATAGAAAATTCTGCTTAACAATTAAAAAGTCAGAAGGTCTAACAAATTTATACTCAACAACTATCTTTAAAGTTAATTTTAGAGAAAATCAATATTTTCTTGACTACATTCCAAATGATGCAGTGACGATTAGTGAATCGACAGAAGATCCTACAAGATCTGATAGAATTATGTATGTAAAACACTTTGACAGGTCTGATGCAATGCCAGTCTATGAAGATTGGTCTGCAGCAAACTTTAGTATTAAAAAAGGTGATAAGGTAGTCTCAACATCAGGTAACCGCGCCTCTGAAGAGTCAAAAACATTGTTTGGTTCACGTTACATTGATTCTGCGTTTGCTCCTTTTGTGGTCTTTAGATCAAACATCGCAGTTGATGACTTCTGGGATATGCACGACAAAGATGTTGTTGACACTATTGAGCAGATTCTTTTAGCATTCACTGAGCTTCGATATTTACAACGTTATGGTGCTTTTGGTCTTAAATATGTGATCAATGCTGAGCTTCCACAAGATAAAACGTTAGATCTTCTTGGAATCTTAGAGATTAAATCTCCTGGAGGAGCAAATGTTCCAGGGCAAACTCCATTACAAGCTTCAGCTGGTGAGTTTCCTAACAAAGCGATGATCACAGAATTGTCATCTTCAATCTTCGACATGCTTAAATTTTTATATGACCTCTATGGAATTAACATTGATCGTTTAGTAACTTCAAAACAAGCGACCACCGCTGAATCAAAACAACAAGATAGAAAAACTCTTCAAGAATATATTGAAACACAACAAGAGATCTGGCAAGTTAATGAAGAGAATCTTTTTAAATGTGTTCAAGCAGTTTATAACCGAGATCAAAATAAAAAGCTTCCTGCTGGACTTACAATTGCAACAGACTTTCCAGAAGCTTCTGAGTCAGCTCAAGAGATGCAGATGCGCCTTGAAGTAAACATGACTAAGATTCAAAATAACATTATGAACATGATCGAATGGATGCAAGAAGAAAATCCAGATCTGTCAGATGAAGAAGCAAAAACAGCTCTTCAAAAGAATAAACAAGTAAATGATGAGATCATCAAGACAGTCATTGCTCCAGTGCCTGATGAGTTCACAAATAGTGTTGACAACCCAAATGGAGCACCACAAACTCCAGTAAACAATGGCCAATAAGAAGTTACCTAAGTCTGACGGAGAGATATTTGATAACATTGACAATCTGTCTAGTGATATTGAAGCTCTTGCTGAGACGACTCAAAAACAGCTTGAAAAGAAGATCTTAGCAGGCTACCAGAAAAAAGGTCGTCGAGTTTTACTGTCAGAACTTACTTTATACTTAGATAATCAATCAAGAAAGTTAAGAACACTTACTGAAAGAGCTTTCTCTACTATTATTAAACAAACAAAAAGTAACATTAGCTCAAAATATGATATTGAGCTTACAAACACAGAATTAAAAACGTTAGCTGAAAATCAAGGCTATGTTTTAGACAACATCACAGCCAATGATTTAAAACTTCAAGCCGATTTAAAGTCAATGCTTCTGCAAAACATTGGTAAGGAGATTACGACAGTTCAAGTAGTCAGATCTTTAACAAAACTCTACCCTGCATATGCAAGCCAGATAGGAACTATTGTCAACACATCCCTTGTCAGGATGTACAAAGACGCTGACTGGACTGTTGAGTCAGAGATCTTTGAATATTTTCAATATGTAGGACCAAACGATGGAGTCACTAGACCATACTGCAAAAGCCATGTTGGAAAGGTTTACACAAGAGCAGAAGCAGAAGCGATTCAAGCTGAGATCCAGACTTTCTATAATTGTCGACATAAATTAGTAGGAATCACTAAACAACAGTATGACAAATTGTCATAGTTAGTTGTACTTTGATCAGATAGACCTATATAATAATTAAGTAAATCAAAGCCTGATTTACGTCTTCCAACAGCAAAAATCTTGCAAGAGTAAACTTCAAATCTTAGTGCAGTCAAGCACTTAAAACTATCTTAAGAGAGTAAACTCTTTAAAAAATCAGAAGGAGCAATGTAATGCTTAATAGAAATACGACAGCAACGCCTGCGACAGGAACTGAAGTGACTCCACCTGGTTCAACAACTGCTGGTGGTGAAGAAGGTAAAGGGTCTCAACAAGTTCCTTTGTGGAAGTTGAAACAAGCAACAGATAAGCTCAAAGATCAAGAAGCATTATTGAAAAAATATCAAGATGCTGAACGACAAAAACAAGAAGATGAGGCAAAAGCTAAAGGCGATTTTGAAAAGATTCTTTCTACTGAACGTCAAGAGAAAGAAAAACTCGCCAGAGAAAAGGATGAATTAGTTCAACAACGTAAACAAGATAAACTTGAATCTGCTGTTCTTAAGGAAGTTTCAAAACACTCTCCTAA
>ERZ869929.1100-NODE-1100-length-10561-cov-5.240529_pt1 | contig 10561 bp, 20 predicted proteins | sample MGYA00579312_ERZ869929 | MGnify/ENA primary metagenome ERZ869929 (study PRJEB32216, sample SAMN09231818) | wastewater metagenome | place: USA: Maryland | collected 2016-08-09 | study: EMG produced TPA metagenomics assembly of the PRJNA472060 data set (Reclaimed...
CCTGGGACGCCGCTCGGGTCGCCGCTCGGGCCGCCGCCTGGGCCGCCGCCGGGGCCGCCGCCGGGGCCGCCGCCGGGGCCGCCGCCTGGGACGCCGCTCGGGCCGCCGCTCGGGCCGCCGCCTGGGACGCCGCTCGGGCCGCCGCCGGGGCCGCTCTGCAGCCGACCGTTGTCGAGATGCGCGCGAACGCGTTCGCATTGCTCGACCGGATGCTCGAGGTCGCATGACCGTCGCGCTGCACCTCGATCACGACTTCCCGTGGGAACCCACCCACGATCAGCCCGCGCCCGACTTCACCCTTGCCGGTGAGATCGACGGCGCGCCCGTGTACCGCTGCAACACCACCCCGACGTCGGTCGGCTCCGCCCGCCTCCCGACGCCGGTTGCTGCGGTGCTGCCCGCCGGTGACCCCACGAGAAGCCCCTCGAGACCACCGGCGGGCCATTCCGAAGCGGCGCTCGTCCTCGGCGGTGAGATCACCGAGTGGCGCACACGCTGCGAACTCCTCGGCCAGCTCGTCGACCTCCTCACCCCGTCCGGGATCTGGAAGAGCTTCTTCCTCGGATTCATGCGACGCCATCGCGTCGACCGCGTCGAGGACCTCACCGCCGAGGTCCTCCACACGCTGCTCGAGCAGGCCTACCAGGTCGCCGCGGCCCGTCCCGCACGAGGAGACCGCTGATGTCCGAACGACCGCATGCGCACGGCGAGGCGTTCTGTCACATGCTCTACCGCGCCGACGACGGCAGCGAAGAAGAGTGGATCTGGAACAGCCGCGACGGCGTCACGCCGGTCGGCATCACGCTCCGCTCCGGCAAGCAGGCTCGCCACGTCGAGTGGCACCGCGACCGGTACGACCCCGACCACGTGCCGCAACCGGGTGAGCGCATCTTCGTCGACCTGGTCCCCGAGGCAGCGATCGCCAAGCGTCGCGACTTCGTCGAGCAGTGGTGGGACCACCCCGACATGCCGATGTGCGATCACTCGTTTCTCGGCCCGATGGGCAAGGAAGGCGCAGCCCGCTACCTCGCGCTCAGCGACCTCGACCCATCCCACGGCCTGTCGGACACGCAACGCGAGAGGCTCGGCCTCCCTGCAGCTTCCGAGACGACCGGCACGCCGGACCTCATCGAGGTGGGCGCGTGACCAACGAGGAAGCGATCGCGATGCTCCGCCCGCAGCTCGAAGCACGCCGGGTCATGGCCGCGGCTGGCGTGCTGCGAGAGATCACCTGGGACGAATGGTGCGCCCGCGGTTGGAGTGACGACGACGAAGGCGGCCGCCTCGAGTGGGAGGACTACAACGCCCACGTCCGCGAAACCGCCGCCGAAGATCACCTGCGGTCCGTCGTGCCGGGCGTCGCGAACGCTGCGGAGCGCGCACGGTGAGCGTCGCCGCGGAGGCCTGGGTCGTGAAGCACAGCCCGTACACGGGCACCACGTTCCACGTCCACAAGGCCATCGGCGAGATCGTCAACAAGGAACGCGGCTGGCTGTTCTACGGCCGGCTCACGGAGCTCTCGAAGAAGATCCGCATCGACCGCAAGACGATCGCGAAGGCCATCGTTCGGCTCGTCGACGACGGCTACCTCACGGTCGTTCGGACGCCGACCGTGATCGTCGAGGAGAACGGCCTGGTGAAGGTCGTGCCGACGGGCCGCCCGGGCGTCTACCGGTTTGTGTTCGTGCGTGGCGCGGCCGTGCTCTACGACGCCGAAGGCAGCGATCTCGCGGTCGACGACACCCCCAACGAGGGGGGTGAGGAGATTTCCTCACCCCCGGATGCTGTGGTTCGCGGCGCCGAGTCACACGTCGGTGTTTTCCCTGGTCACAGCCTCGCAATTCCGCTGCTCGACCTGACCGTCGAGGGGGGTGAGGAAATTTCCGCACCCCTCGGTGGGGGTGAGGAAATTGCCGCACCGGGTGAGGAGATCTCCTCACGGGGTGAGGAATCTGCCGCACGTAATTCCATTGAACTGAATTCGAACAAGGGAACCCCCAAACCCCCGCGCAGCGGGGGCTCAACACCTCGCAGCAGTGGGACGAACCCGCGGGCGTTGGGCACCGCACCGCGCGACGCCGGCACGAACCCGCGCGCCGAAGCGTACGACGAGATCTTCGCCCTCGACGCGCTGCCCACCGACGACGAGTTCTTCGTTCCCGTCGCGCAGTCGATCGAGCACGCCTGGTCACACTTCGGAGGGAAGCGATGAACGTCGCGCTGTGCTGCACGCTCGCCTGGCTCGCGCTGGTCGTCGCGGTGATCGTCTACGTCGAACGCGACCAGCGCCGCGACGCAACCCCGCACCGCTTCGTGATCGGGTTCCGGTCGAACGCGTTGGCCCGGCCGACCCGTCGGTGGCGTTGGACGCTGCACCCGGCCCCCGGCCGCCGCGACGACGTCCTCGACGCCATCACCGAACAGGACCTCGCCGACCTGTACCGCACGCACGGCTGGGCCCGCACCTACCTCGGCGCGACGCTCGCCGCTCACCGGGCCCGCCAGCGCTTCGAGGTCGCGTGCGATCAGCACCGCCGCGAACTCGAGGAACACCTCGCCGGCTTCGAGTCCCGGGAGGCGTCATGACGTTCCTCGTCGCCGTGCTCCTCGCCGCACCCGCACTGGTCGCCGCCCGCGCGTTGCGGCGCCCCGACCCGTCGCCGTGGGACGCGACCCGCGAGTGGGCCCATCACCGCGCGCAACTCGGCCGCGCCTGCACCACCCGACTTTCCGCCGGAAAGATCGAGGAGCTCGGCTGATGCCCGCGACGACGTCGTGGTGCGACACGTGCGCCGCCCCGATCTTCTGGTGCCTGTCGACCACCACCGACCGGCGCATCCCGATCGACGCGCTGCCCGTTGCGCACGGCAACGTCACCCTCGACGGCGACCCCCGCTCGATCTCCGGCCGCGACACCCTGCGCGCCACCGTCCACGGCCCCATGGACATCGAACTCCTCAAGCTCGCGAACCCCGACCTCGCGCTGTACGTCACCCACTTCGTCACCTGCCCCGACGCCGACCAGTGGCGCGCGGGCACGGAGCCCTCACGCCGACCCCGACGGGAGCACGCATGACCGACGACCTCCGCCCCCTGCCCAGCGACAGCGGCCGCGTCCACGTCCAGGAACTCCTCGACGTCGCGCAGGGCGACTGGTTCCTCGCCGACGCGGGCGACTACGAGACCGCCGCCGCCGAAGCGTGGCGCAACGACGGCGAGAACTTCCAACGCGTCGTCCTCATCACGTTCCCGTGCCGCACCCGCCAAGGCGAACCCCGCACCGTGCGACTCATGCTCAGCCCCGACGACGCCGTCGGCCTCGCGCTCAACCTCGCGCACACCGCGACGTGGATGGAGCAGCACGCGTGACCGCCCGTCGAACCCTCTGGTTCGGGGGTCGTCTCGAGCGCGGAGCGCGTGTCCGATCGCGCCGCCGCCGCACGCAGATCCGCTCATGGGTCGAGCACCGCCGACACTTCTGCGACACGTCCGGCCTGGAGATCGTCGACCCGTACGCCGAGTGGCGCGACCTCGGCGGTGAAGCATGACCCCGCTCGTGCTCGACCTGCAGGTCAACCCGGTGCCGCTCGAACGGGCCCGCACGGTCACGAGCACCCGGTTCGGGAACACGTCGACCCGGTCGTTCACCCCGGAACGCTCCAAGGCCTTCAAGGACGAGTTCCAGTGGGCCGCCCGCGCCGCCGGCGCTCGCGGTGCCGCGACCGCCGCCCGCGTGCAGATCAACCTCCAGTTCTGGCGACACCATCGAGGCGCCCACTGCGGCGACCTCGACAACATGATCAAGGCCGTCCTCGACGCCGGCAACGGCTTCCTGTGGGTCGACGACCGTCAGGTCCGCCGCATCAACGCCCGGCTCGTCGACGACGGCCCCCACGTCACCGGTCGCATCGTCCTCGTCGTCGAGGAGCTCAACCCCACCCAGGTCGCCGGGGTGCCGGCATGACCGCCCACGTCAACGACCGCTACGACCTGCTCCTCGACCGCCTCGCACGCGGCCCCGAACTTCCCGCCGTGCTGCACTCCCACCTCGACCAGGTCGCGTCGGTGCTGCGGACCCGCTACGCCGACTTCGGCGTCGACCTCGACGACCCGGCGCAACGCGCCGCGGTGCTCGTCACCCTCGACAGCATCGCCGAGATCTTCATGGCCACCGAAGGCCCGCACTTCTGCATCGCGCACCCGAGCCTCGTCAACCTCGTCGGGCAACGCATCCTCGCCGTGCGATCCATCGAAGACCACCACCGGAAGAGCACCACCGCATGACGTCCCGGTGCACCTCCCGCCGCGTCGCGCTCCGCCGCACCGTCGCCATCGTCGCGGTCGTCGCCACCCTGGCCGGCTGCACCGTCGCGCAGACCGCCGCCGTGTACCACGAACCCGAGTCGTCCGTCACCCGCGACCAGCAAATCGCCGCGTGGGTCGCGTTCGACACGTGGGTGAAGATCACCCGCGAGAACGACCCGCGCCTCGTGTGCATCCGATCCCACGAGTCCGCGAACCTCCCGAACCCGTGGGCCGCGTACAACCCGACCGGCCCGTACTACGGCGCCTACCAGTACCTCCAAAGCACCTGGAACAACCACGCCGCGCTCGCGGGTCGTCCCGACCTGATCGGACTTCCACCGATCGAACCGGCCGTGTCGCGCTGGGACCAAGACGCCGTCACGCTCAACTACCTCGCCGTCACCGGCGACTGGTCACCCTGGGGAGGACCCTGCTCATGACCGCTGTTCGATGCCCCCACTGCAAGCTCACCTGCGCCGGACCCCAAGGCCTCGCGTCACACATCCGCTCGATGCACCCCGACGTCGCTCGCTCCGCCGGCGCCACCGCCGGGGCGACGGGAGCCCCCCCCGATGCACCCGGCGCGCCGCCGGCGCACGGGCTCGTGTGGGAAGAGCCACCGTCGCCGCGGCGCTCATCCCAGTACACCGAGGTCCTCGCCCTGATCCCGGAGCTCCGCCGCAACCCCGGCCGATGGGCGCGGCTCTACACCTGGTCGAACAAGACCGGCGCCAACGGCCTGCAGAAGCGTCTCCGCAAGGACGCGACGGTCGCCGACTGCGAGTTCATCGGCCGGATCACCGCGACGGGCAGCGCCCTCTACGGTCGAGCGAAGGCGACTGACCGATGATCGGTGTCTGCGGCTTCGGGCGCTGCGGCTCCACGATGGTCATGGAGATGCTCAACGCCGGAGGCATCGCCCCCGTTGACGGCTCCCAGGACCGTTCCCACGAACTCGACGTCGACGTGCAGGACTGGCTCGCGCACGCGCCCGCTCAGCCCGCGGACCGGGCCGTGAAGATCCTCGACGCTGCGCTGCGCTGGCCGGAGCTCGTGCACGCCCGCACCGACTTCGACCTGTTCGTGTGGCTCGACCGCGACCCGACTGAGCAGGCCCGCTCGATGCTCAAGCTGCTCCGTTACGTCGGCGTCCCCGGCCTCGCCAGCGTCCACGCCCTCGCCGAGGGCTTCGCTCGCGACCGTGACCGCACCCTCGATCTGCTTCGCGCACATCCACGAGCCGAGGTCATGGAGCTCAGCTACGAGCAGGTGCTCGCCGATCCCCACGACGCGGCGGTCTCGCTCGGCCTGGCCGTGGCGCGCTCATCCGGCGAGCTGCTCGGCGACGAGTGGGCCGCCCACGCGGTGCACCTGCGCACCAGCGAGTGCAAGCCCGGCCTGCTGTTCGAACTGACCGGAGTCGCCGCATGACCGCCACCCCGGCCACCGAGCTGCTCGAGTCGACCGCGACGATCTCCGCCGACGGCCAGTACCGCTACGACCTCGTGCGACGCTGGACCGAAGGGCCGCTCGCGCTGTGGGTGATGCTCAACCCGAGCACCGCCGACGCGACCGAGGACGACAAGACGATCCAGCAGTGCACCGCGTTCTCCCACCGGGAACACTGCGCCGGCCTCGCGGTCGTGAACCTCTACGCGTTGCGCGCCACCGACCCGAAGGAGCTCAGCCTCCACCCGGATCCGGTCGGCCCCGACAACGTCGAACGCCTGACCTTCTGGCTCGGCCAGCCCGACGACGTCGTCGCCCGCGTGATCGTCGCCTGGGGCGACTCGATCCCCACGAACCGGCCACACCCCCAGGTCCTGCTTCTCGCCGACCGCTTCCACCGTCCCACGTACTGCCTCGGCGCGATCCGCAAGGGGCGACCTCGTCACCCGTCGCGCCTCGCGTTGGACACACCCCTCGAGCTGTACCGCTGACCCAGGAGCCGCCCACCATGACCACCACCGCACCCGCCGCCGGCAACGTGAAGCTCACCAGCGCCGCGACCGACGCACTCCGCGACCTCGCAACCGCCGGCCCCGCCCGTTCGTCCGACGCCACCACGCCACGCGACGACGGCCGCTGGATCAACACCCGCGTCGCGAAGACCCTCGTCGCGAAGGGCTACGCGTACCGGATCCTCGACGGCGACGACCTGGGCATCACGCCCGCCGGCTGCGAGTACCTCGGTGTCGACTTCGCCGACGTGGAGCTCGCCCGCCAGGAACGCGACCGCGCCGCCGGCGAACTCGACCTCACCGGCACCCCCGACACCGCCACCACCGAGGAGCTCGACGACGAGGGCGACGCGGACGTGTCGGAGCCCGCCACCGCGGTGTGGACCGGCGAAGGCCTCACCTTCCCTGACGGTGAACCGGCCACGTTGCTCGGTGACGACCTGCCGCCCGCCGTCGACCGCACCACTGGCGAGATCGATTCGCCCGCGACGTCCGCGCTCGCGCCACCGGCCCGGTACGTGATCGAGATCCCGCTCGACGACCTGCACCCCGCACCCACGAACCGCACACCTCGCGATCTCGACGGGCTCGCCGCGTCGATCGCGACCGACGGTGTCCTGCAACCGCTCCTCGTGCGCCGTGACGGCACGAAGTACGGCTTCGAGATCATCGCCGGCGCCCGCCGACACGCCGCTGCACGACTCGCCGGGAAGTCGACCGTGCCGTGCCTCGTCGAAGACGCCGCCGCGGACACCGTGAAGTTCCACCGTCTTGTCGAGAACCTCCAACGCGCCGACCTCACCCCTCTCGAAGAAGCCGACGCCTTCGCGGAGCTCGTCACCGAGTTCAAGCTCACCCAGGCCGACATCGCCGCACGCGTCGGCTACTCCGAAGCCCACGTGTCGAAGCGCCTGTCGCTGCGCACCCTGCCCGACGAAGCGAAAGCCGCGCTCGACGACGGCCGCATCAACATCCAGACCGCGCTCGGCATCACCAGCCTCACCAAGACCCCCGACCGGCTCGACATCGTCGTCGCCGCGCTCCCCGACGTCGACGACGAGAACGAGACGCTCGAACGCCACCGCCAGGAGCTCGACCGGGTCCTCGCCGCGCAGATCCGCCAAGCCGACACCGACCGGCTCCGCGCGCGCGTCACCGCAGAACTCGAGAAGGCCGGCGACAAGGTGATCCCGTACCCGAAGTTCGGCGCCTGGTCCATCGTGAAGGGCAACTGGCGTCCCTGCCGCGCCGGTGAGGAACCCGAAGCGTTCTCCGTCAACGACGACGGCCACGCCGTCAAGATCACCACGCAGCCACTCCCCGAAGCGCAACGCCACGCACCGTCGGTCCCCGGCGCGAAGAAGCCCACGAAGCCGAAGCACGAGACCGACGAGCAACGCGCCGCACGCGAAGCACAGGAAGCTGCCCTCGCGCTCCTCGACGAACAGCGCGCCGACGCCGCCGAACGTCGCCGTGCGGCCGCCCGCGCCGCGCTCCGGAAGGTCGGCTCCGACACGGCCTTGACCGCCTACCTGCTCGACACCGTGCTGACCCCGGTCCTCGACGACGACGAGATCCTCATCAACATCATGGCCAAGGACGTCGTCGACCTCCTCGCCGACGAGATCGGCAGCGACCCCGACGATCCGGCCGACGACGAAGTGCTGCTCCGCGCGTACGCCGACGGTGCCATCGCCACCCGGTGGCGTGCCGCGCTCGCGGCCGTCCTCGTCGACGCGGAAGAGCTCTTCGCCCAGGAGCTCGACGCCGAGAGCCGCCGCGGTGGCGCTGCGGTGCTGCAGCCGGGCCAGTTTGCCCGCGACCCGAACCGGCCGAACCGCTGGACGCAACGCGGTGAGCCGCGCCTCGTCCGCTACTTCGAGGTCCTGCAGCAGTACGGCTACAAGCCCACCGACGAGGAGCTCAGCGCCCTCACCTCACCCGCCGCGTCCTGATCTTTCCGCCGGAAACCCCGCACTCTCGAGGAGCTCAACGACGTGGGGAAGAAGAAGCAGCGCAGCACCACGCCCAAGAAGGCGACCAACGAGCCGCCGCGCTCGTTCACCTCGCCCTCGGTCCATGCCCTGGAGCGGTGCTCCGAGACCATCGCACGCCTCACCCGCCCCGTGCTCGTCGGCGTCGTCCTCGACCCCGACACCCGCAAACCGATTGCCGGCGGCCGCCGCATCGACCAGGTCACCGGCAAGGCGACCCACGTCGTCGCCATCGACCTCGTCCTCGAACACCTCGAAGCATGGGCCGGGCTCCCCGATCCGCTCCTCCACCAGGATGACGGCCTCCCGATCGACGGCGAAGTCACCGATCCGGCCCAGCTCCGATCCCGCCTGCCCGACCCCGACGCCGAAGCGATCTCCCGCGCGATCCGGCAAGCAACCCGAGATCTCCACGACCTCCGACGCGCCCTCACCGCGATCCGCAAACTCACCCAGCTCGTCGACCGCATCACGATCCGCGCCGTCGAGACCATCCACCCCGACAAGCTCCCCAAGGCATCGGACCAGACGAGCGCGATCCCCGGGTGCAAGAGCTGCGCCCGCACCCGCGGGACCGGCGCCCGCCGCATCGGCGGCCACTTCGCACCCGTCCGCGACGACGTCGCCGGCCACGGCCTCTGCGACTGGTGCTACCGCCACGCCCTCGCCGTCGCCCGCGAACGAGGCCTCGAGCAGATCACCACCGACTGCTGGCCGCCCCTCGAAGCCTGCGACCTGTACCACCGCCAGAGCGCCCGCGCCGCCGGCCTGTACCTCGCGAAGCTCACCACGCAACGCCCCCAACGAGGTGCCGCCTGATGGCCTACGAAACGACCACCGTCCCCGTGTCCCGCTCCCAGGAAAGCATCCGCGACCTGCTGCGCCACCACGGCGCGACCACGATCAGCTTCGCCGAACAGTTCCTCGACGACACCAGCGACCCCGGCAAGGCCGGCTCCGCGGGCGTCGAGTTCGTGCACGACGACACCAAGGTCCGCGTGTTCGTGTCGATCAAGAGCCCGGACCCGAAGGCCGTGCGGGACAAGGTGAAGCGCGCCCGGTCGAAGACCGAGGAACAGATCGTCGCCGAGCTCGTCGAGCAGGAAGCGCGCCGCATCTGGCGCGTCCTCCACTGGACCCTCAAGGCCCGCATGGAGGCCGTCGCCGAGAACGTCGAGACGTTCGAGCAGGCGTTCCTCCCACACATCGTCGACCCCGCCACCAACGTCACGCTCTGGGAACGCATCCGTGGTGTCGTCGAAGCCGGCGCACTCCGCATCGGCGGCCCCGGCCTCCGCGCCCTCGAGGCCGGGGGACAGCAGTGAGCGAGTTCCGCGAACAGCTCATCGACGCGGCCAGCCACAAACTTGCTCTGGACGACGGCTGGGAGTGGGACAACCTGAGCGAGTGGGCACAGGCTCGGTACATCGGTCAGGCGCGAATCGTGCTCGACGTGGCGTTCGCGTTCCGTCTCCGTTGCCCGACATGCGAGGCGTATGAGCGCGAGTTCCCAGATGACACGTTGAGCGAATGTGCCGATTGCGTTTCGGGTGTGGCTGACATCCCCCGTCTCATCATCGCGGAGCAGGCGGGCTGGGCGTTCAAGATGCTCGACCAGTCGTCGGACCTGTTCCCGTGGGCGTTCTCCGAGTACCGCAAAGAGACGGGCGAACCCGTGCCCGTGTTCGTGGAGCTTGTCGTTCCCGACCAGGGATAAGCGGATGAGTGACATCCGAGTCTGCGCTCGTGACGGAGAGCCGCTCGTCTTCACGATGGAGTTCCCCGGAGCCGAGTACGTCTGTGTTGTGTGTGGAGGCCTCGAGGACATCTTCGGTGCTCGGGCCGTCAGCACCCCGGACCTAGCGGCACGCCTAGCGGATCTCACAGAGCAGTACGGTCGAGCACGCGCGGCTCGCGCTGGGCGCGACTACGTCCCGCCGCCGATCGCTGGTGGAGCGAAGACCCCGACGTGTGCGGGATGCGGGGCGCAACCCGAGCCAGGCACGCCGATGCCCGATGGCAAGCCGCTCCATTGGTACTCGCGTGTCCGCGACGGTGTCACCGCGTACGCGTGCTCGCGCGGATGCATCCCGCCCGGCGACTCGACGCTGCCGTGGTGAGTTCTCGTCGCAGGCACCGAATCACATGCTTGCAACTTGGTGCCGTCTCGTGTAGCCTGCGGCGAGATCACTGTGCACGACTGCGCCCTCCGGCCGGTCGTGCACTGTCGCGTTCGGAGCGAGGCGCGATCGTGCACCGTGGAGTAGCGGCCTAGCTCACTGGGCTCATAACCCGGAGGCG